>ERZ773221.2854-NODE-2854-length-12537-cov-3.139881_pt1 | contig 12537 bp, 4 predicted proteins | sample MGYA00580994_ERZ773221 | MGnify/ENA primary metagenome ERZ773221 (study PRJEB29015, sample SAMEA2737758) | human gut metagenome | biome: human gut; feature: human-associated habitat; material: faeces | place: China | collected 2012 ... | reverse complement strand
TTCCAGGCTTTTCTGGATCTTCCGTTCACTCTCATTATCCAATGCACTGGTAGCTTCATCCAGGATCAGGATCGGAGGGTTTTTCAGGAAGACACGGGCAATGGAAATCCGCTGGCGCTCGCCGCCCGATAGCTGGCCGCCCATCTCTCCCATTGGCGTCAGCCAGCCTTGCGGAAGACGGGAAATAAACTCAAGGCACTGCGCCGCGCGGGCGGCCTCTTCTACCTCCTGCCGCGTCGCCTGTGGGCGCGCGATACGGATATTCGCCAGCAGCGTGTCATCAAACAGCCAGACATCCTGGAAAACAACAGAAATCAGGCTATTGAGCTGTTCCGGCGTCAGGCGGCGAATATCGACGCCGCCAATAGAAATCTGCCCTTGCTGCGGATCGGCATAGCGCATTAACAGTTTGGTGACGGTAGTTTTGCCTGCGCCGGAGGCACCCACCAGCGCGCTCATACTGGCTGCCGGGAACGTCAAAGAAACATGATTAAGCGCGTGGCCGTCGCCTTCTTCGTAGCGATAGCTGACGTTGTCAAAGCGGATATCGTAACGTTCCGGCATCTCGCTTTGCTCTGCGACGGGAAGCGGTGCTATCGCCATAAACTGCTCAATCCGTTGCAGGGCGCTGGCGATCAGTTCCAAAACCGAGGTGTAGCTGATAAACATCGCCATCGGTTCTGCGAAGCGCATAATCATCGCGACGGCGGCAATCAAAAAGGCGAGGTTCAGAGTGCCCGTCACTACCCAGACGATCCCGGATAACACCACCACCTGTAGGCCCAACTCCACGACGCTGGCGATCAGCATCGTCGCGCCAGCGCCCTGACGGTGAGTGCGGGTCTGTAAGTTTTCCAGCGCATTGAAATGCGCCAGCAGCGCCCGGCTTTTATCGGCATCGCTGCCGCAGGTGCGCAATACCATCATCCCCTGAGCAAATTCAACGATATCGCCGCTCAGACGCTGGTGCGCTTCCCCCAGCGTCTGCATTTGTCGCCGCATCGCCGGGCGGCGCCAGTAATAAAACGGCACCAGCAGAGGGAAGATCAGCAACATCACCAGCCCCAGCCGCCAGTCTATCCACAATGTCGCCAGCGACGCCGTCAGCGGCGTGACAATGGTGAGCAGCAAAATATTGGCTATCGCAATAACATAATTGAGGTTTTCATCCACGCTGCCCAGCAGCAAGGCGTTCATTTCACCCGCCCTGCCGCGCTGGAGCTTCTCCAGCGGCACGCGGCGTAACTGCTCGCCAAGTCGCAGGCGCAACTCATGGGTGGCCTGCGCCAGATGACCACGGTATTCAAAGCCCAGGCCATACCAGCGTAGCACCAGCGTCACAATTGCGGCGACGCTGAAGGCCATAGCCCAGTTAAGAAGTTGCGGCGCGTCTCCCCGTAACAGCGCATCAATGATCGGATAAAGACAGGCAAAGGCGATCCCCTGCATGAATGCCGCCAGCAACAGCGCCAGCATACTGCGTCGCAGCATCCTGGCCTGACTGCCAACGCTGGAGATAAGCAGGCGCCAGATGACGCGCCAGGCCAGGTTATCCGCAGGATTATTGTCTTTCATTTTCCACCACCTCTTCCTGTGTTCCACCCGGCACCCAATGCTGCGCCTGCTGATAGTGTTGCCAGAGCCGTTGATACAGGCCGCCCTGCGCCAACAGTTGCGTATGGTTCCCCATTTCCCTGAGCTGTCCGTCGGAAAACAGCAATATCACATCGGCCTGAGTCACCATTGAGAGACGATGCGCGACCATGATGACCGTCCGGCCACGCATGGCCGCCGCGAGCGCCTTGATAAGCGCCGCTTCGTTTTCCGGGTCAGCAAACGCCGTCGCCTCATCGAGCACCAGGATGGGGCGATCCTGCAAAAGCGCCCGGGCGATAGTAATGCGCTGCCGCTGGCCGCCGGAGAGAAATACCCCACGTTCCCCGACTCGAGTGTTGTAACCTTCTGGCAGAGCGCTAATAAAATCATGGGCCTGCGCCACTCTGGCCGCCGCTATTACCGCCTCCAGCGGCGTATCCGGCGCGCCCAGACGAATGTTATTGGCTATCGTGTCGACAAAAAGGAAGTTGTCCTGAAACACAAACGAGAGTTGCTTCATCAGGGTGTCCGTCTGCATATCACGCAGATCCACGCCGCCAATACGGATATGGCCTTTGTCCGGGTCGGCGTAACGCAGCAGCAAGCGCGCCACGGTGCTTTTTCCGGCACCGCTTGGCCCGACCAGCGCCACAATTTGCCCGGCAGGCACATGAAAGCTCACCTCCTGCAACGCGGCGCCAGTACGCGCTTGCGGATAATGAAAGCTCACCTGCTCAAAGGTAATGCTCGCCTCTTGCGGCTGCTGGTCAGACTGCGGCAGCGATAACTCCGGCATCGCGAGAACCTGATAAATACGCTGAATGCTTAAACGCGTTTGCGCGACCAGGTTATTGAGCATCATCATTGGCATTACGGCTTCGGCCATTCCGCTGCCCAGCAGTAAAACGGCCACCCACGCGATAAAATCGAAACTGCCATAGTGCAACAGGCCGTATCCCGACCAGATCAGGACAAACAGGGTCGGGAGAGGATTCAGAATCGAGAAGGAAAAACGCGCTGAAAAACCGGCTTTGCGATACCAGGTTTTGAGCACATCGACCCACTCTTCAAGGGCGCGTTGATAGCGCAAAAAACTGGTGCTGCCGCTATCAAACGTTCTCACCACGGGCATGGCCTGCACGAACTCAATAACCGCCGCGCTAACCTGCTCGCGCGCCTTATGATAACGCTGAGCCATATCTTCCGAACGCTGGCGGGCGAGCACGAGAACAACCGATCCAAACGCCAGTACCCCCAGCGTCGCGATTGCCAGCCGCCAGTCCAGCCAGAACAAGATAACGATTGTCGCCAGCGGCATGATGATCGCGCGGACATAGAACGGCGTGCTGTCGGCCACAAAAATATGTAACGACTTCACGTCATCCAGCATCACTTTCGCCACTGACCCGCTGCCCATTTGCTGTAACACGCCTGGCGGAAGCTGCAATGCTTTACGGGCTAACCTGCTGCGCAGAATGTTCTCCAGATGAAAAGCCGCGTAATGAGAGGTGTTGAACGCCTGTAAGCGCAGAACAAAAGTTAAGACCACGCAGCCGATCACGCCGCCCAGCGGCCAGGCCGGAATAGCGTCAGGCGTCGCGCGAATGTCACGCAGGCTCCACGCCAGAAAAAGGAGCGCCCCCAGGCTGGTTAATGCCGCCAGCCCCGCCAGCGCCATAGCTAAAATAACCTTCCTGCGAACCGGTGTAATCACCTGCCAGAGAGGAAATCGGGACAGCGATTCAGTATTGGATGATTGAGATGACATGGGAGTAACTGAATTTCCTGATGAATTTTTACGGACGCCAAAAACGACAATTCAGGGTGGCGTTCTGAGAATTAATGTGAATAATAACCATTATCAATAACTCATCTACCCCATTCGGTTCTATTTATACCCGCATTGGTCTAAGCCACAGGGAGATAACCAGGTCATGATGGAGTCACCGCAAACGCAATCTGAAATCTCTATTCACCAGTTGGTGGTCGGGAAACCTGCAAACGATGGCAATATTCCTGCTCAGTGTGAACTGCTGCGCTGTTCGTTGCAGGAAGGTATGGATATTTTGCTCTGGAGGGGCCATTTTGCGCGGCCTGAGACGTTGCAGCTACACGACGATCTGGGCAGGATTAACTTCTCGTGCATCCTGGAAGGCACATCGCGCTTTGCGATTCAGGGACTCCGGCGCCACACCGACTGGGAGCTTGCGCGCAATCGTCATTACATTACCCATACGCCAGACTGTCGCGGCAGCGCCTCCTATTGTGGCCGATTCGAGAGCATTACCCTCTCCTTCAGCCCTGAAACCCTCGCGCTGTGGGTGCCGGATATTAGCGCGGTCATTAAGAATAAGATCGACTCCCACTGCTGTTGCCAGCAGCAGCGTTGTAATGCTGAAACCCACTTAACGGCTCAGGCCTTGCGTCACGCGCTGATGCGCATGCACGGCGGCTTCAGTCATGAACAAAAGCCGTCGACGCTATGGTTGCAGGGGCAAAGTCTGGTCATGCTCAGTCTGGTGCTGGATGAACATCGCGAAGACGCCAGTTGCCTCTCCTGCCACTTCAACCCGATGGAACGCCAGAAACTGCTGCGGGCGAAGGATCTGCTGCTGGCTGATCTGACGCAAGCGCCGGGCGTCGCGGAGCTGGCCAGAGAGTCCGGTCTGAGCGTTCTCAAAATTAAGCGAGGCTTCCGCGTTCTGTTCAACAACAGCGTCTATGGCCTGTTTCAGGCTGAACGAATGCAGGAAGCCAGAAGACGCCTGGCCAACGGCAATACCTCCGTCATGACGGTGGCGGCCGATCTGGGCTATGCCAACGCCAGCCATTTCTCTGCCGCCTTCCAGAAACAGTTTGGCGTAACTCCTTCGACCTTTAAACGCGGGATGTAACCGGGGTCGCGCCCCCCTAAACTCCTCCCTGACAGAGGCCCGGATACCCCATCCGGGCCTCTGTTCTTTCCGCCTGTTACCAACCCGAAACGGGCATAAATAAACCCGTTTCGGGTAGCATCCAATTGTTAATAATTATTATTCTCATATGAGTAATGCTTTTCGGTAAGACGTGCCATCAGGAGGAAGAATGATTTCTGGCGCACCATCTCAGGATTCGCTGTTACCGGACAACCGCCACGCGGCTGATTACCAACAATTACGCGAGCGGCTCATACAGGAACTGAATTTAACGCCGCAGCAGTTACATGAAGAGAGCAACCTGATCCAGGCCGGTCTGGATTCCATAAGATTGATGAGATGGTTACACTGGTTTCGTAAAAATGGCTACCGCCTTACCCTTCGCGAGCTGTATGCCGCCCCCACGCTGGCGGCATGGAACCAGTTAATGCTCAGCCGGTCGCCGGAGAACGCGGAAGAAGAAACGCCGCCCGACGAATCATCCTGGCCGAACATGACCGAAAGTACCCCCTTCCCATTGACGCCAGTACAGCACGCCTACCTGACGGGCCGCATGCCGGGGCAGACGCTTGGCGGCGTGGGTTGCCACCTGTATCAGGAGTTTGAAGGCCATTGTCTGACGGCGTCGCAGCTGGAGCAGGCCATCACGACCTTGCTGCAACGCCACCCAATGCTGCATATCGCCTTTCGCCCCGACGGGCAGCAGGTCTGGCTACCGCAACCTTACTGGAACGGCGTCACCGTTCATGATTTACGCCATAACGACGCTGAAAGCCGCCAGGCCTATCTGGACGCACTGCGCCAGCGCCTGAGCCACCGTCTTTTACGCGTGGAAATCGGCGAAACGTTTGATTTTCAGCTGACGCTCTTGCCGGACAATCGCCACCGCCTCCATGTCAATATTGACCTGCTGATTATGGATGCCTCCAGCTTTACGCTTTTCTTCGATGAGCTTAACGCCCTGCTGGCCGGAGAATCGCTGCCGGCTATCGACACCCGCTATGATTTCCGCTCGTATTTGCTGCACCAGCAGAAGATCAATCAACCACTGAGAGACGTCGCGCGCGCTTACTGGCTGGCGAAAGCATCGACGCTTCCCCCCGCGCCCGTCTTGCCGCTGGCCTGCGAACCCGCCACGCTACGTGAAGTCCGTAATACCCGACGCCGCATGATTGTCCCGGCAACACGCTGGCACGCCTTTAGCAACCGGGCCGGCGAGTATGGCGTGACGCCGACAATGGCACTGGCGACCTGTTTTTCTGCCGTGCTGGCTCGCTGGGGCGGCCTGACGCGTCTGCTGCTTAACATCACCTTATTCGACCGCCAGCCGCTGCAACCGGCGGTTGGCGCGATGCTTGCCGACTTCACCAATATTCTTCTGCTGGATACCGCCTGCGATGGCGATACCGTCAGCAACCTGGCGCGTAAAAACCAGCTCACGTTTACGGAGGACTGGGAGCATCGCCACTGGTCCGGCGTCGAATTACTCCGTGAACTCAAACGCCAGCAGCGCTACCCCCACGGCGCCCCGGTGGTATTTACCAGCAATCTGGGGCGTTCCCTCTACAGCAGCCGCGCAGAATCGCCGTTGGGCGAGCCGGAATGGGGCATCTCGCAAACGCCGCAGGTCTGGATAGATCATCTGGCGTTCGAGCATCACGGCGAGGTCTGGCTACAATGGGACAGCAACGACGCGCTGTTCCCTCCGGCGTTAGTCGAAACATTGTTCGACGCCTACTGCCAGTTGATTAACCAACTCTGCGATGACGAAAGCGCCTGGCAAAAGCCGTTCGCAGATATGATGCCCGCCAGCCAGCGCGCGATACGCGAACGGGTCAACGCCACCGGCGCCCCCATTCCCGAAGGCTTGCTGCATGAAGGCATTTTCCGTATCGCTCTGCAACAGCCGCAGGCGCTGGCGGTAACGGACATGCGTTATCAGTGGAATTATCATGAGCTGACAGACTATGCCCGCCGTTGCGCGGGCAGGTTAATCGAGTGCGGGGTTCAGCCCGGCGATAATGTGGCTATCACGATGTCGAAAGGCGCAGGACAACTTGTTGCGGTTCTGGCCGTCCTGCTGGCCGGGGCGGTTTACGTTCCGGTTTCGCTGGATCAGCCTGCCGCACGGCGCGAGAAAATCTACGCTGACGCCAGCGTCCGGCTGGTGCTCATTTGTCAGCACGACGCCAGCGCCGGGTCAGACGATATTCCCGCCCTTGCCTGGCAGCAGGCCATTGAGGCGGAGCCGATCGCCAACCCGGTAGTACGCGCCCCCACGCAACCGGCCTACATTATCTACACCTCCGGCTCTACCGGTACGCCGAAAGGGGTAGTCATTTCTCACCGGGGAGCGCTTAACACCTGTTGCGATATCAATACCCGCTATCAGGTTGGCCCGCATGACAGGGTGCTGGCCCTCTCCGCCCTACATTTTGATTTATCGGTTTACGACATTTTTGGCGTACTGCGCGCGGGCGGCGCGCTGGTGATGGTGATGGAAAATCAACGGCGCGATCCTCACGCATGGTGTGAGCTGATCCAGCGCCATCAGGTCACGCTCTGGAACAGCGTCCCGGCGCTGTTCGATATGCTGCTGACCTGGTGTGAAGGTTTCGCCGACGCCACGCCGGAAAACCTGCGCGCAGTGATGCTTTCCGGCGACTGGATCGGGCTTGACCTCCCCGCCCGTTATCGGGCCTTCCGGCCACAAGGACAATTTATCGCGATGGGCGGCGCCACCGAGGCGTCTATCTGGTCTAACGCCTGCGAAATTCACGACGTCCCCGCCCACTGGCGCTCCATCCCTTACGGTTTTCCGCTAACCAACCAACGCTACCGGGTGGTGGATGAACAGGGCCGGGACTGCCCTGACTGGGTGCCGGGTGAATTATGGATTGGCGGCATTGGGGTCGCGGAAGGCTATTTCAACGATCCCCTGCGTAGCGAGCAGCAATTTTTGACGCTCCCGGACGAGCGCTGGTATCGCACCGGCGATCTCGGCTGCTACTGGCCAGATGGCACAATCGAGTTCCTCGGTCGTCGCGACAAGCAGGTCAAAGTCGGAGGATATCGCATCGAGCTGGGCGAAATCGAAAGCGCGCTCAGCCAGCTGGTGGGGGTGAAACAAGCAACCGTTCTGGCGATCGGCGAAAAAGAAAAAACGCTGGCGGCATACGTTGTTCCTCAGGGCGAGGCTTTTTGCGTTACCGATCATCGGAACCCGGCACTGCCGCAGGCGTGGCACACGCTTGCGGGAACGTTGCCCTGTTGCGCCATCTCGCCAGAGATCTCCGCAGAACAGGTAGCCGATTTCCTTCAGCATCGCCTGCTAAAACTGAAGCCGGGTCACACCGCTGGCGCCGATCCTCTCCCCCTGATGAACTCACTCGCTATCCAGCCGCGCTGGCAGGCCGTGGTGGAACGCTGGTTAGCATTTCTGGTGACACAACGGCGACTGAAGCCCGCTGCTGAAGGTTATCAGGTCTGCGCTGGTGAAGAACGCGAGGATGAGCACCCGCACTTCAGCGGACATGATTTAACGTTATCGCAAATTCTTCGCGGTGCCCGTAACGAACTGTCGTTACTGAACGACGCGCAGTGGTCGCCGGAAAGCCTGGCCTTTAACCATCCGGCCAGCGCCCCGTATATTCAGGAACTGGCGACAATTTGCCAACAGCTTGCACAGCGCTTACAGCGCCCGGTACGCCTGCTTGAGGTGGGAACCCGCACTGGCCGCGCCGCAGAATCGCTGTTAGCACAGCTCAACGCCGGACAGATTGAGTATGTCGGGCTTGAGCAGAGCCAGGAGATGCTGCTGAGCGCCCGGCAGAGGCTCGCCCCCTGGCCTGGCGCCCGTCTGTCCCTCTGGAATGCAGACACGCTGGCGGCGCACGCTCACTCGGCGGGCATTATCTGGCTTAATAACGCCCTGCATCGTCTGCTGCCGGAAGATCCCGGGCTCCTTGCGACATTACAACAGCTTGCCGTTCCCGGCGCGCTGCTCTACGTGATGGAGTTTCGCCAGTTAACGCCGTCCGCCCTACTCAGCACGCTCCTGTTAACCAATGGGCAGCCGGAGGCCTTGCTGCATAACAGCGCCGACTGGGCGGCATTATTTAGCGCGGCCGGCTTCAACTGTCAGCATGGCGATGAGGTCGCGGGGTTACAACGCTTCCTCGTACAATGTCCTGACAGGCAGGTGCGCCGCGATCCCCGTCAACTTCAGGCCGCCCTCGCCGGGCGTCTGCCGGGGTGGATGGTGCCGCAACGGATCGTCTTCCTCGACGCCTTACCGCTGACAGCTAACGGGAAAATTGACTACCAGGCGCTGAAGCGTCGTCATACCCCTGAAGCGGAAAACCCGGCCGAAGCAGATTTACCCCAGGGCGACATTGAAAAACAGGTTGCCGCCCTCTGGCAGCAACTCTTATCAACTGACAATGTCACCAGAGAAACCGACTTCTTCCAGCAAGGCGGCGATAGCCTGCTGGCGACCCGTCTGACCGGGCAACTTCATCAGGCAGGTTATGAAGCGCAATTAAGCGACCTGTTTAATCATCCCCGGCTGGCGGATTTTGCCGCCACGCTGCGGAAAACCGACGTCCCGGTCGAACAACCATTCGTCCACTCCCTTGAAGATCGCTACCAGCCCTTTGCGCTTACCGACGTGCAGCAGGCTTACCTGGTAGGGCGTCAGCCGGGCTTTGCCCTGGGCGGCGTCGGCTCACATTTATTTGTTGAATTTGAAATTGCCGATCTGGACCTCACCCGGCTGGAGACGGTCTGGAACCGATTAATCGCCCGCCACGATATGCTGCGCGCCATCGTGCGTGATGGACAGCAACAGGTGCTCGAACAGACGCCCCCCTGGGTGATACCCGCACACACCCTCCATACGCCTGAAGAGGCGTTGCGGGTGCGCGAAAAACTGGCGCATCAGGTACTCAACCCCGAAGTGTGGCCGGTATTCGATCTCCAGGTCGGATACGTGGACGGGATGCCTGCCCGCCTGTGGCTGTGTCTGGATAACCTGTTGCTTGACGGTCTGAGCATGCAGATCCTGCTGGCGGAGCTGGAGCACGGCTACCGCTACCCGCAACAGCTGCTTCCGCCGCTGCCCGTCACCTTCAGGGATTATCTGCAACAACCCTCGCTACAGTCGCCCAATCCAGATTCTCTGGCATGGTGGCAGGCGCAGCTTGATGATATTCCTCCGGCGCCTGCGTTGCCGCTGCGCTGCTTGCCTCAGGAGGTTGAAACCCCGCGCTTCGCCCGCCTGAACGGCGCACTGGACAGCACGCGCTGGCATCGGCTGAAAAAACGGGCGGCTGACGCCCATCTCACCCCGTCGGCCGTACTGTTGTCGGTGTGGTCAACGGTTCTCTCTGCATGGAGTGCACAGCCTGACTTCACGCTTAACCTTACGCTTTTCGACAGGCGACCGCTGCACCCGCAAATCAACCAGATTCTGGGCGATTTCACCTCGCTGATGCTGCTGAGCTGGCATCCCGGCGAAAGCTGGCTGCACAGCGCGCAGTCACTACAGCAGCGGCTGAGCCAGAACCTCAACCACCGCGATGTGTCAGCCATCCGCGTGATGCGTCAACTGGCGCAACGGCAAAACGTGCCAGCCGTTCCGATGCCCGTCGTCTTTACCAGCGCGCTGGGCTTTGAGCAGGATAACTTCCTCGCCCGGCGTAATCTGCTCAAACCGGTCTGGGGCATCTCCCAGACGCCGCAGGTCTGGCTCGATCACCAGATTTATGAATCCGAAGGCGAACTGCGCTTTAACTGGGATTTTGTCGCCGCGCTGTTTCCTGCCGGGCAGGTGGAGCGCCAGTTTGAACAGTATTGCGCATTGCTAAACCGAATGGCCGAGGATGAAAGCGGCTGGCAACTGCCGCTCGCCGCGCTGGTGCCTCCCGTTAAACACGCAGGGCAATGCGCAGAGCGCTCACCGCGCGTATGCCCTGAGCACTCTCAGCCACACATTGCGGCGGACGAGAGCACCGTCAGCCTGATTTGCGACGCCTTCCGCGAGGTGGTTGGCGAGTCTGTCACGCCCGCAGAAAACTTCTTTGAGGCGGGCGCAACGTCGCTGAATCTGGTGCAACTGCACGTTTTGTTACAACGTCACGAATTTTCCACCCTGACGTTGCTTGACCTCTTCACCCACCCTTCTCCTGCTGCCCTGGCCGATTATCTGGCCGGCGTCGCCACGGTGGAGAAAACACAACGACCTCGCCCTGTTCGCCGTCGTCAGCGGCGGATATAGCGCGAAGCAAACTGATTTTCCCCGGAACGCCATCGCGAACGCATGGCGTTCCATTGACTTTGTGAATCTTAGGAAACGGGACCGATTATGGATAACTTGCGCTTCTCTTCTGCGCCGACAGCAGATTCCATTGATGCATCGATCGCTCAACACTACCCGGACTGCGAACCTGTCGCGGTTATCGGCTACGCCTGCCATTTTCCTGAATCGCCGGATGGCGAAACGTTCTGGCAAAATCTGCTGGAAGGTCGTGAATGCAGCCGACGCTTTACGCGCGAAGAGCTTCTGGCCGTCGGTCTGGATGCCGCCATCATTGACGATCCTCATTATGTCAATATCGGTACGGTGTTAGACAACGCCGACTGCTTCGACGCCACCCTGTTTGGCTATTCGCGACAGGAAGCGGAGTCGATGGACCCGCAGCAGCGCCTGTTTTTGCAGGCGGTCTGGCATGCGCTGGAACATGCCGGTTATGCCCCCGGCGCCGTCCCCCATAAGACCGGCGTTTTCGCCTCTTCCCGGATGAGTACCTACCCCGGTCGCGAAGCATTGAACGTGACAGAAGTCGCGCAGGTAAAAGGTCTGCAATCTCTGATGGGCAATGATAAAGACTATATTGCCACCCGCGCCGCGTACAAACTCAACCTGCACGGCCCGGCGTTATCGGTACAGACCGCCTGCTCCAGCTCGCTGGTTGCCGTGCATCTGGCCTGTGAAAGCCTGCGCGCTGGCGAATCCGATATGGCGGTTGCCGGCGGCGTGGCGCTCTCTTTCCCCCAGCAGGCAGGCTACCGCTACCAGCCCGGAATGATTTTCTCTCCTGATGGTCACTGTCGTCCCTTTGACGCCTCGGCTGAGGGCACCTGGGCCGGTAACGGTCTCGGCTGCGTGGTGCTGCGTCGCCTGAGAGACGCGCTGCTGTCAGGCGATCCGATTATCTCGGTGATCCTCTCCAGCGCGGTCAACAACGACGGCAACAGAAAGGTCGGCTATACCGCCCCTTCCGTCGCAGGGCAACAGGCAGTCATCGAAGAGGCGTTAATGCTGGCGGCCATCGACGACAGGCAGGTAGGTTACATTGAAACCCACGGCACCGGCACACCGCTGGGCGACGCGATTGAAATTGAAGCGTTACGCAACGTCTATGCGCCTCGCCCGCAGGATCAGCGCTGTGCGCTCGGTTCCGTGAAAAGTAACATGGGCCATCTGGATACCGCGGCGGGCATTGCCGGACTGCTGAAAACCGTTCTGGCAGTCAGTCGCGGGCAAATTCCTCCCTTACTGAATTTTCACACCCCCAACCCGGCGCTGAAACTTGAAGAGAGCCCCTTTACCATACCGGTGTCGGCACAGGCATGGGCGATGGATCCGGTACCAAGACCGGCCTCGTTGGAGAAGATGCCGCGGGATACGCCGCGCTTCATACTTGTGAAGAAGCTCCAGAGCATGCCTCCGGTTACCGCCTGCGGGTTGAACGCGCCCTCAAAGATCATGGAGAACACGAGCGGGATGCGGCTTGCGTGGAGCAGTACCACGCCGAGAGCAAGCAGGATGTAGAGAAGCGCCATGAACGGAACCAGTTTCTCAGCCACGTTTCCGATACGCTTAACGCCGCCAAGAAGCACAAGGCCTACCAGAAAGGCAAGAATGATGCCGATCACAAGGCAGACAACCGGCTTTGTCTGGTCGTTGATGAGCTGGTAGTTCTCTAACGCAGAGTTGATTGCAGTGGTAATGGTGTTAACCTGG
>ERZ773221.2844-NODE-2844-length-12565-cov-3.617746_pt1 | contig 12565 bp, 18 predicted proteins | sample MGYA00580994_ERZ773221 | MGnify/ENA primary metagenome ERZ773221 (study PRJEB29015, sample SAMEA2737758) | human gut metagenome | biome: human gut; feature: human-associated habitat; material: faeces | place: China | collected 2012 ... | reverse complement strand
CGTATGATGGACTCGTTCCGCAAGTATTCATATCCCATTTTGCTTTCCGCCTTTCGCGCTTCGGAACGGCCGCGCACCGGTGCGCGGACCTATTCCGGATCTCTGAGACATTCGGTATCCAGCATTCCCAGCTGGCCTGCAACGGTCGTGACCTCGACCTGCAGGCAGGTCAGGTTGGATGCCGTCGCGATAAAGTCGATCATGGAATTGATCGCGACAGCCAGAGCGAGGGCCTCGCCGGGGATGCCGAGCTGGGTGAACATGACCGTGTAGCAGGTCAGCGCGCCGCCGGGGATGGGCGGCATCGCCAGCGACAAAAGCCCGGTCACAACGATCATCGTGAGGAGCCACGCGGGCGTGATGGCCGTGCCGAAATTTTCCGCCATGCACAGGCAGGTCGCCACAAAAGCGACCGCAACGCTGGGCATATAGAGGACCTGTTCCAGGGGCACGGCGAAATGCGCGAGCATCGGCGGGATACCCAGCTTCTTCTCGCAGGTCTCTAAATTGGTGGCGAACGCCGCGGAGGACGACGCCGTGGTGAGACCGATGAGGAAGGTCGGCAGCAGCTTTTGCACAAGCCAAAGATACGCCCAACATGGCATTGGCTCCTAAATTGGATTTTGTCTTCGTGCCGTCCAGATCGATCAACAACCGGTCGATTGCTGCCTGGTCGGTAACATCGAATCCCAGCAAAGCATCGGCAATCACTGTATTGACATTGTTGACAGCATTCAATACACCCTTCCCCTGATAACGGGATTTATCCCCATCGCGCAATTCCAAAGCTTCATGTTCGCCTGTCGACGCTCCCGAAGGAACAGCTGCACGCCCCATCACTCCGTTTTCCAGAGTTACATCTACTTCTACTGTCGGATTCCCGCGAGAATCCAATATTTCGCGACCTGTAATATCTACAATATGTGTCATCGTTTTGTCGTAATTTTAAATTATACATTCTATTTTGCTGACACAAGTTACGACAAAAGAATGAAGAATGAAGAATAAAAAATGAAGAATTAACTTTCATTTATAAAATTTACATAAAACATAAACTGTATCTATTACGTGATTATTTCAGTCTATAAAATCCGGTAAATTGTCGGTTATTTTATCAAATAAAGAAGGAAGCTTATATCTTTGCAAAAAATAATCTAAAAGATATGAAAAAGATCCCGGTTACCTTATTTATAGTCTCGGCTTTACTTTTCATCCTCCCGGAAAAAACAGAAGCACAGAGCCTGAAAGACATCCTAAAATCAGAAACAGCACAAAAAGTCATCGATGCCGTAAAGGAAGCGACAGCACTCAAATTCGAAGACTTGCAGGGGACCTGGCAATACAAAGGAGCAGCCTGCCAATTTAAAAGTGAGGAATTACTCCAAAAGGCAGGAGGTATAGCCCTGGGTGAAACAATGGAAGGCAAACTCGAAAAAGCTTATGAAAAAGCAGGAATCAGAACCGGCAATTTCTCATACACTTTCAACCATGATTCCACCTTTACCTGCCAAATAGGGAAAAAGGAATTGAAAGGTACCTATGCTTATGATAGCTCTAATCAAATTTTGACGTTAAGTTATTTCGGTTTATTAAACACCGAAGTACAACTATCGGGAAAGAAAGACGGCACGACTTTCCTCTTCAATGCCGACCGATTACTAAAACTGGTCACTTTACTGTCGGGTTATTCAAAGAGCAGTACTTTATCGGCTGTCAACAAAGTAGCCCAACAATACGACGGCATGATGCTCGGATTCGACCTGCAAAAATAACCGGGCATCGGCCACTATAGAAAATCCCTGACATCATACTTCCGGATGCAGTCTTCTTCATCCGTAGCGTATAAAAAACCTTTCTCTGCATCCAAAAAAGGATATTTAAGGGGATGGGAAAGTTTGAGTTGAAATTTAAAAGTCCCTTCCCAATCGAATACCTCCACCGAAAAGCCAAGTTTGACCGGACGCCGCGGATCCTCGGGAAAAGCTCTGTAGGCAAAAACCGTTTTATCGGTACAATCGACTCCAGAATAATTTTCCCCGAATGACTCGGAAGAATTCAATAACGGCAATTCGTTATCCGTTGTCAGCCAACGGAAGTTTTGCATTTTTGAATCGTATAATATGATCTGATTCATATTACGAAAGGCCACCGCTATTCTCCGGCGATCGGGCGACATCGCTTCATCCCCGAGAAAAAGCTGATCAAAATCCCGGATGTCGTCATAATCGGTATACCATACGCTATCTAAAACGGTAGCGGAAGCATAATTATAGCTCAACCAATACAAATTCTTACCTCCTACCTGCGTCGTTCCCTGCATAGACAGAATCCGTATACTACCATCAGCATTTTTTCTAATATTCTGATTCGGTATAATATCATAAGGCCTTTCGGCACGGGAAATCCAAAACACCGAATCGTTCAAGACAAAAACCGGGCGGTATAAGAAATCGGCCATACCCCGATCCATAAATTTATATTGCTTTTCCCAACAAGGTTTACCTGCTGTTAAAGAGCTTTCCAAATCGACGACTCCTATGAAATTTTGGGGAGCTTTCAACCACAGCCTCATTTTTCCCTTCCAGGGAGCTGCCCATATTTCCTGGCAGCTGATCACTTCATCATCTCCCCGTCCTTTTTCCAAAAAGGCTCCTAAAAACCGATAGGTATCCGCCTGATATACCCTCACTATTTTCTCTTCCTCCATATTCAGTATCACCAGAAAAGAATCGAGACGGCAGATACTCGTCGGGATCAATTCCTGTATAGGTAATTCCTCTCCTTTCAACTCGACTATTTGTTCAGGTGTTGCACCTAAAATCATTACTTTCTTCTCTTCATTACCCCGTTCTGCACAACTCATAAAAAGAAAAACTAGAAAAAGCAGGTAGAAAATCTTCATAAATCCGGTTTTAATTATAATGAGCAAATATATAATTTCCGATGTGATTAAAGAAATTCCCCGACAGCATACTTCCGGATACGGTCTTCATCGTCCGTAGCATAAAGAAATCCCTTTTCTGCATCGAAAAAAGGAGCTTTCAGGGGGTGTTCGATATTCAGTAGATATTTGAATTTGCCGTTCCAGTCAAAGACGGAGATGTTACGTTCTCTTTTTCTGCCATCCGGATGCAAAGGAAAAGCCCGAAATGCAAGTACTGTCTTATCGGTACAGCAAACCCCGGAATAATGTTGTCCATCGGTTGTGTGGGGCAAAGGTAATTCAGTCGAAGTAGTCAGCCACTTTGAAGTAAGCTTCTTCCGGTCAAAGAACAACATCTGATTCATCAGCTGAAAAGCCACGACAATCTTATGCTGATCCGGTGACATCGCCTCTTCGGTTGAAAAAATCCGGTCGAAATACTGTAAATCGGTATAAGACGTATACCAAACAGTATCTTGTGCCTGAGAAGAAGCGTAATTGAATTCCAGCCAATACAAGTTTTTCGGAGGAAAACTCTGTACCCCTTTTTCAGAAATAACGGTATAACTACCATCCGGATTTTTTTTCAATGTCCCTTCCGGGTAAAGCCACGAAGGTTCTTCGGCACACGATATCCAGAAAACAGAATCATTCAAAGGAAAAACTGAACGGTATAAATGATCACTTTTTACGTACCTCCCCAATTTATACTGTTGTTTCCAACAAGGTTTACCTGTTTTTAATGAACTTTCCAAATCGACGACTCCGACAAAATTCAACGGAGCCTGTAGCCATAATCTCATTTTACCTTTCCAGGGAGCCGCCCATATTTTACGGCAGGTAATCACTTCATCGCTCCCTCTTCCCTTTTCCAGAAAGGCCCCTAAAAACCGGTAGGTATCCGCATGATACACCCTCACTATTTTCTCTTCCTCCATATTCAGAATCACCAAAAAAGTATCGAGACGGCAGATACTCATCGGTATCAATTCCTGTATAGGTAATATTTCACCTTCCAAATCCAGCGTTTGTTCCGGACTTGCAGCTAAAACCACTTCGCTGTCGTTTTGCTGCTGCGTACAAGCGAAAAAAAATAAAAGCAAGAAAAAAAGAGAAAAGATTTTCATGGCTTTGTATTTAAAAAGAAAGGCGGATCTTCAGGATCCGCCTTCTATCTGAATTCCTGTAAAAGAATTATTCAGCCTTAGGAGCTTCCTCTGCAGGAGTTTCTGCTTTCGGAGCTTCTTCAACTACTGCAGCCCCGGTAGCTTCAGCTTTCTTAGCGCCTGAAGAACGACGACGACGGGTAGTTGTTTTCTTCACTTCCTGTTTAACTTCAGTATAAGTGGCATTGAAGTCTACCAATTCGATAATACAAGTCTCAGCGTTATCACCGATACGATTACCGGTACGCAGGATACGGGTATAACCTCCCGGACGGTTCACGATTTTCGGAGCAACTTCGCTAAACAATTCGGTAACGGCTTCTTTCTGTCCGAGGTAACTAAATACAACACGGCGAGAATTGGTGTTATCGTTTTTACTTTTAGTGATCAGAGGCTCAACATATATTTTGAGCGCTTTAGCCTTAGGCACTGTCGTGCTGATTCTCTTGTTGAGAATCAAAGAAGCGGCCATATTGGACAACATGGCTTTCCGATGTGCACTGGTCCGGCTCAGATGATTAAATTTCTTCTTATGGTTCATGATGTTATTCCTTATCTAATTTATACTTTGTAACATCCATACCGAATTCGAGGTTGTTATTTTCCAACAGAGCTTCCAGTTCGGTCAGCGACTTCTTACCGAAGTTGCGGAATTTCAACAGGTCGTTCTTATTGAAGCGGCACAATTCCCCGAGTGTTTCTACTTCGGCAGCTTTCAGACAGTTCAATGCACGCACTGACAAGTCCATATCGACTAATTTAGTCTTCAACAACTGACGCATATGAAGCACTTCTTCGTCGAATTCCTCATTACCGTACTTGTCTTCAGATTCCAAAGAAATCTTTTCATCCGAGAACAACATAAAGTGATGAATCAGAATTTTCGCAGCCTCTTTCAAAGCATCGGTAGGAGCGATAGAGCCATCGGTTTCAATTTCAAACAACAACTTTTCATAGTCGGTTTTACCTTCTACACGATAGTTCTCAATTTCATATTTTACATTCCGGATCGGAGTATAAATGGCATCAATAGGGATAAATCCCGCTTCGGCCTCTGCCGGCATATTTTCTGTACTAGGAACATAACCGCGCCCTTTCTGGATCGTAATTTCCATCTGGAAATTAACAGAAGGGTCCATATGACAGATGACGAGTTCAGTATTGAGCACCTCGAATCCTGTGAGGAATTTGTTGATATCCCCTGCCTTAAAAGCTTCCTGACCGTTGATCAGAACCGTCAGCTTCTCATCCTCTACATCTTCCACTTTTCTCTTGAACCGAACCTGCTTCAGATTCAGGATAATCTCGGTAACATCCTCGATCACCCCGGGGATGGTGGCAAACTCATGTTCTACACCATGTATTTTGATTCCGGTAATCGCGAAGCCTTCCAATGAAGACAGTAGGATTCTGCGTAACGGATTACCAATTGTGATTCCGTAACCTGGCTCTAACGGACGAAATTCGAATTTTCCGAATTTGTCTGTCGATTCGAGCATGATTACTTTGTCCGGTTTCTGGAAAGCTAATATTGCCATAAATATCTTTAATTTTTTTTACTTAGAATACAATTCTACGATTAACTGCTCTTTAATGTTTTCCGGAATATCGCTTCTTTCCGGCACGTTCAACAGTTTGCCACTCATAGAAGCCCCGTCCCATTCCAACCAGGAATATTTGCTGACACGGTTACTACGCAGGCTATCTGCTACCACTTCAAGAGCTTTGGATTTCTCACGTACTGCAACGACATCCCCAGCTTTAACAGCTGCTGAGGGAATGTTACAAACACCACCGTTCACCGTGATATGACGATGAGAAACCAATTGCCGTGCTGCAGCACGGGTAGGAGCAATACCTAAACGGTATACGACATTGTCCAGACGACATTCGAGCATCTGCAACAATACTTCACCGGTAACTCCTCCTGCACGTTCTGCTTTTTCAAACAGGATACGGAATTGTTTTTCCAGTAAACCATAGGTATATTTTGCTTTTTGTTTTTCTTTCAACTGAACACCATATTCAGAGATTTTTCTTCTGCGACGAGCCAAACCGTGCTGTCCTGACGGATAATTTCTCCGTTCCAGTGCCTTATCCGGTCCGTAAATAGGCTCACCGAACTTTCTTGCTATTTTAGACTTAGGTCCTGTATATCTAGCCATTTGTTTCTATTCTTTAAATTTACACAACATTCATAAGCTATAGGCTACAAGCTATAAGCTACAGGCTTTCGGCCTTTTCTTGCTTTTAGCATTTCGCTTTTAGCTTTTAGCTTTATTACACTCTTCTGCGTTTCGGAGGCCGGCAACCATTGTGTGGAAGCGGGGTAACATCGATGATTTCAGCAACTTCGATACCACTGGCGTGAATAGAACGAATGGCTGATTCACGGCCATTACCCGGACCGGAAACATATACTTTAGCTTTACGCATCCCCAGATCGAATGCGACCTTAGCGCAATCGGCAGCTGCCATCTGAGCTGCATACGGAGTGTTCTTTTTAGATCCTCTGAAACCCATCTTTCCGGCGGAAGACCATGAAATCACCTGACCAGTAGAATTGGTCAAAGAAATGATGATGTTGTTAAATGAGGAATGAACGTGTGCTTGTCCCACGGCTTCTACTTTAACCAGCCGCTTCTTGTTACTTGATGTAGACTTCTTTGCCATAATTCAACTCAATTATTTAGTTGCTTTTTTCTTGTTAGCAACAGTTTTCTTCTTACCCTTACGTGTACGGGCATTGTTCTTCGTGCTCTGTCCTCTTACGGGCAGTCCTAAACGGTGACGGATACCCCGGTAACAACCGATATCCATCAGTCGTTTGATGTTCATCTGAACGCTTGATCTCAACTCACCTTCGACTTTGTACTCTGTTCCAATGATTTTTCGTACAGCCCCGAGCTGGTCGTCGTTCCAGTCTTTCACCTTCAGGTCATAATCGATGCCGGCTTCACTCAGGATAGCACGTGCACTACTTCTACCTATACCATAGATATAGGTCAAGGCTATTTCTCCTCTTTTGTTTGAGGGTAAATCTACACCTACGATTCTTGCCATAAATCTTTTTTAATTTAACTAGATTAATGATTAACCCTGACGCATTTTAAACTTAGGGTTCTTTTTGTTAATGACGTACAAAACGCCTTTTCTTCTTACAATCTTGCAATCGTCATTACGTTTCTTGATTGACGCTCTTACCTTCATGGTCCTTTAATTTGAATTATTATGATTCATGATCTACGCATTACGATTTTCAATCAAAAGCCATACAGCTAAATCCGAAATCAAAAACCGTAAATCAAAAATTAAATTTTAGTTTTTGTATCTAAATGTAATTCTACCTTTTGTCAGGTCGTAAGGGGACATATCCACACGTACCCGGTCGCCAGGAAGTATCTTAATGTAATGCATACGCATCTTGCCGGAAATATGGGCTGTAATCACATGTCCATTTTCCAATTCTACCCGAAACATGGCATTCGACAATGCTTCCGTTATTACTCCATCCTGCTCTATTGACGGCTGTTTTGCCATAAACAATTAATTTATGATTTATGATTTACGATTTATGCAATACTTGCTCGACATATTCGAACGTAGACAAAATATCCGCACTATTCTTCCCTACGGCTACGGTATGCTCGAAATGAGCTGCCGGCTTTTTGTCCCTTGTCCGGATCGTCCATCCGTCGGCTTCCTGATAAATATGCCTTTTACCCAAATTGATCATCGGTTCGATAGCGATCACCATCCCTTCTTTCAGTTTTACCCCCTGCCCCTGACGGCCATAATTAGGCACCTGAGGCTCTTCGTGTAAATCGTGTCCTACTCCGTGTCCTACCATCTCCCTCACCACCGAATAACCTTCGGCCTCACAATGGGATTGCACTGCATGTCCTATATCTCCGATCCGCATACCCGCAACAGCTTTTCCGATTCCTTTATAAAGGCTTTCTTTCGTCACCCGCAATAACTTCCGGATTTCTTCATCCACTTCCCCAACCTCGAAGGTATAGGCACTATCACCGTAAAAACCGTTCTTCAAAGTGCCACAATCGATGGAAACAATATCCCCCTCTTGTAAAACACATTTTTCAGAGGGAATACCGTGCACGACAACGTCATTTACAGAAATACAAAGCGTATTCGGAAAACCACCGTAACCCAAAAATCCGGGCTCTGCACCGTGGTCACGAATAAACTCCTCTGCAATACGATCGAGCTCTAATGTAGAAATCCCCGGACGAATATGCTTTGCCATCTCGCCCAGAGTCATCCCTACCAATCGGTTGCTTTCTCTTAACAGTTCAATCTCTTCTCCGGTTTTTACAAAAATCATGCCGCAAAATTACAAAAAATATTTCAAGTTTCTAAGTTGCTGAGTCACAAAGTTACTAAGTTTTTCTGAACTCAGTAACTTAGCAACTCATTCACTATTAATAGGCAGCCGGTCCACCGGGAGTCTTCCCTTTAATTCGTCCTGTTTTCATCAATCCGTCGTAATGACGCATCAACAAATGCGACTCGATCTGTTGTAGAGTATCCAAAACAACTCCGACCAAAATCAACAGGGAAGTACCGCCATAGAACTGAGCAAACTGTTGGTTCACTCCGGCAATGGTTGCAAAAGCCGGTAATATGGCAACTATTCCCAGGAATATAGATCCCGGTAAAGTAATCCGTGACATAATGGTATCCAGGAACTCCATTGTTTTCCGTCCGGGTTTCACACCGGGAATAAATCCACCGTTCTTCTTCATATCCTCGGACATCTGCATCGGATTAACCGTAATCGCCGTATAAAAATACGTAAATGCCACAATCAGGATAAAGAAAGTGAAGTTATACCAAAAACCGGTGAAATTAGAAAAAGCAGTTGCAAAACCGGATAACGATTCAGAAGCTGCATAATTCACAAAAGAAATCGGTAACAACATAATTGCCTGAGCAAAAATGATCGGCATAACCCCTGCAGCATTAATCTTCAGAGGGATATACTGACGTACTCCACCATATTGTTTGTTTCCGACAATACGTTTTGCATACTGTACAGGCACCTTACGGGTTCCTTGTACCAGCAGGATCGTACCGCAGAATACGAAAAACAGCAGAATAATCTCGATCAGGAATGCCACCAATCCGCCACCTTGCTGACTAACACGCGAAGTCAGTTCGGCAAAGAATGCAAACGGCAGACGGGCGATAATACCAATCATGATAATGATAGAAACACCGTTTCCAATACCTTTATCTGTAATTTTTTCACCCAACCACAAAACGAACATAGAGCCCGCAGCCAGGATAATTACGGAATAGATTGTAAAGAAAGCCCCTTTTATCAGAAAGAATTCGGGCTGAATCTGTGCATGCAAGTTGGTAAGATACGCAGAACCTTGTAATATCAGAATGATAATGGTCAGATAACGGGTAATCTGGTTGATTTTACGCCGTCCACTTTCCCCTTCACGCTGCATACGCTGAAAATAAGGAACCGCAATTCCCAGTAACTGAACTACGATAGAAGCAGAGATATAGGGCATAATTCCCAAGGCAAAGATCGAAGCATTCGAAAATGCACCTCCCGAAAACATATCCAGCAATCCCAGCACACCACTCGAAGTCTGCTGTTTTAAAGCGGCTAATCCGGCAGGGTCGATACCCGGTAGTACCACCTCTGTTCCAAGTCTGTAAACGAGAATCAACCCGAGTGTTGTCAGAATCCGGGTTTTCAATTCCTCAATTTTCCAAATGTTCTTTAATGTATCAAATAACTTCATAAGTTCTTTTATTTATAAGTTTATAAAGTTTATAAAGTTTAAAAGTTACAAAGTTAAAATTACCTTATGAACTTATGAACTTTATGAACTTTATAAACTCGTTTTGTTTTACAAAACGACTACAGAGCCACCGGCAGCCTCGATCGCAGCAATCGCTGACTTAGAGAATGCATTTGCTGTAATTTCGAGTTTAGCACTGATTGAGCCGTCACCCAAAACTTTCAACAATTCATTCTTATTGAGCAATCCGGCTGCAATCAGAATATCCCGATCGATTTTCTCCAGATTATCTCTTTCAGCTAAAGCCTGCAACATGCTTACATTGATAGCTTTATAGGCTACACGATTGATATTCTTAAAGCCGAATTTCGGTACACGTCTCTGCAGAGGCATCTGACCACCTTCAAAACCAATCTTCGTATGGTAACCCGATCTTGATTTAGCTCCTTTATGACCTCTTGTAGAAGTACCTCCTTTTCCGGAACCTTGTCCGCGACCAATTCTTTTTTCGTGATGAGTTGATCCGCAGGCCGGTTTTAAGCTACTTAAATCCATTTTATTTCGTTCTTAAAATGTTTATACTTATTTTACTTCTTCCACACGAACCAGATGGCTGATTTTTGCCACCATTCCCAGGATCTGCGGAGTAGCTTCTTTCTCAACACTGCTGTTGGTTTTCTTCAATCCCAAAGCCTGAATAGTGCCTACCTGAGTTTTATCGCTACCGATTTTACTTTTTACAAGTGTGATTTTAATCTTTGCCATGATCCTCAAATATTAACCGTTAAACACTTTATCCAGACTAATGCCTCTCTGAGCGGCAATCGTACGGGCATCACGCATTTCTTTCAATGCAGCTATCGTAGCTTTTACCAAATTGTGAGGGTTGGACGAACCTTTACTTTTAGCCAATACGTCGTGAATACCGGCACTTTCCAAAACAGCACGCATAGCACCTCCGGCTACCAGCCCGGTACCGGAAGAAGCGGGTTGCATATAAACCTCAGAACCGCTGAAACGAGCTACCTGCTCATGAGGAATAGTTCCTTTCAATACAGGTACTTTGATCAGGTTCTTTTTAGCAGCTTCGATTCCTTTAGAAATAGCTGTAGTCACCTCGTTTGCTTTTCCTAATCCCCAGCCTACGATTCCGTTTTCGTCACCTACCACAACGATAGCTGCGAAACTGAATGTACGACCTCCTTTTGTAACTTTGGTCACACGATTGATAGCTACCAATCTGTCCTTTAATTCCAAGTCAGTATTATTTACTTTTTGTTCCATTCCGCTAACTTATTAAAAATTAAGACCTCCGTTACGGGCAGCATCAGCTAATGCTTTTACTCTACCGTGATACAAATAACCGTTTCTGTCGAAAACAACAGCTTCGATACCGGCAGCTTTAGCTTTTTCTGCTACAGCAGCCCCTACGAAAGCAGCCTGTTCGGTCTTGTTGCCTTTCTTCTCAGCAATTTCCTTGCACAAAGATGAAACAGATAATAAAGTCTTACCTGCTTTATCGTCGATCAGCTGTACAGATATCTGCGCATTTGAACGATAAACGCTCATACGTGGACGTTCAGCTGTCCCGGAGACAATCTTCCGAATTCTCCGTTTTATTCTTAATCTTCTTTCTTCTTTCGTTAAAGCCATAACTTTTTACTTCCTTTAGTAATTAAACTTTAGCTGACTTACCTGCTTTCCGGCGAACCACTTCACCAACGAAGCGAATACCTTTACCCTTGTAAGGCTCAGGTTTACGGAAAGAACGGATTTTAGCAGCTACCTGACCGATCAACTGTTTGTCACAGCTTTCGAGCGTAATAATCGGGTTAGCACGTTTTTCAGTTACGGCTGTAACTTTCACCTCTGCCGGTAATTGCAAGAAGATAGAGTGAGAATATCCCAGTCCCAGTTCGAGAACCTGACCCTCAGCGTTAGCACGGAAACCAACACCTACTAATTCTTGTTTGATGGTATAACCTTCAGAAACACCTACAACCATATTATGAAGCAGTGCACGGTACAGACCATGCTGTGCTTTGTGTTCTTTATCTTCTGTATGACGTGCTACATGCACTTCGTTCTCTTCAACGGTAACAGTCAGATCAGCACTTACCTGCTGAGAAAGTTGTCCTTTCGGACCTTTGACTGTGACGGTGTTATCAGGACTTACTGCTACAGTAACTCCTTGTGGTATATGAATCGGTAATTTCCCTATACGTGACATTTCTTCTTCACTTTAAAATTAATACACATAACACAATACTTCACCGCCTACATTCCGCTGGCGAGCTTCTTTGTCAGTCATCAATCCCATTGAGGTAGACAAAATGGCAATACCCAGTCCGTTCAATACACGTGGCATTTCTTCCACATTAGTGTACCGACGTAAACCCGGTTTTGACACACGTACCAGCGATTTGATGGCCGATACTTTCGTCTCGGGATGGTATTTCAATGCAATTTTGATATTGCTTCTTGCACCTTCCTGTTCGAACTTATAATTCAGGATATATCCTTTTTCTTTCAGGATTTTGGTCATTTCGAGTTTAATTTTAGAACCCGGGATTTCAACCACTTTATGACCAACACTTACCGCATTCCGAATGCGGGTAAGGAAATCTGCTATTGGATCTGTCAATACGTGCATAGTAATCGCGAAGCATAGCAGCAGTGTCTATAGTTCCAAA
>ERZ773221.2841-NODE-2841-length-12586-cov-5.398212_pt1 | contig 12586 bp, 9 predicted proteins | sample MGYA00580994_ERZ773221 | MGnify/ENA primary metagenome ERZ773221 (study PRJEB29015, sample SAMEA2737758) | human gut metagenome | biome: human gut; feature: human-associated habitat; material: faeces | place: China | collected 2012 ... | reverse complement strand
GCGGTACACACGTACAGCTCCCACTCGCAAAATACGAAATTTATCTCACTTTCTCAAAGTCTATTGGCATTCAAGAACTAAAATCTTTTATTACAAAATTGTAATAGAAGAAAAATAATATATATGCTATTATATAATTATTAAATAATATAAAGGTGAAACAAATGGATATATTTTTATTAGAGGATGACGAAGCTATCGGCATAGGGCTTACTTATTCGCTTGAAAACGAGGGATATAACGTAACGCTTGCAAAAAGCGTGAAAGAGGCGGAAAAAATTATTGATGAAAAGGAATTTTCGCTTTATATTCTTGATTTAACCCTGCCTGACGGAAGCGGTTATGACGTTTGCAAAAGGATTAAAGCGAAAGGTGATTTGCCTGTTATTTTTTTGACTGCGTATGATGACGAAGTTAATGTGATTATGGGTTTTGAGCTTGGTGCAGACGATTATATTTCAAAGCCGTTTAGAGTTAAGGAGCTTATGCTCAGAATTAAAAGCGTTATGCGCCGATATTCTAATGAAACGAGTGACGGAATAATCAAAATCAATAATCTTAAAATTAATACAAACGAGGCTAAGGTTTACAAAAATAATGAGGAAATTATTTTGACCGCTATGGAATACAGGCTTCTTTTAATCCTTTTGAGCAATAGGGGAAAGGTGCTTTCACGTACTGCACTTCTTGAAAATATTTGGGATGTGGCAGGCGATTTTGTTGAGGATAACACGCTGACCGTCTATATCAAAAGGCTTAGAGATAAAATTGAGGAGGACCCGGCAAAGCCTGAGTTTATAAAAACTGTTCGTGGGCTTGGGTATGTTATTGAAAAATGATTAATAAAGACGCAAAATTCACGGCTTTTTTCGGAATAGGGGTAACGGTACTTGCCTCAATAATCTGTTTTATTATAAATGCTTGGGCAGGTGCGATTTGCCTTATTTCAGGTATTATTTTGACAGGCATATATTTTTATAATATCAAGAAAAGAAACGATAAAATTAACGAACTTAACAACTATCTTTCACTTATGTGTTCAGGTAATTTTGACCTCGATATTATGGATAACAGCGAGGGCGAAATGTCGATACTCAAAAATAATCTTTATAAGATAATGACGCTTTTAAAAACGCAAAACGAGCAGCTTAATACGGACAAGCTATATCTTGCAAATTCGCTTGCCGATATATCACACCAGCTTAAAACTCCGCTTACGTCAATGATGGTGATGTCGGATTTATTAAAAGACGAAAAGGATGAGGGAAAGCGAAACGAATTTTTATCAATTATTGAAACTCAGCTTGATAAAATGAAATGGCTTATCACAAATCTTCTTAAAATTTCAAAGCTTGACGCAGGCGCAACTGAATTTAAGCACGAAAAATTTAATATTGCGCCTATTTTAGAAAAAAGTTTGAAGCAGTTTTACGTCACCTGCGACGTGAGAGAAATTGAAATTGTTAATGAAATAAATGATTTTGAATTTGTCGGTGATGAAAATTGGACGGGCGAGGCAATAGAAAATATTATTAAAAACTGCATTGAGCATACAGACAATAACGGCAAATTAAGATTTTTCAGCCGGAAGACGAATGTTTATAATTCTCTTTTCATTCAGGATAACGGCTGCGGAATTACAAAAGAGGATTTACCCCATATTTTTGAACGCTTTTATCACGGCAAAAATTCATCAAGCGAGAGCGTTGGTATCGGGCTTGCGCTTGCAAAAACCGTGCTTGAAAAGGAAAAGGGCGATATTATTGTTTCGTCAAGAATAGGCAAGGGCAGCATTTTTGAATTAAGATTTTATAAAACAATAGTATAAGCCGCCTCCCTTAACAAGGGAGGTGATTGAAAAGCAATCGGAGGGATTTTGAGCTAAAAGCCTCGTCGTTGCAAACAAAGGTTATTTCAATATGTGACATTTTTGTAATATTAGTGTCACGTGATTGTAAGTATGAACTGTTATGATGGTGATAGTGTAAGGGGACTGTACCCATTTTTACACTGACTGGGGAGGTATTCATTATGAGTATAACAAAAAAATTAGCCCTGCGCCATTTGAAGCAGAACAAAACAAGGTCGGTTTTAACTGTTTTGGGCATAACTATATCCGTAGTTATGCTTACTGTTATTTTTACATGTGCCACATCATTTGCACATTATTACGGCGAAAGAGCAATCAACATAAATGGCAATTGGCATTTCTTTGTTAAAACAGATTATGAAAGTGCTAAAAAATATTTACTAAGTGATTCTTCTCTTAAAGATATAGGCTTTGAAAAGGATTTATCATCCGAGGAGCAAAGCTATAAGATTTATTCAGATAAAGCTAATTATTTAAGAACAGGCACGATATATCAGGGAGATGCACAGTATATTAAGGATACAGTCACCTGCAAATATGACGGCGCTTTGCCTAAAAGCGACAATGAAATTATGGTGGAACAGTCGCTTATTAAAAATAACGGGCTTGAACTAAAAATAGGCGACGAGATTAAAATTGCAGTCGGCTCAAGGCTTAAAGGCGATTTTGTCATTTTGCCGGTAAAGGGCAATTACCAATTCGGCGAACGCTTTGAAAAGGAAAAGGACGAAACGTTTAAAGTTGTAGGTATTCTCCACAATAACGAGCCGACCGAGCGTGGCGCAATTATTCGTGGAATGAGCGATTTAAAAAGTAAAAATCTTGTTGCTTACGGTAAGATTAAAAAAATCACTCCGTTTTCGTACATTAAAATCAACGGTATTTATGATAAGTTCGGCTTTACTAAAAAGAAAAGGGCATTTAATGTGGGCGAAAATACAGGTCTTTTAAATTCACGGCTTGCCTTTTCGATAGACAAAAACAATTTGCCGCAGGTATTAAAGCTTACTGCAATCGGAATCGTTGTTTTTGCCGTAATTTTCGTTTCGTCATTTGCAATGATTTATAATTCCTTTGCGCTCTCTGTCGGCGAGCAAATCAAATACCTCGGTATGCTTTCCTCGGTCGGTGCAACAAGGAAACAGAAGAAAAAGACGCTCTATTTTGAGGGCGCAATCTTGGGAGGAATAGGAATAATTCTCGGCATAGTGCTTGGCTTGCTTACTACCTTTATATCGCAAAGCGCAATGAATGCTAAAATTGTCTCGATTATGGAGGGCTATAACGACAATATCAAATATTCAACCCATATTTCCCTGTGGGTGCTTTGCCTTATTGTTATTTTGGCGGCGCTGACTGTTTTTGTGTCAATCATTTCGCCCGTGCAAAAGGCGGCAAGAATTACTGCGATTGATGCGATAAGAAAAACGGACGAGATTAAGCGAAAAGGCAAAATCCGCACTCCGTTTATTATCACTAAGCTTTTCGGCTTCGAGGGTGATATTGCATTTAAAAATTTAAGGCGCAACGGCAGAAAATCGAGGACGATTATTGCTTGTATATGTATTTGCGCAGTCCTCTTTTTAAGTTGTAATTATTTTTGCGAAACGTTTAAAGAGGCGTCAAACTTAGATTATGAAATTCCTTATCAGCTTATGTATCAATACAGTGCCGAAAGCAAGGCACAGCTTGAAAAAGCAAGAAATTATTTGAAAACAAATAAAAGGGTAAAGCGATTTTATTCAATTTGGGAAGCTTGGTATTCAATTTTACGAGGCGATATAAATCCTTATGATAATTCACGCCTTTATGATATGTCGTTTCAAAATGAAAGCATTTTTGTTGATAAATATAAATTTATCGCAGCGCAGGATATAACATATACCGCTCATTTGCTTGATGACGAGGATTTCAATGCGCTTTGCAAGAAAAACGGAATTGATTATAAAAAATATTACTCGCCCGATAAGGACGGCTCGATTAAAACGATTGTAATAAACGGAATTGACCGTAATGATGAGCCGATTTTTAATAACAATCTACTCGGCAAAACTATCGGCTGTTATGATATTGATTCTGAAAAAACAGAAAGGGAAAATAAGCTCGACGAGGACGGGAATCAAGTTTATTTCTATTATAAAACCGGTTGCACATCTATTTATAAATTCTGCGATTTTATAAAATATGATAAGGATAATCCTATTTGTAATTTGGATTCAAGCGGCGTTGCTTTTTATGCGCCTAAGAGCGTATACGATAAGCTTTACGATGTTGATTTTTATTTCAATTACGGTATTGAAACTGACGAGCCGTACAAGGTTGAAAAGGAGCTTAAGGACTATTTGTCCGAAAACGAGGCGGATGGTGACGTATATAACATTTATTATTGGACGATGAAGGAAAAGAGCATTATATCCGCCGTTCAATTTCTGTCCTATGCTTTCATTTTGCTGATTACATTAATAACAGTATTTAATATAATCAACACAATGACGGCGCAGATTGCAGGCAGGAAAAAGGAACTTGCAATGCTGAAAAGCGTGGGTATGACGCCGAAGGAGTTTAAAAAGACGTTGATTTTTGAAAGTATGTTTTACGGTTTATTCGGTTTGCTTTTTGGTGTGCCGCTGAGCCTTGTTATTAACAGAGTGGTGGGATATATTATTTCAAAGGATAATCCTATTCCGTTTTCTGTCAATATTTGGCTTTATCTTATTGCCTGCGTGGCAGTATTTGTTATCATAGGTCTTACTATGATTTATTCATTAAAGCTTATTAAAAACAATTCTATTATTGATTCATTAAAGGACGATACAAACTGACACAAAGCCGTAGGGGCAAACATTGTTCGCCTTTTCTCAAAATCTGCATACGGTTGTGCGCCGGATTTTGTATTCGTATTCAAATTTAGGTAAGTGACAAAATTGTAATTAAACAGTCACACGATTGTAAGTTCATACTGGTATTATGGACTCATCGAAAGGAGATAACTACTATGAAAATACTTGAAGTTACAAATTTATGCAAAACATACGGCAAGGGCGACACAATGGTTAAGGCTCTTGACAACGTTTCGTTTTCAGTAGAAAAAGGTGAGTTCCTTGCTATTATCGGGCCGAGCGGTTCGGGCAAGTCGACGCTTCTTCATATCCTCGGCGGTGTAGATGTGCCGACAAGCGGCAGTGTTGTTATTAATCAAACGGATATTTCAAATCTTGATGAAACGGCACTTGCAATTTTCCGCCGCAGGCAGATAGGCCTTATTTATCAGTTTTATAATCTTATTCCTATTTTGACTGTTCAGGAAAATTTGACCTTGCCGCTTCTTCTTGACGGCAGAAAGCCGGATAAAAAGCAAATTGATACTCTTGTAAAGCGTCTTGGCTTGGAAAACAGGCTTGACCACTTGCCAAATCAGCTTTCAGGCGGTCAGCAGCAGCGTGTATCAATCGGACGTGCACTTGTCAACAATCCTGCGCTTATGCTTGCAGACGAGCCAACGGGAAATCTTGACAGCGAAAACAGTAAGGAGATTATTTCTCTTTTAAGGCAGTTTAACAAGGAATTTAACCAGACTGTAATTATTATCACTCACGATGAAAAAATTGCAAATTCAGCCGACCGTGTAATCACAATTGAGGACGGCAAAATCACCGGGGATGAGGTGAGAATAGGTTGAATATCGTAAATAAGCTTACAACACGTCACATTCAGCAAAACAAGGGCAGAACGGTTGTAACAACACTCGGCATTTGCGTTTCCGTTGCAATGATTACGGCTGTATTTGTTGCAATGGCTTCGTTTTTAAACCTTTTCGGTGAAATCGGCTTAATCTCGTCAGGCAAATGGGACGCTGAATTTGACTATCTTAATCAAACACAAATAAACCAAATTAAAGATGATGACAGAATTTCAAATGTAGGTCTCGGTTACAGCGATGACTATATGTCGTTTAAGCTGAAAAGTGCATCTGATTATGAAAAAAGCACGGGTGAAATTCTTGTCGGAAACAAGAAATATTTTGAAATGATGGCGACGGGCGATTTTGACGGAAAGCTTCCGGAAAATGAAAACGAGGTTGCAGTTGAAGAAAAATTGCTTGCGGCAAACGGTATGAAAAATGCCAAGGTAGGCGATAAGATTACTTTTGCTCAGGGGATGAGGCAGCTTGCCGACGGAGGTATTGCAACAGACGGCTATCGTGATGAAAACGAGAAATTCGTCACGTCAAAAGATTATAAAGAATATACAATTACCGCCATTTTTCACAATAACCCTGCCACAAGATTTAAAAAGATTTGGCGTGGTATGAGCGAGGCAGAGAACAAGAGCGACAAGAACATTTTTGCTGTAGTTACGCTTGCCAAGCAGGACTCAAATGCATATAAAACCATTGAAAAAATCCAAAGCGATTACAAAATTGACAACTACAGGGCAAACGAAGATGTCCTTGCGTCATATCTTTCAGGCAGACAGGACGGCTTTCTTTTAACGATGCTTCCAATTGTTTTGGTTGTTTTAATTCTTATCGTTATCGCATCCGTAATGCTTATTTATAACGCATTTGGTATGTCGCTTGCAGAGCGAGTAAGATATCTCGGTATGCTTGCCTCGGTTGGTGCAACTAAGGCACAAAAGCGAAAGAGTGTGTATTTTGAGGGTGCAATTTTAGGTGCTGTCGGCATTCCGGTCGGTATTGCGGCAGGAATACTCGGTATCGGAATTACCCTTAAATTAATAGGCAATAAAATTATTTCTACGGGAATGATTGCAGGCGTCAGCGAAAGCAATATGCAAATGAAAGTCGCAGTTCCTTTTTGGGCGATAATCGGGGTTGTTATTGTAAGCATATTAACAATTTTTATTTCTTCATTCATTCCGGCACGCAAGGCGTCAAAAATCACTCCTATTGATGCAATTCGTCAAAGGCAAGAGATTAAGGTTAAGCCTAAAAAGCTCAAATCGCCTAAATATATCAGAAAAATATTCGGTTATGAAGGTGAGCTTGCATATAAAAATCTTAAGCGCAACGGAAGAAAATCAAGGCTTATAACCGTTTCAATCGCTCTTTCAATCGTACTTTTTATTTCCTGCAACTATTTTTGCAATATGTTTGTTCAGGCAAGCGGATATGAAAAAACAATTCCTTACCAGATATCAACAACAATTACTTACGCTCATAAAAAAGAACTTTATGACGCACTTGACAAAATGCAGGGAGTTAATAAATATTATATTGATACGACGGATATGAGTATTTCCCTCGGCAAGTCAACCCCGATTATTAAGAATAATGAAATTAAAGATTTGAAAAATTATACTTCTGCTTATTCAAAGCTGTTTGGCGGGGAAGAGGATGTTTCTGCAGTAATTCACTATGTTGACGACAGTGAGTTTAACACGCTTTGCGAAAATAACGGTATTGATTATAATGCTTTTTACGGTAACAGCCTTAAATGCGTTTTGCTTAACAATCTTACTCATAAGCAGGACACAACTAAAGTATTTACCGACAGCATTATAGGCAAGCATATTATTCAAAATTCCGATTATGCAAACGATGAAAAAAATCCGCTTGATATCGAGGTCGGCGGTCTTGTTAAATTTGATAAAAACAGCCTGCCGTGCAATCTCGTTGCACCGGGCGTAGTCGGTATAATTATGCCTTATTCTCAGTACGTAAATGTAGTAAATAAAGGCGAAAAGGCAAGCAATATTCCAATGAGCGTTTGTATTGAAACCGATGAGCATAAGAAGGTTGCGGAAAATCTTAATAATCTTTTGAATGAAAAAGATTATGGAGGAACGTTCGTTTCTGACATTGTCGATACTCTCCAAACTATGAATACCGTTATCTTTATTGTTCAGGTATTTGTTTACGGCTTCATTTCGCTTATCTCTCTTATCACGATTGCAAATATTATTAACACCATTTCAACGAATATATCGCTTCGACGTAAGGAATTTGCGATGCTTAAATCGGTCGGAACGGCTCCGAGCGGATTTAGAAAAATGGTCAGTCTTGAAAGTGTATTTTATGCGCTTAAAGCGGTCATATTCGGCGTGCCAATAAGCGTTTTGGTTTGCGTAGTGCTTAATATAATGCTTGGCGAAAGTAAAATCCCTTATCAGTTTGATTATAAGCTTTATTTAGCTGTAATCATTGTGGTATTTGCGATTATTGCAGTTACGATGATTTATTCCGTAAGAAAATTAAAGGATGATAACATTATTGAAACCCTTAAAGAGGATATAAACTGATAATTTTCGGCAGGCTTTTATTACCCATTTAAACCCCAATATATTCCTTCTGCCGAAAAAATAAAAAGGCTCATCTTCAAATTATCGAAGATGAGTCTTACTTTATTGTGGCTGTTACTCATATAAAAATTCATAGAAATTCGGTGTATAGTTGCCGACCTTGACAACAATATAATCGCCTGCGTCTAAAATATAACCGCTGTCATTATACGAGGGAATGTTTATATATTTTTTTGTTGCCTCTTTAAATTGCTCATTTGTGCCAAGCTTGAAATCATAGCCGCATGAATTGAAAAACTTTTTAAGTTCAACATTTGCGCTTGAAAACGAATAAATCGACCAAGAAATGTAAGAACTGATTGATGTTTGACAAGCGGTATAAGTATATGACTTTTTCGCTTTTTGAGAGGTATAGTTAATTATTCTGCCTGCCACACTGTCTTTTTTAACAGTGTATTTATCTTCAATATTATTAGAAAGCTGATAGTAACCGATAAAAATGACAGGCTTATTTTTATCATATTTTTCAAGGTCTTTTGCAATATTACAAACGACTTGCTTTTCTTCTTTATCTCTTAAAACGTTTACGTGATACCAATAATTTGATGAGCAAATTTGAACTGTTAATATTATGACAAGCGACAGCGAAGCAATTATTTTTAAAGCTTTTTTGCCGTTTGAATTAATGATTTTTGATGAAAGCAGCAGTGTGATTGCACTGATATAAAACGGGATTCCTTGCTCGGTTCTGTATGCCAATTCCGCTCCCCGATAAATGCTTAAAAAGAAAACAGTAAGTGCAAGGCCTAAATAAAAGAAAATGAGAATAGGCTTTTTCGTGCTCTTGGTTTGAAGTATCATCAAAACAAATGCAACGGCGAGAAAAATGAATAAAATTGTAAATGGGGCATAGCAAAATATTTTAGATACAAATGAATATATAAAATCATAAAAAAATGATTTTAATGTGGCAGAGCTTGCAAGCCAAGCAGTACCGACAGCGTTGTTGTTATCTTGTGTAATATTGCATAAATTTATTATTGCGTTTGATATTATTTCCTCTAAAGAAAATCCTAAAAATAAAGTCGGTGCAAGCCAAAAACCGTTGAAAAATAATTCTTTTTGGCTTTTTTGACCGTCGGCAAGAAGTATAAGAAGTAAAAATACTGCGCCGATATAAACTAAAATGAACGATTCATACCATGAATATGCAAAGAATATAAAAATTGAAGAAATAAGTATTGAAGCAATCAAATTTTTAATTTTCAGTGCAAAATAAAGTGCAAAAGATACTAAAAGAATTGAGCCTCCGGTGGTTAAAACTGAGCCTTTGAACATAAAATATTCATTCATCAGTGGGAAAGTTATGTAAAGGCATGTGGAAAAGGTATAAGGCAAAACATTGCTTTGAGGCTTTGCTTTGTCAAATATTATGCAAAATACAGTTGCTCCCAAAATAAAGCAAATAAGACCTATTATATTTTCAACTGCAATCGGCAAATGTTCAAAGCCTAAATAATTTTCTATAATTGTTGCTGTAAGCCTGCCCTGTGCAACAAGTAAACCGTGATAATATCTGTCACTTGAAAGCGAGTCGATTGTTACCGTTTCGTGAGTGAGATAATATGCATAGCACAAAATTGTGCTAATAAGAACGGGAAAAATATACAGAGGATTTAAAAGAAACTTTTTGAATCCTTGTTTTAAACTTAAATCGCTGTAAACAAGCCTTGCGTTTTGTTCCTTTTTCTCAGTCAATCTTTTTTTACTCATAATTTCACCATAATCTAAAACAGCCGTCATTACTGACGGCCGATAGCTTGTTAATATTTAACCGGGCTTGATGCAAGGTATTTATTTACCATGAGTGCTACCTTAAATACAATAGCGTCATCAAATTCTCTAAGGTCAAGACCTGTGAGTTTTTTGATTTTTTCAAGCCTGTAAACAAGAGTGTTTCTGTGAACGAAAAGCTTTCTTGATGTTTCGGAAACATTAAGGTTGTTTTCAAAGAATTTTTGAATAGTGAAAAGCGTTTCCTGGTCAAGCGATTCGATAGAGCCACGCTTGAACACCTCTTTAAGGAACATATCGCAAAGAGTTGTCGGAAGCTGATAAATAAGCCTTGCGATGCCGAGATTTTCATAGCTGATAATTGTTTTTTCAGTATCAAAAACCTTGCCTACTTCAAGTGCCACCTGAGCTTCCTTAAACGAATGAGCAAGCTCCTTAATGCCTGTTACACAAGTGCCTATACCGATAATTGCATTGAAATAAAACTCAGACAAAAGGGTATCGTTGATTGAACGTGCAAGCTTTTCAAGGTCTTTAATATCAACGTTAGGTCTAACTTCTTTAACAAGAGCAATGTCGCTTTCGTTTACATTGATAACGAAATCCTTACTCTTATCAGGGAAGAAGTTTTGAATAATGTCAAAAACAGAAATTTCCGTTTCTTGGGTTGTCCTGATTAAAAATACAACTCTTGACGCATCGTTGTTGAAATGAAGTTCCCTTGACTTAATATAAATATCGCCCGGAAGAATGTTGTCCAAAATAACGTTCTTAACAAAGTTTGACCTGTCAAATTTTTCGTCATTGTTTTGCTTTATTTGGTCAAGAGCAACGGCAATGAGCGAAGAATAATGATGTGCAAGGTCATCCGTTCCGTCAACAAATACTGCATATTCGGGGCGGACAAGTACGTCAAATGTGGTATATGTTGCATTATCAACGCAGGTTTGATTTGTACTGAAAACGCCGGCAGAGATTACGCCCTTGCGAATTTCTCCTATTAAGCCGAGCTCACTGCACGCAATAACCGTACCCGTTTCGTCAACAACGCCGATATTTCTGTCGATTGCTTCACGCATTTGATTTACTATTCCTTGGAATAATCTGTTTGGCATTATATTCACCTCTCTGGTTTAGTTGGGCAGTATGCACAAAGAAATATTGCACAAAAAGTTTATGCCCTACTTGTTCATATTATACAAGAAGATTAATCATATTGCAACCATTTTAACAAAAAAAGTTGCACTTTTTTGTGCAACTTGTTATGAATGTTGAAATTGTTTATAGATAAACACAATATATTGTTGTTAAATTGAATAAAAGTAGCAGAATTTGTTGTCATTTGTCACAAAGAGCAGAAATTTCTTCTTTTGTAAGATATCGACATTCTCCCATTTTTAAATTTTCGTCAAGGTCAAGCGAACCCATTTTTATCCTTTTAAGTTCAACAACGTTTATTGAAAAATGAGAAAACATCCGTTTGATTTGATGATACATTCCCTGTTTAATAACGACCTTTCCTACCTGATAATCACCGTCAACCGGTTCAAGGCTTGCGCCCAGGCATTTGGCGTCTTTAAGCTCTATTCCTTTTTCAAATTCCCTGATTATTTCATCGTTAAACGGTTTGTCAAGCTTTGCGATATACGTTTTCGGAATGTGATTTTTAGGACTTAATATCGAGTGCGCAAGTTCGCCGTCGTCGGTAATGAGCATAAAGCCTGTTGTGTCTTTATCAAGCCTGCCGGCAGGGAACAGATTTTTACGCTTCATATCGGGCGGTAAAATGTCAACAACCGTCTTTTCTCCTTTTCCGTTTGAAGCTGAAATCACACCCTTGGGTTTATTCATCATAATGTATACATATTTATTATAGTATATTTGCTCGTTATCGCAAAAAAGCACGGCGCCGTTCTCGTCAAACTTTGCCTTTGGGTCTTTGATTGTTTCTTTATTTACCGCTATTCTTCCTCTTTTAATAAGCGCTATTGCGTCTTTTCTTGAAATTTGAAGAGCAGTGGCAATTATTTTATCTAATCTTTCCATAATATTTGTTTATTCGTTTTTCTCAAACCCTACTAAAAAACCGTCTTTGGCAGATGGATTGCAAATATCGCCGCCGATAAGTTTTCCTTCACAAACAAGCATATCGGCAACAATGCAGTCACCCTTGCCTTTATAATTTGTGACTGTGTAGGTGTAAAGCGTTGCTTTTTGCCCCTTGTAATCAGTCAAATCAAAGCCTTGATTTTTTTGAATTTGGTTATAGCTGTTATACACATCATTCCATTTCTTAGGAATGGTGATTTCCTTTTGCTCGCAGTCGCTTGCCAGCTTGTAGCCGTATTTGCTTAAATACGCTCGTCTTTCGCTGTCGGTCTTTGCGCTTATTACTGCCACCACGCTTTGCGCTTCGCTCGTATGGTTTGATACAAACGTTACCGATATAACGATAATTCCCACAAGCAAAAGAACTATGCCGAATATCCTTTTCGGCGTTAATTTTAAAGTAAGCATTTTCATAGTATCACCTAAATAATAATATGAAATGCTACTATTGCTTATTCATCTATAATTTTAGACTTCGATAAAGCGGCTAAACCGCGCCGAATATTATTAATAAACCTCTTTGCCTCCCTTGCAAAGGGAGGTGGGTGCAAC
>ERZ773221.2837-NODE-2837-length-12600-cov-5.114946_pt1 | contig 12600 bp, 9 predicted proteins | sample MGYA00580994_ERZ773221 | MGnify/ENA primary metagenome ERZ773221 (study PRJEB29015, sample SAMEA2737758) | human gut metagenome | biome: human gut; feature: human-associated habitat; material: faeces | place: China | collected 2012 ... | reverse complement strand
AGGCTGAAATCAAGCACTTCTTCGAGCAGTACAAGGCTCTGGAGCCGGGCAAGGAGGTCCTGCCGGGCGATTACTGGACCGGTGTCGCCAAGGCCGAGGAGGAGATCGTGGCCGCCCGCAAGCGCCTCGAAGAATCCGAGAAGTGATTCTTTTCCACAATGAGTAAGGCTCGCCGATATCAATCGGCGAGCCTTTTCTGTTCCCATAGCGGCCCAAAACCTCCATACACTGGAGGAATCACCCCGCTCAGGGCCAGACCTGCGGCTCAAAACCTCCAGTGATTGGAGGAATTTGGCCGCTCAAACCCCGCCCGGCGTCCAGATTCATCCAGTGACTGGAGAAATTATCTCGCCTAGACCTCCCTAAGCGGGATAATTCGTCCATACGCTGGAGGAATCACCCCGTTCAAGGCCCTTTCAGCGGCCCAAATCAGCCAGCCACTGGAACAATCCACCCGTTCAAGGCCCACTCAGCAACCAGATTCATCCAGTCACTGGAGGAATCATCCCACTCAAAGCCCGCCCAGTGACCCAAAACCTCCAGCCGGTGGATGAATCACCCCGCTCAGGCCTCTCCAAACGGGATGATTCATCCATGTACTGGAGGAATCACCCCGCTCAGAACCCATGCAACGACCCGAATCATCCAGCGACTGGAGGATTCGCCCCGCCACATGGCCATATTTTCGCGAGATGCGCTATAGTGGGGTCTTGTAATTCACGGCATGCGAACAGTATTCGCTGAATTCAAAGCCCGCTGGAAGCCATTGGCCCGCGTGCGGCAGTTCTATGTCGGTACCCCTAGGCGTAGGCGGAAATAACGAACCGTCGAGGCCCATCCCGTGGGGAGACCGGCGGGATGAACCTATCTACCAGCTATGTTGATTCAAACCCTACTTATCGCCGTTTCCGTGTCCATGGACGCTTTTGCCGTCTCCATCGGCAAAGGCCTGACAGTCAAGAAGCTGCGCGGCATCGACGCATGCAAAACCGCGCTGTGGTTCGGCGGATTCCAAGCGCTTTTCCCTCTACTCGGCTATTTTGCGGCCTCCACCTTCAGTAAATACGTAACCGCCGTGGACCATTGGATCATTTTCGGACTGCTCGCCCTGATCGGCGGCAACATGGTGCGCGAAGCGCTCGGCGAGGATGAAGAGAACGCCAAGGAGACTGCGGAATTCGATTGGCGCCACATGCTGCCGCTCGCCGTGGCATGCAGCATCGACGCGTTTGCGGTCGGCGTGAGCTTCGCCTTCATGACGCTCAACATTTGGATTTCCGTAATCATCATTGGCGTGACCACCGGCCTGTTCTCCGCCGCGGGACTGTATATCGGCCGCGCATTCGGATTGCGTTGGCAGAAGCCGGCACAGATCGCAGGCGGCGTAGTGCTGATTCTGATTGGCGTGAAGGTGCTGCTGGAACATCTGGGAATGCTGGCATTCTAAGGGCATCACTCCTCGGATGCGTTTCCCACGACGGCCAGCTCACCGGCACTCATGGTGAAGGGGTCCGCAATCGCAACGATTGCGGACCCCTTCACCATGTATTCGGCTTCAGAACATATTTCAGAACATGACGGTGGCGAGAGAAGCGATGCCCACCGCAGCACCGGCAAGCATGACCGGCACCAGCGCAAGTCCGATCCATGGTTTGTTGGCTTTCGGATCTGGATCCGCATCGCGCCGCCACAAATAGGAGCACACGCCGAACGCTACGATGACGGCCAACGTCACCACCGAGGCGATCACCCATGCCAACATCGACCCATATTCGGTGGAGGCGGCATTCTCACCGGTATGCACCAACGGCAATATCGTCGGCAGGAAGCACCAGCCGGCGGACGAAATCATCGCAACGCCTTCGAGCACATTATGCGACAACGAACGAATCAGATGCGTACGGTTCTCGCGCGCCATCTGACGGCCAAACACAATCACGATCAGCAGCACCAACAGTCCTCCGACGCCGGCGATCCAGCCCTCCTGCATCCAGAACGTGTCACGGTGAGCGATGTCGGCAGGGAAAATCGCGCGCCCCAGCATCATCGTCGTGGCGCACACCACCGACAGCAAACCTGCGATCACGGAGATCACATGCCCGACGGTGCCGTCACGGAACGGACTGAACACCGTAAGCAGCACGATCATCACGACCGAAGCGACGACCGTGTACGAGACGATAGCGGGATTATCGGGGTTTCCATAGGAGATACCGGGAATCAACGCCAACACGACCAATACGACGTAAGCGACGATCTGGATCGCCAGGACCTTGCTGAAGGATCCCCTCGAATCATGCGGACGAGTCGCGGCATCAGTTGCGGACATCTCAGCCCCCTTTTCATAATGTGGTCAAACCGTATGTGCTAGGAACCAATGTAGCCGTAAGTGTCCACATCATGCGGCTACAATCATGAAACACCGGTAACACCGCAAGTGTACAATCGCGGCATCAGCAACAAACCAAAGGGGACTAACGTGACGGACCTTACGCTTATGACGTTCGCTAGCGACCCCGCCACCGTACTTCCCTCCCTCGCCCTGCTTTCGCATCGCGTGCGCGTATTGCCGATGGATGCGGCGAGTTTGGTGAAGATGCCGGAAAACACGATTCTCTTTCTTGACGCACGTGACGATCTAGCCACCGCGAAGACGCTGTGCCGTCTGATTCACGCTTCCGGACTGTCCACGCCGATTGTGCTGATTCTCACCGAGGGCGGCTTCACCGTGGTCAATTCCCAGTGGGGCATCGCCGACGTGGTGGTTTCCACCGCCTCCCCGGCCGAGGTCGAGGGGCGCCTGCGTCTGGTGTCGAAACGTGGCAACGCTCCGACGGGATCCGCAGCCGGAGCCGCCGAAACCGGCGTACAGAACGAGGACGGTCTCATCCGTTCCGGCGATCTGGTCGTGGACACCAATGGCTATACGGCAAGCCTGCGCAGCCATCCGATCGACCTTGCCTACAAGGAATTCGAGTTGCTCAAGTATCTTGTGCAGCATCCGGGACGCGTATTCACCCGCGCGCAGCTGCTGCAGGAAGTATGGGGCTACGATTATTACGGTGGCACTCGTACCGTCGACGTGCATATCCGTAGGCTCCGCGCCAAGCTGGGCGGAGAATATGAGCATGTGATCGGCACCGTGCGTAATGTCGGATACCGTTTCGACCCGCCGGAGGAAGAGGAAGGCGAGAACGCCGCCAAGGCAAGCGCCGCACATGCCGATGCAAGCGAGGCGTAGCGCGTAAAGCATCGCAATCGCACGATCGCCCGAGTAGAATCATGGGCAATGCCACGAGAGTCCAAAGCAGCGCGCCTGAAACGCATGCACCATGAATACGAGGAATTGTGCGAGACGATTCCCGAGCCGAAGTGTGCGCTGAATTTCACCAATCCCTTTGAGTTACTGGTGGCGACCGTGCTCAGCGCCCAGACCACCGACAAGCGCGTGAATATGGTCACGCCCGTGCTGTTCGGCCGGTTTCCGGGACCCGCCGACCTGCAGGCCGCCGATCCCGAACAGGTTGAGGACATCATCCATTCCATCGGCTTCCATCGCACCAAAACGAAGAACATCATCAGACTCTCGCACGACCTGTGCGAACGATATGACGGCACAGTGCCCGATTCGATGGAGGAACTGACCGCATTGCCCGGAGTCGGCCGCAAAACCGCGAACGTGGTATTGGGCAACGCCTTCGACAAACCAGGATTTCCCGTCGACACGCATGTGATTCGTGTGACCGGACGTTTGCACTGGCGTAGTGACTGGGCTTCGCCCACTCCGGATCCGGTGGCCATTGAACGCGAAATCACCGCATGCTTCCCACCCTCGGAATGGACGGACCTGTCTCACCGGCTGATCATGCATGGCAGAACCACCTGTCACGCCCGCAAACCGGACTGCCTCGACTGCCCGTTGAATGATACCTGCCCGAGTGCGTTCAAGGTGTAGATACCGCATGGGAACCAAGCCCGTGTAGTATGCGTCCACTACACTCGGGCATATGCAGAAGAACGGGAAGAAGCAGCGCGATTGGCACGACGCGGCTACACGGTGGCTGATTTTCTTTGGCGTCGCCATCGTATTGAGCGTGATGCTGTGGCTGGGATGGTCGCTGACGAACCGACGCAACCCGATTCCCGTATTCGGCACGCTCACCACGGATTCCACCGTGTCGATCGGCCTGCGCGACGCCCCCGAATCCCTCGACATCCGCACCCAACAGGGCCATGCCGTGGAACAGGCGCTACTCGGCAACGTTTACGAAACGTTGGTGTCCCGCAGCGAGACCAACAAGCTCCAACCCGGACTGGCCTCATCATGGCAGATCTCCGACGACGGACTGACCTACACCTTCACCCTGCGCAGCGGCGTGAAATTTTCCAACGGCCACTCACTTGACTCGGCCGACGCGGTCTGGTCGTTGCAGAACGCGGTCAATAATCACTATGTCGACGCCGACCAGCTCGACGGATTGCAGCAGGTCGACAATCCCGACGCACACACGCTCGTCATCACCCTGTCCAAACCGAATCCGCGGCTGCTACGCGCACTCAGCGGACGGGCCGGCATCGTATACGACGAGGAAAGCGACAATGACTATGCGAAAACCGCCATCGGGTCCGGCCCCTTCACCGTGGCGCGTGCGTCGAAATCCGAAATCGTGCTTCAACGCAACGATTCGTACTGGGGCACCAAGGCTGCTTCCTCGCAAATCACCCTATACTATTACTCCTCCGAAAGCTCGCTGACCAGCGCCATGGAAGGCGGCAAAATCAGCATGGCGCTGCCGCTCAGCGCCGACGCCGCCGAAACGCTCAACGCAACGCGCGGCATCAGCGCGGATTCCGGCATCAGCTTCGACAAGGTGATGCTGGCGTTCAACAATGCGAACGAATCCATCCTCGTCGACCAGCAGATGCGCAAGGTCATGCGCTACGCCATCGACGCACGATCAATCGCGAAGACCGCCAATGACTCCTACGGGGCGCTCGGAGGGCCGATCAGCCCTCTGGAAGACGGTTACGAGGATCTGACGGAACTGTTCCCCCACGACCTTACGCAGGCGCAACAGCTGCGCTCCTACTTCGGCACCGGTTACATCGGCACCATCGACCTGCTCATCCCCCAGCAGTACGAAACCATCGGCAACACCGTCAAAGAACAGATCGAACAGCTCGGCGTCTCCGTCAACATGGAGGTCCTCGACACCGCCACCGTGCAACAGCGCGTCAACGACGGCAGCTACACCATCGCGTTGATCACCATGAGCGGCGAGAACGACGCCTCCATCTTCACCGACGGTCAATCGGTGTTCCATTTCGAAAACGGTGACTGCCAGCAAGCCTATGCGGATGCGCTCGCAGCGACGAACGACGACGATTATCAGGAAAGAATGCGCACCTATGCGCGCACCGTCAGCGAGAACGCGGCCTGCGACTGGCTGTACACGCGCAAGAACTTCATGGCGGTTTCCGACCGGCTGCAGGGATATCCGAAGAATCTGACCGACCGTCTGTTGCCGCTGAGCAGGGTCGCATTGCACTGATTTTTCCGTGTCATTCCGGCGATTGACGAGAATCGTCCGTATTGACGCCAGTTGTCACAATCGCTTTCTAGACTAACGCTTATGACTGAAAGCCAAGCTAATACCATCAATGCGAACCTCACGCCGCTGCCCGACAAGGTCGGCGTGGACGGTCTCGAAGACAAATGGCGCGGCGTCTGGGACGAGGGCGGAGTCTACAAGTTCCGGAACACCCGCGACCGTAAGGCCGTCTATTCCATCGACACCCCGCCGCCCACCGTTTCCGGCCATCTGCACGTCGGCCACGTGTTCTCCTACACGCACACCGATATAATCGCCCGTTTCAAGCGCATGAACGGCTTCGACGTGTTCTATCCGATGGGCTGGGACGACAACGGCCTGCCGACCGAACGCCGTGTGCAGAACTATTACGGCGTGCGCGTGGATACGTCCCTGAAGTACGATCCGAATTTCGTGCCGCCGTTCGAAGGCACCGACGGCAAGAAGATCGATGCCAAGGATCAGGTGCCGATCAGCCGCAAGAACTTCATCGAACTATGCGAGAAGCTCACCGCCCAGGATGAGAAGCAGTTCGAGGCGCTGTGGCGCTCCCTCGGCCTGTCCATCGACTGGTCGCAGACCTACCACACCATCGGTAAGCATCCGCAGCGCGTGGCCCAGAAGGCGTTCCTGCGCAATCTGGCCCGTGGCGAGGCCTACCAGAAGGACGCTCCGGGCCTGTGGGACGTGACCTTCCAGACCGCAGTGGCCCAGGCCGAGCTGGAATCGCGCGAATATCCGGGCTTCTACCACAAGATAGCCTTCCGTTTCGAAGATGGCACCCCGATCTATATCGAAACCACCCGTCCGGAACTGCTGGCGGCCTGCGGCGCACTGATTGCGCACCCGGATGACGACCGTTACAAGAAGTATTTCGGCCAGTACGTCTACTCCCCTCTGTTCCGTGTGAAGGTGCCGATTCTGGCGCACAAGGCCGCGGAGATGGACAAGGGCGCCGGCATCGCCATGTGCTGTACGTTCGGCGATGTGACCGATGTCGAATGGTGGCGTGATCTGAATCTGCCGCTGCGTTCCATCATCCAGCGTAACGGCCGTATCGTCATGGATACCCCGGACTGGATCGAAGACGGCAAGGGCCGCGAGATCTTCCAGGAGACGGCCGGCAAGACCACGTTCTCCGCACGTAAGATCATCGTCGATGCACTGCGTGAATCCGGCGATCTGGACGGCGAGCCGACGCCGACCAAACGTATGACGAACTTCTACGAGAAGGGCGATAAGCCGCTCGAAATCGTCACCTCCCGCCAGTGGTATCTCAAGAACGGCGGCACCGACCAGCAACTGAACGCCGAACTGATCGAGCGTGGCAAGGAGCTGAACTTCCATCCGGACTTCATGCGCGTGCGCTATGAGAACTGGGTGCATGGCCTCAACGGCGACTGGCTGATTTCCCGCCAGCGCTTCTTCGGCGTGCCGTTCCCGCTGTGGTACCCGGTGAAGGAGGACGGCACCGCCGACTACGATCACCCGATCGTGCCGAGCGAGGACATTCTGCCGATCGATCCGACCGACGACGTGCCGGAAGGCTACAGCGAGGACCAGCGTGACGTGCCGGGCGGCTTCACTGCCGAACAGGACATCATGGACACTTGGGCCACCTCGTCGCTCACCCCGCAGATCGTGACCCGCTGGGAGGAGCCGGGCGAAGAGAACCGGGCCATCTTCAACGCCACCTTCCCGATGGATCTGCGCCCGCAGGGCCAGGACATCATCCGTACATGGCTGTTCTCCAGCGTGGATCGCGCGCATCTCGAGAACAAGTGCCTGCCGTGGGCCAACGCCACGCTGTCGGGCTGGATTCTCGATCCGGACCATAAGAAGATGTCGAAGTCCAAGGGCAACGTGGTCGTGCCGGACAAGCCGATCAAGCAGTTCGGCGCCGACGCGGTGCGCTATTGGGCTGCGGCGGCCCGTTTGGGCTTGGACGCCACCTACGACGAAGGTCAGATGAAGATCGGCCGCCGTCTGGCCATCAAGCTGCTCAACGCCACCAAGTTCGCGCTGGCCATCGGCCGCGAGGACGAGAACCATCATGTGGGCGCTGCGGCCACCGCAAGCTGGAATCCGGCCGACGTGACCGAGCCGCTGGATCGTGCCGCCATGGCCAAGATGGCCCATGTGGTGAGCGAAGCCACCAAGAATCTCAACAACTATGAGCATTCCAAGGCTCTTGAGGTCATCGAGAACTACTTCTGGCAGTTCTGCGACGATTACATCGAGCTGGTCAAGAACCGCGCCTACGGTACCGCCGATTCCACCGGCCATGTGCCGAGCGAGAAGGCCGTGAAGTCCGCACGCACGGCTCTGGGCCTGGGTCTGGACGCATTCACCCGCCTGCTAGCCCCGTACCTGCCGTACGCCACTGAAGAAGTGTGGAGCTGGATGCATGAGGGCGAGGGTTCCGTGCACCGCGCCGCATGGCCGAAGGCCGAGACGTATGCCGCCGCCGCGTTCAAGGCGTCTCCGGAGCTGCTCACCCATGCCGGTGAGGCGCTGGCCGCGCTGCGTGGCATCAAGTCGAAGGCCAAGGTTTCGATGAAGACCCCGATCTTGTCTGTGACGCTTGCCGTTGCCGACGATGTGCGCGGGTCCATCGAGGCCGCGCTGGGCGATATCGCCGAAGCTGGTCGCGTGACCGGACCGATCGCCTTCACCGCACCGGCTGCCGCCGAGGGTGAGGACGAGGCCACCGATGTGACGGTCGCCGAAAGCGAGCTAGGCGAACCGCCGGCCAAGAAACCGAAGAAGTGAGTCTCTGAGGTGAGCCGCCAGCGGCTTTTGTAGCGCAGCCGCTCACTTCACCCACATACGAGGGGCCTTTCCTTTGCATGAAGGAGAGGCCCCTCGTATATCCCGTCATTGTCTGCAACTAACCGCGCCCCCTTTTGCTCATATTCAGTCAAAATCGCGGGAAAAATGCTTTCGTGAGCGAAAAGGGGTATAAATCGCAGGCAAAACGGTCGAAATCATATCCCCTTTTGCTCACGTCCGTGCAGAATCGCCCTAAATCGCAAGACGTGCGCGCATAGAACCGTCCTTATCCCGTTCTCGGCTGTTCTCAGCCGTACATTATTCCTGCCCCTGCGCACAAACCCGTACGCGAAAAATGGTTTTTATGGGCGTAATCTCAACGAATGCACAAGCGGAGGCGGAAATCGCAATCAAAAACCCCGAAACGTACCACGTAAGCGACGGAGCACTATCGGATTTAGCGCATCGCACAAACCGCGTGCTCTACAGCACCGGAACGGACAGGAGGTACTGCGGGCCAGCGGACGAATTTCCGGAACCGTTCCCACCCAATCCAGCCTGCAGCGCATCGTCGAAAACTTCCGCAGCGGCGGCCAATTCGACCGTCTCGTCAATCAAATCGCCATTATCCGGCGTGAAACCGGTTTTCGCCAAGCCATAGCCGGTAATTGGTAGCGAGCTGGCGGACGAATCCGCCGAACCGTCGGACGAATCGCCACCGCTGTTCTTCGAAGAGCCGTCCACTCCCCCGACTTTCGCCACATTCTTCGACGTGGTGTCCGCTGCGGCGCCGAACGACGGGCGTAGTCCGCCCGCGTAGCTCATCACATCATCCATGCTGATGGCGTTCTTGTCATCGACCAAGCTGGTCGAATCGGCGGTGTTGTTCTTCGCCTGCGCGCGTTCGGCCTTGCGTTGCGCACGGGACCGCCGTTTCTCGGCTTTCGCGCACAACGATTGGCTGGCGGAGGCGGAACGCAACGTGTCCAGCACAGAAGCGTCATCGGCAGCGCCCGATTCGGACGTGTCGTCATCCGAATCCAGCTGGTCGGCGAATCGCAGCACGATCTGGTGGAATGCGCTGGCCTGTCCGGTGTGCTCGCTGGCGTCCGCCAACGCGGTCATCGCCGCGGACACCTTGTCGGACGCGGTTTTGAGCTTCTCATTGTCTTTGATGCCGGCACGCACGTCGGCGATCGCCTGGGTTTCGTAGCTGCCAGCCGTGCCTGCGGTGGCGCCCAGTTCCTTAAGCCGAGCCGTGTATGCGTCGGTGAAATCCATCGAATACGGGATCATGGCCGCGGACAGCTGCGATTGGCCGGCACTGTAGTCTTTGGAGCCGCGCTGTTGTTCCTCGCCGGCGCGCTTGGTGAGCTCGTTCACCAAGCCGGATGTGCCACGCTGTTCGATGGTGCGAATCACCTCGTCGACGGCGTCGGCCGCGCCGATATGCCGGTATGCGGCGCTCACGTCGTTGACGGCGTTGGCCAGGTCTGCCACGGATTTAGCTACGGAGGTATCACCGTTCAGTTCGGACGCGGTGCCGAGAATGGCGGGAAGCTGTGTGGCGTTGCCGATCGAACCGGACAGATGCGTGGTGTATGAGCCCACGTACGCGTCGATGTAGCCGTCGAACGCCTGATCGTGCGCTTTGGAACGTACGGCGATGGTCTGTTTGGCAAGCGCTTTCTCGTTGTCTCTGAGCTGTTCCAGTTGGGCGATGAGCTTGCGGTTGCGTTGCGAGCCGACGTTGGTCAGACCGTCCACCAAGGTGGTTGCGCGCTTGGTCAGGTCAGGCAGTGATTGCTGAACGTTGCCTTCCACCGCGGCGATGGACAGTGAGCTCATGGTGAAGTGCTTCGCCGTCACGTAGGCGTTGAAGGTCAGGTCCTCGCCCGGTTTGCCGACCGCAGCCACCAGGGTCGAGGTGTTGTCGGATGAGACGAGCACGCCGTCATCGGCGGTCACGTCACTGCCGACGCGTCCGGGAATGGTGAAGGCGACGATTGGCGTCAGATTGGCGGTCACGTCGGGTTTCGTGGCATGCAGGGCGATGCGTATGCCGATCATGCCGGAAGCGCCGGAAACGTCGGAAACGCTTACGTCGGGCCCGTTGAGGGTGAAGGAGGCGGATATTTTCCACGGCAATGCGACAACGCCTTTGGGAACGCGTTTCGACGTGGAGGATCCGCTGTTGGTCAGGAAAAGGCGGCCTGGTTTGTCGATGGAGGTGTAGGCGCTCATCACGTCATCATGCGATGCATCGGCCGCGTACTGCCCATTCTGTTGCAAGGCCGATATCGCGTCGTTCACGCCGACTGCCGCGACGGGAGCGGCGGTGATGACGGCGACCGCGATTGCCGCGGCAAGCGGGCGTCGGGCACCGGATGGACGGTTCGCGGTGGCGTGGCGCATGCCGGACCTCTCAATCGCAATCGAAACAACTTTCCAAGGCATTTAATGTAGTGCCCGGCATGCCCGTCGGCAATGGACGTTCGCGCGGGGCGCGAGGAAAACGGACGGCTCAGGCGAAAACGTCGAGTACGCCCGGGTCTCCCCCGTTTTCGGCGATGCGCTTGTGGCGGCGCTTGGCCTCGGTCACCACGAATTCACGGTACATTTCGGCGATTTCCGGATCCAGTCCGACTTCGTCGGCAATGCGATGCAGACGCTCGATCTGGGCATGTTCACGCTGGTAATCGGCCGGCGCGAAGCCCGCACGCGCCTTGAGCACACCCACCTGCGACGTGTATTTGAACCGTTCCGCCAGCAGCGAGACGATGGCGGTGTCGACGTTGTCTATCGATTGGCGCAGCGAGGCGATTTTAGCCACCACATCGGCCACTTCGGGGTTGTTCTGCGCGGTGCGCGCGTCGATGATGGTTTCGGATTCGGTTTCTTCTTCTGGCCGAAGCCAGTCATGTTCGCTGTCGCTCATGGGTATAAGCCTACCGCGCACCCTACCGCGGCATCTGCCGAACAGCGGTCACTTCGCGAAGTAACGCTGCAGCACGATGGTGGTTTCGGTGCTGACCGACACCGTGCGATGGATGAGGTTCAACAGCTCTTCGAGCTTGCTGGGCGATTCGACGCGAACGGTGAGCATGAAGCTGGGCGAACCGGCGACGGAATCGCAGGACATGATGCCGTCGATGTTTTTGAGCTTGTCTGGAATCTCGGCTTCCTGGGAGTAATCGATGGGCGTGACCGCGATGTAGGCGTTCACCGCAAGGCCGCGGCGCTCGTCGTCGATAACCGCCTTGTAGCCGCGGATCACGCCGCGACGCTCAAGCTTCTGCACGCGCGACTGCACGGCGGACACGGACAGGCCTGTCGCCTCGGAAAGGTGGGACAGCGTGGCTCGGCCATCCTTTTCAAGCATGTCGAGGATTACGCCATCGGTCGCGTCGAGCTGGCTCGCAACCGTACGTGCGTCTACCGGACCATTGTCACTGTTGGTCATTCATACCCCTTTTCCAACAATCCACTGCACCGGCCGCAATCGACCGTCCCCACTGCAGTTCCATGTTCTTTTTCTTCCTTACCATACCCACTACCGCGCACATACCGTCGCGGAATCGCCGCAGTTTATCCGGACGGCGCAACGCTGTCATGAAATATCTTTGTTTTATTTAGCTCATACCCCCATATCGACCATATATGTTTTTCCCATTTATCTTTTCTCGTCGTATTTTTACCTATTTTTTAATTGACAACGTTGTCCAAAAAGTGGCCAATTTCACGAAATTCGTCGAAACGTACGCATAGGAAAGGGGCTACACGGCGATTGCCATGCAGCCCCTCAAACCTTCAGATTCGCTTGCAGCCGACGACTCAGTTGCCGTTGGTGGCGTTGCCGCTCTGCTGGATGAGCGACGCCATGAAATCGCGGTTGGTCGCTGTCTTCTTCAGGCGTGGCACGAGCGTCTGGTAGGCCTGTTCCGGCTCGAGGCCGCCCAGCAGGCGACGCAGACGGTAGATGATCGGCAGTTCCTGCGGATCGGTGATGAGCTCCTCGCGGCGGGTGCCGGAGGCGTTCACGTCGATGGCCGGGAACAGGCGCTTGTCGGCAAGCTCGCGGCTCAGACGCAGCTCCATGTTGCCGGTGCCCTTGAATTCCTCGAAGATCACCTCGTCCATCTTGGAACCGGTTTCCACCAGTGCAGAGGAGATGATGGTCAGGGAGCCGCCGTTTTCGATGTTGCGGGCGGCACCGAAGAACTTCTTCGGCGGGTAC
>ERZ773221.2830-NODE-2830-length-12615-cov-4.319825_pt1 | contig 12615 bp, 11 predicted proteins | sample MGYA00580994_ERZ773221 | MGnify/ENA primary metagenome ERZ773221 (study PRJEB29015, sample SAMEA2737758) | human gut metagenome | biome: human gut; feature: human-associated habitat; material: faeces | place: China | collected 2012 ... | reverse complement strand
CATCATCTGCTCCGAGATACTTATATCCAAAGAAATTATTTTCATTAATATCAACTGTAACCGCTGTATCAAGCATTACCGGATTACTTCCGCCCATAAGTGAAGCAGGAACAAGATATATCTCCTGGTCGCCTATAAATGATACTGACTCACCTGTATCATACCCTTCTGGCACACTGACACCATTGCCGTTACTTGCAAGTGAAAGATAATCAACATAGGCACGTCCTGCAACCATAAGCTTATTAAGTCCTGTAAGATTAAGACTTGAATTCTTGCTATTAATAATAATAGCACTGCTTGGATTCAGTCTTTCTGTGCCGTTGACACTCACATAACCATAACCATAATAATTACCTGAAAGACTTACATTACTGCCATTACCATTAAGCTCCAAATCATCCTTTACATAAGTATCAGAAGAACCACTTACATTGATAGTCGAACCCGATGACGAAGCTGCTGCATCCGCAGTTTTTAAGTTCTCACACCATATTTTACTGCCACTTCCTGCTGTAAACATTCCATTCTCAACAACGATATTACCGCTTGTCGCAAGAAGATTGCCGCCATTTATATTCGCACTGCCACCAGCATTTACCTTAAAGCCATTCTTATAGCCTGCAAATGCATTGCCATTGAGTGTAAAGTTAGATGACGATGCCACTGATATGCCCTTATTTCCTATAATTGCATACTTAACAAAAGAGTCGAGATTAAGCTTCTTTGAGTCCGTTATATTAACAAGCTCATCTGGTATACCCATACTCATATCAAATGTGATATATGAATAATATCCTGCTTCTGTAAGATACTTTACAAGACAGTTATTAATGTTTACTGTATAATAAAACACCTTATCACTTGCAGAACTTACCTTGCTCACAACCTGAATATTATCCACCGATTCTATACTTAAAGTCGGATTACCCTCCGCATCCTTGTGGGTATCTTCTATACATTTATTAAGAGCATCTGCAACTCCAAGTCCTTCGACTGTGTTGCCTGCCCTTACAAATGTGCCCTCCTGCTTCTTGCTTACATAATCACTGTAAGTATGCTTAATTCCCTCAAGGTCACTGTCCTTTATAAAACCAAGCTTATTAAGTATTCTGTGTGCATAATTAAGTCTTAAGTTCTCGTTGCAGGTTATATTGTCAACCGTCATATTACCTGCCGCTGTACTCTCTACAACTTCAGCTATCTCATCCTGATACGCCTTATTAAAGCAGTCTGCTGACACCTGTCCCATCGCAACATACACTTCATTGACAGCATCCTCAGATGTATAGAAAGTCTTAGTTGACTGCTTGTCTGCAACCTTCATCTTAAGATTCATAATCGTAGAAGAAGTAACTACTGTGGCAAGAATCATAATAAATGATAACATTATAAGCACGATAACCATAGTCGAACCATTATTATTACGCTTTACTTTTCTCCTTATCTTTTCAGCCATCAGATGTTCCTCCCTTTATTCTATCCAACCTTTGTTGTAACAACCTGTGCCATAGGCTCTGTTTCATCGCCATAATATACCTTGACAGTCATCGTATATAAAAGGCTCTTGCTTGATATTCCGTTATTGCCGGAGCCATTATTGTCAGGGTCTTTATAGGTTTCCCACTTATATATATTAGAGAATATACTTACAGGACCTGAAGCTGTTGAACCACTTCCTCCATATGAACCGCTTGTACCAAGGCTTACAGTACCTTTAGTAACCATATCCATAACATTTCCATTGATAGTAAGACTTACATTAGCCCTGTTTAATGCCATCTTTATATTGTCATTATTCTCATTTCTTGAAGTCTGCTGTATGATAAATACATTACAGCCATCATATTTTACATACGCTTCATTGCTGTAATCATAAGTTATATTAATCTTGTCCGATGAATAATACTTGCTTCCATCGCCATCAACTGTTGTGTGCGAATATCTGTCATAAGGTGCATAGAATACATACACATCCTTAAGATTATTAGCAAGAGTTGTTGATATCCTGTATGAATTACTTCCACTTGCTGCAGCCCTGAAATAGTTGTTTGGATATACTATAGGGTCTGGCTTGTATACATCTGCCTCATTATTATTATATCTGTACTCAAAGCTGACCGTAACTCTCTGATAATAGGCATCTATACCATCATCAACTGCGCCTCCCGAAGCATTTTCTTCCGACTCGCTGTGCTTTACCTCAACCTTGATATTCGTAACCTTTTTTATATTAGTCCTGTCAAAACCAGCTGTATACACCTCTGCAAACTTCTTCTCCGCCTGTGCATCATAGCTGTATAAGTCCTCTCTTAACACAAAGTTCTTAACTGAGTTGACATAAGAATTGATGTTGTTATTATAGTTCTTATCATCTTCATCACCAGCCTTATACCTGCCCGGTTCAAGCTCAGTGACAACCTTATAGTCCTCTCCATTCGCACCTGTTTTACTTTCTGTAAATATATAACTTCCGTTGCTGCCTTCTGTATACCTTCCATCATAGTCCGAAAGAATTTCGCTCATGCTTACCGACTTAAACTGCTCAACTATGTCAGCAGCTACAGTGTTAGCATTCTCTTCCTTTCTTGCCTTGTGGTTAATTCTTGCAGCATTGGTAAATGAACTAAGCACCGGTACTGACAGAATAGCAAGCACAGCCATTGCAACAAGCACCTCTACAAGTGAGAAACCAGCATTATTCAGTTTTCCCAAAGGCTTATTACCGCCTGACCTCTTTATCCTACTCATCTGTCATTCTCCATTTTTACTATATATTGCACACTATCAGAATTAATACTGTGTAATTCTATCTGCCGCACCCTTTATTCACCAGGTTTAGCAAATATATTATCTGTTCCTGTCTTTAAGTCAAACTTAGGCTCTTCAAAGTTTCTGCCATCGCCGCTTACAGAGTACAGTGCAAGTGTCATAGTACCTGTGACCGCATCTGTTGACTCATTATAGGAAACCGTTATAGCTTCTATAGTGTTCTTCTTCTCATAATTATTGATAAATCCAAGGAAATTCTTCCATTGTGCGTAAGTACCCTCATAGGATACATTAATAGTTTCCTTGTATCCGATATTATTAGTGCTGTAGGCACTGCCTGAAGTATTAGATGGATTAGAAGAAGCCTTCTGTCCAAATGTATACACTGCAACAGGTTCTGAAAATGTAATACTCTTAACCCACACTCCTGTTGAACTCTCTATAGAGTTAAGGAACTGTAATGTTGCCGGCTGGCTTGTACCATTTTCAAATGTACTAAAAAGCTTGGATGACTCACTCTTTAATGTAAGTGTGTCAGACTCATACTTAGCCTTATTCTCATTTTTTGTTGTAAGGTCTTTTTTCTTCTTAGTAAGCTCTGTAACCTGCTTAGTTGATGTATCAAGCGCTGTTGACAGATTCTGGAAACCTACAAAGTAAGCAAGAAAGACGATAAGAAATGCAAATACATACACAAGCAGTTTTTTATCTTTTTCAGATATAGTAAGACTTTTCTTTAACTTTTCCTTCATTACTTATTACCTCCCTGCAAAGCACCTTTTATATCTCCGAATGAGCAGCTAAGAGAAAAGCTTAACTGGATAGTACCAGTGTTATCTCTGTTTTCTGTTTCATTAGATACTACAACATTGGATACTGTCGGTATTGACTGTAACTGTAATACAAGCATACCAAGCGATGACTTGCTTGAAGCTGTACCACTTATGGCAACATTGCCGGATGTAACACTCATACTTGTTATCACAACATCGCTTGGAACCTTGCTTTCAAGCTGGCTTACAAATGTATCAACAGAGTCATTGTTATTAGATGCCTGTGTCTTAAATGTCTTAACATCTGTATTCTCATCCTTAGCCTGATAATATTCATTAACAATATTTTCAATAGGCTCTAACTTCTTGACATCATTCTTAAGTGCTGCAACCTGAATATTAGAAAATATAAGCTGCACGCCCGGAACAAGTACTAAAAGAAGCGAAGCTGCAACTGCCGCAACTACTATGAGTGCCATACTCTTTCCGCTGTCCTTCTTCTTATCTTCTTCTATCTTCGTTAAAGATACAAAGTTTACAGGTGCTATAAGAGCGCCTATAGCTGCTGTATAAGATGTAAGCGAACTCTCGTCAACATATGTTCTCTTATCTGTAAACACTCCGTCAAGGCTATCTATAGGAACAATCTCCATATTGAACTCATTGGACATTAACTTATTAAAGCCTCTGATAGTCGTTGCATTACCTATAAAATATATTTTCTCAATAGGAGTATTATTTCTTGATACATAATAATCAGTAATTCTGCTTATATTGCTGATAAGTGGTCTTACCGACTCTGTAATCTCATTGGAGTCAACTGACTTTCCAAGAAGATACTCTGTCTGTAACTTGCTGAGTGCCCCTGCATAATCAAGCTTGTACATATTCATAACAGTATTAACCATAAGTGACTTACCATAGTGAACACTTCTTTGAAGCTGCATAACCCCATTCTTAAATATGCTGACAAGTGTTGTATCCTCTTCTATAGATATAACAATACTTGTGCTCTTGTCTATCTGCTGCTTTACAAGCTGATAAACACTGTTTCCGGCATAATCGATATATGCGACCTTAAGTCCCATATCCTTTGCAAGTTCATAATATTTCTCAATTATCTTGGCAGGTGCTGCCACGACAACAACCTTTAACTTGCTTGTGCCCTCTTCTTCCACCTTTTCAAGTGGATAATACTGTACTATATAATCTTCTATTTTAACTGGAAAATATTCTGCTGCATTAGTTTCTATAATCTTGTCAATCTTGTTGCCCTTGACATCAGGAACTAATACATCCTTAGTTGCTATCTTATTAGATGATATTGTAAATACAACATCATTAGAATTCATACGATTATCGTCAAGTGCTGACTTAATAACTTTGGCAAGTTCTTTTACATCAAGAATATCGCCATCGCTATATACACCCTCAGGTGTTCCTACAGTCACTATCTTGTGAACTATTGTGTTCTTAGCACCTTTCGTTGCTTCACACAACTTTATGTATTCACTGTTAATGCTTACGCTTATATACCTGCCATTAACTTTAACTGCCATAACGAAACAGTCTCCTCTCCCCAATCATTATTGTAATTATTACTATTAAAAATATAGTGTCAAGCCATATAAGTCTGATTAACTTTTATAACACTATATACTAATTTATATATAACTCTGATAATTTACGTTTTCGGTGTTAAACGGCTCACAATGTCAAAAGTCTTATCGTGCAAGCACGAACAACTTTTTGCCCCTGACAGATGTCTACGGATACTTCCTTGCTTTACAATTCACGTAATCCTATAACACCTCAGAATAACGATATGTACCAGTTAATTATATTCGTTCCAAAAAGCATGGCTATCGTAAGCCCTGCACACAGATATGGTCCGAAAGCTAATACTCTCTGCTTTCCACTGACCTTCATTCTTATAACGTGTATGACTGCTCCCAATATACAGCCAAGAAAGAATGCAAGTATTACATTCTTATATCCCAGAAATAGTCCTGCCGCTGCCATAAGCTTTATATCTCCGCCTCCAAATGCATCGACTCCCTTAACAGCGCGTCCTATAATAAGAAGTAAAAGCATAAAACCGCTTATACAAAAAAAGCCTATTAGATAATCTAATAGGTGTTCTCTGTCAAAAAGTATTCTTATTATACCGAGGACTCCTATTACTATATTAAGTGCGAACGGAATCTCCTGTGTTCTTTCATCAATAACTGATATGACAAGAAACATTGAAAAAACCAGACACATCAGACCAGATATTATATTCAGTCCATTCACTGCAAATATGATGACATACATAACACCATTAGCAGCCTCTATTATCGGGTACTGTGGTGATATCTTTGTCTTACAATAACGGCACTTTCCACCAAGTATCATGTAGCTCCCCAGTGGTACTAAATCGTACCACTGGAGTCTGTGACCACATGACATACAATGCGAATTCTTTGTCGCTATATTCTCTTTTAATGGTAATCTATATATTAGTACGTTCAAAAAACTTCCTATTACAATTCCGTAGAGGAATATTATGACGTAGATTGGTAGTTCGTATTGCATGATAAATTCCTTAATCTGTTGTATAATTAACTGCGCCTGCTGTTGATACAGTATATGTTACAGTCTTATCCTTAAAGTCTTTTGATGTAAGTTTAACTGTATATTTCTTACCAGTTATATCTGCTGCTGTTGTTCCTAAATTTTCTGCTATTGCTGCCTGTGAATCTGTTGAAGCATCTGAACCAAAAGTAACTGTTCCATCACTTCCTGTAATTGTAAGTGCTGTCTTACCTGTTGCTAAATTACTATAAACGCCTTTTTCTGCATCATCCTGTAATGCAACAACTATTGCTTCCTTAACTGTATCAAGATTCTGCTGGTCTTTTGACTTTCTTGAATTTTCAACATTCTTAATAAGCGTAGGAGCAAGTACACCAACGAGTACTGCCATAATTGCGATAACAACGATAAGTTCTACTAAAGAGAAACCTTTGTTACCAAGTTTTTTCTGTGTCTTTTTCATCTTCTTTATCTCCCTTGATAATAAAATATTTATATAATTTAGTGCAGCTTTTCACCGCTGTACTAATCATATACTAAGTTCTTAGTACATATAATAATGTAAGGGTCAAAAACATTTGCCCATAACCGATGCCTGCTGATTAGCCCAATGTATTGTAAAGCTGTATCATAGGCTGGTATATAGAAAGTATCAGCACTACTACTACTAACGCCATAACAACTATAATAGCCGGTTCCATAAGAGCTGTAAGTGTCTGTGTCTGCACCTCAACCTCTTCCTCATAATAACCTGCTGAGTTAGTAAGCATTTCTTCTATATTACCAGTCTCCTCACCGATACCAACCATATGAACTATCATAGGTGGAAATATCTGTGTGGCTTTCAACTGGTTTGACAGTGGAAGTCCAAGTGCCACACCGCTTTTTGCCTTCATAAGTGCATCCTTATAAAGTACATTTGTCATAGTTGACGCTGATATGTCAAGTGCTTCTATCATCGGCATACCTGCCTGTAGAAGTGTGCTTAATGTTCTTGCAAAGCTTGCACACGCTGTCTTTGTCTGCAGCACCCCGAATACAGGAATTTTGAGCTTAAGCTTGTCCACACTGTGTCTGCCTGCATCGGTCTTTACATACATTTTATATCCTACCACTATAGCTGCGATAACTGCTATTATTATGTACCAGTAATTCATAACTGCATCACTCATGGCAAGCACTGCCTTTGTCATAAACGGAAGCTCTGAGTCGAGGTCTTCAAACATTGAAACAAAGTTCGGTATAACAAATGTAAGCATAACTATGATAACGCCGACCATAACTACTAACAGAACCATAGGATACATCATGGCCTTTTTAACTATGCCCTGTGTCTTAGCCTGCTTTTCAAACTGTATAGCCATACGGGTAAGTGCATTTTCAAGACTACCTGACGACTCACCGGCTTTAACCATATCTATAAGGATAGATGGAAATATACCTGAGTCCTGTCGCATAGAGTCTGATAATGTTTCACCTTTTTCAACACCCGACTGGGCATCCATAATAGCTTTCTTAAGGTCTTTATTCTCTGTCTGCTCAGCTAACATCTCAAGAGCATTGACAACGCTTACACCTGCATTCAGTATACTTGCGAACTGCCTGCAGAACACGCTCATATCTCTTGGCTTGACTTTCTTCTTAGTCAGAAATGGAATTTCTATATCCTTGTCAAGAGCACTCTGCTGCTTAATCGCCATAGGAGTAAGTCCTAACTCTTTAAGCTTTCTTGCTGCATCATCTCTTGTTTCCGCCTCTATCTGCCCTTTTTTATCCTTGCCATCCTTTGCAACTGCTGTGTATGAATATGTTTCCATAACAACCCCTCTTCAATAATGTGAATGTATTCATCAACTGACATATATTCTATTACTTTAGAATAGTTAATGCAATCATCTCTTATCCCCCATTTAAGAGGATGTGGTAACTTTAGTACTATTATCATAGTACCAAAGTATTAAATTGCACATATGTAATTGATTATGTTCTTCATTAAGTGCATTGTAACATATTTTTTATGAAAATTTAAGTGTTTTTTGTCACATTTCACAAATAATCATTTAATTTTTTCCAAACTTAAAGTAATTCTATGTTATTTTCTTTATTAAAGCTGGTTAAAGGTCGTATATAATGCACAAATGCCATAGATTATAAGACTTTTATATATGGCATACTCTTACTCACGCATATATACCATTAAAACCTTATAACCTATGGCAGCTTAATTGCAGCGGACTTTACGCACTATTCTCTAAGCAACATTTTCTTCAGCTCTTCTCTTTCGGCTTCTTTTACTCCTATTATGTCCATTGCTTCGTCTGCTGACTTTCCTAGATTGTTCATTACATTTTTCATAATATTCAATCTTTCTTCCTCACGTCCTTCTTCTCTCACTATATCCATATGCCCTTCTTCGTCATACTCGAAAACACTCACTGCAATCACCTCTTCTCTATGTTCTATAAAGAATTCTGACAGCACATCCTCCTTAATACATTCGTCCACCGCTTCTGTTACCGCTTCCTTTACGTCCATTTCATAAACATCCGTCTTATTACGTACCTTATTAACAAATGTCATATAATCCCTTAAAGACTTGCATCGGTTAAGTATGTCTGCATTTGCAAGTGCATTTTTAACAAAAGCATCCTTATTTTCACCGACGATAATAGGCACTTTCTCAGCAGTTCCGCCATCATTATCACTCTCATCCTCCGGATTAATATTAATGACAGTAACTATCAGCTCAAGCTCCGGATTATCCGTCTTCTGCTCAAACATATCTGACAGCCTCAATATCTTAACACGCTCCTTCATCTTCTCTTTTCCATTATAAAATGTGATAAAATGCGGTGTCGGTATCTTAAGCATACTCTTTCTGTGCAGGACATTATTCGGAAACATATCCCTGTATACCTCTGAACCATAATGAAAAAATCTAAGCGGCATATTAAAATTAATCGATGACTGCTGTTCAAACATATACAATTCATAGCTGAACACAAACGAAGCATCGTTCTTATACTTCATATATGTTCCGCCCTTAAGCGTAGTTACTGTCAGATTATCAATATCCGTATGTGACGAATTATTCAGCGCATTGTACAAGTCCAACAGATTTCTCTTATCCGAATACAGCATACAGAAAACATTGTCCTTGTACCTTCTTGTTACAGTCGGTGAACTATCAGTATTTACCTTATATGTGCTATTCTTCGTATTATTCATAGTAGTATTCTCCTTATCGTAAATATAAATTCACAATCAGGCAGACTATGAATAACATAATCATAAATGTATTGTAGCATCTGCGGATGTATAAAACAAGCGTTCTCTGCCTGATTGTAATAACCTTGGGATTAATTGCAATGATACTGAATTCAGCATAGATAATTGCTTTCGCAATATTAGTCTGTAAATAATTCTTAAGACTTACTAAGTATACTATGGTTATAGAATAGCACGTTGTGTATATTTTGTCAATAGAAAATATACGTATTAAAAAGGCATATATCCAATGAAGCCTCATCATTAATAAAGTCCTCATCAATATACGCCTTTTCTTAATTAAATTTAAAATCTGTTAATCATTTCTTCTTGTAAGCAATATAAGTCTTAATAACTGGAGTATAGATGTAACAAGTGCTGCCACATATGTGAGCGCTGCCGCTGTAAGAACCTTTCTTGCACCTGACAGCTCATTTCCTGAAAGCATATTTCTGCTACGTAGTGTCCTTAAAGCCCTTGCTGACGCATCAAACTCTACCGGAAGTGTCAGAAACTGGAATAATACAACAAGCGAAAATAACAGTACTCCTATCTGCATAAGTCCTGTTGCGCCAAATACAAGTCCAAGTAATATTATTGGCCATGAAAGTGATGAGCCGATATTAGCAAGTGGTATGACAACTGACCTTATTCTTATAGGAAAATAATCTTCATTATACTGCATGGCATGTCCACACTCATGTGCAGCAACACCAACTGCTGCTACTGTATTTACATCATACACGCTGTCTGAAAGTCTTAGGACGCCTTCTTTAGGTGAATAATGGTCTGTAAGATTACCGCTTACACGCTCTATTCTTACATCTGTTATACCTGCCGCCCTTAGTATCTCCTGTGCTGCCTGCGCGCCAGTCATATTTGTTCTATGATTGCCTTTGCTGTATCTGTTAAATGTCGACTTGACATTCATAGATGCTATGATACTTATAACCGCACCAATCAGCACAAGTATATATGTTGCATCATAAAAATAATACATATAATCATCCTCCCTGTTCCTTTTGTAATAGGTTATGTAATTGTTTTTATTTTACCATAAAATGTTTTTATGTAAATATATATGACATTTCTTTCACAATATGTTCATTTTATCTTTATAATTTCCATATGACATCTCATGCACAATCCGTACATTTTTTCATAAAATAAAGTGTGAATATCCTTAGGCATCCCCTGTTAAAAAACAAACAAGAACTAATTATATTAACACATATTTATTAGACCTTTTATATAATATAAAAAACAAATTCCTTAAAATTTCACCCCAGTATAAAACATCACAAAAAACGCATCCTAATTGCCCCAACATATTCACCTAAATAAAAATTCTCCACTAAAAAATCCCCACTAAAAGGAGGTCACCCCCTATGAAAATGTTTGACTTGAAAAACAAGCAGGTCATCAACGAAGAAGACTGCCGTATACTAGGCTGTGTCATCGACATAGATTTTAATCCGTCCAATGGATGTATCAACTCTATTATTATCCCCGGTCCCGGCAAATTATGTGGTTTTCTTGGAAGAGAATTCGTGTATGTCATTCCATTTAAGTGTATAAAATCCATTGGCAAAGATATTGTTCTTGTAAATGTCTGCCTTGATAAACATAAAGAAAAATGCTAATATATACATATATTCAGTTCTTGAGATAATGATTGGAGGTTACTATGAAAGATAATTACGTTGCTTATGTGGGAACGTATACTCACGAAAGCAGTAAAGGTATACATATATACGATATGGATGTAGAGAAGGGACGTATATGTGAACGTGAAGAGGTATCTATCGATAACCCTTCTTATATAACTCTTTCACACGATAAGAGATTTCTTTATGCAATATGCGATCAGGGAGTATCATCCTATTCCATTATGGAGGACGGAAGCCTTGAGCTTATGAATGTTGTATCTATCAACGGTATGCGAGGCTGCCATATATCTGTCACTAAAGCTAACAACTTCCTTGTTGTTTCTGGATATCACGATGGCAAGATTACTGTTATGCACATCAATGACGATGGTTCTGTTGGCGATATTGCGGATGAGGTATTTCACAAAGGTATTGGAAGCATCGCTGAGCGTAACTTCCGCCCACATGTAAGCAACACATGTTTCACTCCTGATGAAGACCTCTTATGCGCCTGCGACCTTGGAATTGACCAGATTAAGCTTTACGAGTTTAACCACAGAACCGGAAAGCTTAAGTTATTTGATATTATACGTTCACAGCAGGAATCAGCACCTAGAAAGATGATATTCTCCGAAGATGGAAAGTATGCTTATGTAGTGTGCGAATTAAAGAATTATATCAATGTATATTCTTATGATAAGAATTCTGATAAGGCTCGTTTTGAAATGATTCAGAACATTTTTACTGTAAGACGTGACCACAAGTCAAACAGCGCTGCCTCAGACATTATTTTTGCCAATGATGGCAACAACCTTATCTGTTCTAACGCAGGCGATAATACAGCTACTATATACTCTGTTGATAAAGAGTCAGGAAAGATTATTACTCTTAACTCACTTCCTGTAAGTGGCGACTACCCTAAGTATGTATGTATGTTCCCTGACAATAAGCACCTTATGTCTATGAACAATGAAGGAAATTCCATAACAATATTTACTGTTGATTACAATAAAGGACTTATCGTTATGAACGGCAAGGAGCTTAAGATATCAAGACCTAATAATATGGTTATTAAGAAGTTATCTTAATCCCCTATTATTGTGTTAAAAGTGGGGGTACTATTATGTACCCGGATTGCCACATTGATATGCAATTCACACAACTATCTTACACTCAGAACAGAAAAATGGTTCCATCCCCGTGCCATCTGGCATTGAGGTCTGGAACCATTTTTATTTTACATTTTATATTCTGACTACTGCTCGCTATACTTTTCCGCCTGATGCTTGATAAGCTCTGCATCATCAAAATAGTTAATCTTCATAGAAGCCTTAACCTCATTAAGAGTTTCTTCTGCAACTGCGTACGCCTTCTTAGTACCCTCCTGAAGAATATGATATACCTCTGGAATATTCTTTTCGTACTCATGTCTTCTATTTCTGATAGGCTCTAACTCTTTATTGATAACTTCTGTAAGGAACTTCTTAACCTTGACATCACCAAGTCCGCCTCTCATATAGTGTTCCTTAAGTTCATCAAGATTATTATATTCTGGAAGGAACTGTGCAAAATCTTCG
>ERZ773221.2824-NODE-2824-length-12623-cov-24.409134_pt1 | contig 12623 bp, 10 predicted proteins | sample MGYA00580994_ERZ773221 | MGnify/ENA primary metagenome ERZ773221 (study PRJEB29015, sample SAMEA2737758) | human gut metagenome | biome: human gut; feature: human-associated habitat; material: faeces | place: China | collected 2012 ... | reverse complement strand
TACGCCTTGCCTTTGCGCAAGCTCAAAAGGAAGTTGACGACCTGCACCAACGCACCAGAGAGGGAATGCTGACCGCCAAACTAAACGGCAAGCAGATAGGGCAGGAGCGAGGCCGTAAGTTGGTTGTCAAGAAAGTCGCCGCTTGCAAGGAGTCCATTAGGAAATATAGTAGGGATTTTGACGGAACGCTGTGCGATGCAGATTGTATCAGGCTCATTGGCATCGCACGGAATACATATTACAAGTATAAAAGGGAACTGCGAGAGGCAATGCCCGTATAAGCGAAACAGCCCGTAAAATGATTTCTCATTCCACAGGCTGCTTTTTACTTATAAAAAGAAAATGAGAACGGCGTCAGTAACGGCGTTCTCACAAAAGATATAGTATCTTTTTGATTACATTGATATTATATGCTTATTATGCGAAAAAGTCAACCACATTTTTTATAAAGAGCAAGGTGGATTTTACCAAACGATTGCCCTTTTCTCCCGAAAAGTAGTCCAAATGCTCTACCATTCGGCCATCAACAAACTGCTTTAATGCTCCCATACGATTTTGCCGTACCTTTGGGCTTACAAGTAGTTGGTATTCATAAAGCATACAGACGATTTCAAACACAGGTCTACTTGAGAGCTTTTTCGTCTTTTCAACCTTTGCGACTCCCGGAATACTGGCTGCCATTCTGGAAATCACCTGCGGCGGTCTGGTTGTTTTGCTTGGCCTAAGCGAAGTAAACAGGCAATTATTATGGGCGCAGGCGTTCCGCAGACTCTTTACCGGGTTGATAATGCTCCTATCCAGCGCCACTGCAAAGAACTGACGATAATTTGTGCTGTAGAACTCACACAGCTTTATCAAATCGCCAAAGCTAATGATTTCCGCCAACACCCAAACAGGGCAGTCCACATTGATGATTTTTACCGAGCAAGCATTTGTCCTGCTATCCACCACATAGCATAAATTGAAGTATTTATTTATCAAGTCACCCGTAAATATCGCATCTGCTTTTTGCTCAATCGAGCGCTTTACCTGCGGATACTTCTCCAAAAAGTCGCATACGATTTTATAGCCATCCTCCTGCGGGTTCTGCTCAATCTCTGCCAGCAGTGCCACTTTCAGTGCATGTTCAATATCAATGCACATCTTCAAGAGATGCTCCCGTAAGTAGAAGTCAATGTTTGACAGTTCTGCAAGATAGGCAAAATCCAGATTGATGTACTTTCCGACCTGCGCGCCGGTCTCATGCTTTGCATAGTTCTTTCGATAAGAGGCCGTCCGCATATAATTATTTCTCTTGGAAAGATATTCTGCTGCCTCTGTCTCTGACATAATGGAAAAGGTTATGCCCTTTTCATCCTTTAGCATCGCAACAAGTTCCTGCGATGTTTTCTTCGGCTTATACTCGTAGTTCAAAATGGCAAAACACTTCCTATCCGTTCGTTATTCTTTACATATAGCATACGTTTAAACGGGCAGTATTGTCAAGTGCTTTTAATTTAAAAGTGCATTTATAAAAGTTACAGTTTATCGTCACATATTGACTTATATTCTTTTCTATATTACTATGATACAGGGCGTTCACCGAAGGACAAAGAGACAAGTTAAGAATCCACACGCAGGCCCCTCCGCCATCCGGCTCCGGGGCCTGCTTTCTTTTTTGTTTCCAATCCTCTCTCATTCTGTCCCATGCGGGAAAACATGAGATAATGCGTTGATTTTGCTTGGTGTGGACTTGGAATGTTCTTGGAGTTGGCTTGGAGATTAGGCGGATTGCGAGCGGAACGGAGTGGAGCGAGCGCCTTTCCGCTTTCTTGATTTTCTCTGCGCCTTTCTGGATTTTTTCGTGTGCCCGCGCATATACAGTTTGTATAAAATTACAGCAAATATATAACCCCCGATTTCAGGCAATCGGGGGTTGTTTTTATTGCGGCCAGTCTGCGCTCCGGCTCGTGGTCTCGTCAGGGTGCATCCAGAGGACGGCATAGTGGTTTTGCGCGGCCAGGGCCTGGCCGGTCTCCTCGGGCAGACAGAACAGCCCGGTGGAAAGCGCATCGGCCAGACCTCCGGTGTCGGCGCGGGCCAGCACGGCCACGCTGCTGACGTAGCGGGCAGGGTAGCCCGTCGTCAGATCGATCAGGTGAGCGTACCGCACGCCGTCGTACTCAAAGTAGCGCTGGTAGTCGCCGCTGATGACCAGGCTGTCGCCGTCGGCCAGTTCGACAGCCTGTATGTACGCGGGGTCATCGCCCCAGGGGTTCTCAACACCCGCGGTCCAGGGCTTGCCGCCGGGCTTTGTGCCGATGGCGCGCACGTTGCCGCCGATGTTCAGCAGGGCGCTGGTCAGCCCGCGGGCCTGTGCGGCCCGGGCGGTCTGCTCCACGGCGTAGCCCTTGCCCACCGCACCGACGTCGAGCGCCATCTCCGGGTCAGCAAAATAGACGGTTTGTGCTGCATCGTCCAGAACCAGATCTTCTATGTCGATATGCGCCAGCGCCGCCGCGATGGCGTCCGCGTCTGGCGGGGCAGGGGAGTCGCTTTCCCGCGCATCGTGCCACAGGCGCAGCACCGCACCTGCGGCGATGTTCGTCGCGCCGTTGGCGGCAGGGTAAGCGGTGTCTTTGCACCAGCGCAAAAATGCGTACAGCTCGTCACTGACCTGCACCGGCGCAGCGGCGGCCCGGGCGTTGACATCATACAGGTTGATGACGCCATCATAGTGGTGGTAGATGTCAAACAATTCGTTATAGCGCTGTAAATCGCTGTACATGGCCTGTGTCTGGGCGTTCCAGCTGTCCTGGCTGTCGGCATAGCCCTGCACGATGGCGACAGTGTCAAACAGGTCGAACCAGGTGGCACTGTACAAATTTTGCTGCTTTTGGCAGGCGGTCAGCGGCAGACAAAGCAGTACCAGCAGCAGCGCGGTCAGGCGGCGCTTCATGCGTTGCCGCCCTGCACGGTCTCATGCTCGGTGTTTAATTCCAGCAGCAGGTTTGCCAGCGTCCAGCCCTTGCTGGTGGGCGTGACCATGCTGCGCACCGGAATGGACGCGCCGCCCATTTTGATAAGGTCAAGGAACGCGCCCAACTCGCCGTTGTCATGGCGCAGTCCGCTGACGATGATGGCCGGGCGGTCCGGCACCGCGATAAGCGGCGCAAACGCCGGGGCGGGCCTGCCCGCGCAGAGGTCCCCGACGATGCCGCCGAGGTCGCCGTCCGCGACGGGGCGGAGCTTGACGTCATAGCGCCTGGCCGCGCGGGCGATGGCGGCATAGTTGGGGTAGCTTTCGTCAATGCGCCAGAGTAAGGCGCAGCGGGGTTCGCGGATGATTCGGGCTTTCATGATGTTACCTCGTTAAAAGGGAAAGTGGTGAACGGGCGGGCGAACCATGTTCGCCCCTACAGAGACGCTGCCACCGTAGGGGCCGGGCATGCCCGGCCCGCGGCATAAAAATAAGCGGTCGTTTGCGGGAAAGCTGCGGGCCGCACATGTGCGGCCCCTACAACTCTACCCATTCAAAAAAGCATTGTAGGGGAGGGGTCTTGACCCCTCCGCGGGCGGATATGGAATCCGCCCCTACGGAGAGAGCGGCCATGCTGCGGGGCGTCTAAGACGCCCCCCTACAACAAAGGCGCCGCCTTATCCCGGGCAGCGCCTTTTGTATTGCTTACAGGTCGGGGTGGTACTCTTTGCAGGTGCACTTTTTCCACTTCAGGCCGCTGCCGCAGGGGCAGGGATCGTTGCGGCCGATCTTCGTCACGCGGACGGGGGCCGGGGCCTTGGCACCGGTATCACCGGGCGCATTATCGCCGGTGGGCTTGGCGATCTGCTCACGCTTCGGCTCGGCGTTCTGCTGGCGGATTTCAATCGTCAGCAGCATGTGAACAGCATCCTCGCGGATCGACGCGATCATCTCATCGAACATCGCGAAGCCCTCGATGCGGTACTCGACCACGGGGTCATGCTGGCCGTAGCCGCGCAGGCCCATGCCCTGCTTGAGCTGGTCCATGTTGTCGATGTGCTCCATCCACTTGCTGTCAACATTGCGCAGCAGGCAGATGCGCTCAAGCTCGCGCATCGTCTTGGCACCGTAGCGCTTCTCCTTGGCGGTCAGGATGTCCATGCCGCGCTTGTACAGCTCGTCGGCAATGCCCTCCTTCGTCAGGTCGCCCAGCTGCTCGGTGGTGTAGTTGAAGTCGGTGGGCAGGCACAGCCAGTTCATGAAGTGGCGGCGCAGCCCGGCAAAATCCCAGTCGTCGGCGGTCTCGCCGTTCAGATAGTTCGTGCAGGCATCGTCGATGGCCTGGCGCATCATCTCGTGCAGCTTGCCGGAGATATCCTCGCCGTCCAGCACCATCTGGCGCTGCTTGTAGATGATCTCGCGCTGCTGGTTCATGACGTCGTCATACTGCAGCACCTGCTTACGGATTGCAAAGTTCGACGCTTCGAGCTTCTTCTGGGCGCTCTCGATGGTGTTGGTGATGAGCTTGTTCTCGATGGGCACATCCTCGTCGAGGCCCAGGGAATCCATGAGGCTCTGGACGCGGTCACCGCCGAAAATGCGCATCAGATCGTCCTCCAGGCTCAGGAAGAAGCGGGATGCACCCGGGTCTCCCTGACGGCCTGCACGGCCGCGCAGCTGGTTGTCGATACGGCGGCTCTCGTGGCGCTCGGTGCCGATGATGAACAGGCCGCCCGCATTGCGAACAACCTCCGCCTCGCGCTTGACCTCGGGGGTAAATTCCTCGCACAGTTCCTCAAAACGCTTGCGGGCATGGAGAATTTCGGCGTCCTCGGTCTCGGCGTGGCCGTCGCACTCGGTCATCAGCATCTCGAGTTTGGCATCAATACCGGCCTCCGGCGGGGTAGGCAGCTCGGTGCCGCTGGCCTTGGCGCGGGCCTTCTCATGCTCGTAGGCATCCTTCAGCTCTGCCAGGTTGGCGGTCAGCTCCTTGGACAGTTCCTTTTTAAGGGCCGCCTTGGCCATGTAGGTCACGTTGCCGCCCAGCATAATATCAGTACCGCGGCCCGCCATGTTGGTGGCGATGGTGACCGCGCCCTGCTTGCCGGCCTGCGCGACGATCTCGGCCTCTCGCTCATGCTGCTTCGCGTTCAGGACGTTGTGCTCGATGCCCTTCTTTTTCAGCAGCTTGGACAGTGCCTCGCTCTTTTCGACGCTGACGGTGCCGACCAGGACAGGCTGACCCTTGGCGTGGCACTCGGCGACCTGCTCAATGACGGCGTTGTACTTGCCGTTGACGGTCTTGTAGACGCTGTCGGGCAGGTCCTTGCGGGCGCGGGGCTTGTTGGTGGGGATGCTGACGATGTTCAGGCCGTAAATCTCGCTGAACTCGTCGGCCTCGGTGGAGGCTGTACCGGTCATGCCGGACAGCTTTTTGTACATGCGGAAGTAGTTCTGGAAGGTGACGGTGGCCAGCGTCTTGCTCTCGGCGGCAACGGTCACGCCTTCTTTGGCCTCGATGGCCTGATGCAGGCCGTCGTTGAAGCGGCGGCCATACATCAGACGGCCCGTGAACTCGTCGACGATGATGACCTCACCGTCTTTGACGATATAGTCGGTATCGCGGTGCATAACGCCGCGGGCCTTGATCGCACCGTCAATGTAATGGCGCAGCGACATATTGTCGGCGTCGGCCAGGTTCTCGACGTGGAAGAACGCCTCGGCCTTTTTGACGCCGGACTCGGTCAGGGTAGCAGTCTTGCGCTTTTCGTCCACGACGTAATCGCCGTCTACCTGCTCCTCGGCCTCGACCTTGTCGTCCAGCTCGACGATAACACTCTTTTTCAGCGTCTTGGCAAAGTCGTCCGCGCGCTTGTACATCACGCTGGAATCCTCGCCCTTGCCGCTGATGATCAGCGGGGTACGGGCCTCGTCGATCAGGATGGAGTCGACCTCGTCCACGATGGCAAACGCATGACCGCGCTGCACCATGTTGGCCTTGTAGACGACCATGTTGTCGCGCAGGTAGTCAAAGCCGAACTCGTTGTTCGTGCCGTAGGTGACGTCGGCCTCGTAGGCCTTCTTGCGGTCCCCGGCCTCGACGCCGTGGACGACCAGACCGACGGTCAGACCCAGGAAGCGGTAGACCTTGCCCATCCACTCGGAGTCGCGGCGGGCCAGGTAATCGTTGACGGTGACAACATGCACGCCCTCGCCGGTCAGGGCGTTCAGGTAGGTGGGCATGGTAGCGACCAGCGTCTTGCCTTCACCGGTCTGCATCTCGGCGATGCAGGCGCGGTGCAGCACGATGCCGCCGATGATCTGCACGGGGTAGGGCTTCATGCCAAGCACGCGCCAGTCAGCCTCACGGCATACGGCGAACGCCTCGGGCAGCAGGTCGTCGAGGGTCTCACCCTTGGCAAGGCGCTCTTTGAACTCGGTGGTCTTGGCCTGCAGTTCCTCGTCGGTCAGCTTGGCCATCTCCGGCTCCAAGGCAAGGACCTTGTCCTTGAGCGGGTTGATGCGCTTGAGTTCCTTGTCCGAGAAAGAGCCGAACAGTTTTTCAAAAAAAGACATAACAGTTCCCCTGTATTTTCCGCCGCGTGTAGAGGTGCGGCTAATAGTGGTTTTATATAGTTTTACACATGATACTATAATACACCCGCACAGGGGTTCATGTCAAACCTGCGCGGGTGTATTTCGTAATATATTTAATTTTTCTGTTTTGCGGGCAGGCTCAGCAGCACCAGCATCAAAAAAATACAGCCGAAGCCCAGCGCATCCCACAGCGTAAAGGGCGAGCCCAGCACCAGCGTGCTGATGATGGCCGCCGTGACCGGCTCGGCAAAGCTGTAGAGACTGGCCTTCTGGGGGCCGATGAGCGGCACACCCGACATGTACAGACTAAACGCCAGCACATTGCCCAGTACAACCACCGTGAAGATGCCGAACGCGCCCATCGCCGTCGGCACATAGTCGATCTGCCACGGGCGGAAGATGAGCGAAAACATGATGCCGCCCATCAAAAACGCCCAGCCCTGCAGCATCGGGGTGGGGTACTGCTCCTGCAATTTCTTCGGCCACATCGTGTAGATGGCGACGCAGCAGGCACTGACGATGCCGGAGACCAGCGCCGCCGGGCTGACGGCCAGCCCGGTCAGGCTGCCGTGGGTCGTGATTAGGAACACGCCGACCAGCGCCAGCACAATCGAGAATATCTCAAACACGCGGGGGCCGCGCTTTTGCTGGATGCAGACGACCAGCAGGATGATGACGGGGGAGACGTCCTGTAAAATCGTGCCCATGCCTGCGCTGGACAGCTGGATCGTCAGAAAGTAGGTGAACTGGCAGCAGCTGACGCCCGCCAGACCGTAGACCAGCAGGTCAATGGCGTTGCGCGGATTTTTCCTGACGTTCCACGGGTCAAAAAGCGTTTTGCGGTCCTTTATAAAAAAGAATCCGCACAGGATCAGCCCCGCCAGAAACAGCCGGATGGGCACGAGCCAGGTCGAATCCATCTCCTCGCGGGTGAACAGGTACTGCCCCATGCAGCCCGAAACGCCCCAGCACGCCGCGCCGCCCATCGTCAAGGCGGAGCCTTTTATGCGGTCAGACATTGTGTTGCTCCTCTGTTGTAGGGGTCGTTGCTCGCATCGACCCGCATCATAACGGCGGGCAGTTGTTTGCAGGGGGCGGTGTCCTCGACGCCCCTACAGCCTCCCGTAAGCTCTTAGGCAACACCGCATAATTCCCGCCTTACGGCTTAAGCACCGCTCCGGCGGCTGCGGCACGGCATCTGCGTTGCCAAAATGCTCGATAATACACAAAGTATTATCTGCGCTTTTGGCTTAGCAGCTGCCGCACCTCGCTCGCCGTATCGGCACTTAGAATTATGCGGTATTGCCCTTATTCCAAAATCAGCGCCGCGGCTTCGCGCAATCCCTTTACAACCGGTGCGCCCGTTTCCCTCAATTTTTCCGGCGGCTGGTGGCCGCCGGACTGCAAAACGCAGCGCACGCCCAGCGCCTGTGCAACCTCATAGTCGTGGACGGAATCGCCGATCATGACGGCGCGTGCCGGGTCAAAGCCGTTTTCCTTTAAATAGGCCAGCCCGACCTCGACCTTGCTCTTGGCGTAGATGTCGCCCAGACCCAGCAGACGGTCAAAATAGCCCGTCACGCCGCGCTCGTCGGTCTGACGCCGCAGCGTGTCCAGATTGCTGGCCGACAGAATGACCTGCCGCACCCCCGCGGCCTTAAACGCCTCCAGCGCGTCAATGGCGCCGTCTGCCAGCGGGCAGGCCGCACTGGCGGGGACGTAGTCCTCCATGTATTTTTCGGCCAGCTCGGCAAAGCTGTGCTTTGTAAAGTCAAACCCCGCGCGGACGTAATATTCCTCGATGGGAAAGCCAAAAATGGCCCGGTACTGCTCGTGGTCATACCGCTGCGGGTAGCCGAATCCTGCCAGCAGACGGTTGAGCGCGTCCACGCAGAGATCGACATCATCGAGCAGGGTACCGTTCCAATCCCACAAAATCAGTTCCGGGCACATAGATGTTACCTCGTTATTCTTCTGTAAAAATTTTGTTCAGACTCGCGTTGCTTTCGATCAGCTTGACGAGCGCCACACCCAGAATCGTGCAGCTGATGAGCTCGCCAATGCCGACAGTAACGGCATTGAACACCGCCAGCATCGCCGTGGGTGCGCCGTCCGAGAAGAAGAAGGTGATCTCGAACGCGCCGACAATGATCATATTAAAGACAACGGGCGGCAGGGATGCCGGAATGGCCAGCCCTTTCACGCGGATGTCGCGCAGCTTGTAGGTCACAAGGCAGGCCAGCAGGGTCGCCAGCGTGCCGAACACCACGTCAACGACGGTGGAGCCGAGCAGATTTGCCAAAAAGCAGCCCAGCGTGACGCCGACGATATACTCGGCGCCGAACACCGGCAGCAGGCAGAGGGCCTCGGCCACGCGGACCTGCACCGCGCCGTAGCTGAACGGGGCCAGCACAAGGCAGACGACCACATAGACAGCCGCAATGACAGCGCAGCGCACAAGGCGACGGACGGACAGATTTTTCATATTCATACAATATACTCCGGCGGATAGATTTTGACCACGCGCAAGACCGCCAGCCTTGCGGGGTTTGCGCTGCCGACCAGCAGCCGGCAGCGGAGCCTAAAATCCTAAGTTGCTCAACAAACCTAAATTATAACAAAACCCGCAGGCCGTTGCAAGACCTGCGGGAAAAATTTGTGGTAGATTCTGCGCATATTGTGCTGATATGGTATAATACATCGGAGTGCATTGTCGATTATCTGAAAATCATAGTTCCCTAATAGCTCTTGGTATGGTATAATAGGCCGAGGCTCGCTATACGGACGCGCTCGGTCATAGTTCCCTAATAGCTCTTGGTATGGTATAATCAGCCAGTGCAGCACACCGTCCTCATCGCGGTCATAGTTCCCTAATAGCTCTTGGTATGGTATAATGAGTTGCTTGGTCGTGCACGTCACCCAACAGTCATAGTTCCCTAATAGCTCTTGGTATGGTATAATCCAGCACCATTTCCGGGCATGTGTCCAGCGGTCATAGTTCCCTAATAGCTCTTGGTATGGTATAATACAAGAATCTCGTTGATGTCACAGTCCAGCGGTCATAGTTCCCTAGTAGCTCTTGGTATGGTATAATCACTGGCCGTTGTATTAGCGCCTTCTGCGTGTCATAGTTCCCTAATAGCTCTTGGTATGGTATAATGCCCTTATACCATTCCTTGCTTACGCACTTGTCATAGTTCCCTAATAGCTCTTGGTATGGTATAATTCTATGCGGATGTAGTAGCGCCCGCCAAAGGTCATAGTTCCCTAATAGCTCTTGGTATGGTATAATCTTGATCACATCGACCGCTTGACCCTCAACGTCATAGTTCCCTAATAGCTCTTGGTATGGTATAATCAAGGAAGCCCCGGAACTAACAAATATAACGTCATAGTTCCCTAATAGCTCTTGGTATGGTATAATGCGGAGCTCGTCCGCGTTGAGCTGGTCGCTGTCATAGTTCCCTAATAGCTCTTGGTATGGTATAATCACGCCTATGCCTTCCTTTTTGACGTAGGCGTCATAGTTCCCTAATAGCTCTTGGTATGGTATAATCCTCCTCAATGTCTTTCCAGTTGATTGCCAGTCATAGTTCCCTAATAGCTCTTGGTATGGTATAATGCACCTCGAAGCGTCTTTCCTGTTCTGCATGTCATAGTTCCCTAATAGCTCTTGGTATGGTATAATTTCTCCGCCTCCTGTATGATCGGTATCTCCGTCATAGTTCCCTAATAGCTCTTGGTATGGTATAATTGCCTGTACAACGTGAATCGCCTGTACAATGTCATAGTTCCCTAATAGCTCTTGGTATGGTATAATCAGCGAATATGGCGTTCGTCTATGCCTTGCGTCATAGTTCCCTAATAGCTCTTGGTATGGTATAATCTGCCCAACAGGGCAGAAAGGGGTACAACGGTCATAGTTCCCTAATAGCTCTTGGTATGGTATAATGCAGCGGACAAAATTATCATGCCGCGCAATGTCATAGTTCCCTAATAGCTCTTGGTATGGTATAATCGAAAGCCCAGCGGGCAGACTACCCCAAATGTCATAGTTCCCTAATAGCTCTTGGTATGGTATAATCCGTCCCTGTCGCGGGCGGTAAAGTCAAATGTCATAGTTCCCTAATAGCTCTTGGTATGGTATAATCGCGTCTCGCTGTACACCAGCATCGGCACCGTCATAGTTCCCTAATAGCTCTTGGTATGGTATAATTGGAAGCTGTATACCATTCAGAATATTGCTGTCATAGTTCCCTAATAGCTCTTGGTATGGTATAATCTTATCGACGTTGTAGGGATTCAGCACAAAGTCATAGTTCCCTAATAGCTCTTGGTATGGTATAATCCGACGCCGCATCAAGCCAGGCAGGCCGCGGTCATAGTTCCCTAATAGCTCTTGGTATGGTATAATAAAATATTATTTTCTCAACACTCGGAGCTTGTCATAGTTCCCTAATAGCTCTTGGTATGGTATAATTCCTCTGTTCTGGTGGAGCAATGATGATAAGTCATAGTTCCCTAATAGCTCTTGGTATGGTATAATTAGGCTATGCAAAAAGCGCATCGGATTGCGGTCCGATGCGCTTTTTGTTTTAGAAAAAACTCAACTGTTCACATACAAAAGGGGCTTCTTCCGGCTGATAATTTCCCAGAAGAATCTGAATAGACTGGTACTGCTTTTCTGTAACGACAAGCAGGCGAATGGAGCCGTTTGGCGGCAAGGATGCCCTCAAACGGCTTTCGTGTTTCTTCACGGCGTCTTTGCCGTTGCACACCCTCGCGTACACAGAGAATTGCAGCATGTGGTATCCGTCCTTCAGCAAAAAATTCCGGAACGCCGTCGCATGCCGCCTTTCAGTCTTTGTCTGCACAGGCAGGTCAAAAAAGACAATCATCCGCATAAATTTACTCATAGCTATGCTGCTTGTATTCAAGCAATTTGGGTAACAGCAGGGCTTGTCCACGCAGACCTTGCACCAGGCGTTCCATTGCATAGGCAACGCTGTGGTGCTGCCCGCCGGAAAGAATATCCGCATTCAACAGGTTTACAAGCTTTCCCTTCAGTATGGGTGTCAATGCTGCATCCTCGGCCACATTTGCTGCCACGTACAAATCCGTCACGGGCCGGAACGGCTCCATCAGGTCATCCGCCAGATTAAACTGGTTCAGCTCGCTGTCATGGTGCAGTCCCAGGCACGGCTGAAAACCATACACCGTCAGGCAGCGGTAGGACATAATTCACTTCCGTTGGGCAGGGAAGGTTTGCCGCTTTTCTTTTTTAACAGGAACGTAATTACCAAGAATATCGACCTGGTATTTCTGGATTTTTCGTACGGTTCCAAACGTCATGCCTTCAAAAACATACGCCCCATTATGCGTTTCCACTTGGATTGCAGCATTCGATATATTTCCGTTCTTATAATAAACCAGTTCCTTCTTCGTCTCATACTTTTTCGGAAGTGTGCTATCTTCATGCATAAGTGAAAAGCAGATTGGTTTATCTCTTTCCACTAAAATAAGGTCATTGCTATAAAGTGAGAACAGGAAGTCATCTTCTTTCATTTCTTTCCACTCTTCCATTGTTTTGTCTCGCACAACCGCCTTATTCGGTAAGGTTTCTTTCACCGTATCCGCCACATAAATCGGCACCCAATAATAACCATCACCGGGGACATAATACACATCTATACGGATCATGTCGCCGCCTTTTGCAACGCCTCCGCCGCTGCGGACAGGAATTGTGTTGTTCATTTTTGCGACAACCTTCACTTTGCGCACCTGTGCGCCGGGGGTTCCGTCCGCACGTGGCTTATAAAACGGTTCCGCAAAGGCTTTCTTTGCGTTTCCGCCAAATTCTGTCAGACGCTTCTTCAGTGCTTCGTACAAAAGCGTATCGCTCCTTGGTTTAAAATAGTCTTTGATTTTTCCATCCTTATCCAGTGACAATTCTGTAATTGATTTTCGCACTGCTGTATATTTTTCGTCCACTTGGCTTCGAATCGTCTCTTCGTGTGCCGCACCTGTCACCTTATGGCGCGGCATCCGCGATACAAACACAGGCTGA
>ERZ773221.2823-NODE-2823-length-12626-cov-3.850768_pt1 | contig 12626 bp, 10 predicted proteins | sample MGYA00580994_ERZ773221 | MGnify/ENA primary metagenome ERZ773221 (study PRJEB29015, sample SAMEA2737758) | human gut metagenome | biome: human gut; feature: human-associated habitat; material: faeces | place: China | collected 2012 ... | reverse complement strand
ATTTTTTCGGGAAGTCCAGTTTATAATTATATAACATATTGTAATACTGAAAGAGAGTGAGGTTATAAGAACAGACAGTTGAATCTGACCGTCTGAATATGTACCTTTATGCGGAATTTTCACTTAAAGGGGGAAAACTGTTGTGAAACCGAATATCCATCCGGAATACCGTACAGTAGTATTTCACGATACCAGTATTGATGAGTACTTCAGGATCGGTTCGACGATCAAAACTGACCGGGTAATTGAACTGGATGGTGTAACTTACCCATATGTTACAATTGACGTTTCTTCTAAGTCGCATCCGTTTTATACAGGTAAACTGAGAACTGTCGCTTCAGAAGGTAATGTTGCACGCTTTACCCAGCGTTTTGGGCGTTTTGTTGATGCGAAAAAAGGTGGCTGATTTTGCCGCCAGGGTGCGTTTGACAATTTAAAAACGCACCAGACAGAGAGATCCTGCACCTGAATATACCGTTAGCCCGTCCCACCGGGGCGTGTGCAGATGATCTCGTCACCGGAAGATTGCGGACCTCTCTGAAAACCAGTACATTACGCGCGGGTGCCTTTCGGCTGACGGCTGGAAGGATTACCTGAAGGCCGGATGTGGAAAGGCCCCGAGTCAACTTAAACGTTAACCCGAGGCCCTGACCATCTACCTTCAGCAAGTGGAAGGTTAGCGCCTCTCTGTAAAAGGAGCAAGTGCTATGCCGCAAAAAACGATCATTGTGGGCATGTTATGCCTGACCATGTTGCTGACCGTCTGGGTGTTACACGCATCACCGTGTGAATTCAGGGTAAGCTTCATGTGGTCGGAAATTGCGGCGTTCTTGCAGTGTAAACCGTAAGAAACCGCAGCGGGGACAACAGTCCCCGCTATCCGGTTGCCAAAGGTTCGGTCGAAAGTCGCACCCTTGCACACAAATCACAAAGAAAAAACAAAAGTCCGCAGTGTAAAAACTGTGGGCTTTTTTATTCGCATCCCGAAAGTGTGGTAACAGCGTGGGGGCACCAAAAAAAGCCCCATAAAATGGGGCTGAAGATTCTGTAAGGAATTTCACAGCAATGAGATTCCTGCTTTCTCCAAGGATATACGTGTCTTCAGGCTGAATCAATGGGGGCGTGGCTCTGAATCCACCTGCGATTAAAACTTGCACAATGCCGGGAGTTGAGTTAGAAAAGTACAGGGCGCGATATCCGGCTTATTTTGTTGCTGTGTTTTGCCTCGTGCTGGATGTCGCGTCCACCGTTTTTCTGATGATTCATATGAAATGGTACTTTATTGATTTACTGCCATTCTGATTTGCCTTTTTATGTTCATTATTGCGGTTGTCACTTCCAGTTTCTGGTGATGTTTTGATAAAAGTGAAAGAATAAAACGATAATTGCAGAAGGTATTGCTAAAACTATACATGTCATTATATAAACAAGATGAAAATGATATATACCATAAGACCAGAAAAGAGGTTTTTTCCAGAATGATATGGATGTGTATTTTAGTGTGATTGTTTTTGTCAGGTATATTGAACAAGGAAGGGCCAGGCCACTGAGTATCAGAAATAAGTCAACTTTTATCGATGCTTCTGTTGGTGTGTCATATATCAGATGCAATATGGATATTATAATGGGGCACATTCCCCACAGGATATTTTTGAAATAGAATTTCCGGTTCATATGTTTATGCTCTTTTGTTTTATCTCGGGAATTGTCTCTTTTTTTTATTCCTGAACATTTTCGTTGTTTAATAGCCATGGGGTATTATGATTATCCTTTATTTTTGATATGTAATTGTCAATAGTGGATTTCGTTTCATTATTGTGGTTATAGTAATCATGAAGAGTGCAAAACACATCATCTTTTATTGTGGCGATTAATGGGGGTTGGGTGAGGTTAAAATATAAAGAACGATTGCTTAGTGTCCTGAAATGAATTTTTTCGCCAATGACCAGATCGGTGTTTATTATATTGTAGCCTATTTCAATTATATTGTTTGATGGCATGTGTAATACATATATGGGATATTTGTTGTGTTTTTCTATTGAATAATAAATAAAATCAGGCACAGACGTCTGTTTTAGTTTTTTTTGCATCTTTCTTATATGTCGTGACATTAATATCATTTTCGAGAGAATGAATAAGAGTCTAAAAAAGAGATTAAATACTATATTCAGTACTATCAGAGTAACAAACAGGCCAACTCCCCATAGTTCTGAAAATATATTGTCATTGTAAATATACTGGAATGTATATCCGGCTGATAAAAATGCCAATATATATAACGCTATGTCTGTTTTGTTTAGGTTTTTTATTAGATCGGTTATTATTGATTTTAAGAATAAGATGGTAATAAGACCAGTGATAACCCAGAAAAAAATAACGGAAAATTCCATAATTATACCTTTATCGTGTTTCTGGGGTGGTAATCTATCATTGTGCTGATATGTGTGTAAATACATGCATTATCTGTTTCTTATATTCTTTTTATGAAGTTACTGATTAATTTATATTAGAACATCACATTCATAATGAAATCAACATGTTCATATGGTTGGGTTGACGGCAGATTTCCCTTTTTGTTAACCTGTATTTGCATTAACTGTCGCTTTTGCGACCAGCCAATGTTCCAGCAGTCTGAGAGGGACGCCTTCGGGTGACTGCCAGCCAATGTTTCAGCAATCTGAGAGAAACGCCTTCGGGTGATTGCAATATCCTCGTAGCCTGAAAGAGGATGCCTTTATGGTGGTACATCCGTTTAGCCTCTGGGAACGGATATCACTACGGTGATTGAGGTACGTTGATTTTTCCTTCGGATTACCGTGGTGCTTCCGGACAACCGGACTACTGTGTATTCCCGGCAGACTGGCATAAAAACGCCTTTAAAATCTGCGTCTTAAGATATTTTCTGACTTTCCGCATGCGCTTCTTATGACTGTGCGCACGGCATAAGACCATTTGAAATTTGGTCGCTTGCGTGTGCATGTGGAGTTTGAAGCTGTGCGGGCGTCACTTTCGTCAGCGTTAAAGCTGACAAAGTGACGCTCGCACGTCTACTCAACGAACCCGCATAAACTGGCTCTTTACGAGATGTTTTTTAACATTTGAAGAAGTGACCAGACGTGAACGTTTTTTTCAACCTCATTCTGTATCGTACTGGCGCTTCTCCGGACTGACTTACTGAAAGCTTCGTACCAACAGAATCGCATTGTTTTTTAAGGAGTTTTATGTAGTGAGATACCGAATCGGCGATATGTCTGACAGGCAGATATATCGGGGGCGACCTTTAAAGGTACAGTTAATTCTGCGGTCGGTTAGCCAAACCGACTTGACACCCCGCTAAACCTGAACTGATTGCGTTACCCTGACGCACAGGTACTCACTCACCGAAGGAACGTAACTACAAACCGTGTCGTCAGTAATATTCCGGCGAACTCATATTGACGCGTTTTTCGGGCGCATCATCAGCGATGCATACGAATGATCGCAGTCTGACGATGGTTGATTTATTCTGTTGCGCCGGGGCGACCGCCAGGCTGGTATCGGAGGCGGGTTCTGAAGAACTGAGGTATTGTTCCGGCGAACTCATATTGACGCATTTTTCAGGCGAGCCACTGGCAGCGCATACGATTGATCACCGTCTGACGATGGTTGATTTATTTTGTTGCACAGGGGCGACCGCCAGGCTGGTATCGGAGGCGGGTTCTGAAGAACTGAGTCGGGTAATTGCGTCAGGTCGCGAAGTACTGACACGGGTACTGATGGCAGGTGATGAAGTACAGCCCCGGGAATGGCTCCGGGCTGATTCAGGTTCTGACTCACTGTCAGCCCGCGTGGTCGCTGCTCTGGCTCATTTCCTGTCGTCAGGCGTTCAACTCCCGACTGCGGGTTATGGCCCGCTGCACGAACACCTGATGGCAGGTATCACTCACCCGGAGAAGGTAAATCCCTCAAGGGGCAGCAACTCTTCCAGTCGGTCTTCCGGCCACTCCGGTAGACGCGTCAGAACGTCTGTCAGCCAGGCATGCGGCTCCAGACCATTACGTTTTGCCGTTTCCAGAAGGCTCATTATCTGTGCCGCGCGGTTCCCGGCCATCAGTGAACCGGCGAATAACCATGCTTTCCGCCCCATGACCACCGGGCGGATAGCACGCTCGCAGATATTGTTGTCCAGGGGCACGGCTCCGTCACTCAGGAAGCAGCTCAGTTCATCGCGCCGGTTCAGGATATAATTAATCGCTTTGTTTAGTGGTCCGTCGGGCGGACAGCACGGCTCCTGCTCTTCAGGCCAGGCAAACAGGTCATTCACTATCGGCCGGGAATACCGTTGTCGCCATTGCCGTATTTTTTCCACAGGACGTTCACGGATGAACTTCTCAATGCGATAAAGACCCGCGATTTTTCTCAGCGCCATGGCTGCACGGGGCTCCCTGCTGGCCTTATACAGATTTGCGAAACCGCGCCTTGCGTGGCTCCAGCAACAGGCAGATGTAATACCGGGGTCATTATCCGCCAGAGATTTGTACACGCTGTATCCGTCACTCACCAGCGTACCGCCACACCAGCCCTGCAGCCAGGCCTCAGGATATCTGAGGGCCCGTCCGGTCTGCGAGTCAAAACAGACGACCGGCGGACCGCTTCTTTCTCGTAAGCGTAAACTGACCGCCGTATGTAGCCATTAAGCCAGTATTGGTAACGTAGGTGCCCACCTTTTCAACTAGTGGACACCTGTTATGGAACAGAAAATATTATCCTCAGAACCCCGCAGATCATTTTCAAATGAGTTTAAACTTCAAATGGTTAAACTGGCTTCACAACCAGGAGCCTCTGTTGCCCGTATTGCCCGGGAACACGATATCAATGATAACCTCCTGTTCAAATGGCTCAGGCTCTGGCAGAACGAAGGGCGTATATCACGGCGTCTTCAGGTAACGACCTCTTCTGACACTGGCGTTGAATTATTACCTGTAGAAATAACGCCGGATGAGCAGAAAGAACCGGTGGCGGCCATTGCGCCGTCTTTATCCACTTCCACTCAGACCAGTGTCAGTGCCGGCTCCTGCAAGGTGGAGTTCCGTCACGGTAACATGACGCTGGAAAATCCATCGCCAGAGCTGCTCACGCTGTTGATCCGTGAACTGACCGGGAGGGGACGATGATCTCACTCCCGTCAGGTACCCGCATCTGGCTCGTTGCCGACGTTACCGATATGCGTAAATCCTTCAACGGATACGACATATGCTGAAGGAGGAGCAGTAATGGATTAAGTGATAACAAATACCCAGAAATAGAGGTTCAAATCCAGCTTAGTTAGTACATAAATACTATTTTGATGAAAATTATTATATGTTTCCTCAGATTTTAATCAGGCGCCCAGATTAAACCAAGTATTGAGCGCCTGATTATGTTTATTCATTAATATCTGTCATTGATTGTCTTATTATCAGCTACCCCCGTATTAATCAGAGTTTTCATTTATTTTTAATGCATAATCAGATGCCGCCTCATCATTATCCTCAGTATTATCATAGCCGAAAACTTCTCCCGGACACGGGCGTTCACGATAATAGTCATCGTCATAGTTTTCATCGTCAGATAATGATATGTCGTATTCTGAATATGATTCACCACAATTATACATGAAATCATCTCCTTTGGGGGGGGCAATAATTAGTGAGTTTATTCGAAAAAATGATGAGCGCCAGACCAATCCACCCAACTTTTGATTATAATCATGAAGATACTTGTCTCAGTACAAATTGAATCAAACTCAATGCAGCATGATTCACCTTTATATTCTCTCAGGGAAACCAAATACCACTACTCAACTATTAAGAACAAAATTCGGGATGTATGATTATCAGAAGATACCTGCATCCTAAATAATTTCAGACAGATATTATCGTTGTGAATCCCCCGCCACCTTTCCGGTGCGCGGGGTTTTGTCTTTTTTCACCGGGAATACATGTATGAATCCGTCTGATGCCATTGAGGCAATTGAAAAACCGCTCTCCTCCCTGCCTTACTCGCTTTCCCGTCACATCCTGGAACATCTGCGCAAACTCACCAGTCACGAACCCGTGATTGGCATTATGGGTAAAAGCGGGGCCGGTAAATCCTCACTCTGTAATGCGCTGTTTCAGGGGGAGGTCACCCCGGTCAGTGATGTTCACGCCGGCACCCGGGAAGTGCAGCGCTTCCGTCTGAATGGCCATGGTCACAGCATGGTTATCACTGACCTGCCCGGGGTGGGCGAGAGCCGGGACAGGGATGCAGAGTATGAAGCCCTGTACCGTGACATTCTGCCTGAACTGGACTTGGTACTGTGGCTGATTAAAGCCGATGACCGTGCCCTGTCTGTGGATGAGTATTTCTGGCGACACATCCTGCACCGGGGACATCAGCGGGTACTGTTTGTGGTGATGCAGGCCGATAAAACGGAGCCCTGCCATGAATGGGATATGGCCAGTATTCAGCCTTCTCCCGCAGAGGCACAGAACATTCGCGAAAAAACGGAGGCGGTATTCCGTCTGTTCCGGCCCGTACATCGGGTTGTTGCCGTATCGGCCCGCACCGGCTGGGAACTGGATACGCTGGTCAGTGCGCTCATGACAGCGCTTCCCGACCATGCCGCCAGTCCCCTGATGACCCGCCTGCAGGACGAGCTGTGCACGGAATCTGTCCGGGGGCAGGCCCGTGAACAGTTTACCGGTGCGGTGGACCGGATATTTGACACGGCGGAGAGCGTCTGCATTGCCTCTGTTGCACGCACGGTTCTGCGCGCCGTCCGTGACTCGGTGGTCTCTGTTGCCCGCGCGGTATGGAACTGGATTTTCTTCTGAACAGTCTGCCAGGGGAAATGTCTGATTACATTGCGTTAACCAACTGAAAACATGATACAAACACCTCATGCCCCTCCTGTTTCTCTTGCGTGACTGCTCTACTGTTAATAGAATAAAACGATCGATAAAACAGGTATCGATCGTTACTATCTATCGTTTATAGTGGTTAATGGCCTGCGAAAAGGCAGCTGAATCTCTTCATCATGCAGAACGGAATTGCACACAACAGACTGATACTTCTCTGTCTGATGAAGGGGGAGAGCGTTTACGCCCGGGACGTATCGCTGTGCCCGATAACTCTGTTTTGTACCTGCCGGTATCCACTTTTGTGGGTACCGGCTTTTTTATTCACCCTCTGTAAGGAAAAGCTGATGAAACGACATCTGAACACCAGCTACAGGCTGGTATGGAATCACATTACGGGCACCCTGGTGGTGGCCTCCGAACTGGCCCGCTCACGGGGAAAACGCGCCGGTGTGGCGGTTGCGCTGTCTCTTGCTGCTGTCACATCAGTCCCGGCACTGGCTGCTGACAAGGTTGTACAGGCGGGAGAAACCGTGAACGATGGAACACTGACAAATCATGACAACCAGATTGTCTTCGGTACGGCCAACGGAATGACCATCAGTACCGGGCTGGAACTGGGGCCGGACAGTGAAGAAAACACCGGTGGGCAATGGATACAGAATGGCGGGATAGCCGGAAACACCACTGTCACCACAAATGGTCGTCAGGTCGTGCTGGAGGGGGGAACAGCCAGTGATACGGTTATTCGTGACGGCGGGGGACAGAGCCTGAACGGACTGGCGGTGAACACCACACTGAATAACAGAGGCGAGCAGTGGGTGCATGAGGGCGGGGTTGCCACCGGTACAATTATCAACCGCGACGGTTACCAGAGCGTTAAAAGTGGCGGGCTGGCAACAGGAACCATCATCAACACCGGCGCAGAAGGCGGCCCTGATTCTGACAACTCGTATACGGGTCAGAAGGTCCAGGGAACAGCAGAATCCACCACCATCAACAAAAATGGACGGCAGATTATCTTATTTTCCGGGCTAGCCCGTGACACTCTCATTTACGCAGGTGGTGACCAGTCGGTACACGGAAGGGCCCTGAATACCACACTGAATGGCGGTTACCAGTATGTGCACAGGGACGGACTTGCGCTGAACACGGTAATTAACGAGGGGGGCTGGCAGGTTGTTAAGGCAGGTGGCGCTGCCGGTAACACCACCATAAATCAGAACGGTGAACTGAGGGTACATGCCGGCGGGGAAGCCACTGCAGTCACCCAGAACACGGGCGGTGCACTGGTTACCAGTACTGCTGCAACTGTCATCGGCACAAACCGTCTGGGGAATTTCACGGTGGAAAACGGTAAGGCTGACGGTGTTGTTCTGGAATCCGGCGGTCGTCTGGATGTACTGGAGAGCCATTCAGCACAGAATACCCTAGTGGATGACGGCGGTACCCTGGCAGTGTCTGCCGGCGGTAAGGCGACAAGTGTCACCATAACATCCGGTGGTGCCCTGATTGCAGACAGTGGTGCCACTGTTGAGGGGACCAATGCCAGCGGTAAGTTCAGTATTGATGGCACATCCGGTCAGGCCAGCGGCCTGCTGCTGGAAAATGGCGGCAGCTTTACGGTTAATGCCGGGGGACAGGCTGGCAACACCACTGTCGGACATCGTGGAACACTGACGCTGGCTGCCGGGGGAAGTCTGAGTGGCAGAACACAGCTCAGTAAAGGCGCCAGTATGGTACTGAATGGTGATGTGGTCAGTACCGGCGATATTGTTAACGCAGGGGAGATTCGCTTTGATAATCAGACGACACCGAATGCCGCGCTGAGCCGTGCTGTTGCAAAAAGTAACTCCCCGGTAACGTTCCATAAACTGACCACCACGAACCTCACCGGCCAGGGCGGCACCATCAATATGCGTGTTCGCCTTGATGGCAGCAATGCCTCTGACCAGCTGGTGATTAATGGTGGTCAGGCAACCGGCAAAACCTGGCTTGCGTTTACAAATGTCGGAAACAGCAACCTCGGGGTGGCAACCACCGGACAGGGTATCCGGGTTGTGGATGCACAGAATGGCGCCACCACAGAAGAAGGTGCGTTTGCCCTGAGTCGCCCGCTTCAGGCCGGCGCCTTTAACTACACCCTGAACCGTGACAGCGATGAAGACTGGTACCTGCGCAGTGAAAATGCTTATCGTGCTGAAGTCCCCCTGTATACATCCATGTTGACACAGGCAATGGACTATGACCGGATTCTGGCAGGCTCCCGCAGCCATCAGACCGGTGTAAACGGTGAAAATAACAGCGTCCGTCTCAGCATTCAGGGCGGTCATCTCGGTCACGATAACAACGGCGGTATTGCCCGTGGAGCCACGCCGGAAAGCAGCGGCAGCTATGGCTTCGTCCGTCTGGAGGGTGACCTGCTCAGAACAGAGGTTGCCGGTATGTCTCTGACGACAGGGGTGTATGGTGCTGCAGGCCATTCTTCCGTTGATGTTAAGGATGATGACGGTTCCCGCGCCGGCACGGTCCGGGATGATGCCGGCAGTCTGGGCGGATACCTGAATCTGGTACACACATCCTCCGGCCTGTGGGCTGACATTGTGGCCCAGGGAACCCGTCACAGCATGAAAGCGTCATCGGACAATAACGACTTCCGCGCCCGGGGCTGGGGCTGGCTGGGCTCACTGGAAACCGGTCTGCCCTTCAGTATCACTGACAATCTGATGCTGGAGCCACAACTGCAGTACACCTGGCAGGGACTCTCCCTGGATGACGGCCAGGATAACGCCGGTTATGTGAAGTTCGGGCATGGCAGTGCACAACATGTGCGTGCCGGTTTCCGTCTGGGCAGCCACAACGATATGACCTTTGGTGAAGGCACCTCATCCCGTGACACCCTGCGCGACAGTGCAAAACACAGTGTGAGTGAACTGCCGGTGAACTGGTGGGTACAGCCTTCTGTTATCCGCACCTTCAGCTCCCGGGGTGACATGAGCATGGGGACAGCCGCAGCCGGCAGTAACATGACGTTCTCACCGTCCCGGAATGGCACGTCACTGGACCTGCAGGCCGGACTGGAAGCCCGTATCCGGGAAAATATCACCCTGGGCGTTCAGGCCGGTTATGCCCACAGCGTCAGCGGCAGCAGCGCTGAAGGCTATAACGGTCAGGCTACGCTGAATATGACTTTCTGATTATACGGTATCCCGGAAATACGATTTCAGGAAAATTCATGCAGTAATGGGAAAGGACGCTCATTGCTGTTCACCGCAGTTCTGAATTATTGAATTTATAAAGGTGAATGATGCACGAAAAGAACATCGCCCTGCTTTGTGATGAAGCCGACCGGCTTTTGCAACTGAATATCAATCTGCTCCGGCAAATGGTTGATGAGCCGGATGTGTTATCTGACAGTAAGAACGAAAACGGGCTGCTTTTTGATAAACGGAAAGCGCTGAAAAGAATTGAGGAGCTGGAGGGCGAACAAATCAAAACCGCCCGCAGGGAGATGGTGCTGGCTGTTGTCGGCACGATGAAAGCAGGCAAATCAACCACCATCAACGCCATTGTGGGGCAGGAAATTCTGCCTAACCGTAACCGCCCCATGACCTCTGTACCGACGCTCATCCGCCACGTTCCCGGAAAAACTGAGCCGGTTCTCCATCTGGAACATATTCAGCCTGTCCGCAATTTATTAATCACACTGCAGGAAAAACTCGCCACCCCGGCAGGACAGCAGGTCGCACAGACCCTGCAGCAAACCGGGGATACCCGCGAACTGCTGGATATTCTGACGGATGATGGCTGGCTCAAAAATGAATACCACGGGGAGGAGGAAATCTTTACCGGACTGGCATCGTTAAACGATCTGGTTCGTCTTGCTGCGGCAATGGGGACTGAATTTCCTTTTGATGAATACGCAGAAGTGCAGAAACTGCCGGTGATCGACGTGGAATTCAGCCATCTGGTGGGGATGGATGCATGCCAGGGAACACTCACACTGCTGGATACCCCCGGCCCTAATGAGGCCGGACAACCGCAGATGGAAGTGATGATGCGGGATCAACTGCAGAAAGCCTCTGCGGTTCTGGCTGTGATGGATTACACCCAGATGAACTCAAAAGCGGATGAAGACGTCCGTAAAGAGCTTAATGCCATTGCTGACGTATCAGCCGGCCGCCTGTTTGTACTGGTCAATAAATTTGATGAGAAAGACCGCAATGGCGATGACAGCGCTGATGGATCATTATCTTGATACTGATGCTCTGGCAGACGGGCTACCGCTGTATGTGTCGCTGTACCCCACAGAAGGGGGCATGCAGGATATTATTGACTGCATTCGTGCTGAACTGGGTGTCGGAACCACGAAAAACGCCGTTTTTCAGCATATCCAGAGCCTGCCCCGCGGACAGCAGAAAGAGGCTCTGCTTGCGTCAGCCGCGCTGCCCCTGCTGTTCCGTCCCCGTGAGGTTCAGGGGACAATGTTCGGTGATGGTGGTATGGGAGGATGGCGAAATATGCAGGGAAATACCCCTGTGACGCCTCTGGTCGATGCCGGATGCAATATGGTGATTGTGACGCATCTGAGTGACGGTTCTTTATGGGATCGCCAGGCTTTTCCGGACACCACAATCCTTGAGATCCGTCCCCGGAAAAGGCTGAAATATGCAGGTGATGGTGGCAACAGCGGCGGTCTGCTCAGTTTTACATCGGCACATACCGACGCCTGGCGTCAGCAGGGCTATGAAGACACGATGCTGGCGATGGAGCATATCCGGAAACCGCTGGCAGCACGTCAGGCACTGACCCGGTCAGAGGCGGTATTGCAGAAAAGCCTGGATATAACGGAAGAGGCAGATTTGGCACTGAGAAACGCGATGGCCCGGATTAAATAAAGACGCCCCAAAGAAACGCCACCGCCTGTGGTGGTGTTTTTCCTGTCTGGTGTTATTGAAAATATTTTCAGATATATATTATCTGGGTGATGGTTAAGATGAATTTATTTAATTTTGGGGGAAGATACAAAAACAACCAGTGAACATATTTCCGGCGGGTTATCCGCAATGCTGAAGGTCAGTTGCACTGGCGATGCCGGAATACAGCTTAATACGTGGTTCGCCAGTGAAGGGCTTCTCAGACAATAAACCTCATTCATTTCACCCATCAGGCCGCGTCTTCTCCGGGAGACGCGGCTTTTTCATTTATATCGCTTAATCATTCATAAGGAGCAAATCATGAGATTAGCCAGTCGTTTTGGTTATGCGAACCAGATACGTCGTGATCGTCCGCTGACACACGAAGAACTGATGCGCCATGTACCGAGTATTTTTGGGGAAAACCGACATACCTCTCGCAGTGAACACTATGCGTACATTCCCACTATCACCGTCCTGGAAAATCTGCAGCAGGAAGGCTTTCAGCCGTTCTTTGCCTGCCAGACCCGCGTGCGCGACCAGAGCCGCCGGGAATACACAAAACACATGCTGCGTCTGCGGCGGGCCGGACAGATAACCGGTCAGCATGTCCCTGAAATTATTCTGCTCAACTCCCATGACGGTTCATCCAGCTACCAGATGTTACCCGGATATTTTCGTGCCATTTGTACCAATGGACTGGTCTGCGGTCAGTCTCTGGGAGAATTGCGTGTTCCACACCGGGGAAATGTGGTGGACAGAGTCATTGAAGGGGCTTACGAGGTGGTGGGCGTTTTTGACCGGATAGAGGAGAAGCGTGATGCCATGCAGTCGCTGGTCCTGCCGCCAC
>ERZ773221.2818-NODE-2818-length-12658-cov-6.046179_pt1 | contig 12658 bp, 10 predicted proteins | sample MGYA00580994_ERZ773221 | MGnify/ENA primary metagenome ERZ773221 (study PRJEB29015, sample SAMEA2737758) | human gut metagenome | biome: human gut; feature: human-associated habitat; material: faeces | place: China | collected 2012 ... | reverse complement strand
ACAATAAAAAGCCTATGTCCTTACGAAAAGGTATAGGCTTTTGTCAACAATCTGAACTCTTAGCGAAAACTAAGAGTTTTTTTCTTTATTATAGTAATCCAATAGCTGATGCTACAATTGACAATACGATGATCGCTACGATTAATACGATTGGACTGACTTGTTTTTTCTTCAACAACCAGAAGCACAATAATGTTACACACATTGGCAAGAAGTTAGGGAAAATTTTATCAAAGAATTCTGTTTGTACTGCAACTTTGATTCCACCATCAACTTCGATAACTGGCAATAAGTTAATGGATACATAAGAAGCAATCAAAGCTCCAATTACAGTAATACCTAAGATCGTTGCTGCATTGGCAATTGTGTCTGAGTTTTCAGTAATAATATCAATTGATTTTGTACCTAAGTTATATCCTAAGTGTGTCCACACTATACGTAAGATCCAAATTGCTAAATATACTAAGAAGAAAATGATTGGTCCAAGAATGGATCCTTGAGAAGCAAATGAACAAGAAATTCCGGCAACGATTGGTAAAATTGTAAACCAGAAAATCGCATCTCCAATACCAGCGATTGGTCCGAATAATGCTAATTTCAAACCTTTAATAGTATCGTGATCTGCGCCACCTTCTTCTAATGACATCATCAATCCCATTAAGAATCCTACTAAGTTAGGGTGTGTATTAATGAATTCCAAGTTATCTGTCATTGCTAATGACAACGCTTCTTTATCGTCTCCATGAATCTTTTTCAATACCGGTAACATTGACCATAAGAAACCACAAGCTTGCATACGTTCATAGTTAAATGAAGCTTGCAAGAATGAAGAACGAATACCTAGCATGGTAATATCGTGTTTAGTTAATTTTTTAGATTCCGACATTATCGTCACCTCCAAAGCTGTCAATAGAAGCATTTTGTAAAGCTTCTTCTATATCTTGTTTGCGTTGTTTTGCACCAAAGAAATCAATTAATGCGAAAACTGTACCTAACAAAGCAACTGGCAATAAGTTAGGCATATCGCAGAAGCTTGCCATTAAGAAACCAGCAATAAAGTATGGTGTGTATTTTGCTTTCATCATTACACGTAACAACATACCAAATCCAACGGCTGGTAAAATACCACCAGCAACTTCTAAACCGTGAGTAATGACTTCTGGTAAAGAATTAACAAACATCTTCATTGGTTCTTGGGCAACATATGTACACAAGAAAGCTACAACACCATAAGAAATAGAAACGATTGCCATTGTCGTTAAGTTAATTTTCGCAATCGCACCCGTATCTGCTTCAGAAGCAGCCTTATCTGCTTTTCCCATAAAGAATGAGAATGCTGAATAATAGAACAAAATTAAATATTGTCCTAAGAATGAGAATGGTAAACATAAACCAAGAGCAGCTGATGGTTGACAACCTGTAGTATACGCCAATACAGTTCCCATCAACCCGGCAAATACAGGGTTAGGTGGCTGAGTTCCTCCGGCAGGAGTTAATCCCGCAAAGGCAAGTTCAATCAAAGCACCAACTTTTAATCCTAAAACAACATCACCTAAAATGATACCTGTAAATGTAGATACCATTAAAGGTCTAAACACGAAGAAGGCTTCCAAGAAGAAATCAAGACCAACAATAATTGTCATGATTGCTAATAGGATACCTTGCATTAATGTAATCTGCATAATATCTCTCCTCTACTAATTTCTAAATTTCTGTTTTTACGTCTCCAGGAACGTCCTGAATATATACATGTACGCCTTTTGAAGAAATGTATTTCAAATCTTCCATATCTTGGTCGTCCACATATACCTTTTTAGTTAACTGATGTTTTCCTTCTGAAAAGTGCATGTTGCCAACATTTACTTCTTTAATAGGAACACCCTTATCAATTAGAGTTCTTACATCCTGTGGTGTTTTTGCGACAATAAATATTTTTTGATTCGGTGCTGCACGACCAATTATCGCAGCTGTTTTCTCAAGTGAGAAAAAACGAATTCCTACACCAGATGATTTTGCAGTAACACTCATAAGTTGCTGCTGAATCTTATCTTGGCTAGCTTCATCGTTCGCAACAAGAAGAAGATTAGCTCCAATTGTCTTTGTCCATGTAACTCCTACTTGTCCATGAACCAATCGATTATCGATTCTTGTTAAAAGTATATTCGGCATATATATCAGCCTCCTCTCACTCTTTTAATAGCAAAAAGCGTGCCAACTATTGTCGAACACGCTTTTCATTGATTTATTCATCAAAATTAAAATAATTCAGTAAATATCGAATTTCAGGTATCGGAATTTCGACACTATACCTATATTCCACGCCACTAAAAATATTCTTTATATTCTCAATCAAATCCGGATATTTCTTTTCGAATTCCTCCATACCTTCTGATTCCATAATTCCTTGGCGTAAAATTAACCTTTCAATCAAACAACTCAAATGCACATACACGCCCACTTTTGTCGTAATATCCAGTGAACATTTAAATAATTTTTCTAATTCAGATACAATTTCTTCCACATCCTCCATAACTTTTTGAGGATTTAATATTGTTAAATGATTTACAATATTATCTAAAGTAAAGTTCTTGGCAATATTTTCATTAAACATTCTAAGTTCGTCATCCGATAAATATTTTCCAATCAATTCATGCAAATAATGGACCTCATCATTTGTCACAATATTTTCCATCGGCATATATTTAACACCAGGAACCTTCGGATCCAATGTACCAATCAACATTTTCACATCATATTCTGAAAATATATTATCCTCTATACCATGTGTAACTAACGATTGATAATCATAAGGAATAATTTCTAAAGGTATTGATTTAGGTAAAGAATTTTTTAACAATTCGCCAATTTTCTTTGCTGAACCAAATCCCGTAGCACAGACTGTCAATATAGCCTCTGTCTTCTGTTTACTTTCAATAAATTGATAACTCATCTCATAATTTTCTTTGATGGTTTTAATAATTTGACGAGCATGCATATGTTGCTTCATCAAGTTACCCACTTCTAAAGCAGAAGCTGTAGAAACATTATTTATTATTCCAATATTACAATCAGATAAAGGGTTTATTCTTTCATAAATATCTTCTAAACTTCCCATATCTACTAGAAGCATCAATTCTTTTACAGGTGCTTTTCGCCTCAAATAATCATCTACCATTAAACACATCTTATCGATAGAAATTTGTACTTCCATATCCATTCCATCAAACACATGCTGATTCAAAATATAATTTACCGTATCCGCTATACTTGATGCCGTTGAATATCCGTGACAAAGAATCAATCCTACCGTTCCATTATGTTCAATCTTGTCGTCGTTTGCGACCGTCAAAGTAATCACGACCTGCATAAATTCATCCATTTGAATATCTAGATTCAGAGCAATATTTTCAATAATTTCCTGAGCAATACTGTAGGCTCTAGGAAATTGTCGTCGAACTTGCGTTGAAAATGCCATAATTGAATCATAATTTGAAGCAATCCAAATCTTGGTATCCGTTATATCTTTACCATACTCCATAAATAATTTAGAATACATTTTGATCTTACTATTCGGCACTACAAACGCATATTTATTCATCACGATTGAATAGATCTTATCCACAATTTTCAATAAATATACTTCGTTCGTTGTTCCCAACGTGTATTTTTGTTTAAAGAACAAATAATCAATAAAATTTTGAATCAATACTTTACTTTGATCAACAACCTTAGAAAAATCCTCTTCCCCTTCAAATGCATTCAATAATTTCGCATAAAACTGTAATAAAGGAATGACCGGCTTTAACTCTCCTTTTAAATCATGTATCGAAAATAAAGTCTCATTATCTCGTGAATGCGTCTTTAGCTGCATTGATTTGATCGTTTCAAAAAAATAGGATGGAAGATCCAACAGATGAATTTGTAAAATATCAGAGGACTGATTCAACAATCCCTTTGCACAAGTCGCCTTAATGGTGTTTTTTAGTTCACCAATATTTCCCTTAAACTCATAATCAAGAAAAGTTGAATAAGCTAGATTTGAAATATACATATCTTTTCCAAGCTTTGCCTCTTCCTGTTCAAGTAAGCGATAAATCAACTCTCTTTTTTCCAATAATGGACGATCCTTTAATGAAGGAACACTCACTGTGATTGGAATTCTTCGAAGCAATGTCTTTAACAAGGCATCCTGAGGATTTTCTGTTGTCGCAAAAATCAAGCGACACTTTGACTTATACCACTTATCATTATCCCCTACTTTATGATAAATCCCCTTATCCATGAATTGAAACAACTTTTCCTGGCATTCCGCCTTTAAGCAATGAACCTCATCCAAAAAAAGTACACCACCATTCGCAAGACTGGTTAATCCATCCTGATCTTCTTCAGCCGAAGTATAGGCACCCTTAACATGTCCAAAAAGGTTAGAAGTTAATAATTCTGGGTTATTCGCATATTCTGAGCAGTTTACGGAAACAAAGCGTGAATTTGATTCAATCACGCCTTGATGCAAGGCATAGTCGTACATCGTATTTGCCAACAAAGTCTTACCTGTTCCAGTGGGACCATAAATCATGATAGGTAAACCGTTATCCGGATAACACATGGCTGCTTTACATTGTTCAATAATCGAAGATAAAGAACCATTGTATCCAATCAATTGATCAAAATCATGTTCCTTTTGTGCCATTAATAAATTAAAAGACGCAAATTCATTCCCAATAAAACGGACATTCCATTTCTTGATCAATGCTGATTTATCAAAGAAATATACGGGACGTGAATTCACCTTTACAATAGATTCGTCTTTTAATCCTTCATTTAAATATTGTGAACCTGTATTTCGACTCAAATTCAAAGAAGTTGCTAAATCATTCGCCGTAAATATTTCATTTTCCTCAATATTATTTTCTAAAGTACGCTGCTTAATTTCCTCGTACACCAGTTGTTTACTCGTCATTTCCTCACCTTTTTCAATCGTTCAAAATCAATTTTATCTATAATTTCATCTAAAGTGCCAGGTACATCTTGATAATAAAAATGAAATCCCTGATCTATTAATTCATTCATCTCATCTACATCCACTTCGGATACATACATTTTCTTATTAAAGGGTACTCTTCCTCTACCATAATGAATATTACCTATATTCACAGTTTGTGGAGTTAATCCATTTTTAAACATTTCATAAACCGTTTGAATATCTCTTACAACCACAAATAATCTTTGATTGCTTTCATTATGTCGCAAGACCTGCATGAAGTCCGCAATCGAATAAAAACGAATATCCACATTGCTAGCTTTCGCAATTGTCTTCATCATTTTTTGTGAAAATACATTGATAGCCGTCTCATCATCTACCACTACAATTGTATCTATGTTCAACGCATTGACCCAAGTTACCCCAACTTGACCATGAACCAATCGATTATCAACACGAATCAATTCTATTTTTGCACGCATTTCAATATCCGTCCTTTCATTACTATTATCTTTAATTCTATCAACTTTTTCAAAAGAATGATATAGTGTATCCATGAAGCAAAATATCACAATCAAACCCGAACTTAAAATTAAACAATCGTTTAATTCTCAAAAGGAACAAAGTCTTAAAATCCTTTCTTATAATACAAAAGACTTAAAAGAATACTTATGCAAGCAAGCACAGACAAACCCATTTCTAACATATACGGCTGAGGCAGATGCATTCCTTGAGTATGATCATTCTACACAAAGTTTATATGACAAAATTGAAGCTGAACTTAAAAGCACAAATCAAACAATACCTGAAGATTTATATCAATATTTAATTAGCCTTTTAGATTCAAATGGTTACTTCAAAACATCTCCATCTATCTCTTCCTATTCTGAAATGCAAGTTCAAAAAGCTATCTACATTCTTCAAAGAACAGAGCCCTATGGATGCTTTTGTAGAAATTTAAAAGAATCATTAAAAGTACAATGTGAACTTAGTGAAACCCCCGCTAGTGAAACAGGGACTATTTTATGTGATTTTCTTGAAGAGCTTGCATCCCACAATTATGATGAAATTATACATAAAACTGAGCTCACACGGGATGAGCTCGAAGAAGGATTTCATTTCATTCAAACCCTTAACCCTAAGCCTGCGGCAAACTATTCTACAGATGCGCCCATCTTACAAGCAGAAATCAAAGTTATATATGATGATAAATTTCATTTTGAATGGATCAACCAAAACTATTCCATTCAATTTGATGATATGAATCATCTTACTAAAGATTTAAGAAAACTAAGAAACGAGGCTAAGCAACTGCTTAATACAGTTCAAAAAAGAAATATGACACTACTACAAATCATGGATACGCTGTGTCATATTCAAAAAGATTTCTTCATTTCAAATAGTCCATTGAATTATTGTACTCTAGAAATGGTAGCCAAAGAATGTGGATTACATGCCTCTACTATATCGAGAGCTATCAATCAAAAAGGTTTTGAATTCAACAATAAATACTATCCAATCAAATATTTATTCTGTCACACAGGATTTAAAGAAATCACATCCGAACAAATCAAACAAAGAATTAAATATTTAATTCAATTGGAAGACAAAACAAAACCATTCAGTGATGAAAGTATCAAGAAAGCATTAGCTAAAGAAAATATCCATATTTCTAGAAGAACCATCACAAAATATCGTGAACAGTTACTAATTCCATGCGCATCAAATAGAAAGTATAAACAAAATTAAGTGGTTAAAGCCCCTTTAGGCTTTAACCACTTTTTTTAAAATGGACCCAGTTCACTGAGTCCACTTGAATTTATCATATTTTTTAATTAGTTTTTACGTACGTATTTTAAGCAGTCAAGAGTTACAGCGATAAGAATGATAATTCCTGAGAATACGAACTGTAAGTTAGTATCGATACCAAGAATTGTCAATGAATAAGTTAATGCAGTAAAGATCAATACACCAACTACTACACCAGAAATTTTACCGATACCACCAGTAAATGATACACCACCTACTACACAGGCAGCGATTGCATCCATTTCCCATCCTTGTCCATACGCAGCTGAACCAGAACCAATCATACGAATACATTCTAACCAAGAACCAAATCCGTATAAGATACCAGCCATAATAAATGCTCCAAGAGTAACCTTAAACACTGAAATACCAGATACAGAAGCAGCTTCTGGGTTTCCACCTACGGCATATAAGTTTTTACCAAATTTTGTTTTATTCCAAATGAACCAAACAATCACAACTGCAGCTACTGCCCACAAGATAATTGTTGGGAAGCCACCAGCTTTAGGAATAATCTTTCCTGGGATTGATTGCTCAATACCACCAAAAGACACACCTTTTGTTGAATAAGTTACCAAACCAAAGATAACTAACATGTTCGCCATTGTTGAAATAAATGGGTGCATTTTAAATTTAGCCGCAAAGAAACCGGCAATCGTTGTAAACATTGTACATAACACAACACAAACAACTAATGCTAAAAGAATTCTTCCTCCAACTGGCATAGTTGAGAAATCAAATACATGTCCGAATACGGAACCAGTGTTAGGTCCATTGTGCATAATAATTGTAGCGGCTGTCATACCCATACCAACCATACGTCCAACAGACAAGTCCGTACCAGCTAACATAATCAAACCAGATACACCTAATGCCAAGAACATTCTTGGAGATGCTTGTTGCATAATACTTAAAATGTTATTAACAGTAAAAAGTTGTAAACCATTCTTCTTAATTGGTGTAATGATACATAAGAAAATGAATACTAAAATAATCGCAATATACAAACCATTTTTCAATAAGAAATCACGAGTATTAAATGAGTACTTGTAGTTTTCAATTTTTTGAGCTTGTTTTTCTGCAAACGAGAAATTTGACATCTTCAATAAATCAATTAAATGATATTCAAATGTAAACGCATCATGTTTACGATCTTTTGCCTCTTGCATATTTTTAGTATATTCAAGTTTTGCATCGAACAAACGGTTCTTATAAATAAAGTTCTCTTCTTTAATTTCTTCTTTATCACTAAGACCTGATAAAATATCTTTGTGTTCTTTTTCTAATTCTTTTAATTTTTTATCATAGTCTGCCTTAGCTTTTTGAACCTCATACTTATTACTTTCAACAACTTTGTTGTAGTAATCTGTTTGATAGTGATCCTTTAAATATTTTTCAGCTACTGCAATTTTGTCATTGATTGGCTGTTTGTTTTTAGCCTCGATTTCTTTGGCTTTTTGTAATTTACCATTTAATTCTGAAATACGAGCTTCTTTTTCGCTTTTAGTATAAATTTTATCTCTCTTTAGAACCTCGATTTCTTCAGAATATTCCAATACTTTATTTGTTCCTTCTTCTCTTAGTTCGTCAATTTCAGCTTGAATCTTCCCTACATAATCTTCAATCGGTTTACGTAGTGCAAGCTCTTCATCATGACTAAGAATATTTGTAACTGTATTTGTCATAATTATCTCCTTTATAGGTATTTTGCACTGAGTCTTAACAACTCTTCCTGGTTAGTATCTTTTGTATTTACAATACCGGCTAAGCGTCCATTTGACATAACGCCAATACGGTTTGTAATACCTAAGATTTCTGGCATTTCACTTGAAACTACAATAATAGTTTTTCCTTGTTTAGCCATTTTGATGATCAATTCGTAAATTTCATATTTAGCACCTACGTCAATACCACGTGTAGGTTCATCCATCATGAATACGTTGGGTGATCTCTCTAACCATTTACCGAAGATAACTTTTTGTTGGTTACCACCAGATAGACTTGTGATCGCATCATTTGGTCCCATACACTTAGTTCTCATGGTTTTGATTTCTTTATTCGTAGCTTGAACCATCTTATTATCAGAAAGTGCTACCTTGCTCATATAAGAAGGTAAATTTGCAATCGTTGTATTGAATGTTAAATCACACTTTAAGAACAATCCATTTGCTTTACGCTCTTCAGTAATCAGGGCAAAACCATGTTCAATTGCTTCTTTAGCACTATTAAAGTTCATTAACTTATTGTCAAAATAAACACGACCTGAGGCTCTAGTACGGATACCAAAGATTGTTTCTAGCAATTCCGTACGTCCAGCTCCTACTAAACCGTATAGGCCGAAAATCTCACCTTTTTTAACGTCAAATGTAATATCTTTTAAGTATGGCTCATATTTTGTTGATACATGTTGAATAGATAACATTGGTTCTCCAGGAGCATTATCAACAGGTGGGAATCGGTTATCCAATGAACGACCTACCATGGCTGCAATCAACTCATTCATGTTGGTTTCTGAAGTAGGTTTTGTCATAACCATTTTTCCATCTCTTAGAACCGATACTTCATCGCAAATTTCAAAAATTTCATCCATTTTATGAGAAATATAAATTAGCGAAATACCTTGTTTTTTAAGCATACGCATCATATCAAACAATTTATTAACTTCTTGCGTCATCAAAGAAGATGTAGGCTCATCAAGTACGATAACCTTTGAGTTATATGAAATTGCTCTGGCAATTTCACACATCTGTCTTTGTGAAACTGACATATTTCGCATTGGTGTATCTAAGTTTACCGTCATACCAAGCTTTCTAAAAAGCTCAGATGATTTCTTTTTCATTCGATCTTCATCTACTACGCCAAAAGCATTTGTAGGATAACGTCCCAAGAATAAGTTATCTTTAACATTTCTTTCAAGACATTGATTCAATTCCTGGTGTACCATGGCAATACCATTTTCAAGTGCTTCTTTTGGTCCAGAAAAGTTAATCTCTTTTCCTTCCAAGAAAATTGTACCTTCATCTTTTTGATATGTCCCGAATAGACATTTCATCATTGTTGATTTACCAGCACCATTTTCTCCCATAAGTCCCATAACTGTACCTGGTTTTAAACCTAAATCAATATGATCCAAAACACGGTTACGTCCAAAGGACTTACTCATTCCGCGTATAGATAAGACTAGTTCTTCATTCTTATCTGCCATAAAATCTCTCCTATTTTTTACTACTATCTAAATAATATTAGGGAGAAAATTATTTCTCCCTAATATGTTTAATTCTAAGTTTTATTGAATTATTTATTTAAGGATTCCTGTGTAAGAAGCTGCATTGTCAGTCTTAACCATGTTAATTGCGAATGCATCATATTTGTCTGGATTTCCTAAACGGTTTGTAATGTTAGATTCTGTTTGTCCATCTCCACCGATATATTCAACATCTAAATTCAATAAGTCATCATATTTTTCTAATAATGGTTGGTAAGTTGAGCTTAAGAAGTTATCAGATGCGTTGTAAATATTTAACCAAACACTCTTCTTAGCGTGATCTTTTTCACCTAATTGGTTAGAAACTGGAGCATAAGTAACTGTTGAATCTAAGAAATCTTTATAGTTGTCAGCAGTAACAGCAACATTTAATGCATAGTAAGAACGTTGATCCTTATTGTATGTATAAACATCATCAGTTAAAACGTTTCCAGCATCATCTTCTGTACCGATACCTGTATCGATATCAACACCATCTAAAGCATTACGTAATACTCTTAATGTTAAATAAGCTTGAACGTCAGCATGTTGAGAAATTGTTCCACCATATCCTTCAGCGATTGCAGCAACTGCATCTGAGTTAGCATCGTATCCGAATGTAGGAACTTTGTTTTCTTTTGACCAAGCATTGAACATTGACATACCCATACCATCGTTGTTAGAAGCTACAACGTCAACTTCATCACCGAATGAAGCAGTCCATGTACCGATTGTGTTACCAGCAGTAGCAGCATCCCAAGTAGCACCTGAAGAGTTCTTCATTTCTTGAGAAGCAAGTTCTCTTACTGTATAAGTTTTTCCATTAATTTCTAACGATCCATCTTGAACACTCTTAGATTTACCATCATTATTAATACCAGCTGGATCACTTACGATTTCTCCATCTTTTTCAACAGCTGTACCTAAAGCTTTACGAACACCTCTTGTACGAGCGATAGAATCATTGTGGCCAACATCACCAATAGCTAATACGTAACCGATAACGCCATCTCCGTTACGATCTAATGTATCGATATTCTTTTCGATATATTCTTTAATCATTTGTCCTTGAAGTTCAGCACCTTGATTTGCATCGAAACCAACATAATAAGTATCTTTGTTGAAGTTTAATGCATCCATGTCTAATTCACCAGTTGAACTGTTAGAAGGTTGACGGTTATACCATACTAAAGGTTTGTCAGCATTTGCAACACTAGAACCACCAGTTTTTCCTTCATCTCCTCCACTGCTACAAGCAGTTAATGCAACACCCATAGATAAAGCTGCAGCAATTGTTAAAAATCTTTTGTTCATATTATCCTCCTAATGTAGATTTTTACATGAAGACACATTCACATATGGATACTTCGCATGATTATAATATGATTGGCAGCTGGGTGTTTCAAAACGAATTTATAAATTCAAAAATATGTCCATTATATTCGAAACAAAACCATTGTCGTGAAATCAATTTATATAATCTGTTCTATGCTTGTAAATTCAGCTATGTATCCCCCTCAATGTGATGCGTCTTTTTACTACTGTATCATAGCATATGATTGCAAGCGCTTTCAACTATAATTTTAAAAAATTTTTATATAACTATAAATTTTATAAGTTCACTTTTTATTTATTTTTTCTCTGAAACACCAATTATATTATATAACCATATTCCTATCATATTTGTATATATTAAAAATTCAACAACCCCTCAAACATCCACATTGTTTACTTGATAACCAATAACTTTGTTATATATTATATGGTACTTTAGACGTTTCGATATCTATATTTAAAACAAAAATCCAAAATCTATAAAAAAATAATTTTAAAAAAATTTATTTTTTTGCTTGCAATTAATATAAACTTATAGTATCATTTACTAGCACTTGTCAAGGAAGACAAGTTTAATATACATGGCGCGTTGGAGAAACGGTTAACTCACATGCCTTTCACGCATGCATTCACGGGTTCGAATCCCGTACGAGTCACCATTTGTAAATCACATCACTTCGGTGATGTTTTTTATTTATTTGCGATTTCTTCATCAAGTATATTCAAATATATATTTGTTAGTTTTGTGTTTCTTTGATCAATTATAGAAGAAATATAGGAGGTTAGGTTTTTTATTTGTTCGTCGTTATTCGCGTTAAAACTTTCACTGCAAAATATTTTCGTGCTTGATCCTTCATACTCTAACATCCAATATATATTTTTTTTAAAACTTCCTTGATTAACAGGCTCTTTTACAATTGGATGATAACTTGATGTGTTTAATTCTTGATAATAACGATCAAGATAAGAAACATTATTAAGTGTTTCTTCTTGGTAAAGTTTCATCTGAATTTGTAATATTTTTGTAGGAGCTTGGGTTGCAAGAAGTTCATACATACTTGCTGAATAGAGTCGATTATAGATAAGATATTGTAAAGTTTTATTTGTCAAAATGATCACCCTGTTTATTATATGCAGATTAATGTGTTATATGAGGAGAAATATATGTCATATCAGATATTAAAGTTAATTGTTTATTTGTTTTCTATTTTATCTTCAATGTATGGGTTAAGTTGTTTTCATTATGAAAAATATATTCTTAAGGGGAAATTAAAACAATTCTATTGTTT
>ERZ773221.2812-NODE-2812-length-12706-cov-3.070666_pt1 | contig 12706 bp, 12 predicted proteins | sample MGYA00580994_ERZ773221 | MGnify/ENA primary metagenome ERZ773221 (study PRJEB29015, sample SAMEA2737758) | human gut metagenome | biome: human gut; feature: human-associated habitat; material: faeces | place: China | collected 2012 ... | reverse complement strand
CCATTGACGGTTCAATATAAACCGAATACTATAAATACTGATAGCCAATGAGATCAATTGACGATTCATCCCTAATACGGGCAATAATGTGCAATAAAGACAAAAAAGAGTAAGTAAGGGAGCTGGCGAATATTTCCTTATAGTGGGAAAGATTAATCCCCACACGATCACCGCTTCACAAAGCAAGAATACGTTATAATCTATCGTAAGTCCCCTTATCAGCTGATTAAACAAAACATATCCCGGCTCGAACTGTTCCCATTCATCCCATAAGCAATTTAAAAAGAACCGATAATAGTTTCCCCAATCCGTTCCCGTCTCCCACCGAAGGCCATCATGTAATACAAACAGGAAAAAAATGAATGTAAATAAAATATATCCAATCTTACGATTTGCCTTAAAATCGAGCCAAGAGCAACTATAAAGGAACAGTACCATAAATATATAGACAGCCATACTTGTCAAATTTTAGCTGCCTCATTCAATACATATTCAACCAAACTATCATAACTATAATGTTCCACAAAATGATTGTATATTAAGTTAGACAAGTCATATCTCTCTTGCGGATGATCTAGATAGTAGTTAATCTTCTCCACCGCATCATCAATTGTCCTAAATGATACAAGTTCCGGATCTATCGGTAGAAGATCTTTCAATATTGGACGATAATCACACAGTTGGAAAGCACCAGATCCATTAATCTCAAAGAACTTATTATTCACAGATTCGATCTCTGCGTAATGCAAATTATTAAATACAATCTTAGCCCCATACAATATCCGGGCCTTTTCCTTTCCTACTATATATTTTCCTTGGAAACAATCATCTAAATCAGAAGAGAAATAGGGACCCTTATTCCCAAACAAAGACAAGTGTATTCCTCGTTTTTTCATAAGAGCAAGCATTCTTGTCCGATATGGGTACATATTACCAAACGCCAGTACATCTATATTCTCTTCCTGTTCGCATGTCAATTTATCTCGCTTAGGCCGTTTATGGATACGTGTATTAAATGCCTCATTATACAACCTAACATTCAACTTCATGTTATCCCGCATGAATCTCATCATATAAGGATCTTTAGTAAAATAGAGGTCATAAGGTTCTACAAATAATTGCAGACGTTCAAGAGTTGTTAGTTGATCTGGATTTATATGGATAATATGGATTCTATTAAGCTTTATTATACGTACTAATTCCGGATGGATAAACCGATAAACCCCTATCACCAGATCCGGATCACGACGAAGAACACTATCAAGTACCCTATTAAACACACTCCGATCATAAGTTTCCGAGTATCTTCTGGCTAATGTATCAAATGTACGTAACCACTTATTAGTACTAACAGAAGAAGAGTAAATATCCACAATCGAACACGAATGCCCCTGTTGATTGAATGTTTCATTCAAATTATATTCCAAAGAATCAAACGATTTCGATCCAACAATTACTATTTTCATATTTAGATAATTTTATACATACAAATATTTATTGTATTATCCTATAAACAACTTCTTTAAAGAATCGATATATACTTCTTAATTGAACATTAATATGTGTTTTATATATATAAATAATCATTTGCTTAAAAAATAACAATAGATCGATCTTTATAAGAGCTAAAACAAACCATAATGTATAATTATAATATTCTATTTTATTTATATCATAAAGAAAATCATTCACTTTATATCCAACCTTTATTCTTGATAAAAGATATTCCTTATTTAGAGAATACTGAAGAGATCCATATCTTACATTTCTTATATATACAATATAGTTGCAGATATCAATTTCTTTTGCTACATAGCCAACATTAACACTAAACCAAACATCATTTGAAGCGACAACTTCCTCAAATCTAATACTATACCTTTCTATCATACTAACTTTTACCATTTTTGCCCATGGCGAATAGCACCTATATCTTAAAGTATCACTTCTTTTCTTATAAAGGTCTTCTTCTAGATTAGTAACACACAACCCATCTTCTAAATCTTCTCCTGTTATTAAATCTATCGTTTTATATGGAATGTAAATTACGTCCATTACAGAATTCTCATAATCATCAAATAATCTATTTACATTTTCAGAAAAATAATCATCTGCATCAGAGAATAGCAACCATTTACCTTTTACATATTTTATACCTGTATTTCGGGCATATCCTGCACCTTTTCCTTCTTTTGTAAAAATAACTTCAACATTAGATCTATTTAAACCAGGAAACTTATCAAAATCTACAATATTAGGATCACTATTATCATCTACTACAATAATCTGTACATCCTCTCTATTGGGAATCGAATCCAAGCAACGTTGAAGTAAATTAGGAATATTTTTATGTGGAATAATTATTGAGTAATTTATCATTACATTAAAAAATTAAATTAATAAAAAACAGTAGCATTTATATTCTCTTTTTGAATCCCAACAGCTCTAAGCACCAATTCCTATAAATCAGCGTTACAAAGCAAAAAAACTCTACCGAAACGACCATCACCGTCATCGTATAAAGATTTACGTGTTGTGTAAGTAAAAGCAAAGTGATTCCTGTCATAAAAAATAAGCAATTATTCACCATCACACGCATATAAATAGCCGAATATCCAAACGGAACGAGGCGATTTCCTCCCATAAAACTATTGAAGGAAACTAAGATCACAGAAATACCCAGTAATCGTATAATAACAGAAGTCTCCTCCATATATTGCCCGATAAAAAGATACACAATCCAATCACTACAAAGACACACACATATATATGCCAAAAGCACAGCTCCTGCGACCAAAAACATCACACGATTAACAAATCTAATATTACGTTCACGAGCTATCCTTGGGAAAACTGCTTGTGCCATCATTGAAATAGGGAGCTTCAAACATTGTATCACCTTATCAGCCATATCATAGATAGATACTTCTGACATACCAAGAATAGAACCTATCACTAATTTGTTTATATTCACGTAGATTTGAGTAGATAAACCCGAAACAAACAATGGAAGACTCTCCTTATAAGCTAATTTCAAATCTCTTATTGATATTATTGACAACCTTATCTTCTCTTTTCCTAATACGATATATAAAGATAGGCTACCTGCCAATATAGTGCCAATACCATTCAAGAGCGGCACCAACAAATAATCCTCCTGATTATGGATAAACAAGAATATAGCGACCACGAACAGCAAACGGGCCGACAAGTTTACGATCGCAATATATTTCATCTTCTCAATTCCTTGGAAGAACCAAATAGGTAACAAAAGCTCATTAAATGTCAATAAAAAAGTAAGGGCATAGACCCAATAATGATCCTTAAAAAACGGGACTATACTTATAACCGAAAAATATACGATCAAACAAATCAACCAAAGGATAAACTTACACAAATAAGTGGATGATACAATCCGAGATAGCCTCTCCTTATTCCCTTTATAAACCGCTACATTCTTCGCTCCGGACATATTGAATCCAAAGTTTATAACCAATGATACATAAGCTATAATCGTTTGAGCGAATACGATCACTCCATACAAATCCAAACCTATGATCCGTAATAAATAAGGATAAGTCAATAATGGGAATAAGATCGTAAAAACTTGCAATATGCTCAAGTAGGAAAAATTAGCCAGTACGGTCTTATTCCTACTCAGTTTCTCTCGTAAAGACATGATTTGTAAAGTGAATCTGTAGGTATACAAATATAAGAGTGAGTTCCATTTGGAACCTACCTATATTTAGATATTCAAATTTTATCGGTTATTCGTATTATCGTTTTATAGCTGCGGCTCTTTCATATAACGTGATCCACCTTTAGCGTTTTCAATTGATCTTCCACCCCTCGATCGTCCTCTTCTCCGTACTGAAATTAATCCCCACCTTCACCACTGGCAGGCCGTAAAGTGCGAAACGTTCGGGGTAATCCTTCAAATTGATTTGCTCCATGGCAGCCTCGGCGCTTTGGTCCAATTTCAGCTCGATCACGTAAAGCGTGGAAGGTGTGCGGAGCACCATGTCCACACGGCCTTGCGGCGTACGGACCTCCACATCGACATAATTACCGATCAGCGTGAAAATGACATAGAGCAATTGCTGGTAATGGCCTTCGTAATGCGTGTTATCGCAATAGGGGATCGTGGAGAGATAGGTGCGCATCAAGCGCAACGCACCATCCATGTCACCGTTGTAGATCATCTCCGCCATTTCCGCCACCATCGTATTCAACTCGGCAGGACGTTGCACATAGTTGGGCAACAGGCTGCGCATCAAGCCGATCCGGACCTCTTTATTCGGGATATCGAGCTTATAAAGACCGGAAAACGCCGAGTAGCCCTTGATCGTGATATAACCGCTTTGATAAAGTAATGGCGTGATGCTCGTCATCCGTTCCGTTGGTGCGTCAAAATCAGCCGCCACACATTTACGATTACCTATTTCTTGCGGGATCACGTGGTACTTACGCAGCATCTCGACCAAGTAGGTCGGCGTACCGCTACCGAACCAGTAGGAGTCGATCCGGCCATCGGCCAATGCGTTCAACAAACCGAACGGATTGTATATATCGGGCGACGGCCACGTGAAATGATAACCGTCGTAATTCTGTTTCAAGACTTCCAAAGCCTCTTCCGGAGTAACGCCGAGGTTGCCGGCCAAACGGTCGATGCCCTCACCCATCTGTTCTCGCATCTCCTCTTCCGTGATACCGCAGATCGATCCATACTCGGGGAGCATACTGATATTCTTGATATTATTCAGCTCGCTGAAGATACTCAACTGGGAAAATTTCGTGATGCCGGTCAGGAAGACGAAACGCAGGTAGGGGTCGCATGCCTTCAGTGGGCTGTAGAAATTGCGCATCACGTTGCGCAACACGGGCAGATTCTTCTCCTCATGCACCACATCCAGCAAAGGAGCGTCGTACTCATCGATCAAGACAACCACCTTTTGCCCGGTCTGCTCGAAGGCACGTTTGATAAGACTCTCCAAGCGGTCATTCACCATAAGCGCATTCTCATCACGCCCATAAACGGACTCCCACTCTGACAAACGACGCCCCAAATAATGTTCCAAGCCCTCCCGATCCAGGTGCTTGCCGAGGCTCATATCGAAATGAAGCACCGGATAACTCGTCCATTCCTTCTCCAATTTCTCGATAGCCAAGCCCTCGAACAGCTCCTTCCGGCCCTCAAAATAGCTGCGGAGCGTGGAGGTCAGCAAGGACTTACCGAAGCGACGAGGACGGCTCAAGAAGATATAACTCGACGCTCCATGCGTCATACGGTACACCAACTCAGTCTTGTCCACGTACACATAATTACCCTCCCGTAATTTCGAGAATGTCTGGATACCTATCGGATATAATCGTCGTTGCTCCATAGCCGTGAAAATTTATGATTTTATACTACAAATATAACACATTTCCGGCAAACCGTCAACCCTCAATCACAAATCTCCCCTCTCTTTCTCCACCCTCTCCCGCACCTTCCCCGATAGCGGATAACTCTGTTCCAGTATCCGGCTGCGGGAACATCGGAGTTCATTTCGCTCGGGCTCACGCTCCTTCTCCGGGAAATGGAAGGACACCAAGTGGAGGAAGGTGGCGTAGACACGGTCTAGTGATTCCAGCCGCAGACTGCCATCCGGATGGCTTGGACTCAACTTCGACAGTGTGTGGCGGCTGATACCCAAGAACACGGAAGCGTCTCGCACGGAGGCCAGACCCCAACGATCCAAGATGAGGTATACCTCGAAGGACGCCACACGAATCCAAGGGTTCAGATCCGAGCTTTGCGGTTCGATCATTACGTCTCAAGGGGGAAATCTCTCCATGGTGAAACGCTAAAACCTTGAAGAAACATTAAAATAGGTTATAATACTCTTAAATTGGCGCACCCATGAGTGCGCCACCCACAAATTCAAAGGCTATATCTTTACCTGCGATCCGAAGCGAAAGCCTTGGATCATCATTGTTTAAACCTTATTAAAAAACAAACACAATGGAAGAATCCATCATGTCTTTTTACAACGCTCCGATTACTAATCAAGTGCCAAACGGAGTGGTCAGTATCATCCAATTGCATGCCTATATCAGCACCAATGAATGGCTACGGGAACGGACGAGCCGCACACGTGTCGCACTGGACGACGAGAAACGCTTCAAGCAGTTGAAGCAAAGCCTCCTGCCCTACGTCACGCCCGCCGGGGTATTCTCCTACCGAAAGGAGGACCGGTTGCTTTTCCCTCGGGTGAACTGGTTATCGATATCGATCATCTCGCCTCGCCCGAGGAGGCTTGTACGTGGCGAGACACGCTGTTCGCCGACGAGCGGCTATGCCCCGACCTCGCCTTCATCAGCCCCAGTAACACAGGCGTAAAGCTCTTCGTGCCTTATCGTTTGTCCGTTACCGCCACGATCGAGTGGGCCTTCGACGAGGCACGACGATCGGCTTGGGAATACCTTGAGTGGAGATACGGACTGAAAGCCGATACCTCAAACGCCGACCTGTCAAGGGCTTGCTTCCTCTGCCACGACTCTTCAGCCAAGCTGAGAAATCGTGGCAATTGAGAATTGAAAATTGAAAATTATATATTACCATGAACACTATTCAAGATTTAGAGCGGCTCGTGGCCGCTATCGAGAAACAGGGGGCGAACATCGCTCCCACCTATCAAGAGTATATGCCGCTGGCCTTCGCTATCGCCAACGATTGCGGCGAGGCGGGACGGTCGTTGTTCCATCGCATCTGCCGTATCTCGGAAAAGTATGTGTCCGACGAGGCGGACAGACTCTTCGACCACGCCCTCAAAGGGGGTAACGGGCGAAACGGAATCGGGTCTGTCTATCACTGGGCAGAGACCGCTGGCGTGAAACTCGACAAGCAACTGGCCGGTACCGCCCGGAGCTACGCCGGGAAACAACCCGGAACTTGCGAACTTGCAAACTTGCAGCCCTCTCATCCTCTCACACACACCTGCGCACATGAGGCGTACATTAATATGCCCGTCTTCGGAAACTATGATTGGCCCCCTTTCTTGAACCAGCTCATCGACTGCGGTGACTCCCCGGCGCAACGGGATATCCTGCTGCTAGGTGCCGTCACCGTACTAGGCGCTACCCTCAACAAGCACTTGCGCATACTCTACGGACGTAAATACCATTATCCCTGCCTGCAAACCTTCATCGTGGCGCCTCCCGCCTCGGGAAAGGGGGCGCTCACTTGGGTACGCCACCTAGCCGAACCGATCCACGAGGCAATGATGGAGGAATTCAAATCCCTACGCAAGGAATACCGGCTGGAGAAGGCACGCTGGGGTTCCCTAGGCAAGGAGCGGGCGAAAACCCCTGAGCCGGAAGAGCCAAGGCCTAAGATGTTCCTGATCGCCGGCGATAATTCCGGAACGGGCGTATTGGAGAATCTGATAGAGGCGGACGGCGTGGGGCTGATCTGCGAGACTGAGGCGGATACCGTCAGCACTGCTATCGGCACGGATTACGGCCATTGGAGCGATACCTTGCGCAAATGCTACGATCATGACCGACTAGCCTTTAACCGGCGTATGAATCATGAGTATCTGGAATGTATGAAATCTTTTCTCAGTGTCTTGTTAAGCGGGACACCGGCACAGGTGAAACCGCTCATTCCCTCGGCCGAGAACGGATTGTTCTCACGCCAGATGTTTTACTATATGCCCTCCATCACCGAATGGGTAAACCAGTTCGACCTGTCCGATGAGGATTATGATTCCCGGTTCACCGGATGGGGCAAACAGTGGAAGACGTTCATCGAGTGGCTCGGCGCTTCCGTGAATCTCATTCAGCTCAAGCTGTCCGAAGAGCAAAAAATCCGTTTCAACGAACGTTTCGCACAACTTTTCGGCCATGCGGGTTTCACGCATGGGGAAGCCATGAGAAGCACCGTGGCACGTATCGCCATCAACATCTGCCGAATCCTAAGCGTGGTGGCCCTGCTACGAGCCACGGAAAAACTCCTCCCGCCACACAAAACAATTTTCAATTCTCAATTCTCCATTTTCAAATGCCCCGGTCTCTCCCCTTCCGATGACATACCGGAAGAGAATGTCCGAGACGGTATCGTACCGAAACTGGACCTGACAGCGACAGAGGCTGATTTCGAGGCCGTGCTCAACCTCACCGAGCCTCTTTACCGGCACGCTTGCCATATCCTGTCTATCCTGCCCGCTACCGACGTGCAACAACGGGAACCTACTCCTCAAGAGGCGCTATTCGATGCCCTCCCCCTCGCCTTCAACCGCCAAGAGGCGCTTCATGAGGCAAAGAGGATCGGCATGGGTACCGATACCCTAGATTCTCACTTACGGCGTATGCTGGAAAAGGGCGTGATCCAAAAGAACGCACGGGGTGAATATATATTCACGGCCAAACAACGCCAGACACCCCAATCCCCTTTATAATGTACATGTATGTGTGTGAGGTATGGAACCGACCGCAAGTTTGCAAGTTCGCAAGTTTCATTTTCCCAGATTCATAATCCATAAACAATAAATCAAATGTCCTTACCATTAAGAAAGTCCGCATTGGCGGCATCCTATTTCCCGGAACTGGCCTCCCATCAAGCCTGCAACCGTCTACGCCGCTGGATCATCCGATGCACGGAGCTGTACGACAAGCTGCGGGAGACAGGCTACCGTCCCGAGCAACGTATATTCACGCCACGACAGGTGGGGTTGATCATCCACTACCTCGGAGAACCGTAAATTAGTTGACAGTTGCGCACAGAGGTAAATAAAAACAGCCTACTGTCACTAGTCAACTGTCAACTTGGATGGGTATTCTAAGATCTTTACAATGCCCATCCAAGGCTTCTTATAATGCCTATTCAAAGGGGCTTACGATAGGCAGCGTAAGAAACCGGCGGTTATCACTGCGTCCCATGTTAATTAATCGTTATTCCCTACCCCGGGCATCAATCGGCATCACCGCCCCTTACGGCGGAACCTATCTTTGTAACATTGATCAGCAAGCAATTAATTTTCTATTATTAATCTTTAATTATCAAACTATGCCACAAGCATTTCAAGCACGAAAGTTTTTTATCCCCAAGACGGATCCTAAGCAGGAGGTGTACAAGCCGGTTCCCTATTATTTCGGTACCCTGTCCACGCAAGACGCGGCCGATCAGATCGCCGAGGAGTCGTCGCTCACGAAGGGTGACGTATTGAACGTATTGGATCGTTATCAGCGGTATGTCATCAAGAACCTACAGAAAGGTTACAAGGTGGAGCTGCTAGGGTTCGGAACCGTCTATAACCGCTTCGTCACGGAGAAGGGGGTAGCGACCGCCCCCGAGGTCAAGGCTACGCATATACGGACTATCGTGCCGGGATTCTCGCCTTCCTATACCATACTGAACGGGGCACGACGCTACTCGCTGCTGGGCGAGAAGACTTCGTTGCTCAAGGTGACGATACTCGGGACGCCGGTGGAGGAAGGGGGCGACTCGGAGTCGCCTGATGAGATCTGATGTGTCACTTTTGGCTTGACCCAAAAGTAACCAAAAGGTCAAGGCTGACGCTGACGGGCTACTTCGAGACCTGCGCTCGCTGTCGCATCCCAACTCGCTGCGCTCAAACAGGGATGCTCCGGGCGCTCGCTACGGTCTCTCCGCTTCACGCCCGTCCGCTGAGGCCGTCCGAAGGAAAGCGTCGCTTTCCTCTTATATCAGCCGGGATATCATTATTCATTATTCATTGTTCACTATTAATTATTAATTATCATGAAGAAGTCTGTTTGGAGTACCATTCTCAAAGTGATCATCGCTGTTGCTACCGCCATCGCAGGGGCCTTCGGCCTGCAAGCTTGCCAATTGTTTTAGCAAGCCTCCCCCACCCGTTCCCACTCCCTAAAGAAGACAACCTCCCCAAAAGAGGACACCCTCTACCCAGAAGGACAGTCTTTCTCAAGGGGCCGGCCTCTCCTCAAAGAGCCGGGAACGGCTCTCCATCCGGCCTTAGCGGGCGGGCGTAAAGCGAGGCGGCCGAAGTGAGCGACAGGAGCGTCCCTGTTTGAGCGAAGCGAGTTGGGACGCGACAGCGAGCGAAGGCCGACGAGTAGCCCGTCCGCGTCAGCCTTGAACTTTTGGTTACTTTTCTTTCAAGAGAAAAGTAACACACAAACTAAAAAAAGAATAAAAATGAAACAATATTGCTTTTATCAGAATTACAGGGAGGTTCGCCTCCTTGTAATTCATTGCAGCGCAACCCGCTACGACCGGGATTTTCCAGTGGAAGCGCTTCGGAGCGCACACAAGGATCGTGGGTTCGCCGACATCGGCTATCATTACTATATCACCCGGGATGGCGAGCTGCACCGCTGCCGGCCGGAGAACCAGATCGGGGCACACGCCTCGGGCTGGAACGATCACAGTCTGGGTATTTGCTACGAGGGCGGATTGGATGAGCGAGGACTTCCCGCGGATACCCGGACGTATGCCCAGCGTTGTACCCTGCTCGATCTCTTGCGGCAGCTACGCCGTGATTACCCGTCGGCACGTATCTTAGGACATTATCAACTCAGCACCAACATTCGCAAGGCTTGCCCCTGCTTCGACGCGGAGAAAGAATATCAATTATTTTGAAGACGTATTGTATTGTTTTCCATAAAATGTAACTATATTTGTAGATATATACGCAGTTTGGAAAGTAAGTACTGGCTAAAATCAACTATTAATGGATAAAAAATTCAACGAAATAGAAATTTCCAACTTCAGGGGCTTCGATTCTATAAAAATAGACCGATTGTCTGGATTGAATGTATTTGTTGGTGCTAATAATGCAGGTAAGAGTACTATATTGGAAGCCGTTTTCATGTTGGTAGGTATGGCCAATCCGATAATGCCCATGCGGGTAAATTACTGGAGAACACAGACTAATTCCGATATGGACAGCTTGAAATACCTGTTTCATAATATTGATTTTAACAATCAGCCTCTGTTAAAGGCAAAAACCGGAACTTCTGTACGAAGACTCACTTTCTCTCCCTTTTTTCGAAATACGACCGAAGCCTCTTCCAGTGACATCTCTTTAAAATCAACTGTCAAACAATTGAATTTTGATTTTGATGTGCAGGAAAAAGATGGCTTCTCGTATCATACTGCCTTATTCGTCGGTGTGGACGGAACCCTGCAACAAACGCTAGATGCCACTTATAAGGAGGATTTAAATTGCTTGTTCATTCCTGTGGACAAAAATGACAATAACGCATCCAGTAATTTTGCGACATTGGTAAAAAGGAACAAGAAGCAGGTTGTCATTGATGCTTTGAAAGAGTTTGATCCGGATATAGAATCCATAGAAGCTTTACCGGATGGATTATATCTTGCCATGAAAGGATTGCACGAACTTCTGCCTATCAGCATGGCAGGCGATGGAGTAAGGCGCATGATTAATATCATGGCCACTATCGCCAGCGAGGATTACCACATTGTCATGATTGACGAATTCGACAACGGCCTTCATTATACCACCCACAAACTGATGTGGAGGGTTTTGCTGAAATTCATAGAAAAGCATAATATACAGCTGTTTGTAACTACACATAACTTGGAGTGCCTGCAAAGTCTTGAGGCTGTCATGCAAGATGACGAAAGCCTTCGTGAACTTGCCAATGTTTACAATATCGCAAAGACTAAGCAGGCTGGTTTTCAAGCTTACAGATATTCCTTTGAAGGATTGAAAGAGGCGATTGACAATGAAATAGAAATCAGGCGATGAAAGAACTTTTTAAGATTTTCGTTGAAGGAGACGCCGATAAGCGATTTATTTCACAGCTATTGGAATTTTTATTTAAGACTTCTATCGATCAGGGTAATATTATCAAAACATCCGGTTGGAATTGTCTCGTTTCTCCTAAAACAGAAGAAGTTTATGTGAATCAGATGAACAGAACTTCGGCAGATGGCGGTGTTAACCTTGTAATCTTTGATGCTGATGCTGATTTTGAAGACAGGAAGAAGAAATTAATCTTGTGGAAAGAACGCTGTCATGTGGATTTCGAGTTATTCCTATTTCCAAACAATAAAGATACAGGAGAATTGGAAGATTTGTTAGAAAAGATAATCAATCCAGAAAATCAACCTGTCATGGATTGTTGGACCAGCTATGAGGAAGCATTGAAACAGGTAGTATTGCCTTGGAGAGAAGATACCCCTCTTACACTTCCTGCGAAAAAGACAAAGATATATGCCTATCTGGAGGTATTATTAGGGACCTCTAAAACACAGAAGGAAAAAATAAAGGAACCTAATAGAGAATATAGGAATAAAGACCATTGGGACCTTGATGCGGATACGCTAAATAATTTAGTTGTTTTTTTAAAGGAACATTTATCATAAAAAAGATACGACATGAACTATTACGAACTCAGTTTCACATACACCTCCCCTATCGAGAAAGAGATTATCAATGACGTGCTGGCCGCCGAGTTGGGGGAAATCGGTTTTGAGAGCTTTACGGAAAGCGAGAAGGGTTTGCTGGGATATATATCCGAGGCTTTATACGACAAAAAGACATTGGATGATAAACTGGCCGACTTTCCGCTAGAGAATACCCGGATCGATTACACCTCCAAATGGGTAGAAAGCAAGGATTGGAATGAGGAGTGGGAGAAGAATTATTTCAAACCCATCCGGATCGGAAACGAGTGCATTATCCGTGCCTCC
>ERZ773221.2804-NODE-2804-length-12744-cov-15.914256_pt1 | contig 12744 bp, 5 predicted proteins | sample MGYA00580994_ERZ773221 | MGnify/ENA primary metagenome ERZ773221 (study PRJEB29015, sample SAMEA2737758) | human gut metagenome | biome: human gut; feature: human-associated habitat; material: faeces | place: China | collected 2012 ... | reverse complement strand
TGCAGCTTGTTGGTCAGCTCAATCTTGCCGCTGCCGCCGGTGATGGTTCCATCGGGGGTTACTGTGGCTGTATTGCCTGTTGAGCTGCCCGCGTTGTTCGTTTCGCTTTTTGGTGTTGCTTTAGCCTTTACAACATACGTATTGCCGTTAATCGTAATGGTTCCGTCTTCCGCTGCCTGTTTAAATTTGCCATTCTCTACCGTACCTTCCACAATGCGGTAAATATAGTTATTATCCGCGCTGCCGTTAATTGGGTACTGATCCAGGTTGTTAAAGATACACTTCCAGCCGTAATCATCGCGGTTAATGGTAACATAGTCTGGGCTGTCTGCGGTCGGGTAGTTTACCGGTTCCCAGTCTGTATAGCCTGTGCCGTTTTTCAGGCGGCGCTGGAGCTGGATGTAGATTGTATCCGGCGGTTTCTTTGTACTAAGATCCGTACCATCTGCATCTTCCCAGAGCTTGTTGAACTCAATGTTGATCAGTTTGCGCTTGGTGTTGGTAAAGATTGCGGTAACTTCCAGATCGTTCGGATTGTTGCTCTCCACAATCTCGCCTTCCACCATGGTCTTGCCGATCACATGGGCGTATTGACCATCCGGAACGGTTACGCTTTGCAGTGTGGAACCATCACTGGTTTCGACTTCCTCGATGGTATAGCGGGTGCCAACGGGGATGCCGGTGATGGTTCCGGTGTTGCCCTGGCTCATATCAATCGTAACGGGTTTTTCGATGGGCTTTTTTTCCAGACCAGCACCGCCAACATCACTAAAGGTAACTTTGAACTTGTAGGTGCCTTTAATGATATCGTCCTCACCAGCTGCGGCCTGCTTTTGGATTTTCAGCCCGCCGGTTTTGACCTTGTTGACGTATTCTACCTTTAGCTTTGTCAGCGTGGAGCTTGTTTCGTCCGGGTCCTTATAGGAGCGGAAGACGATGGTGTCGGCTTTGGGTTTGGTTCCTTTATAGTTATTATTCGTTTGATCATCATTCGTTCTTATTTTTTCCGTTCGGCCATCATTGGGGCTGCTTCCCTTCTGCTCTTTTAACGAAGGTGTTGAATCAGGAAGACTTACGCTGTCACCTCCGCTCATCGACTCAACCACCTGCCCGTTCTCGCACACGGTCCATGTGGTGTCGTACAGGTTTGGGTTCAGATCCTCTTTGAGCGAAATGTAGCTGCCGCGGCGGAACTGGTCGCTGAAGGTAACGGTTTCTCCAGCTTCCAGAACAAAGCGTCCGTCACCGTCCACCAACTGGGTGTCTGTGTCCATGGTGGAGGTGTACTGTGCGTTTTCGGCGTTTTCCAAATGACCGCTTTTGGCGGAGCCGTAATCCGGGATGTCCTCCTGATCGGTTGTAAAGCCGGTCATCTTACTTGGCACCGCTTTGGGAATGAAGGTAAAGTTCCTGAAATAGATGTGGCGGTTATAGTTATCGCCCACGCGGATGGTTTTGACGTTGTTGTTAAAATCGCCCTGCTCTTTCATCTTGTGCAGGTCCAGCTTTACGGTGACCCATTGGTTTGTCACCACTTCGACCGAGCCATACGTTGCGCCGTTAATGCCTGATGTGTCAAGGCTGCCTTTTTGGACGTCTTTATCATCCAGCAGTTCCAGATACAGGTTGTTGAGGGAAAGGCCACCTTCACTACCATCCGTTGTATCAACGTAAACCTGGAACGTAAGGAAGCGCATGTCTTTGATATTGATGGGGTTTTCCAGCGTCAGGATGCCACGACGTTTCTCACGCGCTGCACTTTGCGTATCCGTATAGCGTGCGTACCAGTGAAGGACCTTTTTGGCATCTTGCCCGGAACCTTGCTCGGGGTTTGTAGCCAACTCGAAAATGTAGTCGCCTTTGTTTGATTCGGTTTGTTTGGTTGCGGGTTCAATCTTGTTTTCTTTCGCAGTCAAATCCACCACTTCGGTATCGCTTGGATTCGGTTTAGCGGCCTCTTTTTCTCCATAATGGGTTGCCTGGTTCTGGATGGTGAAGTTGAAGATTTTCTGGTTTTTAAAGCAGTTTTTGAAGTCATCATCAGTAACGTTGGTCAGATCGACCTCTTTTTGAACCTGCAGCTCGTTATTATCCGGGAAGTTGAACGCCACCGCCATGTTGGACTCCCACATACCGCGTTCCATATAGTACATGGTAAGGGTGTGTTTTTGGCCTTTGTCGAATGTAAGAGTAGTGCCTTGCGCGTAGAAATTGATGTCCTCGCCATTATATTTTACGGTCTTGGCAGGACTTCCATTTTGGTTACTTTCTGGCGTTCCGCCTTTTTTGACCTTACTGACATAGGCTGTTACACTATTTTTTTCCTTTCCTTCTTCCTCTTTCTTGCCAAATTCCAGCAGGCCGGAAACCTTACCATGGGCACCGCCAACGTCAAGCGCCAGCTGGCCATCAATGAATACCCAAACGTCATCGTCACCGGAGAAGAAGAACTTGATGCTGGTTTTTCCATCTGCCTTGTCTGCTTCCACCATGCCGTCATCCGTCAGGGTAAAATCCATCTGCAGCTTGGTGCCAAAGCCGTAATTGTAGGTAGAAGCCCGGCCCACAGTTGCGGTTTCGTTGAACGGGAAGTAGCCATAGGAACTGACGTTCTGTCCATTTTTAGTTATTGTTTTTTGTGCGGAGTCAGAATCAAGATTGCGTGACCGTTCTCGGTTCTCTGTGCTTGATTTCAGGAAATATTGCTTTGTGTCGGAATCCTGCTTCAAGTACAGGGTCGTATCCTGGCTGTCAAAGTACCAGTAATCAACGCCCTTATCCTCATCAAAAATCTGTTTCTTGGTAAAGGGGAACGCAACATTATTGTACACATCGCCAAGCTTTGCGTTTTTGCTGTTGGTGCCGCTCAGGAACTCTTTGTTGAAGTGCGGTTCTACTACTTTTGTATCCTTCAGTGTATCCTTCAGTGTATCCTTCAGCAGCGGCTCACCTGTTGCTTTACCGTTGGATGTTGTATTCGCAACCAATCCCTGATAGGCATAGTCATAACGTGTACCATCTCCATCTTCATTGATTGTGGAGTTATTGATTGCCATGAATCTTCGTAAATTAAATCCAAAAAGATTCAATTCGCTGCTGATCGTTTCAAACTTAATTCCCCAGTCTGAATAAGTAGGTTGGAAATGACCGGTATAAATCGGATATTGCGCATTGCAGTTACTGTAATAATCACTTAATGCTCTGTCAAATTGGCGGAACACGACCCAGCTTCTTTGACTTGCAAAGCCGCCTCCTTTTCCCGGTGTATAATATTCACTATTATACTTATCTCTATTATTCCCATTTAGTTCATAGTCTGTATAATAGTCATACAATGTGCTGGATACATACTTGGTATTTGCTTCTTCTTTGAATGTTGCCTTACGAATATCTACAACATCATCCGTCAGTTTCTTGCCTTCTTTGGCATCACGCAGGGTACCTTTTTCAGCCCAGTAGCCTCCGCGGTTGCCACCGTTATAAATTACATCATCGCTGGCATCCGCAAAGAAACACGGTTCGGAAAGGTCGGCTGGGATGTCCATCATGTCCGTACCATCACCGTTATCGGCTGCTTTTTCGTTCTCAACTGCCCAAGAAGCAAAACGGATTTTTGTATAACCATCCGGCACTTCGCAATACCAGATGTTGGTGTTCTCTAGTCGATTCATCTCCTTTTTTGTTATAGGATCCTTACCATCGCCCGTCAGATAGCACCAAAGCTTACCGTCCTTCGTCGGCATGCCACATCCAATCGCGCCATGTGTTTCACTTGTTTCATTCTCATAAGAAAGCCCGGAGAAAGTTGCATCGAAGTAAATAACTTGCTTGCCTTGCTTGCCTTGCGGGGTTCCCCAAGTGGATTGGTTATTTACTTTATAAGTAAAGCAATATTTTTTGCTTGCGTTATAAAGGAATGTATTTCCGTCTGTTCCCTGTTCGTAGAAGTTATAGCTCTCACTTAACGGTTTGCTACCATTTTCGGCAAAGAATTGAACAGAAGAGCAGGCACTTGTAGGAATTTCAAAACCCTGCTTTTTGTCTTTGGCAACATCACCGATCTTTACCGTTTCAGTTTCCGTTGTTTTTTCGGAAGAATCTTGTTCCGTAAATACTGCGGTTACATTTGCCAGGTCAGAATCACTCAGGTTTTCAAAGACCATCTTCTGGCTGCCAAAAGCGGTGTGGCTAGCAGGGTCAGGTAATGCTGATGCATTTGCCCAGTCGGCATCATTCCAAGCTACATCACCATTTTCGCTGTTTGCATCGCCATCATAATATTTGTCATTAAATCCGTCAACTTTTACAAAATGATTTGTCGTATTGTTCTCTTCAGGTGGAGCTGTTACTCTTACTTTATGGTTTTCATCTAAAGTAAACTGCATCCAGACATATCCGCCCCAGGGGCATATCGCGTTGTCGCCATTTGTCAAAATAATTTTATAAATGCGTTGGCCTTTGGAAGTGATTTTGTCGGGAACAAGGGACATTGGCTGTTCGCCAATCTCTCCGTCATGTTCACCGCCGCCATTTCCGCGCTGTGCATTAAAGGTAATTTTAGAATTTCTTGTTACTTCCCAACTGCTCGGGACTGCAAAGTAAACGGTAAACTGATTAGATTGTGTGCTAACCTTCAGCGCCCTATCCATATCTTCCGCTTCCTCGGCGTCCATCTCCGGCTGTTCGGTCGGTTCCGGGGTGGCGGTGGGGGTCACGGTCGGCACAGGGGTGGCCGTTGCGGTGGCTGCCGGTTCCGGGGTCGGGGTAGGTTCTGCCGTGGGCTCCGGCGTTTCGGTCGGGGCGGTCTGCTCCGGCCCGGCGCTTTGTTCCGGTTCCGGGGTGGCGGCATCCGGCACCGGGGTGGCGGCGTTCTGCTCCGGCAGAGCGGTATCCTCCCCGGAGGCCGTTCCCGGCTCATCCTCCAGCAGCTCTACTTCGTCAGGTGCGTCGGGCAGAGGATCCACCTCGGCGTATACAGGCAGGGCCATTGCCATAACCAGGCAAGCGGTGATAAGCAGCGCTGTCAGCCGGCGCGCCCAACCTGTTGTGTTGTTTCCTGTTCTATTCAATCTGCTCACCCGCCTTTCGCGCTGGCTTGATGGAAGCACATTGTTCCACAGGGGATCCCTGTGAAACAGTAAAAGAAGCCAGCTTCTTTTACTTGCGCAACCGTTGCCATGTTGTTTTCAAAAAAAAACCGCATCGAGTTTTCTCATTGCGCATTTACTTTTTATTGTTAAAATATAGCACCTTTACACCAGAAAGGCAATACAATCCACGCAAATTCCTGTTTTTCAGCATTTTTACTGATTGCGCTTTCCTCCGATTATACAATATGTTCAAAGCCTTTGTATAATTTATTTCTAATTTTCTTTTTGGCCGCGGTCATTTTATATACTTTGACCGCGCGTTTTATGATCCTCTGCGCACGCAGAGCGCAACTTTGCAGCAAAATTCGCCTTTTTTGTTGCGTTTCCCTGTTTTTGCGCAATTATTTGTTTCGCATGCGCCTGTTTGCGGCGGGGCCTGGCGGCTGGGTGGGCGCCTTGTGGGAGGGATGGCAGGTTTGCGGCGCACGGTTCCCGTTTTTTTGCGGCGCGATGGGTACACCGCGCCCCTGCAAACGGTTTGTGGTGTTTGCGGCGGCGGGTGTGTGTTTGGTGGATTGCATGCCCGCCAACAGGACGCCGTTCTCCCTTTCCAACGGGGTGCGGGTTTGCTGCAGATATGCCATTCGCTTTTTTGTCCCCCCTGCCCCGCCCCTGATTCCCGGTTTCCCCTTGTCGATTTCTATTTGCGCCAGCTCCTGAGGTGCATCTGAGAGCAACGAAAATAGCGGATCTTTCGCAAGCACAAAATTCGGCTGCGTTTACTGAGGCAACACCGCACAATTCCCGCCTTGCGGCTTAAGCACCGCTCCGGCGGCTGCGGCACTTAGAATTATGCGGTATTGCCCTGAAACAGACGAGCTTTTTGACGTTTCAGATAGATCCCGGCTCCCAGCTTTCAATCTATCCTGTGTAAACTGCAACCCCTCATGCGCCATTCTGTGCGGCACTTACCTTATAATATAGGGGTGCTACCCTGTGTAAATTTGCAACTGATCTATTTGAAGCAGCTGTGAGCTGTTGCAATTTTGCACAGGGTATTGCCCGCATTCTGTGCCGAACATTCACGAAACGTGTTGGAAAAACGCACAGGATTGCCTTGTTTCCCTATGCCGCTTACCGTTGGAAAAACGCACAGGTTACCCCCGGAACAGTTGCATTTTACACAGGGTATTCCCGCTCCCCTGCCCCGCCGTGACCCGCGTACCTGTTGGAAAACCACACAGGATAGGCCCGTTCCCCGTGTTGCAATTTACACAGGTTTGGCTGTTTTTGGCTTATTTGCAACTTTACGCAGGTTGCTTTCCGCACAGGAAAGTGGTGGTGGAATGCACAGGCTGCAATTGGTTGAACACACAGGTTTGCGTTGTTAAATTACACAGGCTCTACCTATTACTAATATAAAACTAAACATCTAAGCCATAATAACAACCAGAGGTAAGCCGGGAGATGGGGGAGAACGGGAAAAAAGTGGTGTTGCCATTCCATCAGGTTACAGAACCCTGAAACAGCAGGACAGAAAAGCACAATAAAACCCTGTGTAACCTGCACCCTGGCTGCAACCCCCACAGGATATATGGCAAACCACAACGCGGGTGTTGCATTTTGCACAGGGTAATGGCGGTGAAACCCTGTGTAAATTTGCAATTCTTGCGCTGGAAAACAGGATGTGCTATAATGTTTAGCATGATGTGCGTGACCACCCAGGATACAGCAACCGATACAGGAGGCCCCTGCTTATGGCGGCAAGTAAACAGAAAAAAGATGATCCGTTTGTCGTTACGTTTGAAGAACGCGGGGACCAGACCATCGTTCGCAAATCCAATGACCTTGTACAGATGACGCGCAACAACCTGACGCTGAGCCAGCAGCGCCTGATGCTGCATATTTTTTCGATGATTAAGCCGGAGGATACGGACCTGCCCTCTTATGAGCTGAGCATTTATGATTTTATCAAGATGACCGGCATGGACCCGCACAGCGGGGCGCTGTACAAGCAGGTGCGCAAAAATATTGAGGAGCTGGCCAACGCGCCCATCCAGTGGATCAAGAATAACGGAACTTCCACGGTGGAAACATTCCGCTGGATCGATAAAGTGCGCATTGATGAGGGCCGCGCGCGCATGACCATCACGCTGGATCCGGTGCTGAAACCGCACCTGGTGCAGCTGAAAACCCTGTATACCACCATGGATGTGACCTACACCATGTTGATGCGGTCCACCTATTCCATCCGCATTTACGAGCTGTGCAAGAGCTACCAGAGCCTGTACCTGAAAAAGAAAGCGGCCGGGGAACCGCTGGTATGGAACCTGAGCATGCTGTATGAACAGCTTTCGTATACGGCCAACCGATGGTCGGATTTCCGCCGCCTGGCACTGGAAAAGGCAAAGGCGGAAATTAACGAAAAGACGGATATTATTTTTAATTACGATGTGTACGAAAAAAAAGGGCAGAAGGTTCTTTCGCTGGTGGTAACGATTGACCCGGTGGATGATGCCGCCGCACAGGCCAACCTGGACAGCATCAACAGCACAGTGCGCAAAAAGAGCAAAAAGAAGGGCCGCCCCACCGTGGCGATTGAGGATTCGCTGCTGGATGACCCCAGCGTGATCACCTTTGATTATGTTTCGGCACCGGAAACAACGATCCCCTATTCTTTTGGACGCCACCGCACCGAGCTGCGGGAGGAAATTGTTGTGAAAGCGCGCATGGATCAGCTGCGCGCGGAGATTACGCCCGAAGAGCTGCACGCGGTGGAAGTGATCATTGATGTGTTGGCAGATGCCTGCTGCACCATTCAGGCAGGCGATGGCGAGCAGGACGGCGGCAACAAAACGGTGTTTGGAAAGATGAATGCCATCATCCTGGATTGCGGCGGGCTGACCAGTTGGCTGGCCGGTGTGGCACCCCGTTATGCACAGGAGATCATTCCCCGGTCGCAGACGATGCGCAGCCCGGCGCGGTACCTGAACAAGGTGCTGCGCGAGGATATGGATAACTATCGCATTTATATTTTCCGCAAGGCAAAGCCGGCAGCCGAACCCAAAGAGGAGCTGTTGGAAGCGGAGTACCATGTGATGGACGAGCCGGTGCAGCAAACGCTGCCGGAGCCGGAGCCGCCCAAGGTAGAGCTGATTCCCGAAACGATTGTAAAACGGCAGGATATGCGAAAAGAGTTTGCAAAGTTTGTAGATGATGGATACCTGGAAAAGACGTTGACGAGCGGCCAGCGCGGCGCTTACCACGAAATTTACCGCCACCTGGCAGCGCGGTGCGTGCCATCGCCTTCCAGCCTGCGCAATGGGCTGAAAGACGAAATGCGGCTGCATTACCTGGCCTGCATGAATGAAGTGATTGAAAAGTATGGCAGTCTGACCCCGTTGATGGAAGCTATGGCGCATGAACTGGACTTTGATGTGTTCTGGGCAAAGGCCGCCAAGGACCCCAACGTGAATAACCCGATGGGGCTGTTCTACCACATTATTGAAGAACGCGCGCTGAACCCGATCGGCACCATAATGAACGACCAGGCACAACGGCAGAAGGTTGCCGCCAAGGAAAAAGGTGAAAAAGATAAGTGGCACAACGAAAGCTGGATGGATGCTTTTGAGGAAGATATCCCGGATGACAGCGAAGAGTAATTGAGATGAAGCGGAGCGGAACATCCGGGAGCGCTATTATAATAAGGTAAGCAGCGGCTGGCAGATTGCTGGCCGCTGCTTTTTTGTTGGGGTGCAGCTGAGAAATGAAAATATCCGGCGTTTTTTGATTTCAGATAGACCTTGGGCAACACCGCACAATTCCCGCCTTGCGGCTTAAGCACCGCTCCGGCAGCTGCGGCACGGCATCTGCGTTGCCAAAATGCTCGATAATGTCGGGTTGCGGTACCCGCATCGTGCTTCGGGGCAAAAGCCCCTCGCACTCTGCGACCGCTGCCCCTGCTTCGGTTCGCTGTTTCCGCCACTGGCGGCACTCACCTTTGCAGCATCCAGTATTATCTGCGCTTTTGGCCTAGCAGCTACCGCACCTCGCTCGCCGTATCGGCACTTAGAATTATGCGGTATTGCCCTTGGGATAATAGGTGAGAAGGAAGGTACGTGAGCGGGAATGCCTGGATGAAGTGAAGAAGGATAGGAAGGGAAAGCGGCAGAGAAAAAGCGTGAACAGCAACGAAGAGATGCCTGCATAATATTCGTCAAAATATCCGTTGACACACGCGAAGCATATGATATAATAGAAACTATAACAGCAACGAAGAGATGCCGCACGGCACGGGGTGCCCGTTTTTGCAACCCGCAGTCAGATTAAGGGCAATACCGGCGTGCGGTACCGCAAAAAGAACCGAACAAAAGCCAAAGATTAACCGACAGCAACGAAGAGATGCCTACACAAAGGCGCTCGCAAGGAGGAAAACAATGGGATATTGTATCTCAGTCTGCATTGAAAAAGGCGGCGTGGGAAAAACCGTTACCGTCTGCAACCTGGCGGCGCTGATGGCGCAGGACGGCAAGCGGGTGCTTGTTGTGGATATGGATGCCCAGGGCAACTGTACCTATACCCTGACGGGCGCACGTGTAACCGATAATACTTTTGACCGCGCTGGCGTGTATGATATGTTCCGTGCCTATGGCATCAGCGGCACGCAGAACTATATTTCCCGCACGCAGTTTGATAATATTGATATAATTCCGGCAAATGGCAACACCCCAATGGCGGCCAAGCAGCTGCAAATCCTGGAACAGTCCGAAAGCACCAGTATCAATATGTTTTTGGCCATGTGCCTGGCACAGGTTGCCGGCGAATACGACTATATTTTGATCGATACCCCGCCGTCCCGCGATGTAATGGTGACCAACGCCCTGATGGCCAGTGACTTTGTGCTGATCCCCTGCGTGTGCGATGACTACAGCCGTGACAGTGTGTACCGCACTGTGGCCATGTGCCAGCAGTTGGAGCACGATGAGGGCGAGAAAATTGATGTTTTGGGCATTATCCTGACTATGGTGGAAAAAACTGCCCTGACCGAAGTGATCCGCAATGAACTGCGGGAAAGCCAGCTGGGCAGCAAGCTGTTTGCTGCCGAAATCCGTAAGGGACAGGCTGTAAAGGATAGCACCCGCCTTGGTGCGCCGGTTGTGCTATGTGCACGCAGCAGCAACCCGGCAAAGGATTATGCAAAGGTGTATGCCGAGCTGAAAACGCGCGTTGAACAGGAGGCAGAGTGATGGCAAGCAAACTGGACCGACTGCAGAAGAAAGGCTTTAAAGTAAACGAAGCAGCGTTAAGTAAGATCGCGCGCGGCGACCAGGAGCCGGGCGGTGAATACAGCGAGATCAATATCAATGATATTGAAGAAAACCCGGATAATGCCCTTTACCGTGAGCTGGATACCGAGGAAGATATTGCGCTGCTGGCCGATGATATCCGCCGCGCGGGGCTGCTGCACAACCTGGTTGTGTTCCCTAAGACCGGTGTTGGCGGAAAATATGTGCTGCTTTCCGGCGAGCGCCGCCTGCGTGCGCTGCGCCTGTTGGTGGAGCAGGATAAACGCGAGCAGGAAGAAAAGCAGCTGCCCAACCGCATGAGTGAATGGCAGAAAGTGCAGTGCAAAGTGGTGCGCAACTTGACGGAAAACGAAAAAGTTGTGTATATTGACAGCGCAAACCTGCAAGTGCGCGGCGGCATCAGCAATGAACGTGTGATGCGCCAGGCGGCGGCGCGTTTTGTGGAAAACCTGCAGAAAGCACCGTATAACCTGAGCGCAGCGGAAGCGAAAAAAGCGCTGAAAGAGGTCAGCCCGCTGAATTCCCGCACGATTGATAAGGCGCTTTCGATTCAGAATGATCTCAACCCTGATCTGCGCCGCTTGCTGGATGAGGAATTCCTGAACCGAGCCGAGTGCGAAACCTATCTCCGCTTGACCCTGGAAGAACAGGCCCGTGCAGCTGCAGTGTTTTTGAAAATCGCAGCCCTTGACCCACGCAGCCATGAGCGCCGCGCCATTAAGGACGCATTGACCACCGCCATGTTGGATGTAGCAGTGGAACGCCGCAGCATGCAGGAGCGCGAGAGCGTATTTGCAGCAGCGCTGCAAAATGCACAGGATGCAATCGGTCAGGCCAAGACGCAGGAAAACAAGGCGGCGGCAGTAGATAAAGACCACAACTTTATTTCGGCCAAGCTGCCTACCACGGCCCGCAAACTGCGTAAAATTGCAGCGGCAAAAAATATTGAAGCTAAAATCCGCAGTTATACGGCAGAGGACCGCAAAGCAATGTCGGACCAGATGCAGGAGCTGATTGCGGCAGCGCAGGAGCTGAAAGCACTGATTGATGCTGTGGAATAATCCAGATCCACGAAAGCGGCAAGCAACAAAAATCCATGTAAATAGGAATACAGGAATCCACAATATGAAACAGCGAATTGTCATCCGGCTGCACCTGGCTGTGCGGGCAGTGCTGCAAAGCGAAGCGGACTGGCGCGGCACGCGGCTGGGCACCCTGACATCGGAGCTGATCCATGAACAGGCTGCGAAAGCGCGCCTGTGCGGGGTGCAGAATTACGAGTTGAACCCCGTCAGCAGCCGCTATGTTCCCGTTACAAACGGGACAAAATATAAGCAGACATCTGGCCTGGAGCAGATCTCCATCTATCTGAACGATGAGGATATGCAAACCCTGAAAGAGCTGGCACTGGCCAACGATAGTGTGCGTGTGATCAACGGCAGGCAGGCAATCACCTACCGATATGTTGTTCCCGGAATGCTGCTGAACGACCCGGTGTTTACGGGGCTGACAGAGCAGAACAGCACGGCAGGGTAAGCACTACAAAATCTTGAATAAATCAAAGGAGGCACCGCGTTTTTTGAAAGACGCGGTGCCGTTTTGTATGCAAAGCAGCCTGAAAATACTACAAAACATAAACCTGTGCGAAATTACAACAAAACGGATAGAAGATGAGAATAGGGAAAAAAGGAGAAATATGTTGGAATTTTACACAGGTTTACAGAGCAAAACATGAGGAAAAGCGCGATGCAACGTTTGCGAGATAAAGCGGATTTTGGGTGAATCAGGTGCGGGGAACCAAAAAAAGAGGGGAAACCTGTGTAAATAGCAACAATCTGCAGGGTGAATTACCTTTTTATAATACGACAGGGATAGTAATACCCTGTGTAAAGATGCAACACTGTACGCTGCGAAAGGGAAGAGTTGCAATTTTACACAGGGTATTGGTTATTCTGTCAGGCGCAGTAGAAGGAAAACACTAAAACAAAATGGCATATATGAGCCATATTATACGATTTGGAATTAAAACAGCCGACCAAACGATGGGATTTGGCGGGATAGGGAGAAAGGCGAAAGTTGATATGGAGAGAGCGAGGGCAGAGGTTGGCATGCTGCTTGATAGACAAAAACGTGGAAACGTGATGTGAAATGGCGGGAATACAACGCTATTTTTGTATTAAACTTATTAAATAATACAATTTGTATTTCTGTACAGAGAATCTCTTTAGAAACCAAGCGGGAATAATTTGACGATTTAAGCAATAGTAGATGGCCTGCAACTTGAGAAAGTATTGGCAACACCGCATAATTCCCGCCTTGCGGCTTAAGCACCGCTCCGGCAGCTGCGG
>ERZ773221.2802-NODE-2802-length-12751-cov-12.043715_pt1 | contig 12751 bp, 9 predicted proteins | sample MGYA00580994_ERZ773221 | MGnify/ENA primary metagenome ERZ773221 (study PRJEB29015, sample SAMEA2737758) | human gut metagenome | biome: human gut; feature: human-associated habitat; material: faeces | place: China | collected 2012 ... | reverse complement strand
CTGAGTCCGTCACATTGTTCAGCGACAGGTCTGCACAGATGATTTCATGTGTTTTACTGTCAACGGCGAGATGCAGCTTACGCCAGATACGGCGGCGTTCCTGGCCATGCTTTTTGACTTTCCACTCGCCTTCACCGAAGACCTTCAGCCCGGTGGAATCAATTACCAGGTGTGCGATTTCACCCCGGGTGGGCGTTTTGAAACTGACATTAACCGACTTTGCCCGCCTGCTGACACAGCTGTAATCCGGGCAGCGTAGCGGAACGTTCATCAGAGAAAAAATGGAATCAATAAAGCCCTGCGCAGCGCGCAGGGTCAGCCTGAATACGCGTTTAATGACCAGCACAGTCGTGATGGCAAGGTCAGAATAGCGCTGAGGTCTGCCTCGTGAAGAAGGTGTTGCTGACTCATACCAGGCCTGAATAGCTTCATCATCCAGCCAGAAAGTTATGGAGCCACGGTTGATGAGGGCTTTATTGTAGGTGGGCCAGTTGGTGATTTTGAACTTTTGCTTTGCCACGGAACGGTCTGCGTTGTCGGGAAGATACGTGATCTGATCCTTCAACTCAGCAAAAGTTCGATTTATTCAACAAAGCCATTTTGGGACTGGATATTCCTCTCTCAACTATCTAAGAGAATTTCCATTTGATGCGATTAAGTTAGACAGAACATACATTAGTGGTATTGCCCACGTTGCACGGGACTTATCTATTGTAAGAAGCATAGTGTCTCTTGGAAAAGCTTTCAGTTTAGGTATAGTCGCAGAAGGTGTGGAAAATAATGAACAGTTTGAATTGCTAAAAAATATGAATTGCGATGAATTTCAAGGTTATTATTATTCGAAGCCTTTGTCAGGTGATCAACTGATTGATTTTTTGAGGGGCCAAAAAAAATAGGGCTGTATGTCCTATTTTTTCATATACTATCGTTTTCCCTTTTTAATTTCATACATTCTTTCGTCTGCATCCTGCATGATAGCAGAGCATTCAGTATGAATTTTCTCATCATATTCAATAATCCCTGCAGAAAAATCTATGTTGTATTTTTTTTGAGAATTAAGATTGTAGCTGGTAATCCCGGCCCTCAATTTATGAAGGAATTCTTCTGCTTCTTTATAGGTTGACTCGGGTAATAGAACACCAAATTCATCACCTCCTAATCTTGCAACAACGCTTTTTGAACTACTAAGATCTTCCAGCATATCTGCAAAATTGCAAAGTACTTCATTACCTTCTGAATGACCGAAGTTATCATTGATTGGTTTAAAATTATCGAGATCTATGATCAGAACACAGAATGTTTTTTTCTTTTTTTTGGCTTTTCTTAACGATTCATCCGTCATTAGGGCGAAAGAACGCCGGTTACATATACCTGTCAAAGGATCAGTAGTTGCTTCGTTTATTATTCTAAACTCATCCTCTACGATTTCTGCTAAATCTTTAAGCAATAAGAAGTCATCTCTGGTTAATACTCTTGGTTCTGTATCAATAATACATATTGTTCCAGCTATCTCACCATCTGGCAGTCTTACGGGATGCCCTGCATAAAACCGGATATAAGGATCATTTTTAACTAATTTATTTTCTTTGAATCTTGGATCAAGGCTTGCATCGGGCACTATTAATGGTTCACTAAGATCTACTGCTATTGTACAAAATGAATCACTTCTATCTGTCTCTTTTATCTTCAGCCCATAACATGACTTAAACCATTGCCTGTCTCTATCAATTAATGAAACAAGTGCTATTGGTACATCAAAGAGTTTGGTGGCAATCCTCGTCAATCTGTCAAATCGTTCTTCATATTTTGTATCAAGGATCCCCATAGAATATAATGATAATAACCTGTTCTCTTCTTTATGGTTTGTCATAATTTTCATCTTGAGTGGTTATTGCAGGGTAGTGTTGGTTATCGCTATCTTATCAGAATTGTCCTGGAACTCAATAATCCCAATATCTCATAATCATATAAAACTTAACAAGTTTCCAATAAATCATGATGAATAGTGAACTGTTACATCTAATCATCTGTGACCTGAAGCGCTCATTATACACTTCCATGTATTCAGAATGCATAATGATTTGTATATTAAAAATCGCCATAACTTACAATGACTTATTTTTTGTGGCACAATTAAAGCGCATCTGTTCAAATAAATGTAAAGACATTAATGCTTGATCTTCATGGTTTCTTATGAAAACCAGTGGCTGAAGAAACGTATGGCAGTTCTGAATCTGAACAAGACGAAACGGCATGAAAGGCTCAAGAAAATTGTCCAGGAAGGTGCATAGTTTCCTTATCCAATATTTTCTACTGAGGGTATATTGTATCAGCTTAAGACAGGAACTGTTGATACAGAACAGAAAAGTTCAACACAGCCTGAATCTGCGCGACGCTAAATTTTTTCCTTCTGGCGAACCAACAAACAGCCCGTTTATAGATAGATTCTGCTGACGACAAAAGGATTAACCCCTGAAATTGCACTGGATTGTCACCTGAAGATGTGCAGGACAAGCCAGATTACTCTGACAAGGGATACCATCGTAATTTAGCAAAAACACCTAAGACCTAAACGACAGCTAAGTACATAGTGCCGGACGGATCATGATTTTTTATTTAACTTACGGACTTCATTTTTCAGCAAATATCTTTTCTCTTCTGTTGTAAACTTATGAAAGCGTTACGCGAAATCCCGCAAGGTTACAGGGGTGTACCAGGCCGGAAATCGCGTAGCGCTCTCTTCTCTTCTTTTTCCTGCCTAACATGTACATCCTGGCATTACTCCAATTCTCCCAAAAACCGTAAAACAGCCCTCAGCCCGCGTCATGACTGGCTTCATGGAGGATCTGAGCAGAAAAAGGATCCTTTACGCATTTGGTTTTTCCCGCAATAATGCGGGATAAGACAACAAAAGGATCCGCGCGCTGCGATTTATTGTGATGGCAGGTTCGGGCCTTTCAGGCCAGAATAACTGTATCCATGACCAGTGCGTGCGCTACGTGAAAAATAGCCGATGAACAACATTATTCCCCTGCAGAATTCACCAGAACGCGTTTCGTTATTGCCGATCGCCCCGGGCGTTGATTTTGCGACCGCGGTGGCACTCCGGCGGATGGCCACCTCAACAGGTGCCACGCCGGCTTACCTCCTGGCACCGGAAGTGAGCGCCCTCCTCTGGTATATGCCGGACCAGCGTCACCACATGTTGTTCGCCACCATGTGGAATACCGGGATCCGTATCGGTGAAGCCCGGACACTCACCCCGGAATCCTTCGACCTGGATGGTCTGCGCCCTTTTGTGCGGGTGCTGTCGGAGAAAGTGCGCGCGCGTCGTGGGCGGCCGCCAAAAGATGAAGTGCGCCTGGTGCCGCTGACGGATGTCAGTTTTGTGCGTCAGATGGAGAGCTGGATGGTGACCACCCGCCCCCGCCGGCGGGAGCCGTTATGGCCGGTCACGGATGAGACAATGCGCAACTGGCTGAAACAAGCGGTGAAGCGGGCTGAAGCTGATGGCGTGCATTTTTCGATTCCGGTAACGCCGCATACTTTCCGTCACAGCTATATTATGCACATGCTTTATCACCGGCAGCCCAGGAAGGTCATCCAGGCACTGGCCGGGCATAAGGATCCGCGCTCGATGGAAGTCTATACCCGGGTATTTGCGCTGGACATGGCTGCCACCCTGGCCGTTCCCTTTACCGGTGATGGGCGAGATGCCGCGGAGATCCTTCGCTCCCTGCCCCCGGCCGGCTGAGATTGACGGCCCTGGCATGACGTCCTGTATTCCGCTAATACGGAATACAGGAGCAGAGCGCATTCAGTGCCCCTCCCTGCTCCAGCACACCAGGACATCATCCGGATGACTGAACCGCCGTGGTCTTGCCCGTGACCTGCAAGCCTGCAGGCATCGACATACCGCAGACAAGACAGGACACAGGCCGTACATCCCACAGTGTATTGTTACCTGAAAGCTCAGTGAATCATCCCGTTAATTGCGAAAGTCATTTACCCCTGTGGCTCACTCCTTTCTGCCATCGGTCTCCTGATCGCATTTAGCAGTGTGAAGCTGGCGCCGGGTTATACAGACAGCTGCAGTCTCATCCTGCCTGGCTAAACCTGCAATACATAGGGGAACGGATACCGTCAGGTAACATGACCGTCTCAGCATCCGATTGAGATTTTCGTAAGGGGTTTAGAGCTTTACTGAAAAATTGACTGTGGCATGTTAACACGTGTGGAACAGTGCACAGACCAGGGGATACCGCCGTTAAACCCGCATACCGTAGTCAATATCTGCGCATCACGGCCTGAAATCACATATGACAGTCAATATTGTTCGATCATGGCAGACATGATGAAGAACACATATTGACTGCGGTATGCGTGATGCATATCACAGTCAATGGAATGTTCTTAGCGGCATCCGGCAGTCATGTTATGCATATCGCAGTCAATTTTCTGGCTTCATCGCTGAGAGAGCTTCGGCCAGTTTAAGGGGATCGATGCCAGCAGCCTTCAGCGCCTTAATGACTTCGTCATAATTTTGCTCTGGCGCCTTCTCTTCTTCCTCTTTGCGCGGAACCTTCACAGGACCACTGATGAGTTTGGGGTTGCGATAATGCACGCTGAAATAGGTGGCTCGGCCACGTTTAAACTCGGTGTAATCCAGATAACCAATATCCCGCAGCTGCTCCATCGCCTTACGCACCGTGTGGTTCTGCGTATAGACATTTGAGGTGAGATTCAGCCGGTCACGCATCCGTTTCATGGAAATAGGTGCAGGATTCTGGGGAAGACTTTCGATGTAGGTATAAAGCGCCTGGGCTGATTCCTTGCGCTGCAGGGCGTCAATGGCTTTCAGCCGCAGAAGTACCCTTCTGTCCATGTGGTAAAGCTCAAACAGCTTAGGTTCAGCCTTGATCTCAACGATATCCTCGTTGATGTCATAATAGGCTGACTGCACCAGATGGGTGGTCCATCCTTTGGTCTCACTCTGGAACTTCAGCGTAACCGAGGCGAGTTTAAACAGGGAATTACTGATGCGATCGCGCATTTTTTTGTTTGAACGACGGGAGTCAAATCCGCACATCTTAACGAATTCGACGAACGACAGTTCCAGGGTGTCACTTTTTACCCCATACTCCGACATGGAGCGAATTATCCCCAGCCAGACTTTAAAATCCGTGTCCATATCAAGACGCGAACCGGTGATCTTAACGTCAGTGTATCCTTCGCTTTTGGCAATGGACAGCTGTACAAGCTCCTCAGTCGCGTCTGTAACGTTTTTCCGGTTCGCCTTGCTCTTCCCTGTTGATTTCAGAGTTGGGACGAAGAGACCGAGTCTCATGAGCGCTACTGGCTGCACGGTACTGGTGCTGTTGACATCCAGCTTAACAACTTCACCGGTTGTCTTATCAACTTCCTGAAGGTTCAGAAGTAAGCTATTATTTTCGCTCGTCATCTTGATCCTCAACGGTTATCCACAAAAGGATGTAGTAATACGTATCGCAGTCAACGGATATACATACCTCAGTAAATACCGTTGCATATCACAGTATTAGATTATGCATATAACAGTCAACATTTTACATTCCGCAGTCGATCCAGACAGACGTTAAAGCCAGTTGCAGCGCATGCTGGAGCGATCCGGGGATCTCTTTTGGATCTCACTATGATCTCCTTGGGATCAATTATTGGATCGAGACCATGAATAACCCAGATACAAGGCCGGAAGCGCCACACCAGATATCCAGAACCCTGGCCTGATTTTCCTGAATACGCTCTGGAAGATTGAGATCTACAGGTACAACAATGAAACATTGACTGCGGTATGCTGAGTCGTCTTTCCTACAGATTCGGTAAGCATCATACCATAGTCAATATATTACATACCGCAGTCAATTTCATTATAACTGGCTGATCCCGAGTCATCTTTAGCAACCCGACGTACGTGCAATCTGTGAGTTCTGTGATTTTCCGCTTCCTCGCCGCTTTCTCACTGTGTGAGATCGCTTACTGCGGCGAGCGGCAGTGATTAATATTGACTGCGGTATGTACTCTTTTGTAATCCCCTGCGTTCTTCCATTAGCCAATGTGGTTCACTTTGCACTTTTTCGTGTGCTTTGCGATTTTATTGTTGCTTTGCAATAAATTCCAAGATTTAATAAAATAATGCAAAGTGATGATTAAAGGATGTTCAGTATGGGACTCATGGATACACTCAACCAGTGCATAAGTGCTGGTCATGAAATGACGAAAGCAATCGCCATTGCACAGTTTAATGATGACAGTCCGGAAGCCCGGAAAATAACACGTCGCTGGAGGATTGGTGAAGCGGCAGATTTAGTTGGCGTGTCATCTCAGGCTATCAGGGATGCCGAGAAAGCTGGCCGGCTGCCGCACCCTGATATGGAAACCCGTGGGAGAGTTGAGCAACGCGTTGGTTATACCATCGAACAAATCAATCACATGCGGGATGTATTTGGTACACGACTGCGCCGTGCTGAAGATGCGTTTCCGCCGGTGATTGGCGTTGCAGCTCACAAAGGTGGTGTTTATAAAACCTCAGTATCCGTTCACCTGGCTCAGGATCTTGCTCTGAAAGGACTCCGTGTTCTGCTTGTTGAAGGCAATGACCCACAGGGAACTGCTTCTATGTATCACGGATGGGTGCCCGATCTTCATATTCATGCTGAGGACACTCTCCTGCCCTTTTATCTTGGGGAAAAGGATGACGCCAGCTACGCTATAAAGCCCACCTGCTGGCCTGGCCTTGATATCATCCCGTCCTGTCTGGCACTGCACCGCATTGAAACCGAGCTGATGGGGAAATTTGACGAAGGCAAATTACCTGCTGACCCGCACCTGATGCTCCGTCTGGCCATTGAAACTGTCGCTCATGATTATGACGTGATAGTTATCGACAGTGCACCCAACCTTGGTATCGGTACGATAAATGTTGTATGCGCTGCTGATGTTCTGATTGTCCCTACTCCGGCAGAGCTGTTCGACTACACCTCCGCACTGCAGTTTTTCGATATGCTTCGTGACCTGCTTAAGAACGTGGATCTTAAAGGCTTCGAGCCAGATGTCCGTATTCTGCTTACCAAATACAGTAATAATAATGGCTCACAGTCCCCGTGGATGGAAGAACAAATTCGGGATGCCTGGGGAAGCATGGTCCTTAAAAATGTTGTGCGCGAAACGGATGAAGTCGGTAAAGGTCAGATCCGTATGAGAACCGTTTTTGAACAGGCTATTGATCAACGTTCTTCAACCGGTGCCTGGCGTAATGCCCTCTCTATCTGGGAGCCTGTTTGCAATGAGATTTTTGATCGTCTGATTAAACCACGCTGGGAGATTAGATAATGAAGCGTGCTCCTGTCATTCCAAGACATACCACACATACTCAATCGACTGAAGATACTTCATCACCGGCGCCGGCCGCGCCGATGGTGGATTCATTAATTGCGCGCGTGGGTGCTATGGCCCGCGGTAATGCAATCTCTCTTCCGGTATGTGGACGGGAAGTAAAATTTACCCTTGAGGTGCTCCGGGGAGACTCTGTTGAGAGCGCTTCACGCGTATGGTCAGGCAATGAGCGCGATCAGGAACTACTTACCGAAGATGCTCTGGATGATCTCATTCCTTCATTTTTACTGACCGGTCAGCAGACTCCAGCTTTCGGCCGCCGGGTTTCTGATGTCATAGAAATTGCCGACGGCAGCCGTCGCCGTAAAGCCGCAATCCTGACGGAAAGTGATTATCGCGTTCTGGTTGGTGAACTGGACGATGAGCAGATGGCTGCATTGTCCCGACTGGGTAACGATTATCGGCCGACGAGTGCTTATGAACGTGGCCTGCGTTATACAAGCCGGCTGCAGAATGAGTTTGCAGGAAATATTTCTGCGCTTGCCGATGCGGAAAACATCTCTCGTAAGATCATTACCCGCTGTATCAATACGGCCAAATTGCCTAAATCCGTTGTTGCCCTGTTTGCACATCCTGGAGAACTGTCTGCCCGGTCAGGTGAAGCCCTTCAGAAGGCTTTTGCAGATAAAGAAGAATTACTGAAGCAGCAGGCTGAGACTCTCCACGATCAGAAGAAAGCGGGACTAATCTTTGAAGCTGAAGAGGTCATTAGTCTTTTAACATCCGTACTGAAACAATCTCCCGCATCAAGAGTTAATCTGAGCTCACGTCATCAGTTTGCTCCAGGGGCAACAGCATTGTATAAGGGCGATAAAATGGTGCTTAACCTGGATAGGTCCCGCATTCCTGCGGAGTGTATAGAGAAAATAGAAGCCATTCTTAAGGAGCTTGAGAAACCAGGAGTCTGATGCGGACACGCTTTAGTCTACGGTGATCTCCCTTTACTTCATTTCCTTTCTCACAGGCCAGAAAACATAACTGGCCTGAATATTCTCTCTGGGACCACGGTCCCATCTGTATCGCCGCTCAGGTTATCTCCCTGGGACCACGGTCCCACCTGCGTCGTCGGTCAGCTTATCTGCCTGGGACCACGGTCCCACCTGTATCGCCGGTCAGGTTATCTGCCTGGGACCACGGTCCCACCTGCATCGCCGGTCAGCTTTTCTGCCTGGGACCACGGTCCCATCTGTATCGCCGGTCAGGTTATCTGCCTGGGACCACGGTCCCATCTGTATCGCCGGTCAGGTTATCTGCCTGGGACCACGGTCCCACCTGCATCGTCTGTCAGCTTATCTGCCTGGGACCACGGTCCCACCTGTATCGCCGGTCGGGTTATCTGCCTGGGACCACGGTCCCACCTGCATCGCCGGTCAGGTTATCTCCCTGGGACCACGGTCCCACCTGTATCGCCGGTCAGGTTATCTCCCTGGGACCACGGTCCCACCTGCATCGTCGGCACATTATTAGTTAGGGACAACGGTTCAATCAATGCCTGTCACGAACAGGTATTGGCTTGTCGCCAGCAACCCGTTGAGCGGAGTAATCACGCAGCAGGACGGCAGTTACAGGCGATGGTGAAAGCTCTGTTGGGATCTGAACGAAGCATGTTGAGTGAAATTTGCAAAATTTCGTAGAGTATGCGGCTTCATCTTTAAATTTCCGCCAGCATTTTTAAAGCCAGCTACCGACGCTGCGCGTTGGCCGGCCCTTCGTCCGGCGGGTAACCAGTACCGGCCGATCTTACGACCCTGGATGAACATCATCCCGTCAGCAGCGTCTCCACTGTGATGTCGTTTTTCACACTGTCCGATCACAAAATAGAACGGGCAGGGACAACATATGGTAGGAAAAGCAGCTGCCAGAGACACAATATATTGATTACCCACAGTAAGGGGGGATAACCATGTGGGTAACATATTGAAAGTGCAACACGTTATCTGATTAATTGACTTTGTAAACGCCGCTGAACCATGAAAAAAAACCGGGGGAATCATCACAGCGCATAAACATACCGTTTTGTTTTTGGGTGACGGCAAGGAGGCCCCTTTTATCACCACATACCTTGTCAAAGGTTTCCATTTCTATCCTTATCAGGCTCTTGTCGTTATTTTCAGGAGAGATCCGGAGATGTTTTGTCAGCCAGACAGGATAGGTATCAGCGTTACGCCAGTACTGCAATTCAATCACTGAAGCCATTCCCCAGACAGCGAAGTATAAGAAAACCACACCTGCGATTTTGCTACCCATATTGTTCCTTAACATTGGCTTAATACATTCCTTGCTCCTCGCACCGGAGCACATCACAGATACTGATTGAGATCCACTTCACGCAGCGGCTGGTTTTGACGTTCTGTTATCGTTTGCACCAGGTCTTTTTCGTCCAGCTCATCGAGCATTTGTTCATACAAAGCCGCGGGCACACAATAAAAAACATGGCGGTTACGGTCAATTATCTCGACCGGGTAGCCGCCGCGGGCACTGGCGGTGGCCACCGGATCGTTTTTAAGTTCGCTGACGCTGGCAGTCACATCACACAGAATGATATTTGTCATGGTTCCCCCCTGAGACAAGTCACCTGTATGATCGGTAAAGTAAGCTCTGGCGGCAAGTCCCTTCTGTCATTTCAACGGTCAGAAACGGGCAACCGGCAGCTCCTTCCAGCGTGTGGTATATGCCGGTGACAGCATCTCCCGTTTCATCTGCCAGTCCGGCGCAATACCCCGTCCGGCAAACCAGACTTTCCCGAGTCCGGAATGATTAATGCCGTCGAGTACCTTCATCAGCGCATCGCTGTGCGGCCGTGGCTGCACGTCATCGAACAGATTCAGCTGCGCGACGCCGTTCGGACTGAAATCATTGAGCATTATCCCCGCTTTTGCGTAGCGGTGGCCATCGAGCCAGATCCTGTCCAGAGACCTGACCGCTGCCGCGATAATGTCCCGGGTGTCACGGGTAGGGGTGTTCAGTTTTTCCGTGGCCACGTTACCGTAATACGGCTCATTAACCGCAAAAGGGGATGTCTTGATGAAGGTGCTGATATGCCGGCAGTACTGTCGCTCACCGCGCAACTTTTCCGCCGCGCGCTCGGCATACTGGCAGACGGCCTGGCGCATTTCTCCGTAGGTGGTGATCCGCTGCCCGAAGCTGCGACTGCAGACAATCTGCTGTTTCGGCGGCGGCGCTTCCCCCAGCGAAATGCAACTCTCGCCGTTCAGCTCACGTACCGTGCGCTCCAGCACTACGTTGAAGTTTTTCCAGATAAATGTAGGGTTCGTCAGCGACAGCTGCAGGGCGGTGGTGATCCCCATAACGTGCAGCTTTTTCGCTATCCGGTTCCCCACGCCCCAGATTTCTTCCACCGGCTGTAGGCTGAGTAATTTTGCCGTTCTGCGTGGATTTTCGGGCGACAGCGCCAGCACCCCACTGAATTGTGGCCATTCCTTTGACGCCCACTGCGCCGATTTGGCCAGTGTTTTTGTGGCGCCGAAGCCGACACCGATCGTCAGTCCGGTTCCACTGAGAACATGCCCACGCAGCTGCCTGCCAAAATCCTCCAGATCCATACAGTGGCTAATTCCCCGGGCATCCAGGAAACATTCGTCAATTGAGTATTGTTCGACGCGGGGCGACAGCTCTTCCAGCAGGGCGACCACACGGTTACTCAGGCTCGCGTAGAGCTCGTAGTTGCTGGAAAAAACGTACAGTTTTTCAGGAAACTGCGCCTCTTTGAGCTGGAACCAGGGGGTTCCCATCTTTATACCCAGCCGTTTGGCTTCAGCACTCCGGGCAATAACGCAGCCATCGTTGTTACTGAGAACGACGACAGGTTTGCCGCGCAAATCCGGCCTGAAAACCTTCTCGCAACTGGCGTAGAAGGAGTTGACGTCGGCCAGGGCGAACATCAGTCTGCCCTCCGGGTTTTATGAATGAAGGCCGTCACCACGCCGAAAATTTGCAGCGTTTCCGGATCCGGGTACAGGGAAGGGAAGTCCGGGTTCATCGCCTGCAGGGCTGGCCGCGGCGTCAGAAGCAGGCGTTTTACCGTAAATTCACCCTCAATTTCCGCGATAACAATATCCCCGTGCCGCGGCTGTTCTGCTTTATCCACGACCAACAGATCGCCGGAATAGAGGCCAATATCAGTCATTGAGTTGCCAATCGCCCTGACAAAATAGGTGGAGTGGCGCCGGTGAATGCAGTACTCATTCAGATCCAGTTCAGACTCAGTGTAGTCCGCAGCCGGTGACGGAAAACCCGCAGGGCATCGCTCTGTGAACAAAGGAATTTTTACTATGCTGGCTTCTGATACTGCAGGAATGAACTTCATCGTTTTTTCCCTCGCTTAAGCTGTATATATATGGGTCTTCCCCGATCATGGTGGGAAGGCTCAGAACGCCATATTCAGCTTTCCGTAGTGGAACATCACCCCCAGTTTAAAGCGCTCCCGGTTTCGGTATCCCCTGGCTTTTATCCTCAGCAGCCTGATCTTGCTGTTAAGTGCCTCCGCATTTCCGTTTGAGACACTGTGTCGCATCGCATTCAGGATCCCGTACAGCCTTTTTCCTATCGTTTTCGCGGCATTTTTCATCATGGGAACGTCACTGTTAGCCGCCAGCGCCAACCATCTCTGCCAGTCACTCCGTCTTTCCTCGCTCCATGGCCTGTTCCAGATATCCTTTGCCAGCTCATTGGTTTCTGATCGGTCCAGTGTAAATTCCAGAAGGCTTTCAAAATACCGGATCAGGGCAGCTTTTTCCACCGATTCAGTCTGAATGTTCGTCACTTTATGTTTCGTCAAAGCCCTACCGTTTTGTATCATCCACATTTTCAACTGCTTTATCCAGAAGTCTTTTTCTCTGTCAAGCAGGCTGTTTTCCTGATGGGATGACTTCTGAAAAAATTCACATAAGCTGTTAAAATAATGCCTTTCCCTTTTTATGGTCAGGATGGATACCTGCATTCCACGGTAGTAAATGTATTCGACAAATTCTGTCTGAAGCTGGTTTCCCGGCAGTTTATCCAGATCAAAATATTGTTCCTTATTCAGCTTTTCCTTTTGCTCATCGGTAGCCAGCTTATAACATTCCAGTTGTTGGAATTTCAGTTTATTATCCATGCTTCTCTCCTTTCTGCATACAGGCAAGCAGGCTGTTTTCCTCTTCCTCAAAGTATGCGTCATTTTCTTTAGCAATTTTTCTTGGCATATAATCTATATACTGCATGGTCATTTCCTCAAACATATGTCCCAGATAGTCCCGGATGCTTTGGATTGATACGCCATGCTCATAAAAATTGGTTGCTACGGTATGTCGGTAATCAT
>ERZ773221.2801-NODE-2801-length-12752-cov-2.802316_pt1 | contig 12752 bp, 14 predicted proteins | sample MGYA00580994_ERZ773221 | MGnify/ENA primary metagenome ERZ773221 (study PRJEB29015, sample SAMEA2737758) | human gut metagenome | biome: human gut; feature: human-associated habitat; material: faeces | place: China | collected 2012 ... | reverse complement strand
ACGATTACATCTACACGATCTTTTGCGGAATAGTCAGAAAGAGGACGGTTGAGCGAATTGATATGTTTAATCTTCGGGATTTCAATATCATGCAGAATCAAATTGGTCATAGCAAGCAGATACGGAAGCGGCTTTTTCTCCCAACCGTTGATAGATGTTTGCAGAGTTTCAAATTCTTCAACTGTTTTTGCGCTGCCGATATGTGCAATGGTACTTGTAAGGAATCCGCCGGTGCCGCAAGCAGGGTCAAGAACAATTTCACCGAGTTTCGGATCAACTTTTTCCACAATAAAGTTGGTTACAGGGCGGGGTGTATAGAACTCTCCGGCACGACCTGCGCTCTGCAAATCCTTGAGCATGCCTTCGTAAAGCTCGTTAAAAGTATGCTTTTGCGTTGCATCAATAAAATCAACTTTCTCATTGATACGGTTAACAAGCTGACGGAGATAGACACCGGACTTCATGTAGTTGTTGATATCCTCAAACACATTACGAACGACAAATTTGCGCATATCGCCGTCGGACGTATCCAATTTTTTGAGCTTGTCAAAAAGTTCATCGATAAACTTGATTAAAGCGTCACCAGTGACACCTTCTTTGTCCGCCGCCCAATCTCTCCAACGGTAGCCCTGCGGAATTACACCCTTATAGTCGGGACGAAACTCCCATTCCATTTCTTTGGCGTCAAATGCCTTTAAGAACAGCAGCCAGGTAATTTGTTCAATATACTGCGCATCACCGTTCAAACCTGCGTCCTTACGCATAATGTCTTCCAGTGATTTTATCATAGTGGACATTGCCATAGTGTTTACTCCTTACGCAGCATAAATTGCCGCTTCCAATTCTTTTATTGCTTCGCGGAATTTTGCAATACCGCCGAAAATCGTATTAACGATATATACCTGTGTTCCATATTGTTTGATAGGATCGACTTTGAGCACGTCAACATTCTCAAGATCGGTAAGGCCGCTATCCGCATATTTCGTCAAAAGAGCATCCAAAATCTCTGCCGCTTGCTTGCCGTATTTTGTGAAGTAATTGCGTTTGCGAACGTTCTCTGCACGTTCTTTTCTTGTAAGCGGCGGTTGATCGAATACGATATGAAGTATCATATCAAAGGGATCAAGGTCTTTGCCCACCTCGTCACAAAGATCGTCAAAGAATACACCGCGCTTTTCAAGTTCTTCAACAATGGTCTGCTTACGCTCGGCATCGCTCCATGCATTAAGGAACTCCTCCATAGATGCATATTGATTGCGAACATTACGCTTGGTATAGTCAATAAGACTTTCGGTAATCAAATTACCATCTTTGTCAAGATACTGAATATGTTTTTGTGCAACAGAAACTTTAGTGCCTCCGAGCAAATATTTAGTTTTTTTATCGCTTGGCAGCGGTGGAACCTTGGGCGGCCCGTCAGGGCCGGGGCCGGGCTTGTTCGGTTGAAAATCATCTTGCTGTTCGATTGGTCCATCAAAGTCAGGGTCGTGGAACAAGCGGGTAACATCGCGGAAGTCAAATATCGTGAAATACAGTTTACCCAAATCCTCACGAACTCGTGTACCCCTACCAATAATCTGCTTAAACTCTGTCATTGAGCGAATATTGGAATCCAAAACGATATATTTAACAGTTTGGACATCAACACCGGTAGAAAGAAGTTTTGAGGTCGTTACAAGCACCGGGTAATCTTTTTCAACGTTACGAAAGTTATCAAGTTGTTTAACGCCCGCTTCGTCATTTGCGGTAATGCGCATTACATATTTATCGTCAATAGCGCACATATCGGCATTTTCATTCACAAGTGCTTGTCGCATACGGTCTGCATGTTCTTGGTCAACGCAGAAGAATATTGTCTTATCCATACGGCAGTTATGCTTTTTTAGATAGTCAGATACTGTTTTTGCAACGAGTTTTGTGCGCTTAGCAAGAACGATGTTTTTATCAAAATCCGTTGTATTATAAACTCGGTTATCAATAACCTCACCATTATCGTCAAGTTGACCGTCGTAAGGAACGAAGCCTTCAATGTCTTTATCAAAGAACACACGAATAACGCGATAAGGTGCAAGAAAGCCGTCGTCTATACCTTGCTTCAACGAATATGTATATATGGGATCGCCAAAGTAATCAATATTAGATACAGAGTTGGTTTCTTTGGGAGTTGCCGTAAGGCCGATTTGAGTTGCAGAACTGAAATACTCCAACACCTCTCTCCATTGACTGTCTGCTTTCGCGCTGCCTCTATGGCATTCGTCAACTACAATTAGGTCAAAGAATCCGGGACTGAACTGTTTGAACAGACTGTTGGCATCTTCGTCTTCACCTGTTAAGCCTTGATATAGAGCGAGATATATTTCATGAGCAGTATCGAAATTCTGCTTTGTGACCCAGGTCATTTTATCCTTAAACGGAGCAAAGTCGTTTGTAAATGTCTGTGAAATCAACGCAGTTCTGTCCGCAAGGAACAGAATACGCTTTTTGATGCCCGCTTTCCATAAACGCCAAATAATTTGGAACGCAGTATATGTTTTACCTGTTCCTGTAGCCATAACAAGTAAGATACGATCTTGACCCTTGGAAATTGTTTCTACTGTTTCGTTTATGGCATTCATCTGATAATAACGAGGTTGCTTGTCGGGATTATCAGAATAATACGGTTCGTCAATCACTTTATCTTGGGAAGGGTTAATGTGATTTTTTTCATGATACATTTCCCACAATGTTTCTGGAGATGGAAATTCGTCTAACGAGAGTGTTACCTCGACATCTCCCTCGGTGACATACTTGTTGTGAAATACAAATCCATCACCGTTTGAAGAAAAAACAAACGGAACATTCATCATTGATGCATATTGTAAAGCTTGCTGCATACCGTCAGCCATAGTGTGCTTGTTGTCCTTTGCTTCAACAATGGCAATAGGCTTATTGGGTTTGTAAAAGAGGACATAGTCAGCTTTCAATGGAGCTTCGCGCTTACAGGATTTACCGCGAGCAATAATACGGCCATTCGTAACTTTGTACTCCTCGCGCATCTGAGTAATAGAGTCCCACCCAGCATTGGTTATGGCAGGAGTAATAAATTTGGTGCGAATATCCATCTCGGATAATTCTTTTTTGTTTATAGAATTCATATTTACTCTCCTTCCTTATCCGTTATTTTGTTCTAACACTGCAAAATAATCCTCAAACCTCGCATCAACATATTCCGCGATGAGTTCAATCATAGGCATTGCATCGTCTTCTTTATAGTAAGCATCAAATGCTTCGTAGTATCGTTTGCGGTCAGTAAACTTAACGTTGATAGGCGGGAAACCATTACGAATTAAATCAAGATTCATAATTAGACGTCCCGTTCTTCCGTTGCCATCAATAAACGGGTGGATCCCCTCAAACTCAAGGTGGAAGCGAGCAATACGTTCAATAATGTGCATTGACTGTTCGCGACCTTCGTTATTAGAAATAAGTTCAGCCATTTTAGGCTCAATCATATAAGGTTGAACCGGCTCGGTGTAGGCACCCATAATGCGAACAGGAATACGACGATATACGCCCTTATCATCCGGGCGATTCATCAATACTAAAGAGTGAATATTTCTGATAACCGACTCAGAGAGAGGTATCGTTTTGAGCAATGTCTTGCACATAGAGGAAGGCATCACGATGACCTACTGCTTCCAAATGGTCTTTAAGCGGTTTTTGGTCAATGGTCATACCTTCTAATGCCATAGCGGTTTCTTTGAGCGTTAAAGTGTTTCCCTCAATAGCATTGGAATTGTAAGTAAACTCGACCATAAATTCTTCGCGCAAACGCTCAACCTCGCCTTCAGTCAAAGGACGAAGGTGAGACAATCTTTCCTTTTTAGCATCAATAACTGCAAAAATGGCAGGACGAGCTAAACGTCCATCAGCAGGTTTGATGGCGTTAGCGGGAATCATATACAATTTACCTTTGCGGATCACACCGGGAATCTTGCCTTCGGCACAAAGAATACGCACACGGCGGGGAGAAATGCCCCAATTTTCAGCCGCTTTTGATACTTTTATATAATCCATTCGAGTTTACCTCCGACTGATTATTCCTTATTTGTTAGTAGTATATCGCATTTCGGGAATAATATCAAGAGGATTTATATAACGAATGATGCGTTAGTTATTCCCAAAATAAGAATCTCGGCTAAAATACGATTGGATGCGATTTTAGCCGAGATTCTTGTTATTTAATTTTGTTTATAGCTTTTTGACCTTCTTCTGTTTTTAGCCATTCTTCATACTCACGTTGTCCTTCTTCGGATTCAAAGAAAGCAATTATATCAGGATAAATGGCATGAGCAAAAGATTCAAGTGCTTCTTTGGGTATGGTGCAACTCATACATAAATCAACTCCTTATAAATAATCTCATTGATTCTGTCACGGATATTATTCATTTTACAAACCCAATCCATCTGATTCTCAGCTTTCAGTTGTTCGGTGATGCCCTCAATCTCGGCGTACTGTTTCATCAGCAGGTCGAACATCTCCTGTGCATCTTGATCAATATCACGCAGATACTGCTCAAGCGTTCCTTTCATCCGCATAACATTGATTACTGTCGGGCTGTGTTTTTTCAAGTAAGCATAGTGCCGCTGTCCCCAAACCCCTATGTTCTTTACAAATTCATCTTTCATACTCTCACACTCACTTTCTTTGACGGTGATTTAATGATTTTGACAAGTAAATCATCCACATCCCCGGTCGGTTTGTTTTGCTCAAGATACATTGTTCTTGCGGCATTGACACAACCGATGAGCAGGCGGTGCTCAAAATCATCAAGGGTTACTTTGTGCTTAACATCTTGAACTTTCATAATGCAAAATCCTCCTTTGCAAGTACATTGTACTACAAAAGAGGATTAGTGAAAAATGTGCGTTTTTTGAAATATGATTGTACGTTCCGGTTGTTTATTAAATCCCTTATGAACATTCGGACCCAAGAAGGGGTGACGAAATAGATGTCACCCCGATTTTTTTCAGTATTCATGCGGGTTTCCGGGCTTTTTAGGGCCGATTTTTCAAAATCGCCCCACCGTAGATGTCCACCCCCCAAAAAGAGCAAAAACAGCAAAAAACCGCCTTCTTGTTACTGCTGAAGTGACCCCAAAAAGTTAGACAATAAATTTAGCTAAAAACTGTTTAAGCAGCCGAAAGGGCATGTTGTCTGTGAATCGCGGGCGGCAAGCCTTTTAATTTGGCCTTGATTCGTCTGTTATTGTAGTAATCCAAATATTCAATTAGTTCTTGTCTGAAGTGTTCCATAGACTTAAATTCTTGCAGGTAGAACAGCTCGCTTTTCAACAGGCCAAAGAAGTTTTCAATCACTGCATTGTCCAGACAGTTTCCTTTGCGGCTCATGCTCTGCTGGACACCCTTGTTTTTGAGGATTTGTTGGTATTGCTTGTGCTGGTACTGCCAGCCTTGGTCTGAGTGAAGAATCAAATTGGTGCCATCAGGAATTTGTTCCAATGCTTTGTCCAGCATAGAGGTCACCATACTCAAAACAGGTCTGTCTGAGATAGTATAGCTGACCAGATCACTACTATACAAATCAAGAATGGGCGAAAGATACAGTTTATCTCCAAACAGGCTGAACTCGGTTACATCCGTGACCCACTTCTGATTTGGCTTGTCAGCATGAAAGCTCCGTTGCAGAAGATTGGGAGCAATCGTTCCAACTTCGCCTTTGTAAGAACGATATTTCTTCATTCGGACACGGCAAACAAGTCCCAGCTGTTTCATTAAACGCTGAACGGTCTTGTGATTCAGATGAATTTTTCGGTTCCGTAGTTCCTCGGTAATACGGCGATATCCATATCTACCCTTGTTCTCGTGGTAAATAGCGGTAATTTCTGCTTTTGCTGTCTCATATTTGTCAGCACGCTTCATTTGCTTTAGGTGGTAATAGAAAGATGCACGGGGCAGCTGAGCGATTTCAAGCAAAAGGGACAATACAAATTCTCGCCTTAGATTTTGGACTACCAGCGTTTTTTCTGCTGGCGTCGCTCTCGCTCCAAAACCAAGGCTTGCAAATTTTTTAGGCAGGCTACCTCTGCACGCAACCGCTGATTTTCTGCAATGAGATCTTCTTCGGTCGATTGGGGAAGCTTGCGTGGGCGGCCAGTAATCTTGCGTCCTCGCCGCTCAACAGCCAATCCTTCCGGCCCTTCCTCCAAGTAGATTCGCTCCCAATTTCTCACACGGTCTTCTCCTGCAATCTCAAAACGAAGTCTCGTTTCCTTATAACTTAGTCCCTCCTCTCGCATGGTCTCCGCCACGATCTTTTTGAATTCTGGTGTATATCGTTTGTTCCCTATTCCTTTGGTCATAAAATCACCCCACTTGTTATTCAGTATATCACATACTGTCTAACAAATAGGGTGCAGTTCATTCGATAGGAAAGCGGTTTTTTCATTTTTTACAGCCTGGCTGCGAAAAGATTTTCGCTTTTCCGTCCGGACTGTTCTGGGGATTGGCAGAAGAGAGAAGCTCTGGAGTTTGACTGATGATTGGGACAGCAGAAATCACTAAGCCGCCAGAAAGCAAACGAAAGGATGAGGAAAACAAGAACATCGGAGTCGATCATGGATACTACGCAATCAATACCCGCAGTTTTTCCTTCCCAGCCGGTATCACAGCTTACCGGTACGAACCATATACCCTGCAAAACACGCTGGAATACCAGGGAAAGTATTATGTGTGCGGGACCGGCAGACAGCCGATTCTGAGAAACAAAATGGAAAACGACAATTATTACCTTTTGACCTTAGCAGCCATCGCAAAAGAAATCCAGCGGCGCGGTGAAAAATGAGAATGCGCCGGATTTGTTTTCAGAGTTCCAAGACTTTAGAAAAATTTTCCCATTCGATCACGGTGCCAACGTCAGAGAAATAATACTGGCCTTGGGTAAGGTCAGGCGCAGGAGCCCGCCTTCTATCTGAAAATCCGTAAACGCCCGGGGAAGCACGGTGCAAGGCGCGTCGAAAGTATTGCGGCTGTGGATTTCACCTGTAAGGATTTCCCCTTCGCACTGACGGCAGGACCAATGGGGAAACTCGACGTCCAAGGCGTACTCCTTTTCCAGAGAACAATTTACCAGAGTCGCCAGCAGAGTTTCGCCTTTTTTAGATACAGAACAGGATACGCAAGGAAGCTCCTGGCCCTGAAAGGAAACCGTATCCTCTTCTACAAAGCTATGGACTAAGACAGCGTCCTGATGGTTTTGGTACATCCGGAATACGTAATAAACCGGGGTTTTCACCAGCTGATCTCCCTTGGTCTCCAAAATACTGCATAGGGCATTAATGGACATGCACAGGCTGCACAGCAGCAAATCCTTAGACCGCTGGTTATAAATATTCAGCACGGCGGCGGCAATCAGGGCGTCCCGCATGGTCATGTGCATAGACCACAGCTCCTCTGGCTTTTCCTGGCGGTACCAGGTGCCCCATTCGTCAATTGCCAGCTTCACGCCTTGATTACCGGTCCGGCGGTTCAGTATCCCCAGATGCCGGGAGATGCTGCCGTCGATTTTCAAAGCGTTTTGCAAGGCCGCGTAATACTCCTCCTTTGTAAACTCCACACTGTCGCCGCTGACAATCGGCCCTCCCTGCATACTTTGGCCGCTGCCTTCCGGAACAGAGGGAATGATCTGATAAAGGGTCATGGCGTCAAAGCTTCCCGGCTCCACCAGCCCCGCCAGCAGATCCGTATGCTCATAGGAAAAATGCTGGGGCCCCCTCAGCAGCCGTACCAGCTTGTTGGCCCCATACTCCCGGGCAAACTGGCTGTACCTCCGGTAATCCTCCGCGTAGCCTTGGGCGGTCTCATAGAACCACCATTCATTTCCCATACAGATGTATTTCAGCCTCCAGGGCTTTTCCCTGCCGTTTTTCTTCCGCAGCCTGGTCATTTCAGTATCGCCCTCAAAGGTGATGTATTCCAGCCAGGAGGCTGTCTCCCGCACGGTGGCGCTGCCTACGTTGAATACCAGATACGGTTCGCAGCCCAGAGCTTCGCATAAATTGAAAAACTCATGGGTGCCGAAGCTGTTGTCCTCCACCTGGTGGGTCCAGCGGTTGATCAGGGGCTTTCTTTCCTCCTGAGGACCGACGCCGTCCATCCAATGGTAGGAATCAGCCACCCCGCCGCCGGGCCAGTGGAGCAGCGGCACCCGGATGTCCCGGTAAGCCTGGATAACATCCAGGCGCACGCCGTCTTCGTTGGGGATGGGGGAATCCTTTCCCACAAACAGGCCGCCGTAGACGATCCTGCCGGCCTGCTCGATAAACTGGCCGTACAGTTCCCTGTTGATTTTGCCTTTTTCCTGAAGGGGGTCGATGGTCGCGCGAAGTTTTTTCATTCAAAATACCTCCTGCTACAATTTTTTGGGATGCTCGGAAACGGAAATAGACGGACTCGGCCGGTACCGACTGGGGTCCAGGCCCAGCCGGTGGATGTTTGCGCTGCGGTACTGGGTGGGAGACATGCCGAAAATTCTGCGGAACAGGCGGGAAAAGTAATTATAATCGTCGATCCCGAGCAAGGTGGAAATGTAATTGATTTTATAGTCGGTAAGATAAAGGTACTCGCTGGCCTTGATCATTTTTCGTCGGGCTACATAGTTGCTCAGGGACATCCCTGTGTTTTGCTTGGTCCGGTGGTAGATAGTAGACGGACTGATAAAGATCTCGGCGCTGATATTCTCCACGGTGATCCTGTCGTGAATATGCTCGTCGATATAGCCGTCAATCCGCTCCCAGATCGGGTCGTCTTGGATCCGGATGTATTTGGCGGTGATGGTTTCGATGCAGGAAAGCATCGCCCGCGCGCCGGCTTTGTGTTTTTCGGCGAGGCTTTGGACGGCAGGCATCAGGTTGCCGACACCATCAATCCTGATGGATTCCTCGCCCATTTTCGTTCCGTCTTTGAGGCATAGCCCTCAAAAGAATTCCTATCGCCGGCTTTGTTTCCGTTCATCGGGCCTGCCCGCATAGGTACGCTGAGCAAAATTGGGGGTTCCTGGGCGCGTCACCTTTTTTCGCCAAGCTTCACAAGTGAATCCGCCCGCTTCCTTAGAACAGGGGTCGGGCGGATTGTTGTGTGTAAACAGCCACCTAAGCGGCTGACAGCCTTGAAAAATCGGCCGGTGTTCTTTTTTCTCCGGCTTCCGGCTTTCTCAGCTTAGGTATAGCCAGGAACCGGTCCTTATGATATAATGAAGCAGACGGGAATTCCCCCGGAGTAATCAAAAAAGGTGTGTGGTTATGCAATATCGGTTATTGGCGTTAGACCTGGATGGAACCCTGGTGACCTCTCACGGCGGCATCACAGAAGCCGCGAAACAAGCTATATGGTCCTATATCGACGCTGGCGGTGTAGTGGCTCTGGCCTCCGGCCGGCCTACCCGGGGCCTGTGGCCCGCCCAGGATCTGCGGCTGGCCCAAAAAGGCGGCTATTTGCTGTCCTATAACGGCGGAAAAATCGTAAACTGCAAAACCGGTGCGGCAATATATGAAAAAGATATCCCTCAGGACCTGGTGCCCGTCATTATCCGTATGATTCGGGACGCTGGCATGGAGGCCATCAGCTATCAGGATCAATACGTGCTGTTAGAGCATGTGGATCGGCTGTGGTTCGACCGGGAGGCGTCGGTGTGCCGGATGGAATATAAGGAGGTTCCCGACCTGGCGACTTACGTCACCTTTCCAGTGGTGAAGCTGATGGCCTGTGGCGCACCGGAGCAGATCCTGGCGCTGGAGAAGCAGGCCCAGGAGGCCATTGGCAGCCGGGTGGATGTTTTCCGATCGGAGGATTTTTATCTGGAATTTGTGGCAAAGGGCATAGACAAGGCCGCCACCCTGGAAGTCCTGCTCAAGCATCTTGGATTAACCCGGGACAGCCTGGCCGCCTTCGGGGACAGCTACAATGATATTCCTATGATAAAATACGCCGGATTCGGGGTTGCGATGGCCAATTCGATTCCAGAGGTGCTTCAGGCCGCAGACGCCGTGACCAAAAGTAACGATGAAGACGGCGTAGCCCACGCGATTTACCGGTATCTTTTGGACCGGCCTGATTGTTAATAGTAAATTCACACTAGACTAGTGACTTTTTCCCTTTCCGCGTGTTATAATAATCCTAGACGGAACGTATTATTAAAGGAGGTTCTTTCAAAATGGATGGAAATAAAAAGGGTAAATTCGGAATCGCATTGCTGGTGATCGGCGCTTTAGCCGGCCTGGCCTATTTTCTGGTCAAGATCACGAATCACCGCAAAATCGTATTCAGCTCCACACCCGTGATGGATGAATACGATTTCAGCGATTGTGACGGCTGCGAGGACGGCGACTGCGCCGCGTGCAGCGGCATCACCTTTGACGACGAGGATGCGGAGGATCAGAACTGAGGGGAGGAAACCCTATGAGCTGCAGCAAGGAACTGAGACGCTTCTTTTTAGCCGGTATCGGCGCCATGGCCACGACGGCGGAAAAGTCCAAGGAAATCGTGGACGCTTTCGTCCGGAAGGGCGAACTTACCGTGGAACAAGGCAGGATCATCAACGAGGAACTAAAACGGGATGTGAAGAAAACGGTGAGCCAAGCGGAGGACACGGTGAAAAGGCATGTGGAAATCGCTGTGGATTCCGACGCTCCCCTGGTCCGGAAAAGCCTTTTGGAGCAATTGGAGCAGATGAGCCCGGAGGAGCTGGAGCTTTTGCGGAGCAAGCTTGCCGAAATGGAGAAAAAGGATGACCCAGACGTCAAACCAAAATCATGAGAACCGGAAAACGCCCCCTGTCTCTGTCAAAGAGGCAGGGGGTTCCGACAATGCCGCCATGGGCAGCCGTTTCCGGGAGCTGCTGGGCATTCTTCGCAGGCACGACCTGGTCCGAGGCCTGACCCCGGAAAAGCTGCGGGCGGTCCTGGAGGATATGGGGCCTACCTTTATTAAGCTTGGCCAGATCATGTCCATGCATCCGGATATCCTTCCCAAGGAATACTGCCAGGAGCTTTCCAAGCTGCGGGCGGATGTGAAGCCTTTGCCCTTTTCAGAGATCAAAGGGGTAATCGAGGAAGAATATAAGCTTCCCATCCAAGAGGTTTTTGCTCAGATAGACACAGAACCTCTTGGTTCTGCGTCTATCGCCCAGGTGCACAAGGCCTCTCTGCCCGACGGCAGACAGGTGGTGCTCAAGGTTCAGCGTCCGGGCATCCAGCAGATCATGGCCAACGACATTCTGCTTTTGCGGAAAGCCGCGGGCCTTTTAAAGCTTTTGAGCGGCGGCGATCAGCCTGTGGATCTTGACATGGTTCTGACAGAAATGTGGGCGGTCGCTCAGGAGGAGATGAATTTCCTAAAGGAAGCTGGAAACCTGCTGGAATTTGAAGACCTGAACCATGAAATCGCATATATCGCCGCGCCCAAGCTGGAAAAGGAGCTTTCCACCGGAAAAATCCTGGTCATGGAATACATCGAAGGCATCCCTATTGACCAAATCCAGACTCTGGAGGCAATGGGCTACGACATGACAGAGATCGGGGAAAAGCTGGCGGACAATTACTGCAAGCAAATTTTCGACGACGCCTTTTTTCATGCCGATCCCCATCCGGGAAACATCTGGATTCGGGATGGTAAGATCGTCTGGCTGGACTTCGGCATGATGGGGCGGCTCACCGCCCGGGATAAGGGCCTGTTCCGCCAGGCCATCGCGGCGCTGGCGAACCGGGATGTTTACGAGCTAAAAAACGTAATTTTAACCCTGGGCGTGGTCAAGGGCAAGGTCAACCATACCAGGCTGTATACCGATTTAGACGATTTCGTTACCCGCTACGGGGAGTTACTCCTGGGCAGCCTGAACATGGGGCAGCTGCTGGAGGAACTGATGGATCTGGCGAAAACCAACGGTATTTCCCTGCCCGCCGGCCTGAGTATGCTGGGCCGGGGCGTTATGACCATCGAAGGGGTCATAACCGCCTGCTGTCCCCAGGTCAGCGTCATTCAAATTATCGTGAACCACCTGGCCGGCGGCATAAAGGATCAATTCAACGTGAGACAGGCCGGTATTTCCCTGTGGGAAGCCCTGCAGGGCTTTCTAAACAAGGGCGTCACTGTGCCGGCTCAGTTTTCCGACGTGCTGCGGATGGCCGCTAAGGGTCAAACTAAGCTGAATCTAGAAATCGTCGGCTCTGAGGAGCCGCTGCAAAAAATAGACCGTATGGTGAACAAGCTAGCGCTGTGCATGATCACCGCAGGGCTGACGGTTGGCTCCAGCCTGCTGTGCTCCATTGAACTGGAGCCTAAGTGGGGCGGAATTCCCTGGCCCGCCGGGGTGGGCTACCTGCTTTCCCTGCTGTTCCTCGGCAAGCTTCTGTGGGACATGTACCGGAGAAAGGGAAAGCCAAAGTAAGCCGACCCGCCGGAATGCCGCCGCCATTCGCAGCAGTACCCGTCAGATTGACAGTCCCTCGGCCGCGAGGCGGAAGGCTTCTCAGCCGGCAGGCTATCGGGATGGTATCCATACAGGGGCCAACCCTTCGAACTTTAACCGCACTGTTACTCTTCCTAAAAACACGCCTGCCGTAAAGACAGGCGTGTTTTTGATTGATGTCTTTAGACGAGGAAATAAACCCCCGGTTCTACTGTGGGAAGAAAAAAAGCTTTAGCATGAGGCTTTCCGAAGGAAAGCAAATACTTGAGAGGAAACGGTTGAATGAGAA
>ERZ773221.2797-NODE-2797-length-12764-cov-2.436620_pt1 | contig 12764 bp, 12 predicted proteins | sample MGYA00580994_ERZ773221 | MGnify/ENA primary metagenome ERZ773221 (study PRJEB29015, sample SAMEA2737758) | human gut metagenome | biome: human gut; feature: human-associated habitat; material: faeces | place: China | collected 2012 ... | reverse complement strand
ACTAGCACCACGGGTGATTTATAGTATACTATGTCAAAAGGAGGAGTTAGATGAACAATCAAATCACACTAGCGTATTTAGATTATGATGATCTAGATGCTTTACAAGTTGTAAGTGTTGTCAGTTTTTATGAATCGTTTATCGATGGCGCAGATCCACTTGATATGCAAGAATATTTACAGACACAATTGACAACTGAAATATTGGCAGTAGAATTGGCACAGCCAACCAGTAAATTTATTGGTATTAAGGATCATCAAATACTCATTGGTTATATGAAAGTCAATGATGAAAAAGATGCTATAGAGATTCAACGGCTCTATCTGCTCAAAGATTATCAAAACAAAGGGTTAGGGCAACGGTTACTCGATGAAGCGAATCGTTATGCTAAAACGAAACAAAAACGTTATTTACGTTTGGCTGTTTATGAAAAAAATCATGCAGCTATTCGTTTTTATGAACGATATGGATTTAAAAAAATCGGGATCAAACATTTTCTTTTAGGAAAACAAGATCGTATTTGTCCGATTTTAGAAAAAGAAATCTAAAAAACGTCTTCACTTTTGATGCTGAGGACGTTTTTTAGACTGGTAGTGGAACCATAATTCGCTTTCTTTTTTGATAAAACGCTAATTCCGTCACACCTTTTGCTTTTAACAGAGCAAAAAGATCATCGAAATGGAAACGGAAATGTCCAAGGTAATGCCCATCTGATCCAACACTAAACAAGGTACCACCACGTGAAAGATATAAATCGATGACATATTCATATAGCGCTAAATTGTCATACAAGTAAGCGCTCTTAGCATTTAATTCGAATGCCAATTTATTTTTGATTACTTGATCTAGAATCGGTAAAAACTGCGCTTCATATTGTTTAAATTCAGCAACGGATAGACCAAATACCCGAAAACCATAGTCAAAATGAGCAAAGACATCTGCTTCTATAACAACTAGTGCTTCTGAAAGTTGTGCAAAATACCGAGGAATCACAATAGCAGGGTCCATATCTTTGACTTCGTCATCTAAATAATCAAATTGACCATTATGATGCACACTGAGTAATTTTAAATTGTAATCTTTATCGGCTAAATAGTCGATGATCCGATCCTTTTCAGAAGCGATGTAACCGATTTCTATGCCTTTTAAAACACGATTGCCAAAACGCTTATTTAAGCTATCGATTGTTTGACTGTACATTTCATAATCGGGGATATCATCGACTTTAGTAACAGGATTGGCTAAGTCAAAATGTTCAGTTGTCACGACGTAACCATCGTAGTTTGTTAAATAGTCCTCATTTCTTGGGAGTTTTGAGACTACTATATGCGTCTTTTTGTTGATTTACCAACATGTTTAGACATTTTCCTCTAGGAAAAAATTAACTAGCACCACGGGTTTATTATATATAATTTGCTGACGATCATGTTTCCTATCAAACAGCCATAAATATATCATTATTAATGGAAACTCTAATGAACCTTCTAGAACAGGAACGCAAATAATAACTAAGCTTGCAAGGAAATCAACTAAAATAATTTTCCTGTTCAAATAACCCGTCACTAGTCTATAAATAATAATTAGTTCAAAAACATTTAAAAAGCCCGAAACGAATGCTTGTGGTAAAGTTAAATCAATCATTTTCTAAACCATTATTTAATTAACATCCCCATTAAATTTGCAACCACTAACATACCCAAAAACACCATTAAATTCAGTGGCCCTGCATGTAAAATACAGTAAATCAAAATTAATCCAACATAAAATATATTAATAATTACCAAATTTTTCTTCTTTTCTAAGTCCATCGTTAAATCCCTACTTTACCCATCCTTCAGACAAGGCGAATGAAATAATAATTGTTAATATGAAACAAACAACCGCAATCATTATTGAACGTTCAGCACTTGGGCGCATAATAAATTCTCCTTTAGTAGATAATTACAGGCTCATTTTTCTGTAAGTCATGAAAGGCTTGACCAGCAATATCTGGATGCATATTGATACATCCATGCGATCCGCCACCTTTAGCGAGATAGGCTTGTTTCGACCAGTCATGACGCCAGCTTGCATCATGAAATCCACATCCACTATCAGTAAATGGTGACCAATATTGGACCTTACTTGCATATTTCGAACCATCATCGTTAAGGCCTCGAAGAACAGACGGTGTTTGCTGGTACATGATATACCAGACACCTTTTGGCGTCTCATTTCCTTTATTATTCGTTCCACTAACAATATCAGTACTAAGAACACACTTACCATCCTTATAAAACCAGGCATGTTGGTCGGCTAGTGAAACTTCGGCGTAAGTGTCCCCTATACCATTGTTGCTTGTAGTATTATACCCAGTTCCTTGTTGATTATAACCTTTACCATAGATATCATTTTTGGCGTTTACTGTTTGCTTATTTGCAACCAATGCATTCGTAAGAGTCTTTCCAGCTTGTTTTTTACTGATCTTCCAACCATACGAGCCAGCATCTGTTGTTTTGATCACTGATCCATCATGTGTTTTGAATTCAAATGATTTGCCAAGGGTTGCTTGGGTATTATTAATTTCATCAATCTTTGAATTAGCTGCTCCAGTGTCAAAGTGATATTTTCCATTTTGATATGTTGCTCTGGTAATAATCTCACCACAATTTAACTGATACTTTTTGTTTTGTACTTGGTATGTTACAGTTCGTTTTGATAATTCTTCGAGCTTTGCTTTTTCATTCTGAACAGTTTTACTATTTGCAGAAAGCGGAGCTTTGTATACTGGCCTCAAGTAAATAGTTCCGCCAGCAATCTCATTCTCAACTTTATTATACAAACCATCTAAACTGTATTGAGTACCACCAACTGCTGGTTTTACTTGTACTCGGCCATTTTCGTATACAGCGTAAGCATCAACAGGAGCTTTTCGTCCATTATTTAATTCTGTTACCTTTTGACTGACTGCTTGATCAATCTTTGATACTTCATCTTGATTAACATTTTGAGGCTTAATCGCAATATTCTTTGCCTTTGATGATGGGAAGAAAGTATACTGACTATGTAATGCATTTTCAATTTTTTGTTCGTCAGCACTACTAAACTTTGCTACTGATTGCTTATCCGTAAATACTAACTCATTGTTAACATAAATTTTTGGCGATTGTGGATTATCTTGTAACTTCTTTAATGCTTGCTTAGCAGTCAATCCACCAACCGACACATTATCAATCTTAACGTTCTTATTAAAATGACGACGCTGGTGAATAGTCATGCAGCCAACCACCAGCACTAATAAGCACAATGTGATTATTATTAGTTGTTTAATAGATAGTTTTTGCATAAAAGTACTCCAATAACATCCAAACCTTTAAGTATATTTCTATACTAAATGATCACTTAATAAACATATTCATTACGCTCATTCATTATATACTAAAGCGCAAACAATTAGTATATTTTACATCTTTCATAGTATTTTTACTAAAAAAGTGTCTGGACAAAATGCCGGACACTTTTTAGTAACCAAACTATTTAGCGGTTGTAACTTGATATTGATTATTACCCTTAGCTTTGTAGTAAATAGTTTGACTGTTGTAGGTTACAGAACCATTACCTTCCTTGGCATTTTTGTAAAACTCTTCAACAGATGTATTATTATCAATCACGCCAGCTTTTTGCGCAGCCCGGTAGCTAAAGTTCATCCCATCTTCCACTGTTACAGGTTGTTGAGTTGATGCAGTTTGGGTTGTCTTTCGGCTTACTGTCCGCCGGTTATTTGTTGGCAACACTGCGGTTTCCCTTGTAATTATTCGTAGTAGCTTTAGGACTAGCAGTTTGACCAGAATTACTTACCGCCGTTGCTTGGGTTGTATTTTGACTTTGTGCAGGTTGGGCTGTTTGATTACCACTGGTTACTGCGGCAGATGCAGAAGTTGCCTCGCTATCATTAGTATCAGCTACTGAAGACGTATCATCAGAATCATCGTCCTTAACTTTATCTGAACTATCTTCTTTGGCTGCTTTATGTTTTTTAGATGAACTACTACTTGTAATTGTCTCAGTCTTAGTAGCTTTTTCACTAGCAACTTTCTTTGATGAAGATGGGTGTAGTAACATGTATCCTCCACATACCACAATAATTACAACTAGCAATGAAATAACCGTTAATTTACCCCTATTTTTACTCATCTTTTCCTATCTCCTAATATTTCACTTTAATTTATCTTTTTATTATACTCGATAATTTGATATTTTTTACATTTTGCAGAATTCGTAGTGTTTTTTGCAGAATTCGTTATCTGTTTGAGCGATTTTTACTAAAAGGTAAAGAAATGGTAAAGAAGCGTTTTCATCAACCAAAAAGAGCGTATAATGATGGCGATTAAAAATTGGGAGGGGTTAATATGAAAAAAGTTAGCCTATTTAGTACTGCATTAGCGGTTATTGCTGGATTATCAATCGCCGAAAGTAACGCCAACGCAGCTCAACGCAGTAATAATAATACTAATGACGTTAATGAAGTTGGTTCACTCGTTTATTCAAATGCTTATGGTCAAGATTACGTTAACGATGCTCATAGCATTAGCGTATTCAAAGATAGCAATGGCCGTTATGGGATCGGTCAAGGAACCGCTGATAGTACTGCCTTCTTCAAAATCAATAACGATGGAACCGTAACGATTTGGCAGTTAAAGAGTGATCCAAATACACCTACTTACAAACAAGGCTATACTAAGAAGACCGTCTCAATTGCCAGTTTACAAAAGTCCGAAAACCAAACATCTTCGCAAAAAGCAACGATTAATAATGCTATTTCAGCGATTAAAAATAACCCATCAGTAACGCCAACACAAAGCAGCAATTCAACTGCTGCGGCTGCAAGCTCATCAACTACACAAAAGTCAACTAGCCGACAAGCATTGCTTCAAGATCAACAGGTCATTGATGATCTTGGAATACAAGCTTATAACAAATACTATGGAGATGACTATCAAAGTAATCATCTCAACGTATTTAAGGATAGCAATGGTCGCTACGGGATTGGTCAAGGAACGACTGAAAGCACCATGTACTACAAGATTAATAATGACGGAAAGTCTATGACTGTTTGGCGCTTAGCATCTAAACCTGGCACTTTAGTCGCTCAGCAGAAATACATCACTTCAACTATTAGCCTTAGTTCTTTAGGTTTCAATCCTGATAGTCAGAATAACAGCCAAACTACCACTTCTTCAAATGCCTCTAGTACACAGGGCTCTTCTGCTAGCCAAACAAGTTCAAGCGCCACTAATTCTAGTGCAACAAATAAGCAAACTACTCAAACTAGTCCAGCCAATAACTCAGCAATAACAAGCCCTACACAAACACCTGCTGAAACTAAACGAGTTGCTAAGAAAGCAAGTAAGAATATTACTGTTCCTTCATCCCAAGGTAAGCAACCATTGTCTTACTATAAAGTAGCGGCGTTAGTTTACGCTAAGGCATTTGGAGTTGATCGTCTTAATGAGCAGGGCTTACAGCTAACCATGAATAAGAATCACTCACGCTTTATTCTTGGAGATGGCACACCTGCCAATACTATTCTTTTCCGTGTAAACCAAGGTAAGAAGACAGTTACCGTTTGGACTCCGAATAATAATGATCAATCAATGACAAAGACTACTTATGACATTAGTGCTTTAATTAATGAGTTCTATGCAACTGATGCACAACAAAGTCTAATTAACCAAACTGCACAATCGCTTAAAAAGTAATTTCAAGGGAGCGAGACAGAAGTCACTTGTGACTTCGTTTTCGAGCCCCCGCAAGCAACAATAGGCCTCTAACGTTCGGTTTTGCCGGACGTTAGAGGCCATTGTTGTACTGCGTATTTGCTTTTTATGAAAGTAACTTAACTTATGTTACAGTTCCTTATCTCAATATATCGATCAAATTCTTATTAGCCGCTTGGCGTGCCGGTAAGATTCCAAAAATCAAACCAACAGCTGCCGACGTTCCAAACGCCAACAAGAAAGCATTAAGCGAAATATGAGCGTGAATATGAATGCCCCCGCCACCAATCGCATTTGATAAAAGCGGTGCTAGTAAGTGCGCCAATCCCGCGCCGCCTAAAAAGCCTAATAATCCACCTGTCATGGTAAGAATTACTGCTTCCACTAAAAATTGCATCATGATGTTAAATGGTGTGGCCCCCACAGCTAAGCGAATTCCGATTTCTTGTGTCCGCTCAGAAACTGAAATATACATCATGTTCATTACCCCAATTCCGGCAATGAAAAGAGAAATCGCCGCAATAAAACTAATGAAAGTAGTAATAATACTCATTTGAGAAGAAAATTGCTTAAGAGCTTTTTCCATGTCTAGGTACTGATAGGTTCCTTGAGTCGCTGCTGAACTATTATTTTTTAAGTACTTTGCGACTCTGCGGGAAATAGCACTGGCATTTACACCTTGGCTAAAGGTTAATTTAAGCGTATTTCCTTCTTTAACACTATCTCCTTGATAGTAAACTTTTTTCGGTAATAATAAATCAACCCCGTATGAGTTTTGGTTCCCGTCATCAGTGAATTGTGCCTGTGTCTTATATACTCCCGTAACCTTATAGGTGACATTATTAATTGTTACAGTTGTGCCAAGCGCATTTTGTGCTGAACCATATTGCCGTTTAGCTACTTTTTCACTCATTAGGACATTAGCTTCCCCTAGTTCAAAAGTTCGTTTACTAAAGTTGTGACCCGCAATAAGTTTTACCGTATGGGTTGGTTTCTTTAATAAGCTTAGTGTCACTGATTTCGTTGCATCACCAACATCTGCATGTGTTGACAGATTATCTGATTCCTGCTCAATCTCAGCCTTTTTAATTTCACCACCAAATTGAGTATTAATATCAGCAACTTGTTCCTGCGTGAATCCATTGACGGTCGAATTAACATTATCAGGATTGTAGACGATCTCGGTCGTTTGCTGGCCTTGCTTAGCATTATTACCGAACTTATCATACATCGTTTTCGTAATCCCGTCCCCAATTCCAAGGATAGCAATAACTGCAGCAATACCAATCATAATTCCAATAATCGTTAGGAAACTCCGCTTTTTATTCGCTTTTAATGACTGGATAGCTGATTTGATCAACTCAATTGTCTGCATGATATTCACCGCCTTTACTGTCACTCACAATTCGACCATCAATAATTTTAATTATTCGGTCACATTGTTCAGCGACATGAGGATCGTGGGTAACCATAATAATCGTTGTTCCTTCTTCATGATTCAATCGCTTAAAAAGATTCATAATTTCTTGGCTTGTTTCCGTATCGAGCGCTCCCGTTGGTTCGTCAGCAATTAAAAATTTCGGGTTCGTTGATATTGCCCGGGCAATAGATACTCTTTGTTGTTGACCACCAGACATGTTTTTAGGGAATTGATCTTCATATCCAGCTAAACCAACTTGCTCTAAAACTTCAGAAACACGTTCGCCAATTTCACGGCGTCGTTTTCCTGCATATAGCAAGGGTAATCCAACATTATCTGCAACGGTTGATCCACGTAGCAGTTTGAAATTTTGAAAAACGAAACCGACATTTTGATTTCGTAAATTTGAAAATTGCTTTCGCGAATAATCATGGATTGGGTGATTTTGGTAGAAGTATGTTCCCTCAAAATCATCATCAAGAAAGCCCACAATATTAATCAAGGTTGATTTTCCTGACCCAGATTCACCGATAATTGCTACTAATTCTCCTTGCTCAATGTCAACATTAATATCATGGAGAACATGAAAACGTTGGCTACCTTGACGGTAATATTTATTAATGTTCTTTAGCTTGATCATATTAATCAACCTTTGCATTATTTTTCAACTTACTGTTAGGGTTAGTCACAATCCGATCACCAGCATCAACTCCATCAGTCACAATATAAGAGCTGTTGACTGCCCGGCCACTAACATCTGTCTCGCGAACTCGGTTATCTGAACCAACAACAAATACCTTCCCATGACGAACTGCCGATTTGGGAATTTGAACCCCATCTTGTTTAATAGAAGCTTTTGCTGTTTGCCCCGCCATAAATTTATTAGCACTAACATTAGCAGTTACTTCATATTTGGTATTATTTCCACTATTTTTAGTTGGAATTGTTGAAAGATAACTTACCTGAGTATTAGAAGTCCGGTTCGTTGCTAGGGCCTTCACCTTTAGATCGGCACTTTGATGAAGTTTACTATAATCATATTCCGAAACTTGACCGACAAATTGAAGCGTATCTGAGTAAAGAGTAATTACAGGAGCATTTTGCTTTGACTGGTCAACCGTAACATAACCTGCAAAAGGCGCTGTTAATGTTTGATTAACCTTGCTTGAAGCGGTGTTAAGCCGTTGTTGAGTGGCAGCAACACTTGCTTGTGCGTCTGCATATGCATTTTGCGCTTCGGTAAGCTGATTGCGCAGGTCATTGTACCCTTCATCACCTTGCCCCATCCCATTCAACTGTTGGCGTAAATTATTGATCGTCTGTTGTTGGGCATTCATCGTTCGTTGACTTTTACTAAGGTCTCCCTGCAGTTCAGTAACACTATCTTGTGTACTATCATTATGCATGGTTAAGAGTGCTTCTCCTTGCGCAACGTGATCCCCATTTTTCACATTAAGATTTTGCAGGTTACCAGATGGCAAGGTTAATGTTTGCGTCTGGACTGGTTCAATCTTTCCTGTCAGATTAAAATCTGATTGCTCAGTAACCCGTAGAATATTATATTCATTTTTTTCTGTTGCTTTTTCCTCACTTGCATATCGAATTGAAACTAATACAAGAATGATAATTACAATTAGGCCACCGATGCCAATCCACCGACGTCGACGTGTTGCAAATAATTGTCGTAATCGAGATTTATGATGGCTGTTTCTTTTCGCAGTCATATGAATATTCCTCCAAATAGCAATTTTGTAGTTAATCACTTATGTAACTAAGTATATAAGTGGTGAGACGATATTGCAAGATTGTATTGAAAAGAATTCAATAATTTCCCAGGTAATACTAAAGGGACCGCAATCCAAACTTGCGATCCCTTTATTTGCGTCGTTTAATTAAATTTTATTGTCGTGCTTCGTAAATTAGATGTTTGTTAGTAAATTCATCAATTCCGTAACTGCTGAGTTCACGACCGTAACCTGAATTCTTAACACCGCCAAATGGTAATTCTGGTAATGAAGCCCAGCCCGCATTAATCCAACTCATTCCAGTTTCGATCTTCGCTGCTACTCGTTCTGCATGTTCGGAATCATTGCTAAAGACAGTGTTTCCTAACCCATAGCTTGAATTATTAGCCAATTCGATTGCCTCCTCTTCGGAACTAACCTTATAAACTGAAGCTACTGGCCCAAACATTTCCGTATCAAATATTGGGTTATCTGGAGTGATATCAGTTAAGATCGTTGGCATAAAGAATTGTCCTTCCATATCTACCGACTTATTACCATAGTAAACTTTGGCTCCGTTTTCTACAGCTGTATCTACTTGTTTTTGGAGCTTCTCCTTAGCCTTCTTAGAAGATAGTGGAGCAAGAGTTGTTAATGGATCAAGCGGATCACCCATTTTAACCTTAGAAAACGCATCTTTCATCATCTTTAAGAAACGATCATAATCCTTTTCAAGTACAATAAAACGTTTTGATGATGTACATACTTGTCCGGCATTATACAGACGGGCTGCCGGGGCAACTTTTTCAACAAGGTCCCAATCTGCATCATCTAAGATAATAAAGGCATCATTACCACCAAGTTCCAAAGTACTCTTCTTCAAATTAGCCCCAGCCTCTTTAGCAACGGTTGCACCGCCGCGTTCAGAACCAGTAAGACAAACGCCAGCTACCCGCTTATCAGCAATTGCCTTATTTACTTGGTCATATGAAAGGAACAAATTAGTTAAACTGCCAGCTGGCGCACCAGCTTCCTTAACGGCATCGGCAAACGCTTGGGCTGATGCTGGACAATTCGATGCATCCTTCAAAATCATGGGGTTTCCTACAATAAAGTTAGGAATAAATACCCGGGCAATTTGATAGAATGGGAAATTCCAAGGTTCAACCGCAACTAAAATTCCTAATGATTGCTTCAAAACTTTGGCGCGTCCACTTGTCGTCGCAATAATTTTTGGTTGCATAAATTCATCTGCATGGGCTACATAATAATCACAGAAAGAAGCACAAAGGTCAACTTCGCCTTCTGCTTCGCTAATTAGTTTTCCCATTTCCTTACTCATAACTGTCGCATATTCAACACGCCGTTCACGCAATATTTGAGCTAACTTTAAAATTTGACGTTTCCGTTCTTCAAGGTCATTGTACTTCCGCCAATCTAAATATAATTGATGCGCCGTAGTCAATGTTTGTTCTAATTCTTCATCAGTTGTATTTTCAAACGTTTTTTCTACTTGGTTCGTAAATGGATTGATACTTTGATATGCCATTATGGTTCCTCCTTAAATAAACGCTTACATTTTACAACTTTTTCATAGACCAATTCAACTAATATTACTCCATCAAAATCAAATTACCTCATATTGAAAAGTTTGTTTTTTAACAAATAAAAGCTATTTTATTCTACCTCTAACTAATAATTTAATTATACAAGAAACGCTTTCTTGTTAATTTAATTTCAAGTATACCAATTTGTGAATTTATTTTTTTGAAAGAAGTGTTTAAATTAGCGTCTTGGTTTGAAATACGCTACGATTAGGTTAGGTACATATAGAAAGGATGATGTTTCAATGACACTTAAGATTTACTCATTTGGTGGTGGTCAAATGGTGGAAGCAATGTTGCGGGCTGCCCTGAAGAAAGGAGTAATCACTCCTGAAACAACCGGCGTAACAGATATTTCGATCGATCGAGTTAATTATTTGACAGATACTTATCATATTCAAGCAAGTCAACGACCCGATTGGACTGCCGTTGAGAATGCGGACCTTGTTATTCTGGGAGTACGTCCACAAGATAACTGGCAAGAAATCATGAGAGAGCTTGTCGCCCATCACTACCAAAAGGACGTGCTTTCAATTATTGCCGGCGTAACAGTTGCGCAACTTTCATCACAGGAAGATCTTTTTGCAATTACGCGGATCATCCCCAATACCTTGACTGATGTTGCCATGGGTTATAGCGGCGTCGTTAAAAACAATCGAGCTAATCAAACTGTCATTGAAGACTTTCTAAATAGTTTTGGAAAAGTCGATTACATTGATGAATCCTTGCTAGATGTATTTACTGGATATGGCGTGGCTGGGCCAAACTATATCTATAACTTTCTAATTAGTTTTACAAACGCAGGCGTGCTTGCCGGAATGCCTCGCCAACAAGCAAACAAACTTGCTCTTGAAAATTTACGCGCAGCCGCTGCATTTGTAGAACAAAGTGGTAAACACCCTGCCGAATTACTTGATATTAATAATTCTGCTGGCGGAGTGGGTATCACAGCTCAGCACGAGTTAGACAAAAGCTCTTTTTCAGCCGGAATCGAAAATGCTGTCCTTGCTGCTGTTAAACGAACAAAGGAATTAGGCAAACAGAATAAGGGTGATTAAAATGACAGAAACATTAAATTGGGATCATACAATGGTCGATGTAACTAATCTGCAAGATGCAATTGATTATTTCAACTCTAAAGGTTTAGCCTTTACCCCTGGTGGTCATCACGAATATTGGGGAACCAAAAACGCACTAGATTATTTTGGACTTAACTATATTGAACTATTAACAGTCGCCAATAAGGAAAAAGCTAAGTCATTTCCATATGAAAACAACTCAGCAATTCATGATGCTGTTGAGGATTATTTTGCTGGCATTCAGCGAATCACAACAATTGCTATTCGGACTGATAACATCGAAGAAACCCACCGGCGATTAAAGGGACTGGGCCTTAATGTCGGTGATATTACTGATGGAAAACGGGTTGATCCTGCTGGCAAACTCATTCAATGGAAGATTTTCTATGTTGATGACGAACTTGTTAATCATTTGCCTGCCCCATTCTTTATTCAATGGAGTGAAGATGATGATAAACGTCGCGAAGACCTAAAGAAACAGGGATTAATCAAATTCCACCCAGCTGGCGACCTCTTTGTTAAACAAGCTATCTTTAATGTTAGCGACCCAGAAGAAGCAGCTAAGCAATGGTCAGCCCTCTTACAAGCAGAAGTAGTGAGCGAGGGTGATACCTATACAATCAATATTGGAAATAAGCAACTTGTCTTCACGGCTGGCGTTGAAAACCGATTATTTAAACTTATCTTTCACGGCGCAAAGCAACCTGAAAAACTCCAACTTGGACAAATTAGGTTTGATCTACTTGATAAGAAATAGCACAATATAACCTGGGAAATAATATAAGACTAAAAAAACGCGTAAAATCGGTTAAAAAGCTGATTTTGCGCGTTTCCTCTCTCATTTATTGATATTACCTAAAATCTTCAATAATTAATTAGCAATTACTGTTAAAATACTACCAATTACAATTAGGATAATTCCAACTACTGTATATATCATTTCTCGCTTGGTCTTGGTTTCATGCAAAAGTAGGATACCACCAAATGTTGAAATAATAACATTCATTTGACCAAAAATTGAAGCAGTCACTACTCCAAGAGCTTTACCAACAAAAACATAGGCAAAGTTACCAATCCCCCATGAAAGTCCTCCTAAAATATTTAAGTATTGTTCTTTTTGCTTAAATGCTTTAGCGTTACCCGAACAAATAGTATAAATTACTGAACCAAGTAAAATTCCT
>ERZ773221.2787-NODE-2787-length-12796-cov-4.830076_pt1 | contig 12796 bp, 8 predicted proteins | sample MGYA00580994_ERZ773221 | MGnify/ENA primary metagenome ERZ773221 (study PRJEB29015, sample SAMEA2737758) | human gut metagenome | biome: human gut; feature: human-associated habitat; material: faeces | place: China | collected 2012 ... | reverse complement strand
GGTATCATAGGGGTCTCCAAAACCTTTGGTGGGAGTTCGATTCTCTCCACCCCTGCTTTTAATTATAGCAAGTAATGTTAGAACGTTTTAGGCGTTCTTTTTTTATTTTGAGAGATTAATAAGAAGAAGTTCTCAGAATTATAAGGAAGATTATCATATCAAAGAACTATTAGAAAAACTCTTGCAGTATAAAAAGAGAATAATTATAATATATGAATTTTAGAAGGATAGTTTTTATGTCGGAATTAAGATGTAGAAACTGTCTTTTTATATTTTTGGTGGATTTAAAAAATATATATTCAAATAAAAAGACTTATATTTCGAGATAATTACAGTAAAAATAAGCGAAAAGATATTATAATAATATAAAGTATTGACATATATAATTGCCAATACTTTTTTTTAATGTTATGATTAAAAACAAATACATTTTAGAAAATAAAGTAAATGTAAAAATAATTGAAATGGAGATAATATGGTAGATAGTAGTTATTTTAAGAATAATAAAAGTAGTGGTGGCAGAAGTAGCGGCAAGCTGATGGACAGATTAAAAAAGCATAAGTGGATTCCATTGGTAATTCTTATATTAATTGCATTTGCTATGATTGCAATACAGTACGTAATGCTTGACATACTTCAGTATACAAGACAGCTTGCTGAGCAGCAGAGTGCTGAATTTATAAATGTATATCCATTTATAAATCGTTTTTAAATATTAGAGTGTAAAAAAGTTTAATGTGAAATAAATATATTCGAAAGAATGTAAAGCAAATTAATAGTATTTGAATAAAAAAGCTTAAAGCAAAAATAACAATATTTCATAAAAACTGGAAACTAAAATTAATAATAAGTATACTCAAAAACTAAAATCAAAGTATTTTCTTTTTAAGAATATTCGGGTATTCTACGTTTTCATAGTGATGAATTTAATAATGTCAAGATGTCCCCAGCCCTGCTGGTTGTGTGGGAGATTAACTTTATTACAACATTTTTTAAGACGCGAACGGACTTCCTCAGGTGTCAGGTCGTGATTGGTAAGAAGACGTGCGATGGCGCCGCTGACTATAGGTGCAGACATGGATGTTCCGCTTTTTGTGGAATATCCATTTTTTCGGTTACTGCATGCTGTTATGTTAGAGCCAGCTACGACAAGTTCGGGTTTTTGAAAGCCGTCTTTAGTGGGTCCGCGCCCAGAGTGGAAAGTTTTGTCATCCATAGAACCGACTGTTATTATGATATGGCTTGTTCCAGGGGCAGTAATACTTTTTGCAGCGGGACCATTGTTGCCGGCGGCAGCTACAACAACTATTCCGTTACGCCACATATTTTCTACGTGTCTTATAAGATTAAGAGTATTTTCAATATCTATATTGTTGTTGGGAGTTGTTCCAAATGATATATTTGCAACTCTTATATTATACATGTCTTTATTGTTGATTATCCAGTTTGTACCATCTATAACGCTGCCAATTCTGCCGTTGCCGTATGAGTCCAGCACCTTCACTGATATAATCTGGCTCATGGGTGCAATGCCTTTGAAACGTCCGTTGCTGGCTTTTCCACTTCCTGCTATTATTCCGGAAACGTGGGTGCCGTGTCCACTGTCATCATAGGGGATGCTTCTGTTGTTAATAAAATCTTTGAAAGCTATTATTCTGTTGTCAAAATCTATATGTCGATAAATGCCGGTATCAAGTACGGCAACTCCAATATTTTTATTAGTCATAAATATTTATCCTTTATACGAAATGAGAGAATATTTATATAATTATTTTATTCCGATTGGACTTAAAAGTTCGGATTATGGGCGGCTGTGTTAATCTGTAAACTTTACGAATTGTTTGCTTTTTAGCGAAAAATCATATATAATATATAAACACTTAATTCATTTTGAAGGTTTTATGTGAATATCGTGAAGAATTGAGAGGTTTGTGATATGGAAAAGAAGAGAATAGTAGTCGCATTGGGAAGAAATTCATTTGGAGTTACATTTCCAGAACAGCAGGCTAATGTTAAAAAGGCAGCAAAGGCGATAGCTGACCTTGTAGAAGCAAAGTATCAGATTGTTATTACACATAGTAACGGTCCACAGGTTGGTATGATACAGACAGCTATGACTGAGTTTGCAAGACTTGAGCCGGAAGACAGAACAGTTGCACCTATGTCAGTATGTGGAGCTATGAGTGAAGGTTACATAGGTTATGATTTACAGAATGCAATAAGGGAAGAGCTTCTTAACAGAGGTATATATAAGACAGTTTCGACTATTATCACACAGGTCAGAGTAGACCCGTTTGATATAGCATTTTCAGAACCATCTAAGATTATAGGAAGATATATGACAAAGGAAGAGGCGGATGCGGAAGAAGAAAAGGGCAACCACGTTATTGAGGAGGAGCCGGGCAAGTTCAGAAGAATTATCGCTTCACCTATGCCTATAGATATATATGAAATAGATGCTGTCAAGGCACTTTTAGATGCTGACCAGGTAGTTATAGCAGCAGGTGGTGGCGGTATTCCTGTATTACAGCAGGGGTCTCATCTTAAGGGCGCATCAGCCATTATAGAGAAGGATTACACAGCAGCCAAGCTTGCAGAACTTGTAGGTGCTGATACACTTCTTTTCCTTACAGCATATGACAGACTTACTATAGGTAAGGGAACAGCCGATGAGAAGGAATTTGATAAGGTTTCAGCAGCAGACCTTCATCAGTATATCAAGGAGGGACACTTCCCAGCTAAGACAACATTCCCTAAGGTAGATGCATCTATAAGATTTGTTACTGCTAATCCAGAAAGAAAGGCTGTAATAGCTAATCTTGAAAAGGCAAAAGAAGGTCTTGCAGGTAAGACAGGAACTACTATAACGGCATAAATGCAGTCGTTAAATGACAAGATATAAGCCATAATTGGAAACAAGAATTGGAATTCTGACAACAATTTTTTGACGGATTACAACATATTATAAACGACATACAACATTTCCCAATAATACACCCCAAAATGTGCTAAAATGTGCGTAAGCAATGAGCCGTGCCGGAACAAAGTCAAAAGAAGAACTGTGCTTGCACAAAGTTCTTCTTGGGACTTTGTTCAGATAGGGCGAAAGCCCGACAGTCCAAGAATGTAGAACATTCTTGGACATGGCACGGCAAAGTGGCGGAGCGAAGTCAAAAGAAGAACTGTGCTTGCACAAGGTTCTTCTTGGGACTTTGTTCAGATAGGGCGAAAGCCCGACAGTCCAAGAATGTAGAACATTCTTGGACATGGCACGGCAAAGTGGCGGAGCGAAGTCAAAAGAAGAACTGTGCTTGCACAAGGTTCTTCTTGGGACTTTGTTCAGATAGGGCGAAAGCCCGACAGTCCAAGAATGTAAAACATTCTTGGACATGGCACGGCAAAGTGGCGGAGCGTGTCCTGCACGGCACGTATATTATTATTGGGAGGTGTTTTTTTGTTATTATTTAATTTACAGAAGAAATGGGCTGAGGTGGACAGCCTGACGGAGCATCTTGATGTTCTGGGGATGGATGTATGCAATGTTTATGATGGAACAAAGGTTGTAAGTGGTATCTGGGGGATGACACATGACGAAACTAAGGAAATGTTTATTAAGCACAGATATGTTGTTATTGTGGTGTCAGAAGAGCTGTTCTTAAGTACAAGCGCACTGTACTATATCGAACTGGCAAGAAAGCTGTATGAAAAAGGGGATATCAAGGTATATGTTATCAATAATGGTATATCAGTGGAGAAGTATCCGGAACGCTGCAAATGGCTGACAGAGGGAGTTATGTTAAAGAATTATTCTAATACAGCAGATGAGAAGACATATGCATATGCGATGGATATTGTTCTGGGGATAACATATGATTTATTTTCAGAGGATAAAGATAATGGGAAAAAGGTTGTTAAAGAGGGCACTAATGTATAACAAGGAGATATAATAGCTGCATTGTAATGCTGTTAATATATAATATAATATGATGTGAATACGGCATCTTATAGAAGTCTGAGCTGTATCAGGATTGCAGGACAATGTAGCAATACTGATATAGCAGTAAGTGATAAAGTTCACTTCTAATACTTTTAATATAATATTTAAAATATAATGGATAACAGATAGACAAAATAATTGTAAGAATAGTTATACATACACTTGCATTTAATTGCATTACCATATATAATTGTTATGTTTTGTATTTTGGGGCAGTATGTTCTAGTGTGGTCATATGGATGAACGGCAGTCCTGTAATACATATATGAACTAGGGAAAGTTCACCATTAATGGAGGAATGATTAATGATTAGTGCAAATAACGTAACACTTCGTATAGGAAAAAAGGCTCTTTTTGAGGATGTGAATATTAAGTTCACAGAGGGAAACTGCTATGGTCTTATAGGTGCCAACGGTGCAGGTAAGTCAACATTTTTAAAAATTCTTACAGGTCAGATTGAACCAAGTAAGGGAGATGTAACTATAACACCTGGTCAGAGATTATCTTTCCTTGAGCAGGACCACTTTAAGTATGATGATTATACTGTTCTTGATACAGTTATTATGGGTAACACAAGACTTTATGAGATTATGAAGGAAAAAGAGGCTATATATGCCAAGGAAGACTTCACAGAAGAGGATGGTAATAAGGCTAGTGAGCTTGAGGCTGAATTTGCAGATATGAACGGCTGGGAGGCTGAGTCAGATGCAGCACAGTTACTTAACGGATTAGGTATAGGTACAGACCTTCACTATAAGAATATGTCAGAGCTTAATGGTAGTGAGAAGGTTAAAGTCCTTCTTGCAAAGGCACTTTTTGGTAATCCGGATATTCTTTTACTGGATGAGCCTACTAACCACCTTGATCTTGATGCTATAGCATGGCTTGAAGAGTTCCTTATCAACTTTGATAACACAGTTATCGTAGTATCTCACGATAGATATTTCCTTAACAAGGTATGTACACAGATAGCAGATATTGATTATGCTAAGATTCAGCTTTATGCTGGTAATTATGACTTCTGGTATGAGTCAAGCCAGCTTATTATCAAGCAGATGAAGGAAGCTAACAAGAAGAAGGAAGAAAAGATTAAGGAACTTCAGGACTTTATCCAGAGATTTTCAGCTAATGCATCTAAGTCTAAGCAGGCTACATCACGTAAGAGAGCATTAGAGAAGATTGAACTTGATGAAATAAGACCATCAAGCAGAAAGTATCCTTATATAGATTTCAGACCATCAAGAGAGATTGGTAATGAAGTACTTTCAGTAGAAGGTATTTCTAAGACTATAGATGGAGTTAAGGTTCTTGATAATATTTCGTTTATAGTAAACAGAGAAGATAAGATTGCATTTGTTGGCTCTAACGAGCTTGCAACAACAACTTTATTCAATATTCTTACAGGTAATATGGAACCAGATGAAGGTTCTTATAAGTGGGGCGTAACTACTTCACAGGCATATTTCCCTAAGGATAGTGCGGCTGAGTTTAATAGAGAAGATACTATTGTAGAGTGGCTTACACAGTATTCACCAGACCCAGACCCAACATATGTAAGAGGTTTCCTTGGACGTATGCTTTTTGCTGGGGATGATGGTGTTAAGAAGGTTAAGGTACTTTCTGGTGGTGAGAAGGTAAGATGTCTTATATCTAAGATGATGATTATGGGTGCAAATGTACTTATATTCGATGACCCAACTAACCACCTTGATATGGAGTCTATCACAGCACTTAATAACGGACTTATTAAGTTTCCTGGTGTGGCTCTTTTTACATCACACGACCATCAGTTTATTCAGACAACAGCTAACCGTATTATGGAGATAGTTCCATCAGGTCAGCTTATTGATAAGATTACAACATATGATGAGTATCTTGAAAGTGATGATATGGCAAGAAAGCGTCAGGGATTTGCTGAAGCTGCAAGTGATGATGAAGATTAATCTGTTAGTTATATAGTTTGAGGTGTTAGAGGATTGTGTGAATTGTGTAGCAATGTAGCAGTCCGAATATATCAGTTATAGTTAAAAGGTCAAAAAGTCATTTACGTTTGAACGATAAGCTTTTTACACTTTTAACCATAACATTATGATACAATTAAATTATTTTACATTAGAGAGGGATGTCACATACCGATAATCCGTTATTATTACAGTTCATTAGTATCAGAGTATATGCTGCTCTGGTGTGAATGAATGTGATAAGCACTGCCAATGGGGGCATTGTCAGCGGAAGAAGCGGGATATGTGGCATCTTTCTTGCGTTAAGATAATGGAAATGTTATACTTAATAAGTTATGATAAAAATAGTTTGAGGTATTAGATGATTGCGCGAATTGCATAGAAATGCAGCAATCCGAATACATCAATTAGGGACAAAATACCTTTTGCCCCCTAATATCATAGTTTGTGATAAATATAAGTGTTATAAGAATATGATGGAGGAGTTAGGTTATTATGGCTTCAAGTACCAGAAAAAGCCAAAGTCAAAGCAGTAGCAGAAGTTCTAAAAGCAGTACTTCAAGAAGCAGTGCATCAAAGAGCAGTACTTCAAAGGCTGCTAAGCCGCGTACAGCAAAGAGTACTAAAAGCAGAACATCATCGGGTACAGCTAAGAAGAATACAACAGGAAAAAATACACAGACAGAGCAGTTGTTACAGTATAGTCCTTTAATAGATGAGATTATACTGTTATTAGCATTTGCATGTACAATAATACTGCTGTTAAGTAATTTTAATATGGCAGGTACGGTTGGACAGTCAATCAAGTGGCTTATGTTTGGACTTTTTGGGATAGCTGCTTATGTTGTTCCATTTATCGTTGCCGGAAGCATAATATTTATGCTTGCCAATAAAGATATGGCAGGAGTTATGCGTGTTAAGGCGGCAGCGGTGTATGCGTTGTCAGTAATTGCGGCGGCAGTATGGCAGAGAATAACCAATGTGCCAGATATAGGTGAGTCAGTTGTCACATACTTTGGATATTGTTCAGAGCATAAGACAGGCGGTGGTCTGTTTGGAGGAATACTCTGTAAGCTGTTAAGTCCTCTTGGCATTGCAGGAACTATGGTTATACTTATCATACTTGCAATAATATGTGTGATACTGATAACAGAAAAGTCATTTATAGGTGGGATTAGAAACGGTGGACAAAGGTTTGTAAAGGAAGCAAGGGAAGATTATTCAGCTTATAAACAACATTCGTCTATGGTAAGAAGAGATGAAGAGCTGAGTGATGAAGAATACCGCGCCATTCGTGAGGAGGAAAGACGTCAGGCAAGAATAAGAAAGCTTGAAAAGAAGGAGCAGGCGATAGCTGCTAAGAAGGCCAGAGAAGAGGCTATGTCCAATGCGCGTATGAATAATGTTGTAAGGGGTGTTACGAATGACCTTGTAATAAAGGATATGCAGTCTGAAAGCGATAATGCGGATATAGACATACGTGAAATAGAGCCTGTAAGAAATGATGTAGATGTATATATGGATGATATATACGACCCACTCATCATCCCTAAAAAGCATAATACAGATGAAGATGATGATTATGCACAGTCTGAGGATGATGACAGTGCATATGATACATCTGATATATGGGAAATACATAGTGATACGGATAAAAATGCACAAGATAGCAATGTCAGCATAGCAGGTGAGGATATATCAGCGGATAGCGGATATGAACATGCAGGTGATGCAGATAATTATATGGATGATGATATCACAGATAATGTGTATGATGGCTATTCAGAAGATTACAATTCAGATATATATGAAAGTGTCAACGATAACGATGTATACGACGATGAAAAATATGATGATACAAAATATAAGGATATGAATGATGATAACTTTATATCTGAAAGAAATAAAAAATACAGCATTGATAACAACATTAACGTTCCAGAAGATGAAAATTATGGAGATGACATTTATAATGAATATGATAATGATATATCAGAAGATGGATTAGCAGGCACAGGAGAGTATGGTACAACGAAGGAGCCATACGATAATCAGGACATGGCTTCTAATGATATGAATACGGATAATGAAGGTATGACGGATATTCATGAGACCGTTAATGCTTCTGATAATAATGTAAAGAATGAGAATGATGTTCAGGCGCAGGAACTTAAGAAAGAATATAAGTTCCCACCAATAAGCCTTCTTAACAGAAATACAAGTTCATCTTCGGCTAATCTTGAAAGAGAGAACCGCAACACAGCGATTACATTAAAGCAGACACTTCAGAACTTTGGTGTTAAGGTGGATATAACAGATATAAGCTGTGGTCCATCAGTTACAAGATATGAGCTTAAGCCGGAGCTTGGTGTCAAGGTAAGCAAGATAGTTTCGCTTGCAGATGATATAAAGCTTAGTCTTGCGGCAGCAGATATAAGAATAGAAGCCCCTATTCCCGGCAAGTCAGCCATAGGTATAGAAGTGCCGAACAAGGAGGCGGGAAGCGTATTCTTAAGAGAGCTTATAGAAGATGACACATTTAAGAATAACAAGTCTAAAGTAGCATTTGCAGCAGGAAAGGATATAGCAGGCAAGACAATCGTTGCAGATATAGCAAAGATGCCACACCTTCTTATAGCAGGTGCGACAGGTTCAGGTAAGTCGGTATGTATCAATACTATAATTATGAGTATTCTGTATAAGGCAAAGCCTGACGAAGTTAAGATGATTATGGTTGACCCTAAGGTGGTAGAGCTTAGTACCTACAATGGTATACCACATCTTCTGTTACCTGTTGTGACAGACCCTAAGAAAGCGGCAGGAGCTCTTAACTGGGCAGTTGTTGAGATGGATAAAAGATATAAGATGTTTGCGGCTGTTGGAGCACGTAATCTTGCTGGTTACAATGATATAATTATGAAACAGGAGGTAAAGGAAGGTGAAGTTCCTATTGAAAAACTTCCAGAGATAGTTATAATCGTAGATGAGCTTGCAGACCTGATGATGGTTGCACCGGGTGAGGTTGAAGCTGCAATATGCCGTCTTGCCCAGCTTGCAAGAGCAGCAGGAATACATATGGTTATAGCAACACAGCGACCATCAGTTAATGTAATCACAGGTCTTATTAAGGCAAACGTTCCATCAAGAATAGCATTTTCAGTGTCATCGGGTGTCGATTCAAGAACAATTATTGATATGAATGGAGCTGAAAAACTGCTTGGTAAGGGCGATATGTTATATTTCCCATCCAATATACCTAAGCCTGTAAGAGTACAGGGCGCATTCGTATCGGATGAAGAGGTATCCAGAGTGGTTGATTTCCTTAAGGAAAATATGACAGAGGAAGCAAAGTATGATGAGAGCATAGCAGATACAGTGTCACAGAAAATGGCACAGGGATTACAGACAGAGGCTCAGGATGACAAGGATTCATTGTTTGCAGATGCGGCAAGATTTGTTATAGAGAAGGAAAAAGGTTCTATAGGTATGCTCCAGCGACAGTTTAAGATAGGCTTTAACAGAGCAGGAAGAATTATGGACCAGCTTTCAGATGCAGGCGTTGTGGGTCCTGAGATAGGAACCAAGCCGCGAAAGGTTCTTATGAGTGCAGAAGAATTTGAAAGTTATATGAGCAATAATTAGTATATTAATAAAATACTTAAATGTGCCGGATGGCGGCATGGAAAGGATAAGATTATGGCAGTAAAGAGTGATATCGAAATAGCACAGGAAGCAAAGTTATTAAACATTAAGGATGTAGCAGCAAAGGTTGGAATTACAGAAGATGAACTTGAAATGTATGGAAAGTACAAGGCAAAGTTATCTGATGAACTTATTCACAGAGTAGAGAATAATGAGGATGGAAAGCTTGTTCTTATAACAGCTATCAATCCAACTCCGGCAGGTGAGGGAAAGACAACTATAAGTCTTGGACTTACAGAAGCACTCTGTAAGAAAGGAATAAATGCTATAGCAGCATTAAGAGAACCTTCACTCGGACCATGTTTTGGTATAAAGGGTGGAGCAGCAGGCGGCGGATATGCACAGGCTGTTCCTATGGAAGACCTTAATCTTCATTTTACAGGAGATTTTCACGCTATAACATCAGCTAATAATCTGTTAGCAGCTATGCTTGATAATCATATACATCAGGGCAATGCGCTTGGTATTGATACTAAGAGAGTTGTATGGAAAAGATGTATGGATATGAATGACAGAACATTAAGAAACATCGTTATAGGACTTGGTGATAAGCCTAATGGTGTTGTAAGGGAAGACCATTTTATCATAACAGTAGCATCTGAGATTATGGCTATACTCTGTCTTGCTAATGATATGAAGGACTTAAAGGAAAGACTTTCTAACATAATAGTTGCATATAATTATGCAGGAGACCCTGTTACAGCTAAGAATTTAAAGGCTACAGGAGCTATGGCAGCACTTTTAAAGGATGCTATAAAGCCTAATATGATACAGACACTTGAGGGTACACCAGTACTTGTACACGGCGGACCATTTGCGAATATAGCACATGGATGTAACTCAGTAAGAGCTACAAAGCTTGCTATGAAGCTTGCAGATGTCGCTGTCACAGAGGCTGGCTTTGGTGCTGACCTTGGAGCTGAAAAGTTTTTTGATATAAAGTGCAGAAAGGCCGGACTTAAGCCAGATGCAGCAGTTATAGTCGCTACAGTCAAGGCATTAAAGTATAATGGTGGTGTTCCTAAGGCAGAGCTTGGCAAGGAGAATATGGAAGCCTTAAAGAAGGGTATTGTTAATCTTGACAAGCATATTGAAAATATACATAAGTATGGTGTGCCAGTTATCGTTACACTCAACTCATTTATTACAGATACTGAGGAAGAATATGAATTTATAAAGAAGCACTGCGAGGAGTTAGGCTGTGAATTCGCGCTTTCTGAGGTATGGGCAAAAGGCGGAGATGGCGGTCAGGAGCTCGCTGACAAAGTTCTTAGCACACTTGAGAATAAGAAGAGTGAGTTCGCTCCATTATACGAAGATGAGCTTCCACTTGAAGATAAGATATTAAAGATTGCAAAGGAAATATATGGTGCAGATGGCGTTACTTACGATGCAAAGGTAAAGAAGGAGCTCGACCATATAACACAGATGGGCTTTGGCAATCTTCCAGTATGTATGGCTAAGACACAGTATTCACTTTCAGATGATGCATCTAAGCTTGGAAGACCAGAAGGCTTTACTATTAATATAAGAGAAGTATATGTCGATGCGGGAGCTGGTTTCGTGGTTGCACTTACAGGAAAGGTGCTTACTATGCCAGGACTTCCTAAGGTTCCAGCAGCAGAAGGCATAGATTATGATGAAGAGGCAGAAAGAATAACAGGATTATTCTAATATTGGTTAAAATATATGTTAGGAGGATTGTTTATGCAGCTTAAGAGTATATTAGACATATGTCAGGCTAATGAAACAGAGAAGTTTAATTATACAGTATTAAAGGGCAGTACTGATACAGAGGTGACAGGTATCGCCTCAGACTCAAGAAAAGTAACAGAAGGTGGCATATTTGTATGTATTGTCGGTGCGGTAAGCGATGGACATAAATATATAGAACAGGTGAAGGATAAAGCAGCAGTTATAGTTGTTCAGAAAGGTTCAGACTATGCTCTGCCATCAGAAAATGTAACAGTTATCGAATGTGATAATACAAGACTTGCGCTTGCACTTATGTCGGCTGCATATTATGGCAATCCTGATAAGGAGTTATTTACTATAGGTATTACAGGTACTAAGGGTAAGACAACAACTACATATATGATTAAAAATGTGCTGTGCGCGTGCGGAATAAAGACAGGACTTATAGGTACAATAGAAACTGTCATAGGTGATGAAGCGATACCTTCATGCAATACAACGCCAGAGTCAATACAGATACACGAAACTTTCAGGAAGATGGTGGATGCCGGCTGTAAAGCAGTAGTTATGGAGGTATCTTCACAGGGACTTAAGCTTGACAGAACAGCAGGAATTATGTTTGATATAGGTGTATTTACCAACCTTGAGCCAGACCATATCGGACCTAATGAGCATGCTTCTTTTGAGGAATATCTTGAATGTAAGGCAAAGCTTTTTACGCAGTGTAAGACTGGAATAGTCAATGCAGATGATAAGCACACAAAGGATATACTTAAAGGTGCCATATGTAAAGTTGAGAGCTATGGAGTATCAGAAACAGCCGATATAAGGGCAACTGATGTAAAGCTTCTTCATGAACCGGGAAAGATAGGACTTACATATAAGTGTCAGGGACTTATAGATATGGACGTTGCATTATCACTTCCGGGAATGTTTTCAGTGTATAACTCACTGTGCGCAATAGCGGTTACAAGACATTTTAATGTGAATAAGGATACAGTTGAAAATGTATTAAAGGATGTCAGGGTAAAGGGCAGAATTGAGCTTGTAAAGGTGTCAGATAAATTTACACTTATGATAGATTATGCCCATAATGCAATGTCTTTGGAAAGTATCTTAAAAACATTAAAAGAATATCATCCACACAGACTTGTATGTCTCTTTGGATGCGGAGGAAACCGTTCTAAGGAGCGAAGATTTGAGATGGGTGAGGTGTCAGGAAAATATGCTGACCTTACGGTTATAACATCGGATAATCCAAGATTTGAGGAGCCGGAGGCTATTATTGAGGATATAAAGACAGGTATAAGCAGGACAGATGGAAAGCATATTGATATAGTAGACAGAAAAGAAGCTATAAAATATGTTATCGAACACGGTGAGCCGGGAGATATTATAGTGCTTGCCGGTAAGGGGCACGAGGACTATCAGGAGATAAAGG
>ERZ773221.2773-NODE-2773-length-12883-cov-4.270346_pt1 | contig 12883 bp, 7 predicted proteins | sample MGYA00580994_ERZ773221 | MGnify/ENA primary metagenome ERZ773221 (study PRJEB29015, sample SAMEA2737758) | human gut metagenome | biome: human gut; feature: human-associated habitat; material: faeces | place: China | collected 2012 ... | reverse complement strand
TGTACGAGTACGACAGCGACGTGGGACAGAGCGAGTGGGGCACCTGCAACTTCAATTACTACCGCCGGGAGGTATGCAGCTTCCTGAGCAGCGCCGCCGGGCTGTGGATGGATGTGTACCACTGCGACGGCATCCGCATGGACGCCATCTCCCGGGCACTGTACTGGCAGGGCGACCCCAACCGCGGCGTGAATCAGGGTGCGGTGAACTTCCTGCGCAGCCTGAACCACGGGCTGAACAAGCGCTGGCCCACCGGCATCTACATGGCCGAGGACTCCACCAACTTCCTCAAGGTGACAGCTCCCACCCGCTACGACGGCGTGGGCTTCGACTACAAGTGGGACATGGGCTGGATGCACGACACACTGGACTATTTTGCCACCCCCTTCGGTGAGCGGCCAAATGCCTACGGCAAGATCGTTTTCAGCATGCACTACTTCTACAACGAGCTGTATCTGCTGGCGCTGAGCCACGACGAGGTGGTGCACGGCAAAAAGACCATCATTGATAAGCTGTGGGGCACCTATGCGGAAAAATGCGCCCAGCTGCGCACCCTCTATTTTTATATGTACATGCACCCGGGCAAGAAGCTGAACTTCATGGGCAACGAAATGGGACACTTCCGGGAGTGGGACGAAAAACGGGAGCTGGACTGGGACCTGCTGAAATACCCCTTCCACGATGCGTTCCAGAAATACTTTGCCCACCTGTGCCGGGTGTATTCCACTGAGCCTGCACTCTACGATGGCGAGTACAACCCCGACTGCTTTGAGTGGGTGGCCTGCGAGAGCCGCAGCGAGGGCGTGTACGCATGGCTGCGCAAGGGCCGGGGCGAAAACCTGCTGTGCATCATGAACACGCAGGACCACGCCCACAAAAAGTTCCCGCTGTATCTGCGCTTTCCCTGCAGTGCCGAAGAGGTGCTGAACACCGAATCCCCCGAGTGGGGCGGTGCACTGAAGGGCCGCCGCAAGACAAAGCTTCACACCACCGATGGCGGTGTGTTTGGTCGGGACTATACCCTTACAGTAGACCTGCCTGCCATGGGCAGCTGCCTGCTGCGCCTTGCGCCGGAGGCCCCGAACCCCGATGCGGCCCGCATCAGCGCCAACAAAGCCCTGAACGCAAAGCGCCGCGCTGCCCGCAGCACAAAGGCCACAGCCAATTCCAACAAGTAATATTCGTTTCAAAATGTCCCGTCTGCGTTCAAAGCGGCGGGACATTTTGCTGTTTTCCGTGCACAGCGGCTGGACAGTGCAGATTTTGCTTGCTATACTGTAGCTGTGATATTCTGCAGCTGAGAGGTTTTTGGGATGAGTGGAATCGTTTCCCGTCTGTCTGTCCTTGGCAAGGTCTGGCTGGGCCTTGCTGCCGGGGCGCTGGCGCTTATCGTATTCGGCCTTGCCGCACCGGGCAGCGGCCTGTTTTTCCCGCTGCTGAGCCTGTGGTGCAATGCAGCGCTGTTTGCACTGGCGCTGCTGGTGCTGCGCCGGGCCGGTGTGGAGCTGGACCTGTTCCACAAGGCGGTGCTGGTGGGCCTGTGGGCAGCGGCCGTGCTTTACTTTTACTGGACCCTCGGCAGCCGCACCTTCCTCTACCACTGGGACTACGTAAACTACATTCTAAAGCAGTATCATGCCGAAGCCGCCTTTGCCCAGAGCACAGGCGCAGGCTTCCGGTTTCTCCTCGATTCCATCACCGAGGACTATACGAATTTCATCACCCTGTTCACCGAGTTCCCGTTCTGCCTGAGCGGCAAGACCGGCGACGACTACGCATTCTGTCAGGTATTCAGCGTACTGCCCAGCCTGCTGGTGCTGCTGGCGGGCCTGACGGTCAAGGTGGGCCGGATGCTACGGGTAAAGAACCGGTTCTGGTATTTCCTCATCGGCTTTTCGTGGTGCGCCACCTTCCCGTTCGTGCGCATGTCGGCGGTGCTGGGCCAGCCGGACTGGTTCGGGCTGATCTTTGCCTTCATGCTTATGCTGCTCACACTGGACTACCGCTTTGACGGCATCGACCTGCCCCGCTATCTGCTCATCTTCGCCGCCACGGCGGGCATCATCCTCACCCGGCGCTGGTACTTATATTTTGTGGTGGGCTACTGCTTTGCCTACGTGCTGATGCTGGCAGTTTCCAGCATCCGGCTGGCAAAAGATGGCCAACCCAGCCGCGCTGTGCACCGCATGGTACGGCTGGTGGTGTTCGGCCTGTGTGCGGCCGGGGCCATGGTGCTGCTGCTTCTGCCCATGGTGCGCAAAATTTTAAGCTTTGACTACGCCGGGCGCTACTCTTACTACAACTTCGGCGGCATCACGCTGGAGCTGGCCGCACAGACCCTGCGCATCGGCCTGCTGAACTTCATCCTCATCGGAATGGGGCTGTGGTTTGCCGCAAAACGCCGTCTGCCTGCCCTGCCCTGCCTTGCAGGGACAGAGCTGCTGGTGAGCCTTGTGCTGTTTACCCGGGTACAGAACACCGGCTCCCACCAGATGCTGCTGTTCGTGCCTGGGTGGCTGCTGCTGTTCCTCGTTGGTTCCGCCGCACTGGCCGACGGCCTGAAAAAGCACACCGCCGTCAAGCTCTGCTACTGGGGCTTTACCATGGTGTTTGCGGTGTCCGTGCGCTGCTCGCCGCTGACCACCGTTGCTCTGCCGGGCTTTGTGGTGGATCATTTTCCCCTCAAGGCCGTGTCGGAATTCGTCCGGCTGGACAAGCTCACCTACGACCGCACCGATGCCGCCCAGATCCAGCGCGTGGACGACTGGATCGATGCCCACTGCGATGCGGAAAAGGGCGAGTTCGCCTACATGATCCCCCACGATATGCTGTACAACTCGGACATGTTCCAGTACGCCGCCCTGCCGGACATCCAGCTGCAGGGCAAGCTGGCCGCCGGCATCTCCATCCCGGGCACCCACGAGTTCCCGGTGCGGTTCTTTGAGGCGAAGTATGTGCTCACTGCAGAGCCCTTCCCCCAGACCTTTGTCAGCGGCGGCGAGCTCTCCGGCCGGTGGAACGCCCTCTTCTGCGCCGCGCGGGATGAGCACTTTACCCAGGCCGCCAGCTTTGACATGGGCAACGGCACCGTGTTCACCGTGTGGGAGCGCACCGAGCCTGCCGACCGGGCTGAGGTGGAGTATTATCTGGATGCCTTCGCGCAGGAGGATGTCCTCTACCCCGAAATGTTCTCGCAGGTGGCGGAAGCCTGGCTTGCCGGACATGGACTTTAAATTGCAAACGCTTTGGATATAAAAGGAGTATTTCCCATGGAACAGAATGCAAACGCCCTGCCCAAGGTCACGCTGGGCCAATACAAGGGGCTGGAATTCACCCGCCGGGTGCGCCCGGTATCGGAAAAGGCCGTGGAGCTGGAGGCGGCGAACCTCACCCGCACCCACGCCCCCTTTGCACCGGTGGAAAAGTCCGCCGCGCGCGGGATGCGCGTCACGCTGGATTTTGAGGGCTTCATGGACGGCGCACCCATCCCGGAAAGCAAAATGGAAAATGTGACCGTGGTGCTGGGCACCGGTCAGCTGATGCCCGCCGCCGAGGATGCTGTGTACGGCCACAAAGCAGGCGAGAGCTTCCGATTCGATTTTACCTATCCCGCCGAGTTCCGGGTGCCGGAGCTTTCCGGCAAGACGGCGCAATTCGCCATCACCCTGCACACCGTGGAGCAAAAGCAGCCTGTACCGCTGGACGATGCCTTTGCCAAGACACTGGGCTTTGATACGGTGGATGCCCTGAAGGAGAGCATCCGCGAGAAAAAGCGCCGCTCCCACGAGGCCAACGCCGACCGAATTGCCGGAGCCGCCCTGCTGGGCATGGCCGGTGCCAACCTGACGGCGGAGCTGGATAACGCCATTCTGGACCAGAATGCCGACCATGACATGAACGCCCTGCGCGAACGGCTGCGCCGCAGCAAAATGACCATGGAGCTGTACTGCAAGGCAGGCCAGACCACACCGGACGAGGTGCGCGCCGCCTTCCGCCGGGATGCCGAGCGCAAGATGCGCAGCATCCTTGCGGTGCAGGCCATCGCCAAGGCCGAACAGATTACCGTGTCCAACGCAGAGGTGGATGCCGAGTACGTCCGCCTTTCCAAGCTGCACGATACCCCGGAAGCCGAGATCCGCAATGTGCTCAGCCGGGACGCTGTGGCCTCTGCCGTGACCACTCAGAAGGTGCAGCGTTTCCTGATCGACCACGCAAACATCACTTCGGTTGTGGAAAAGGAGTAAACTATGGGCTTTTTTACACGCACCGCGATGGATATGCTGATGAAAACTACCCATCCCGAGATCAACCGCCGCCAGTGCTGGAACCTGCATCCCCATCGCAAGCCCTGCACCGAGTGCAAGGATATCTGCCCCTATGGCGAACAGATCTTTACCCGCCCGAACCTTGTGAAGGACTGGGACCCCTGTACCGAGTGCGGCCTGTGTGTCTCTGCCTGCCGCAGCGGCTGCATCATCCCTTCGCCGGAGCAGGTGCAGCGGGACACCTCTGCCGCCGATACCGACAATGACACCATCTGGATCGGCTGCGAAAAGTCCACCCGCAAAAATTCCATGGTGCGCACCTGCATCTCTGCCCTCACATGGGAGACACTGGCCTACCTTGCCCTGAACAAAAAGATCGTGCTGGACCTGACCCCCTGCGGTGAATGTGAGAACGACCTGTGCGCCGCCCAGCTGCGCAAGGAGCTGACAAGGCTTGTGGATTTCTTTGGTCAGCCCATGTTCGAGGCACGGTTCACGCTGGCCTACGAGCAGGACGAAGCGCCCTATCACGTAAAGGAGCTGAGCCGCCGCGAAATGTTTGAGCAGGTGAGCCACGGCTCCAAAAGTGGCACCAAAAAGCTGCTGCAGATGCTGCCCGGCCTGCACAGCGAGGACGACGGCGGTGTGGATTTCCGCCTTTTGCTGCACCAGCGCACAAAGCAGCTGAAGGCATCCATGGAAACGCCGCTGAAGTACGGCTACTACCTGCCCAACTTTACCGATAAATGCTTTGGCTGCGGCAAGTGCGAAAAGGCCTGCCGCGCCGGTGCGCTGAAGCTGGAGGACCTGCCCGACGGCCAGACCCGCATCGTCATCACGCCGTGGAAGTGCAGCGAGTGCGAGGTGTGCGTGGCCTCCTGCTCCAACCATGGCATCGACGGCATGAAGCTGCGCCAGCTCACCACCCTTGGCCCGGTAAGTGTACACAAATGCACCAAGACCCTGTGCAAGGAATGCGGCAAGCCCATTGCGCCGGGCAGTGTGGATGGTGTGTGCACCGTGTGCCGCATCAAGGCCCGCACCAAAAAGCGGCAGGAAGAAGCCGCTGCCAAGGCAAAGCAGCTGCGTGAGGAGCGCGAAGCCAAAAAGGCTGCAGAGGAAGCCGCCAAGGCAGCAGCCGAAGCCGGTGCCGACGCTGCTGAGACAGCTGTACAGATGGCTGCCGCCCCCGCAGAAACCGCTGCGGCCGGTTCCGTGATCACAGCACTGACCCCGGAAAAAGCAGCCCCCGCCGCGCTGGACGAAACCCCTGCTGCCGCACCGGAAAACACCGCAGAAAAGGATGTGCCCGACACACCGAAAAACGATTGACGGCGCACAGATTCAATGCTATACTGACCATAAGACCACGCACCGTGGCCACCGACTGTTACAAAGGGGTAACGGAGCTATTTCCGTTACCCCTTTCTTATCCCAAAGCACGAAGCAAGCTTTTGCCAAGATCTTACGAAAGAAGGATTTTACTATGGCTCATTCCATCTCCCGCCGCCAGTTCCTGCAAGGCAGCGGTGCAGCCGCCCTTTCTGCTGCAGCTGCCGGTCTGCTGAGCAGCTGCGGCGGCTCCTCCGCTTCCAATGGCGGCGGCACCGGCGCTTCCGGCAGCAGCTCCACCTATACCGTGCTGTACTCCCGCCAGCCCGCCACCCTGAACTATCTGGTCTGCTCTGCCGACCCGGACCTCTACCACGGCACCCAGTGCATCGACACACTGGTGGAATACGACAACCGCGGCAAGATCCGGGAGGGCCTTGCCACTGCGTGGGAATGGGACGCCGACAGCCTGACCTGGGCCTTCCACCTGCGGGACGAGAACTGGGTGGACTGCAATGGCGAGGTGCTGGGTCCTGTGACCGCGCAGGACTTTGTGGATGCGCTGGCCTATGTGCTGAACCCGGACTACGCTTCCTCCACTGCAAGCCTTGTCACCCCCTATGTGGCCGGTGCGGACGACTACTATAACTACTGCGTTTACCGCAACAACGCCAATAACGGCACCGTGGCCGAGGACGGCACTACCTACGCCATTGATGCCAACGGCACCGTGACCGCCGCTGCCGCCGACGGCACCACCACCGAATACCCGGCTGTGGATTTTTCCACCGTGGGCGTGAAGGCTGTGGATGACCACACCCTGACCTACACGTTGAACTTCGACTTTCCCGGCTTCCTCAGCCTGTTGAGCTACGCTCCCTACGAGCCTGCCTACGGCCCGCTGCTGGAGGAGTTTGCCGACCAGTTCTGCACCAGTGCCGAGACCGCCTGCAGCTGCGGCGCGTTCTATCTGGCCGAGTACACTCCGCTGGAAAACTGGGTGATGAAGAAGAACCCCGAAAACTACGATGCCGACAGCGTTTATATCGACACGGTGCGCTACATCTACAATCAGGAAGAGCTGATCAGCGGCCCGGAGATGGTCAAGCGCGGCGAGATCGATCAGGCTACCATCAGCTCCGACATTCTGGACAGCTGGCTGGCCGACGACACCACCAAGGACATGGTTTCCATGGAGCGCCCGGAAACCGGCAAGAGCTACTTCTACATCTTCAACTTCCTGCCCTACCGCCACGAGTTCTCAAACTGGACCGTGACCGGCGTGGATGCCCAGTACGAGCCGGACAATTGGGCCAAGGCCATCAACTCCACCAACTTCCGCAGGGCTTTCCTGTATGCCATCAATCCCTCCGTCACGCTGGCCGTCACCGCGCCGGAAGGCTACGATAACTACAAGCTGCACACCATCACTCCGCCGTCCTTCTGTGCCAACAGCAAAGGCGTGGATTATACTGAGTGCGGCGGCCTTGCAAACCTCTCCGACTTCTTTGACGAAGCCAAGGCCAAAGAGTACCGTGATGCCGCCGTGGAAGAGCTGACCGCCGCCGGTGTCACCTTCCCTATCAAGATCCAGTATCCGTACAACCCCGCTGTGGTGGACTGGGACAAGCAGTGTCAGGTGTTCAAGCAGCAGGTGGAAGCCGTGCTGAACGACGGCTTCGACTTCATCAGCATCATCATCACGCAGGGTCCGTCCGACAACTTCCTGAATGCGGTGCGCCGGGTGGGTGCCTACCAGCTGATGTCCTACTACTGGGGTGCCGATTACTCCGACCCCGAGACCGAGGTGTACCCCTTCTATCAGGAAGCCGGCGACCGCGGCACCTGCTACAGCTTCCTGCGCACCGGCGTGGAGGACGGCATCGTGACCGGCGAGACCGCCGACCTCGTGATGCAGTACATGTCCATGGTGGAGAACGCCAAGACCATCACCGAGGATCTGGATGCCCGGTACGAAGCCTTTGCGGATGCCGAAGCCTTCCTCATTGAGAACGCACTGGTCATCCCGCTGGGGATGCCGGTGCCGCCCTACATTGCCACCCGCCTGAACCTGTGGGAGGGCCAGTACGCGCCCACAGGCCTTTCCACCAACCGTCTGAAGGGCGTGCACATCCTCGACCATTACGTTTCCATGGAGGAGTACAACCAGAACCGCGACGCGCGGTAAAAACTGAATCGGAAACTCCCCCAGTCTGCTGCGCAGACAGCCCCCTCTGGGATGGGGCCTCTGGCGAAACCGGAAACTTTCCCGTCATGCCAAGGGCTCCCTCCCCGAGGGAGCTGGCTTTGCGCAGCAAAGGCTGAGGGAGTTTTTGTTTGCTCCTCATTTTTCCCGCAAAAACTCACAAATCCCTTTCCAAACGTAAGATTTTGCGTTATTCTATACTTATCTGTATTTATAAAGAAAAGAGAGGTGCACGGCTATGGTGCAATATCTCGCAAAACGCATCGGGCGCTCCATTCTGACCCTGTTCGTCATTGTGACGCTGGTGTTCTGCCTGCTGCGGCTCATGCCGGTGGAAGGCTACTTTGCAAACTACGAAAAAATGACCGAGGCACAGATCCAGGCCGGGCTGCAGTCCATGGGCCTGCTGGACCCGCTGCCGGTGCAGATCGGCCATTTCTGGCGGGATGCGCTGCACGGTGATCTGGGCGTGAGCCACATTTACAAGCTCAACGCTCCCGTGACCAAGATCCTTGCCCAGAAGCTGCCCATTTCCATCGAAATGGGTGTGCTGGCCATGCTGCTGAGCCTTGTGCTGGGCATCCCGCTGGGCCTTGTCATGGGCCGTTATAAGGGCCGCTGGCCGGATAAGCTGGGCACGGCATTCATCGTGCTCATTCAGGCGGTGCCTGCGGCAGTGTACTTTTTGTATATCCAGATGTACGGCACCACCGCCATGGGCGTGGGCCTGCTGTTCGATGCCGCCAACTGGCGCTATTGGGTGCTGCCGGTGTGCAGCATGAGCCTTGCAAACCTTGCGTTCTACGCCATGTGGCTGCGCCGCTATATGGTGGACGAGAGCAACAAGGACTACGTCAAGCTGGCCCGCGCCAAGGGCGTGAGCGAGAACAATATCGCCCTGCACCACGTATTCCGCAACGCCATGGTGCCGCTGGTGCAGTACATTCCCTCCGCATTCCTGAACACCGTCGTCGGCTCCATCTACATCGAAAGCCTGTACAGCATCCCGGGCATGGGCGGCCTGCTGGTCACCTGTGTGCAGCGCCACGACAACACCATGGTGCAGGGCATCGTGCTGCTGTACGCCTGCGTGGGCATCGCGGGCCTGATCCTGGGCGATGTGCTCATGGTGCTCATTGATCCCCGCATCAACTTTGGCAAGAAAGAAGGTGGCCGCTGATGCTTTCGTTCCTGAAACGGGAAAAATCCAAAAAGCTGGAAAACCAGCTCAACACCCTGCAGAAGGAAGGCCCTGCTGCCTGGGCAGACCTGCCGGAGGACGAACTGTTCACCCCCGCCGGGTTCCACGCCGAGCAGGCTGAGGCCACGGCCAGCTCCAACTACAGCTACTGGGGCAGCACCTTCCGTGCTTTCTTCAAGAACAAGGTAGCCGTGGCCCTGCTCATCGCGCTGGTGGCCGTGGTGGCCTTTGCCTTTCTCCAGCCTTATCTGCCGGGGCAGGCAGACCCCAACCTCTGCGCCGTGGACCCCGTCACCGGCATCCAGTACCGCAACATCGCTCCCGGGCAGGACGGCTTTATCTGGGGTTCCAACTCCATCGGGCAGGACCTGTGGGCCCGCATCTGGGCCGGTGCCCGCACCAGCCTGACCATTGCCTTTTTCGTGGCTCTCATCGAAGCCGTGGTGGGCATCACTGCCGGTGTGCTGTGGGGCTATGTGCGCGGGCTGGATTTTCTGTTCACGGAGCTGTACAACATCTTTGACAACATTCCCACCGCCATTGTGCTGATTCTCATCTCCTATGTGGCCTCCCCCAGCATCTGGACCATGATCCTGGGCATGTCCATCAAGGGCTGGATCGAGATGGCGCGGTTCATCCGCAACCAGATCCTCATCATCCGTGACCGTGACTACAACGTTGCCTCCCGCTGCATCGGCACCCCCACGGTGCGCATCGTGCTGCGCAACCTGCTGCCGTATCTGGTGTCGGTGATCATGCTGCGCATGGCCCTCACCATTCCGGAAGCCATCGGCAACGAGGTGTTCATCACCTACATCGGCCTGGGCCTCTCGGTGGAGACGCCCTCGCTGGGCAATCTGGTCAACGACGGCCGCAAGGTGATGATGCAGGCCGGTCTGCGCTACCAGCTGCTCTACCCCACCCTGATTCTGAGCTTTGTCACCATTGCGTTCTATCTGATCGGCAATGCGTTCTCGGACGCCGCCGACCCGAAGAACCACCTGCAGTAAGGAGGAATGCATGATGAACGAAAACGACTGCATCCTCTCGGTGCAGGGGCTGGATATCCGGTTCAACCTGCGCGGCCGGGTGCTGCACGCCATCCGCGGCATCGACCTGGACCTGTACCGGGGTGAAGTGCTGGCCGTCGTGGGCGAGTCCGGCTCCGGCAAGAGCGTGTTCACCAAGAGTTTCATGGGCCTGTTGGACACCAATGGCTCCATCACCGGCGGCACCATCGACTACTACCCTACCCCCGGCGCAGAGCCGGTGCGCCTGTCCGGCCTGAAAACCGAGAAGGACTGGCTGCGCATCCGAGGCCGCGAAATTGCCATGATCATGCAGGACCCCATGACCAGCCTGAACCCGCTGAAAACCATCGGCGACCAGATTTTGGAGGCCGTGACCCTGCATCAGGGCCTGAAGGGCACCGAGGCCAGGGCCAGAACACTGGAATACCTGCGAGACGTGGGCATCTCTGACCCGGAAGTGCGTTTTAAGCAGTACCCCCACGAGTTCTCCGGCGGCATGCGTCAGCGCGTGGTGATCGCCATTGCGGTGGCCTGCCGCCCGAAGATCCTGATCTGTGACGAGCCCACCACCGCGCTGGATGTGACCATTCAGGCTCAGATTTTGCAGCTGCTCAAGGAGCTGCGGGCCAAGTACCACCTGACCATCGTCATGATCACCCACGACCTGGGCGTCGTGGCCAACATTGCCGACCGGGTGGCCGTGATGTACGCCGGCGACATCGTAGAGATCGGCACCGCCGACGAGATCTACTATGACCCCCGCCACCCCTACACCTGGGCGCTGCTGTCCAGTATGCCCCAGATGGGCGTGAAGGGCGAAGACCTGTTCAACATTCAGGGTACGCCCCCGAACCTCTTCACGGAAATTCACGGCGACGCTTTCGCGCCCCGCAACCCTTTGGCGCTGAAGATCGACTTCGTCAAGCGTCCCCCTTATTTTGATGTCAGCACGACCCACCGGGCCAAGACCTGGCTTCTTGACCCCCGCGCACCCAAGATAGAACCGCCCGCCGCTGTGCGGATGCTGCAAGAGGAGGGCAAATAACATGGCAGACGAACGCGAAGTTCTGCTCGAGGTAAAAAACCTCGAAGTGACCTACGGCTCCGGCCGCAAGGCTTACAAGGCCGTCAAGAACGCAAACTTCACCATCTATAAGGGCGAGACCTTCGGTCTGGTGGGCGAGTCCGGCTCGGGCAAGACCACCATCGGCCGGGCCATCATGCGCATCCTGCCCACCTCGGGCGGCGAGGTGTTCTATAAGGGCCAGAAGATAAACGGCAAGATCTCCCACGCGCTGGACAAGCAGGTCATCAAGGAAATTCAGATGATATTCCAGGACCCCCAGTCCTCCCTGAACGAGCGCGCCAAGGTGGGCTACATCGTAGGCGAGGGCCTGATGAACCTCCGGCCCGACCTCTCCGCCGCCGAGCGGGACGAAAAAGTCCGTCAGGCGCTGCTGGATGTGGGCCTGCTGCCCGAGTTTGCGTCCCGCTTCCCCCACGAGTTCTCGGGCGGCCAGCGCCAGCGCATCGGCATCGCCCGGGCTCTCATCGTGGAGCCGGAATTCATCATCGCCGACGAGCCCATCTCGGCACTGGATATGTCCATCCGCGCCCAGGTGCTCAACCTGCTGCGCCGCCTGCAGAAGGAGCGCGGCATCACCTACCTGTTCATCGCCCATGATCTCTCGGTGATGCGCTACATTTCGGACCGCATCGCAGTCATCCACAAGGGCAGCATCGTGGAACTGGCCGACGCGGAGGAGCTGGTGGCCCACCCCCTGCACCCCTACACCCGCAGCCTGCTGTCTGCCATCCCCATGCCGGACCCCCGCCGGGAGTGCAATAAAAAGCTGTTGGTGTACGACCCCGCCATGCACGATTATTCCACCGAAGCGCCCCAGTGGCGGGAGCTGCGCCCCAGCCACTGGGTGCTCTGCAGCGAGCAGGAGGCCAAGGACTGGCTGGCTGAAATGTAAACTTTCTCTTGCGTTTTTTGGCAAAGTTCGCCCTTTGTTTCTTGACATTTCCACCCTGCTCTACTACAATAACTCTTGTACGTATTGTGTTGTTTTTAACAAACGGACGAAATTTAAGACCCCATTGAATCCGGCTGCCCCGGCTGCGGGTGCAGTGACTGCTCAAAGGACAAAGGACAATTTATGACAACATCCAACACCCCGATTTACGCTTCCCAGGCACGTCCCTGGCTGAAATTCTACGATCAGAAGTACATTGACCAGACCATGCCCGCCTGCACGGCGTTTGAGCTCGTCTGCCGGCAGAACAAGAACCGGCTGGGCGAGACCGCACTGGAATACTATGGCCGCAAGTTCACCTACGCTGATTTTATCGTCAACGTCAAAAAGACGGCAGCAGCCCTGCGGGCCGCGGGCCTGAAAAAGGGCGATATCGCCACGGTGGTCCGCGTGATGACCCCGGAGATCATCTTTGCGTTCTATGCCGCCGACATGATCGGCGCGACTCTGAACCTGGTGGATCCCCGTTACAGTGTGGAGGGCATCCGTGAGTACATTGAAGAGGTGGATTCCCACCTGCTGATCTGCCTGAATGTGGTGTATGAGCGCTGCCATCAGGCTGCCAAGCGCACCCATGTGGAGCATGTGGTGGTGCTCTCCCCGGCCGATTCCCTGCCGCTGCCTCTGGCGCTGGGTTACAAGGTCCAGAATCTCGACAAGAACAAGTATCACTCCAATGTCATCCACTGGAAGCAGTTCCTTGCTGCCGGGAAGGACGAGAGCATTGCCGCGGAGCCCTATGACCCGGAGCACGCCTGTGTGGTGGTGCATACCGGCGGCACCACCGGCATCCCGAAATATCCGCTGCC
>ERZ773221.2756-NODE-2756-length-12938-cov-8.982690_pt1 | contig 12938 bp, 9 predicted proteins | sample MGYA00580994_ERZ773221 | MGnify/ENA primary metagenome ERZ773221 (study PRJEB29015, sample SAMEA2737758) | human gut metagenome | biome: human gut; feature: human-associated habitat; material: faeces | place: China | collected 2012 ... | reverse complement strand
GACCCTACTGGGTCCCCCCTCCGCCTTTACAGACTGGGTCCCCCCTCCGCCTTTACAGAAAGAGAGATGCGCTATTTCAAGGAGCCTTGCCGCCAAGGGGCTACGCCGCCAAGGGGCTACGCCGCCAAGAGGCTGTGCCGCCAAGGGCTTTTATCGCCTAAGAGGAGCGCTGCGAAAGGGGGGAATCAGGCCCGGTGCCTCTTGCCGAGAACCAGAACGGCTCCGGCCAGAGCGGCCACGGTCATGAGGCTCAGCCACAGGCCCATGGCGGCTCCGTCAGCGGTGTTGGGGCTGTCGGTGGCCTCATTGCCGGTATTGCCGCCGCTGTTGGCGTTGGGATCGGCGGCGCCGCAGACGGTACACTTGCCGTCCTTGTAGCTGTGGCCGGCGGCGGGGATGACCTCGCCGGTCTCGCCGGTCTCGCCGCAGACGGTGCAGACCTTATCGCCGGTGTAGCCGGGCTCGGTGCAGGTGGCGTCCTTGGCGTTTTTCACCACGGTGCTGTGACCGGTGGCGGGCAGCGTCTCGGTGGACAGTACCTCATCGCAGTCATCGCAGACGACGGTGACAGAGCCGTCCTCGGTACAGGTGGCAGGGGTCTCGGTGCGGGTGGTGTGGTCGTGATCGCAGGTGACCTCCACGGCGATGGGGGTGTAGTCACCGGTGTTCAGCTGCTGCGGCGGGGGGAGGGGGTCCTCCTGATACTGGCCCACGGCGGAAATGATGTCCCGCAGCCGCTGCTGGGGTGTGTGGCCTGTATATTTATAAGCTTTTTCGCCGCCGGGGCGAACATAATCCCAGACCAGAAACCATGCCAGACAGGTGTTGCTGCCGGAGAGAGGAGTGAACAGGAATTGCAGCGTCTCCTCGTCCTCTGACAGGTGCTCCAGCAGGTACTCCTCTGCGGCGGCGATATGGCGCACCTGCGGCACCAGCTCCCGCTCCGGGATGCCGTAGGTGTCGCAGATGCGGACGGCCTCTGTGACGGCGGTGCAGTATTTTTCCTCCGTGGGGGTGTAGTGGCGCTCCAAGGCCACCAAGGCCTCTACGCCGTATGCATTGGCCTCCTGATAGATGAAACCCATAAAATCCTCCAGAAAATTTGATGGAGATAGAAACGTTTTAATTATTCTGCAATGTATTGTACCCCACTTCTGGCGCTGCGGCAAGCATAGGGACTTCCTCTGAGGGCATAGGCTGGCAGAAGAGGAGGGATCTGTATGCTGTCTGCGGCGTTGCTGCTGCTGTCCAACAGCCTGTTTTTGTCCCTGCGTCTGACGGGGAATCCCGGTTCGTTCCCCCGGCCGCTGCCGCCGGAGGAGGAGCGGGCGTGTCTGGAGCGGTGGGCGCAGGGGGATCTGGAGGCTCGGAACCGGCTGGTGGAGCACAATCTCCGGCTGGTGGCCCACATCATCAAGAAATACTATACACAGGCGGACAATCAGGAGGATCTGATCTCCACCGGCACCATTGGACTCATCAAGGCCGTCAACACCTTCCGGGCAGACCGGGGCATCAAGCTGGCTACTTATGCGTCGAGGTGCATTGAAAATGAGATCCTCATGTACTTCCGCTCCCAGCGGAAGCTGCAGGGGGAGGTGTCCCTGTCTGACGCCATCGACACAGATAAGGAGGGGGGTTCGCTGTATCTGCTGGATGTGGTGGGGGCCGACGACACCATGCTGTCGGATCTGCAGGATCGGGAGGAGCAACTGCTGCTGCGGCGTCTGGTGCGGGACTGCCTGACGGAGCGGGAGGCGGACATCATCCGGCGGCGGTACGGGCTGGAGGGGCATCCGCCCCAGACCCAGCGGCAGGTGGCGGCGGTATACGGCATCAGCCGCAGCTACGTCTCCCGCATCGAGAAGCGAGCGCTGGAGAAGCTGGAAAAGGAGCTGCGAAAGGGGTAGGAGGATAGCGAAAGGGCTTGTCTTTGGGGCGGGAACATGGTAAGATGATAAAAAACACCTATGCGGCAGCCTGTGGAAATGAGCGGAGACAACATGAGAAAGTTTTTCAGAGGAATATGCGGCGTACTGGCGACGCTTTTGACCCTGTGCATCCTATTGATGGCGGCGGGGCTCATGGGGGTGCGGGCCTTCGGCATCACGCCTTATGTGGTACCGGCGGACATGGAGGGGCTTCCGTGGTCCGCCGGGGCGCTGCTGTACGTGCGGCAGGAGCAGCCGGAGACGCTGCAGCCGGGGGACACCATCGCCTACGTCACGGACAGTGACCTATCGCTGGAGGGGGGCGTCATCGGTTCCGTGGACACAGAGCGGCGCTTCTTCTATGTGGAGGGAGCCCCGGTCTACTGGGACAATGTGCTGGGGCAGCCCCTGTGGGGCATCGATGGGCTGGGCTATGTGTCCGGCTATATCAGCCGGCCGCCGGGACTGTATCTGGTGCTGGGGGCTGCTGTGGTGCTGGCGTTGCTGTGCATCTTCCCCCTGCGACGCCGAAAGGGAGAGAAAACGGAAGAATCCCCCACCGGGAGATGCATGGCGACGAATGTGGGAGAGAAAGCTCCCACCGAATCGGTGCAGGCTGCGGCGATGGAGGAGGAAGTCCCCACCTTGACGGAAAAGCCTGCGTCTGCGGAGGTATCTGAGCCTGTGAAGGTGCCTAAGCCTGCGGTAGAGATACCGAAACCTGAGCCTGCGGCGGAGGTACAGCGGCCTGCAGAGACCGGGCGGCGGCAGACCTCCGGCAAGCGGGACGAGGCGGTGGCCCGTCACGGCGGCAAGCGCCTTCAGCGCTGATGGAATCGAGCAAAAAGAAGGACCCAAAGGCAAAGCCTTTGGGGCCTTCTTTTTAGAATGGAGCGTTATGAAAGTGTATCGGACGGGGTCTCGCCGGGGCGGTCAGTCAGCACCAGCTGCACCTGACGCCGCCGCAGGAATACCGTCAGCCAGCAAACCGCCATGACGATCAAGCCGCAGATGGTCATGCAGAGCCGATAGTCCAGCACCTCGCCCAAAGCACCGATGGCCAGCGACAGCACCGCTCCCGCCGCTGTGCAGAGCATGGACTCATAGGCATTGAGCCGAGCCCGCAGCCGGTCGGGGATGTAGCGCTGCACCGCCGCCTGCCGGATGGTGGCACTCTGGATGCCCAGAAAGCCGCAGACGGCTCGGTTCACCAGCATCAGGGGATACGGCAGCCACAGAAGGCAGGTGTCCATCAGTTCGTAGGTCTGATACACCCCGAACAGGAAGCCGAATCGCTTTCGCTCCGGCAGGGAGTAGCGGTAGCGGACGGCGCCGCCGATGGTGCGCCCGGCAAACTCCGCCACGGAGAAGAAGGAGTACATGGCGGTGGTGAAGCCCGGCGCTGTGCGAAAGAAGGCGATGAGCAGGGGAGAATAGCCCATGGCCATGCCGTTGGTGACGGCCATGTACTCATAGAGGCCGTGGAGGCCGTGCTCCTGCCGAAGATAGGCGGCGGCCTCCCGGATGTCCCGCCACCAGGTTTTCAGGGACAGCAGCGGCTCTTGATCCCGGCGGCTCTCCTGCACATGGATGCGGTTTTCGATGAGGGCGGCCAGCACCGACAGTGCGCCTTGGATCAGCAGCAGCCGTCCCACGCCTAAGGTGTCGTACAGCAGCGCCGCCAGCGGCATCATGAGGACCTTCAGAATGGGATAGAGCATGGCGGAGACGGTGTAGGCCCGCTCCTCCTGCCCCTCCGGCAGCAGCAGGGGGTAGAAGCTGTTGTAGGCCAGCTCATCGAAGGCTGCAAGGCACGATACCAGCAGGGAAAAGGCCAGATAGGCGGTGTAGGAGAAGGCACTGCGCAGCAGGAACAGTCCCGCCCCGGCGTAGCACAAGCCGTTGAGCAGGTCGCCCCACACCAGAAAGGGCTTGCGGGGCAGGCGGTCCATCATGGGGGCGACGACCAGCGGCAGCAGCACCATGGGGATCAGCTGAATGGCCACCACCAGCGCCGAGGCCAGAGTGCTGCCTGTCTCGTCAAAGACCAGAAAGGACAGGGCGAATTGACTGATGATGCCGCCGGCAGCGCCCAGCGTCGTGGCGGCGGTGATGCGGGTAAAATTCCGTGTCCAGAGAGTTTGTTTCATAGCGTTCACCTCACTGCTATGATTATCCCACAGCTGCTTACAAAAGAAAAGGGGGCCATCGTGGGAAAGTTATTCCCGTGATGACCCTCTTAATGGGGCAAAAATGCTATTTTGCAGGAAACTCCTCCAACAGGCGGCAGGCTTGACGGTACTGACGGTTGGCCTTGTACCACGCCAGCACCCACGGCAGGTGGAAACGGGTGAAGCCCATAGGATATGTGTCTCGCAGACGCTGGAAGCAGTCCAGAAGTTGGGTGCCGTAGGTATCGTCGTGGAGGTAGTCCGGGTGCTCCAGCCGATAGCGCACCAGCGCCAGCATCCGCTGCTCCATTTCGCCGGAGGCCATAGGCTCCGCCTGCTGGACGGCGGCCAGCGCCTGCTCCCGATGGCCCAACTGCTCGTGGCAGATGGCCAGCTTGTGCAGGTCCAGAAAGCCGGGGCGGGGGAGGGAGGCAAAGTAGGGCAGGGCCTTTTCCGGTTGACCCAGCTCCAGTTGAGTGGAGGCAACATTGTAGCGGAGGGCAGACAAGCTGCCGGTATCCCTCAAGGCTTCTGCCAGACGCTCCGCTACAGAGTAGTGGGTCAGCATCTCCTCCATGCGGCCCAGATCCGAGTAGCAGTTGCCCATCCACGCCCGGCAGGACAGCATCAGGTAGGGGTAGCCGGCGTCCGATGCCGAGCGGTAGGCGTCCCGCAGCACCTCGATGGCGGCGGTGTATTCGCCCTCGGCGTAGAGGAACTCTCCGTGGTGGGCAGCCAGCAGCGGCAGCGGCTCCAGCCGCACCGCCTCCTCCCATCGGCCCTGAAGGCCCCGATGCAGGGCCAGCTGCCGGGTGGAGAGAAAGGGCTCCCACTCCACCGGCAGAGGGCGCATCTCGTCGGCGTAAAAGGCATCCAGTAGCAGGGCATCCGCTGCCAGCGGACTGGATGCAAGAATCTCCCGCCGGGGCTGCACCAGCTGTTCATAGAGGGAATCGAAATTCGGGCTGCCGGAGAGCAGGGCCTTCCAGCAGGGCGCTAAGCCCTCCGGCTCCGGAGTCCAGACAAGACCCAGCCGGTGCAGCAGCAGCTCCGTCACCTCCGGGGAGGGGGCGGCCTTGCCCTGCTCGATTTTGGACAGATAGGAGGGGGCGCAGATGCCACGGCACAGACCTTCCTGACTCCAGTCCCGCTGAAGGCGGGCCTGCCGGATCAGCAGTCCGGCGATGTCGCCGCCCCTCATCCGATGAGGTCCCGCACAATGGCGCCGGCCAGCAGGATACCGGCGGTGGAGGGGACCCATGGCACACTGGCCGGGACGCTGCGGCGGCCGGGGGAGGGGGCCTCCAGCTGGGCAGTGGCGGCAGGCTGCTCCGGGCTGAACACCACCTTCAGGTGGCGGATGCCACGGCTGCGCAGTTCCTTCCGCATGACACGGGCCAGCGGGCAGCCGCTGGTCTGGGAGATATCCGTTACCCGCAGCAGGGTGGGGTCCAGCTTGTTGCCGGTCCCCAGCGCCGACAGGATGGGGATGCTTCGGTCCATGGCCTGCTGGATCAGGTCCAGCTTGCAGGTTACCAGATCGATGCAGTCGGCAATGTAGTCATATCGGGCGGAGAAGAAATCCTCCCGATGGGCGGCGTCGTAGGTGGCGCAGATGGGGTGGATGACGGCGCTGGGGGAGATGTCCCGGCAACGGCGGGCGGTGACCTCCGCCTTGGACTGGCCCACGGTGGAGTGGAGGGCGCAGAGCTGGCGGTTGATGTTGGTGACACTGACGGTGTCCTGATCCACCAGCGTCAGCTCACCTACGCCGGAGCGGGCCAGGATCTCGGCGGCATAGCTGCCCACGCCGCCCAGGCCGAACACGGCCACATGGGCGCTTTGCAGGCGCTCCAGCGCCGGCTGGCCCAGCACCATCTCGGTGCGCAAAAACTGTTCGTGCATAAATAGGCTCCTTTGCTTCAAAGCAGTATCAAAAAAGACCGGCCGAGGCCGGTCTTTTTTGGAAATTCATCAGACGAGGTACTTCATACCGGAGGCCTCGGTGGCGGTGATATCCTTCACCAGATCGTTGTTCCACTGGGTGTAGTCGGCGTTTTTCATGGCGTTGCGGACCTGCACCTGCCAATAGGGGGCGTCGGTACCCACAAAGTATATGACATGGTAGCCGGTGTAGCTGCCCTCGTTGTAGACGATGCCGGTGTCGCCGGGCTGACGGGACTCGTCGAAGCACCAGTCATTGAACTCGGTGACCATCTGGCCCTTATACACCTCGGTATACAGGCCGCCGTTGGTGTTGGAGCCGGTGTCGGAGGACAGCTCGTTGGCCAGCTCGGCAAAGCTATCCTCGGTTTTGGCACCGTCTTCCCACTTCTTCAGAGCGGCCTCGGCGGCCTCCTTCTGCTCGGCCTTGCGGGCGTCCAGCTTCTCCTGATAGTCGTCAGCCTTGCTGTCCAGATCGGAGGTATCCACCTTGAACAGAATGTGGCGCACGTCCACGGTGTTGTAGTCGTTGCGGCCACGGCTGTGGAACAGGACCACATAGTAGTTGTCGCCGCTCTCGATGAGGGTCAGATCGCCCTCCTGACGCTCCTCGTTGAACACCCACTCGGTGACGGCATCGCCGCTGTAGGTGCCGGTGGGACGGTCGGTATAGGTGCCGTTATCGTAGTTGCCGGCGGCCTTCTCCATCAGCAGACCGTTGCGGACAGCCTCCAGAGCGGCGTTGGCGTTGGCGGAGGCAGCCTCCTTGGCGGCGGCGTTCTCCTCGTCGGTGGGCTCCACGGTGTTGCCGTCGGCATCCTTAGTGGAGTCGGCAGTACCCTTGAAGTAGATGTACTCGTAGTCGGCCACGTCGAAGTTGTTCTTGTGCTCGTTATAGTAGGTCTCCACTTCCTCGTCGGTGTAGGTGAGGCTGTCGATGTAGTCCTGCTGATAGTGGGAGGCCAGAACGGTATCCTTCAGAATGCTCTTGAAGGTGGACATGGTCATGTTGTTGCCGTACATCAGCTTCAGGTAAGCGCTGGTGGAGTAGCCGGCCTTCTTGGCGTAGGTGGAGAAGGTCTCCACGGTGCGGTCCACTTCCTTCTGCATATCGTCGTTGAAGGTCATGCCCTTCTCGGCGGCGCCCTTCTTCAGCATGGTCAGCTGAATGAGACTCTTCTTGGCGGCGTCACGGAAGTAGGCGTCCCAGGTCATGTCCTCGCTGACACGCAACATCATCTTGGCGGTGTCGTTCAGGCTCTGCTGAGACAGGGAGGTATTCTTGTCAATGCCGTAGAGACTGGCATACTTGGAGTTGACGATACTGTTATAGGCATTGTGATAGTAGTAGCTGACCTCGGCGGCGGAATAGGACTCGCCCTCCACCGTGACGGCGGTGGTGCCACGCTGGATGATGTTGGAGTTCCACACCACCAGACCAATGGCGACCACCACAAAGGCGATGGCGATGATGGCATAGAGCCGGTTTGAGCGGCGCTCCTTGGCCTGCTCCTGAGCTTGACGGGCAGTCTTGGGATCCACAACGCCGCTGGCGGCGACCTCCTGCCGGTTCTTCTTTTCTCTTGATGCGCTCATAGTTGTTTCATCCTCTCAAAATAGGGGTCATTACGACCCGACTTCGTAAAGTTAATCGTAATTATACAGGAAATCTGTCTGCTGTGCAAGGGGGAAACGGAAATTATCCGGCCATAGGCCGAAAAAGCGGTCAGCTCCGGAGGTCTTCCGGAGCTGACCGGGCTTTTACCAGTTGTCCCGCCGGGCGTGGGGGCCAAGTTATAACCTGCACCGTTTCAGCAGGTGGGTTGTCTCCAGCGTGCTTCACCGCTTCCAACTTCCAGCCGCAGACGGCAGCCGGGAGGCCTGCGATCCACATACTGATCCGACATCCCCTATAACAAAATGTGAGGATAAAAAAGACCCGTCACATCCCTGCGGGACCTCGCCTTTCGGCGATGATCTTATTATAACAGACCTGCGGGAAAAATAAAAGGGGGTTTTCGCAGAAACAGTCAGGAATTTTATTCCTCGTCGGACAGCAGCTGTTCCATGAACAGATCATAGATCTTCTCCAGCTCCGCTTCGTCATCCAGCGTGCTGAGCAGCTCCTCGCCGTTTTCCGTGACGGATTTCAGGATCACCAGACCATAGTCCTCGGATTCCTCGTCCGCCTCGTCCTCCACGGCGGGGAAGAAGGCCATATAGGTCTGCCCCTCGTGCTCCAGTGCGTCCACATACTCCAGCTCGATATCGTTGCCGTCCTCGTCAGTGAGGGTGATAAAGCTGGGGCCAAACTCATCGCTCATGAGAAAATACCTCCTGCATAGGTTGATGTCCTCCTACTATAACGGATTTCCACAGAAATTGCAAGAGGGCGGCGCTGCCGATTTCCGCACAAAAATTGGAAAAGCAGCACAAAACGGAACCTATGTGCCGGGTCAAAGGATACGGTGATTGCATTTTTTACGCAAAAAGGTATTTTTATCGGTTGACAGGTGTGGTAAAATAACTCTTATATTGGTTTAATATGTGCTTTTTGCCGCAGCCGGGACCTTCCGGAGCAGGGCGGCAGGGAGAAGCCGTATAAAAAGCCTGAGGCCGCCCGGCGGCCGAAACAACGAAACAGAAAGTGAGGTGCGCTGTCCATGAAAGAACACTCCAACGACCGTGATAAGGCAGAGCAGAGCGCCCATCAGAGGAAAAACCGAGGGAAGGGACGGGCCAAGAGGGTCTGGGGCGTCATCGGCACCATCGTGCTGGTGGGTGTGCTGACCATGGCCATTTTTGTGGGGATCTTCATGACCTACATCAATAAGTCCCTGAAGGGCCACGTAGAGGTGGATATGTCCGAATATGACCGGAAGGTATCCACGGAGTTGTACCGTCTGGGGACGGACGGCGAGACATGGGAGATGTATCAGACGCTGTTCAGCGATGAAAACCGCATCTGGGTGGATATCGGGGACATCCCCGAGTATTTGCAGGAGGCCACCATCGCCATCGAGGACAAGCGCTTCAAGACCCACCACGGGGTGGACTGGAGGGGGACCCTGCGGGCCATCACCAGTACCCTGACCGGCAGCGGCACACAGGGCGGCTCCACCATCACCCAGCAGCTGCTGAAAAACGTCACCGGCGACAATCAGGGGACGGTGAAGCGGAAGGTCACGGAGATCTATCGGGCGCTGGCGCTGGAGAAGGATTACTCCAAGTCCCAGATCCTGGAGATGTATCTCAACACCATCTATCTGGGAGAGCAGTGCTACGGCGTGCAGACGGCTGCCCGGATGTACTTCCACAAGGATGTGAAGGACCTGACGCTGGCGGAGTGTGCCTGTCTCATCGGCATCACCAACAATCCCTCCATGTATGATCCTCTGCTCAGCGACTGGGCCCGTGAGAACAACCGGGAGCGGCAGCTGACCATCCTGGGTGAGATGCTCGGTCAGGAGAAGATCGATCAGGCCACCTACGATGCCGCCGTGGCGGAGGAGGTCCAGTTCAGCGACGGGTATACGAATCTCGGCAATTTCACCGAGCCTACGGAGGATCAGGAGACCCCGGAGAAGCCCACCGTGCAGTCCACCGCCAACAACTCCTATTATACGGATCAGGTCATCTCCGATGTGGCGGCGGCGCTGGTGGAGAAGCTGGGGCTGGAGGACGATGCACCCGACGAGAACGGCAACGTCCGTACGGCACAGGAGAAGGCCGTCAGCAAGATTTACAGCAGCGGCTATAAGATCTATACGCTGCAGGACAGCAAGCTCCAGTCCATTGCGGAGAGCGTTTTTGAAAACAGCGATCTGGTGGAGTATACTGATGACTACGGCAAGCCCTTGCAGGCGGCTATCACGCTGGTGGACAATTCCACCGGCAACGTGGTGGCTATGGTGGGCGGTCTGGGCGCCAAGACGGTGGACCGTGGCTGGAACTGGGCCACGGAGCCCCGGCAGTGCGGTTCTGCTACCAAGCCCATCTCCGACTATGCCCCGGCGCTGGATGACGGTACCATCACCGCTGCCTCCGCCATCGACGACTATCCTGTCCGGGATTTGAGTGGCTACGGCGCATGGCCCAAGAACTCCCATTCCGGTTTCTACGGCCTGACCACCGTATGGACGGCGCTGGTGGAGTCTCTGAATACCTGCGCCGTGCGGGTCAATGAGAGCTACGGCTCGGCGGCCTCCTATAATTATATGGTGGAGAAGCTGGGCTTCACCACCCTGACCCAGCGGGACAGCCAGCAGTCCGGTAACATGGGCCTGGGCGGTTACGATGTGGGTGTCACCACGGAGGAGATGGCTGCGGCCTATGCCGCCATCGCCAACGACGGCGTATACACCAAGCCCCGGACATGGCTGCGGGTGGAGGACTCCGAGGGGAATGTCGTCATGGAGAACGAGACCTCCGCCCACAGCGCCATGAAGGAGACTACCGCCTATCTGCTGCGGGATATACTGGAGAGCGTTATCACCAGCGGTACCGGTACGGAGGCATATTTCTCCGGCATGACCATCGCCGGTAAGACCGGTACCACGGATGACAACCGGGACCGTTATTTCGTGGGCTTCAGCCCCTACTACTGCGCTGCGGTATGGACGGGCTATGAGTCCAACGATGAGCTGTCCTACGGTATGGGCAACGGCTCGGCGCAGCTGTGGAAGCAGGTGATGCGGGAGATCCATGGTGATCTGGAGGACAAGGCCTTCGACAGCTGCACCGGCCTGACGCAGGTGACGGTGTGCTCCGACAGCGGCCTGCTGGCCACGGATGCCTGCACCAAGGACCTGCGGGGCAACCGTGTCCGCACCGTGACGGTGGCGGCGGATACGGCTCCCACGGCGACCTGTAACGTTCACAAGATGGTGGATTATTGCACCGAGGGGAAGCATATTGCCACCCAGTACTGCCCCAAGGACAAGGTGAAGCAGGTGGCGGTGCTGGACTGGAACCGGGCGCTGTTCAACGATATCAAGGCCAGGGACCATGAGTACCTGTTGAAGGTGCTGGACGGCTCCGCTACGCCCAACGATCCCAAGGATGATATCTGCCCGGCGCACCAGAAGGCCATCACACCGGTGACACCTACCGACCCCACCAAACCGACAACCCCCACCAAACCGACGACCCCCACGGATCCGACAGATCCCACCACGCCGGATACCGGCGGCGCTGAGGACTCCGGCGGCGTTGGGGACTCCGGCGGCGTTAGAGGCGGCGGCAGCTGGTGGAAACGACCGTAAGTAGAGAAACGAAAATGCAGCCTGTGAGCGGTGCTCACAGGCTGCATTCTTGCGAGGCGGTGAAAAAGAAGGGGTATGGCTCTGCCGTACCCCTTCTTTTCTTGCATAATAGGGAGATCAGAAGCTGCGGATGATATCCACGATCTCGGTGCCGATGCGCTTCTGAGCCTCCACGGTGGCAGCGCCGATGTGGGGCGTGCAGGACACCATGGGATGGCTGTACAGAGCGGCGTTGGCAGTGGGCTCGTCGGCGTAGACGTCCAGACCGGCGGCCCGAACCTTGCCGGACTCCAGAGCGGCCAGCAGGGCGTCCTCGTCCACGTTGGCACCACGGGAGGTGTTGATGATGACCACGCCGTCCTTCATCTTGGCGATGGTATCGGCGTTGATGAGGGGAGCGCCGGGTGCAGCGGGAGCGTGGAGAGAGATGAAGTCAGACTGAGCCAGCAGCTCCTCCAGCGTCACATAGGGGATGCCGAATTTGGCCTCCACCTCCGGACGGCGGGTGGTGCTGTAAGCGACGACGTTCATGCCGATGGCCTTGGCCATGACGCCCAGATGCTGGCCGATGCGGCCGAAGCCGATGATGCCCAGAGCCTTGCCCTGCAGCTCGATGCCCTTGCCGTAGGCCTTCTTCTCCCACTTGCCCTCACGCATGGTATGACCGGCGATGGAGATATAGCGGGTGCAGGCGAACATATGGCCCATGGCCAGCTCCGCCACGGACTGGGAGGAAGCACCGGGGGTGTTGCGGACGGCAATGCCGTTCTCCTCGGCGTACTTGACGTCGATGTTGTCCACGCCCACGCCGCCGCGGATGATGAGCTTCAGCTTGCCGCCCTTGGCCTCGTCGATATGATTGGCACGGACCTTGGTCTTGGAGCGGACCACCACGGCGTCAAAGTCCCGCAGGGCGGCGCCCAGCTGATCCGGCTCATAGAACTGCTCCACCACCTCGTGGCCCAGCTCACGCAGCTGCGCCATGGCGGCCTTGTCCATACCGTCTGTAATAAGAATACGCATAGTAATATTCTCCTTCGATGATACGTTTTATTGTCGGAATGTGGCGATTTGTCCGGTTTTCCGGACCTGCGTCCCGAGAGACAGACGTTACGCCTGATGCTCAGCCTCGAACTTGGTGAGGAACTCCACCAGAGCCTCCACACCCTCCTTGGGCATGGCGTTATAGATGGAGGCCCGGAGACCGCCCACAGACTTGTGGCCCTTCAGGTTGTCGAAGCCGGCCTCCTTGGAGGCGGCCACCACAGCGGCATCCAGATCCTTGTCGCCGGTGACGAAGGGGACGTTCATGAGGCTGCGATCCTGAGGCACCACGGCGCCCTTGAAGAGCTTGGAGGAATCCAGGAAGTCATACAGCACCTTGGCCTTTTCGATGTTGCGCTTCTCCATCTCCTCCAGACCGCCCATGTTCAGCAGGTACTTGAATACCTTGCCGCAGCAGTAGATGGCCCAGCAGTTGGGGGTGTTGTACATGGAGCCGTTGTCGGCATGGGTCTTGTACATCAGGTAGATGGGGGTCTTGGGGTCCAGATCGTCACGGATCAGATCCTCACGGATGATGACCACGGCCATGCCGGCGGGGCCCACGTTCTTCTGCACACCGGCCC
>ERZ773221.2755-NODE-2755-length-12944-cov-2.732252_pt1 | contig 12944 bp, 9 predicted proteins | sample MGYA00580994_ERZ773221 | MGnify/ENA primary metagenome ERZ773221 (study PRJEB29015, sample SAMEA2737758) | human gut metagenome | biome: human gut; feature: human-associated habitat; material: faeces | place: China | collected 2012 ... | reverse complement strand
CGAATCAGCTGTATCAGGCTGTTATGGAGATTATAGTAAAAGCAAACGAGAATCGGCTAAAGGAGGGAAAACGAGATATGTGTAATGCGTTATTAGAATTAATGAAAGATGAATTAGATGAAAAAAGAGAAGAAGGCATAAGAGAAGGGGAATCTCTTGGGGTAAACAGGATTAATCAACTGATTTTAAAATTATCCGAACTAAACAGAACTGATGATATTCTCAAGGCAGCTGCTGACAGGGAATATCAAAAGAAGTTATTGAAAGAGTTTGGGCTTTAAAAGACTCTGGCTTCGACTGTTTTAGTCTATACCATCGTTTTTCTTATGTCCCAGTTGACCAGTGAACAGTAACGAATCTCGCCCCATCGCCTTTGGCGATAGGGCGAGATTCATTCAAGTCTGGCAGATTGGTATTTTAGGAGAAGTTATTTATTTTCAAGTTACATCTTACGGAAACTCAAATTATTCCAGTACTTCTTTCGAATCAAACTGATCCATAAACTCCGCATACTTTGCTGAATTTTCAAATACCGGCTTATAATTTTTAACAAGCTCTCTGCTTCTTGCTGCTTTATCTTTCAAAAGTCCATAAGCTCCAAGTGCAAACATCTTCGCAGTGACAATATAAGCTTCTTCCTCATCCGTCACTTCAAATTCTACCTGATGGAGTCCACCCTTTACACCACCTGTATTAAATGTATATACAGGCATTAAGTGCTGGACATCACCGACATCTGTTGATCCTCCCGTATGTCCTGAGGCCTCGATCACATTTGTTTCCGGTGCAGAAAGTTCTGCTGCTCTTTTTAATTCTGGGAGTGCTTCTTCCGCAAGTGTCGGAAGGTATCCCGGAAGTGTTGTGATTTCAACCTTCGCTCCCATTGCAGTAGCTCCTGCGTGAAAGGATCGGTCTGTTTTCTTCGCTGCATCTGTAAATGCCTCGATTGTTTTAGCTCTTACCAATGTCTCTACTACAACTTCATCAGGCACTACATTTACCAGGTTGCCACCCTTTGTAATGATCGGATGGACACGGACACAATCCTCATCACGGAATGTCTCTCGATTCAGACCGAGTGCCTGCAGACCAAGTGACGCCGCCGACAGAGCATTTACACCTTGTTCCGGTGTTCCTGCCGCATGGGCTGCCTTACCTAAACAACGGATCACTTTAGATACAAATCCATTTCCGGTTCCGCTTCCTACTATGATGTCATCCCCCGGTGCAATGTGATGTGTAATACAAAGATCAATATCATCAAATGCGCCGATACGAAGCAGCTCACATTTTCCACCGCCATATTTTATTTTTCCCTGTGCACGCAGCTCATTTTTGAATCCAATTTCACCATACTCTTCCGCCGGTGTTGCAAAAAACACCACCTGTCCATCCAGTTTTTCCGCGATCTCCGGAACTGTAAGAGCCAGTGCCGCACCAAAGATTCCAGCCATCTGTGCATGATGTCCGCAGCAATGTGCCGCATCTGTCTCTGGATTCGCATGAGCATGCTCCGGAATCCTAAGTGCATCAAGTTCTCCAAGAAGTGCAAGGCTTGCTGTATCTTTCTTTTCTTCATTTAAATACGCTTTTGTTCCTGTAATTGCAAGTCCGGTTTCTGTGCGCAGACCTAATTCTTTCATCTTCTTTATGAATTTTTCTGCTGTATTGAATTCTTTATATCCAAGTTCTCCATGATCGTATATATCTCTGGCAAATTCAATGATCTCATCTCTGTGCTGATCGATTGCTTCCAGGATTAATTTTTCTGTCTGATCCATTTTCATCACTGCCTTTCTTAATTATTGAAGCTCCTCCGGGATCCACCATAATCCATCATTGTTTTCTTTCATATACTGTTTGAATTCATCTGAGTGGTATGCGTCCACGATTGCCTGTGCCCAATCTGCATCTTTGTTCTCTTCTTTTACAACAACCTGAAGTACAAGATAATCTGAAATATCTTCATTGGCCAGTGCTGTAGAAGCATCAATGCCTGCATTATATACAACACTTCCTGTGATTGCAATATAATCAAAATCAGATTCTGCTGCCGGAATTGTCATGCTGTTCATTTCTGTAAATTCAATATTATGCGGGTTCTCTACAATATCATCCTGTGTAACTGTAGATGGATCAGCCTTCTCGTCAAGCTTAATCCAGCCGATTTTCTGAAGCATCAGATAGCAGCGTGCTGTGTTGGACGCATCATTTGGGACTGCAACCTTCGCACCATCCGGGATTTCATCTACAGAATCGTATTTTTCTGAATAAACTCCTGCCGGAACAGTTGGAATCGGACTGATTGCAACCAGATCTGCGTTATAACTCTGATTGAAACTGTCCATGTATGCTGTATGCTGTTCTACATTGACATCTACATCTCCGTCATTTAGTGCAACATCTGCTGTCTGAAGATCTGAAAGGTCAACAGCTTTCAGAGTATATCCTTCTTTCTCAAGAATTGGAACAATTGCATCTTCGAAAAGTTCTGTATATGGTCCCTGGGATTTTCCATAGACGATTTCCTTTTTCTCTGATGTATCCGCGTCACTTTTCTTCGTATCTCCTGAACCTGAATTTCCGCATGCCGCCAGGCTGAATGCTGTTGTCGCTACTAATAATCCTGCAATAATTTTCTTGATTTTCATAATATAATTCTCCTCGTTCTTTCTTAATCAATTATCTATGTTGTCTGAGTTTTCTTGAAATTGTATTTCCTGCAAGCTGAAGGATCTGTACAAATACGACCAGTACAACTACAGTAAAGATCATCAATGGTGTATTCATCCTCTGATATCCATAAGTCAGTGCCAGGTCTCCGACACCTCCTCCGCCTACATATCCGGCCATTGCTGATGCTCCAAGCAACCCGATCGTACCTGTTGTTAATGCGAGTACGATAGATCCAAGTGTTTCCGGAAGCAGAAAATACCGAATCGTCTGCCAGGTAGATGCCCCCATTGCTTCAGCCGCTTCCAGAATCCCCGGATTAATCTCCAGTAAGCTATTTTCCATCAAGCGTGCAAGATATGGACTGATATAAATAACAAGCGGGACAAGTGATGCTGTACTTCCGATGGTCGTTCCAACAATTGCCCTTGTCAACGGCATGATCGCTACCAGTAAGATCACAAATGGAATACTTCTTACTATATTAATATAGATACTTACAATATTGTAAAGGATCAGATTCTCTATCATTCCTCCCTTACGGCAAAGTACAAGGATCAGTGCCAAAATAATTCCTATGATTGTTCCAATGATCAGTGACCACGCAACCATATATAATGTCTGTCCCCCACTGGTCAATAACTTTTCCAGTGATACTCCAAAATACTCTTGTTCCATTAAATCGCCTCCACTCTTTCTCTGATGACTCCATTCTCATCAATCTGTTTCTCAGCTTCTAGTATTTTCTCTTCTGCTCCGATCAACTGCAAAATGAACACACACATTACATTTTCCTGCAATTCTTGCACAGTCGCTCCTAAAATATTTACTACAATTCCATCCACATGACAGATATCCGAAATTACCGGACGTTTTACACTGCTTCCGATAAACTTAAGCCTCTCTACCCGGAAATGTTCTTTCTGTTCTTTCACAAGACTTAGAATGCTTTCCGGAATCTGATCATTTACTACAGTCTGAACGAATCTTCTTGTAACAGGTGCCTGTGGCTTTCCGAATACATCAAGCACACTTCCGGCCTCTACTACTTGTCCGTTCCCCATAACTGCTACTTTATTACAGATCATCTGAACGACCTGCATCTGATGTGTGATCAGAAGGATTGTAACTCCCATCTCCCGGTTGATCTTCTTAAGCAGTTTCAGAATGGATTCTGTAGTTTGTGGATCCAGTGCACTTGTTGCCTCGTCACAGAGCAGGATGTCCGGTGTTGTTGTCAGTGCCCTTGCGATTCCCACTCTCTGTTTCTGTCCTCCCGAAAGCTGGCTTACATAAACATCTTTCTTATCTTCCAGTTCTACAAACCGGAGTACTTCTTTTACTTTCTTATCAATCTCTTCCTTTGGTGCCTTTTCAAGAATCAATGGCAATGCAATGTTGTGATACACTGTTTTTGATTCAAGAAGATTAAATTGCTGAAAAACCATTCCGATTTTTCTTCTAAGCTTGCGAAGCTGCGTTTTTTTCAGATTCCCAAGATTTTCTCCCTGGACTATAACATTTCCCGTATCCGGTGTCTCTAATCCATTTACCAACCGGATCAAAGTTGATTTACCTGCTCCGGAAAATCCGATAATTCCGTAGATGTCACCTTTCTCTACATGAATGCTGACATCCTGCAGCGCATGTACTGTACCGTATTTCCCGGAAAATGTTTTGTTTGCATGTTCTACTTTTATCATACTCATCACTCCATCTATCATTTGATGTAACGCTGTTACTTTTTCGCATCTCAGATTCGATAGGCGTATGATACACCTATTAACCTACTACGTCAATAGGTATTATATGATTTCGTCGCTTTGTTTTATATTCCTACCATTTTAGTTGGTTGTTAGTGCATTTTTTCCAGTATTTTTTCAATAATTTCTCAATCACAAAATTTTCATTGCATTACCATAGGACTTTCTATTATAATAGAAATGTTATAGACGATATAAAACGAAACAATTTCAAAAATGTATCGTTTTTTGAGATTGTCTCTGTATGATTACAAGTATTTTTTGTAGAAAGGATTAACTAATTCATGTGGATTGCAGATAATTGGAAAGATTACGAAATTCTTGACTGCTCAGGTGGCGAAAAGCTTGAGCGTTGGGGAAATTATCTTCTTGTCCGTCCGGACCCGCAGGTCATCTGGGATACTCCTAAGAAGAACCGCGGTTGGAAAGAGATGAACGGACATTATCACCGTAGCAAAAAGGGTGGCGGTGAATGGGAGTTTTTTAGTCTCCCACAGCAGTGGCAGATCCATTACGGTTCTCTCACATTTAATTTAAAACCATTTAGTTTCAAGCACACAGGACTCTTCCCTGAGCAGGCAACTAACTGGGACTGGTTCTCTGAGAAGATTAAGAATGCTGGACGTCCGGTCAAGGTGCTGAACCTTTTTGCTTATACCGGAGGTGCTACACTTGCAGCGGCAGCTGCCGGAGCGCAGGTTACTCATGTAGATGCATCTAAGGGTATGGTGACATGGGCAAAGGAGAATGCGGTTGCTTCCGGTCTGGGAGATGCACCGATCCGCTGGCTTGTCGATGACTGTGTGAAGTTCGTTGAGCGCGAGATCCGCCGTGGCAACACTTATGATGCAATCATTATGGATCCACCGTCATATGGGCGTGGACCAAAAGGCGAGATCTGGAAGATTGAAGATATGATCCATCCACTCATCAAGCTTTGTACAAAGATTCTTTCCAAGGATGCACTGTTCTTCCTTGTGAATTCTTATACAACAGGACTTGCTCCTGCCGTACTTACCTACATGATCTCAACTGAATTAAAACCTTGGAACGGACATGTAGATTCTCAGGAGATCGGACTTCCTGTTACAGATTCAGGATTGGTTCTTCCATGTGGTGCTTCCGGTCGTTGGGAACGTGACTAGCAGAATCCCAATTATAATTCGTTTGTTACTGGCTTCAAATTTCTGAGTCAGTGGCTATAAATTGTATCTGTGCAAAACGTTACTGCTCACAGTAACTTCTAAACAGCTACAGCAATATTCTAAACAGCAGAAAAGACCAGAGATTCTTGTTTCAATTTGTAAAACAAGCCTCTGGTCTTTTCATTTATTTATGCTGTTCTTGAACTCCCCTGACAGATTTCTTCAAACTCTTTTAATTTCTGTCTTGCCTGCGGACTTAAGTTTCTTGGCACTTCAATCTGAATCGTTACATACTGGTCTCCGTGAACGGATGAATCTTTCATCGAAACAATTCCCTTACCTCTCAGACGAATTTTAGAACCCGATTGTGTTCCCTCTTTAATCTTACACATAACATCTCCATACAGTGTATGGACCAATGCCTCACCTCCGAAAACAGCTGTTGTATACGGAACAGATACGGTTGTATATACATCCATACCTTTCCGCTCATATCCAGGTTTCGGAGCAACTGTTACTTTCAACAGAAGATCTCCGGCTTCACCACCACCGGTTCCCGGCATTCCCTTTCCTCTTAAACGGATTGACTTTCCGCTATCAATACCTGCCGGAATATGAACCTTCAGTGACTGTCCCGGTTGTCCTGGATTTTCCGGATTACTCAGAGTAATAACCTTATCTCCACCAAATGCAGCCTCGTCAAATCCTACAGTGATACCTGCCTTGATATCAGAACCTTTTGATTTAAAGCTTTCACCTCCAAATCCTCCTGTAAATCCTGATGTCCTTCTGCTGCGACCTGAAGCACTTCCTCCATGGAACATATTTCCGAAAATGTCACCAAACATGTCATCCATGTCGCCACCTTCAAAATGATACTCCTGATATCCACTTCCCGGTCCACCATAACTACGGTAAGTACCGCCTTTGAATCCGCCGTTTCCGCCGAATCCTCCAAAGCCACCTGTACCGGCATTTCCATATCCGGAACCTGCAGCACCGCTCTGATCAAATGCAGCATGACCGAACTGGTCATACAGTTTCTTCTTCTCCGGATCACTCAGTACAGAGTACGCCTCCGTCACTTCTTTGAATTTCTTCTCCGCTTCTTTATCCCCAGGATTCGTGTCCGGATGATACTTCTTTGCCAGCTTACGATATGCTCTCTTTATTTCTTTATCCTCTGCGCCCTTTGACAGCCCAAGCACTTCATAATAATCTCGTTTCATTCTTTCCACATCCTTCCGAATCTCTTATTGTTTTGAACATATATAGTTTATTATTTCTCTGTGTTCTACTTGTAATATAGCAGACATTTTCCAGGCTGTCAATATATCAATCTTAATTTCAATATTAGGTCAATAAATATATCTGTTCCATTTACAGGAATCCTAACAGACAAATCAAATTTTATTTTAACAACTCTCGCAGCACCTGGTTCACCATTCCAGGGTTTGCTTTCCCCTTCATGGCGCGCATTGTCTGTCCAAGCAGTGCTCCGATTGCTTTCTCTTTACCGCCTTTGAAGTCTGCGACTGCCTGTGGGTTGTCTGCGATCACTTTGGCAGCTGTCTCACGGAGTGCACCTTCATCGTTCACCATCTTAAGCCCGTGTTCTTCGACATATTTCTCAGGATCTATATCCTCATGGAAAATCTGCTTGAATACATCTTTTGCCACAGAACTGTTAATGGTTCCTGCCTCCGCAAGATCAATTAATTTTGCCAGGTTCTCCGGAGAGAATGTTAAATCTTCCGGCTCCATTCCATTGTCTTTCATCAGACGGAAGGTCTCTCCGATCAGCCAGTTTGCAACTTTCTTCGGTTTCTCACAGATTGCTGTTGTTGCCTCAAAAAGATCGGCCATTTTCTTAGAACCTGTGATGATCTCTGCGTCATACTGCGGAATATCAAACTGTTCCTTGTAACGCTCCAGCTTCTCCGTACGAAGTTCCGGCTGCTGAGATTTGATTTTCTCGATCCATTCATCACTGATCACGATCGGAACAAGGTCTGGTTCCGGGAAATAACGATAATCCTGTGCATCCTCTTTGGAACGCATTGCATAAGAATGCTCTTTGTTGTCATCCCAGCGTCTTGTCTCCTGTACAACCTGTTTTCCTTCTTCGATCAACTCAATCTGTCTCTGACGCTCGCCTTCAATTGCATGTGCGATTGCCTTAAATGAGTTCAGGTTCTTCATCTCTGTTCTTGTACCAAACTGATCGGATCCGACTTCACGGACAGACAGGTTGACATCTGCACGCATAGAACCTTCCTGAAGCTTACAATCAGATGCGCCTAAATACTGCACGATCATACGCAGTTTTTCAAGATAAGCAATAACTTCCTCCGCGGAACGCATATCCGGTTCAGATACGATCTCTACAAGTGGCACACCGCTTCGGTTATAATCGACAAGTGACGTATCATCCCACTCATCATGAACCAGCTTACCTGCATCTTCTTCCATATGCATCTCGTGGATTCTTACTTTCTTCTTTCCTGAACCACTCTCGATCTCTACATATCCATCTCTGGCAATCGGGAGATACAGCTGGGAAATCTGATAGTTTTGCGGGTTATCTGGGTAGAAATAGTTTTTACGGTCAAATTTGCACACTTGTGTAATCTTACAGTTTGTTGCAAGACCAATCGCCATAGCATATTCTACAACTTGTTTATTCAACACCGGAAGCGATCCCGGCATACCGGTACATACCGGACAAGTGTGTGTATTCGGTGCGCCACCGAATTCTGTGCTGCATCCACAGAAGATTTTTGTCTTTGTAGCCAGCTCAATATGCACTTCCAGTCCAATGACTGTTTCATACTGCTTTGCCATTGTTAACGCACCTCCTTTTCTGACATAAGACCGACAGATGCCGGTGTTTCATGCATCTTCTTTGTCGCACACTCATAGGTATATGCTGCACGGATCAAAGTTTTTTCTTCAAATACATTTCCGATCAGTTGCATACCGATTGGAAGTCCTTTGCTGTCTTTTCCAACCGGAACGCTCATTCCCGGAAGACCTGCAAGATTGACTGAGATTGTATAAATATCTCCCAAATACATCTTCATCGGATCACTTAAGCTCTTTCCAAGCTCCGGAGCAGTTGTCGGTGCTGCCGGTCCGAGAATGATGTCATAATTACGGAATGCACGGTCAAACTCTTTCTTGATTAAAGCTTTTGTTCTAAGTGCCTTCAGATAGTAAGCATCATAATATCCTGAACTTAAGACAAAAGATCCAAGCATGATTCTTCTCTTTACTTCAGGACCAAATCCTTCTGAACGTGTTTTCTTGTACATGTTATGAAGTCCATCGTAATCTTTCGTACGATAACCATATTTCACACCATCAAAACGTTCCAGGTTAGAACTTGCCTCTGCATCTGCGATCGTATAATAAGCAGGGATTGCATATTTTACAAGTCGCAGATCAAACGCCTCAACAATCGCACCCTTTTCTTCGAGTACTTTTGCTGCCTTCATCACAGCATCATTTACTTCAGGATCCAGACCTTCTCCCATATAATCTCTTGGGATTCCAATACGGAGACCTTTCACATCATCTACAAGTGCTTCTGTGAAATCACAATCATCACGATCCATGGAAGTGCTGTCCTTCGGATCATGGGATGCAATTGCCTCAAGAATTGCCGCACAATCCGATACATCTTTCGCTACCGGTCCAATCTGATCTAAAGAAGATCCGTACGCGATAAGTCCATATCGGGAAACAGTTCCATAAGTTGGTTTTAGTCCGACAACTCCACAGAAAGAACTCGGCTGACGAATGGATCCGCCGGTATCAGATCCAAGTGCATAATAACATTCGGATGCTGCCACTGCCGCACAGGAACCACCGGAAGAACCTCCCGGAACATGCGCTGTGTTGTGCGGATTGCGTGTCGGTCCATAATAAGACGTCTCTGTTGTACTTCCCATGGCAAATTCATCCATGTTTGTCTTACCAATGATAACTGCTCCTGCTTTTCTGAGGTTCTCAACTGCCTCTGCCGTATAGGTCGGTTTGAAGTTGGAAAGAATCTTTGAACTACATGTGGTTAGCTGTCCCTCGATACACATATTATCTTTTACTGCAACCGGAACTCCTGCAAGCGGACCTGCCAGTTCGCCCGCATCTATTTTCTTCTGAATTTCCTCCGCTTGTGCATAAGCACCTTCTTCATCTATCGTCACAAAGCTATGAATCTCTGACTCTGCTTCTTTGATCTGTCCGATCACTGCATCGACTGCTTCTCGTACAGTTACTTCTTTTGCTTTGATCTTCTCGCCCAGTTCAAGGGCTGTAAGTTTTAATAAATCCATCTGCTCTCACTCCCTTAACCAATTGTCTTCGGCACTTCAAAACTGTCTTCTTTACGAAGTGGTGCATTCGCAAGTGTTGCCTCTTTGTTATCGCCATTTGTCACCACATCTTCACGGAACACATTCTGTACCGGAAATACGTGGGACATCGGTTCCACATTGGAGGTATCCAGTTCGTTTAATTTATCAATATAATCCAGCATACTCTCCATGTCTTTTTTCGCAGCTTCTTTTTCCGCGTCAGACAATTCCAGCTTTGCAAGGATTCCTACATACTCGATTGTTTCATCGGATATTTTATTTGCCAATTTAATCATCCTTTCTTTCTACTCTGTCTTTGCTAATCCTGACAATTTCCAAAATCAGTATCATAAATTTCTCAGCTTATTGCGACCTGTAGCGGTACATATCATAGAAACTGTCATAATTCTGGTTTTTTACTGAGCCGGACGGCGTCAGGATTAAGTCCCCATCATCCACTTCCAGCTCTGTTCCTTCCGGGAAAACTGCATTTCTATAAGATTCTGATCCATCTGTATCATAAAACCAGAGTCCATAATTTTCATAATTGAGATTTTCATTTTCCTTATCATAAAAATCACCAAGATAAATCTTGTAATGAAGCTCCGCCCAGTCGACTCCTGATGCCTCGGTCACATCATACCATCCTGGCGGGAAATCTGTTCCCGCCGTATAAGTGTTTCCGGCTTTCAATGTTACCTGTTCCGTCAGCGGATTTTCTTCCAGCTGCATCTGTTCCGTCTGTGCATTCTCAGAATGAAACTGGACAACCAGTCCCGTATCAATCTTCAGATGACCTCCTGTATACAGTCTCACATCATCCAGATAATCTCCTGCATCCGTATCTGACTCATCTTCACTAAAATAAGAATAGTAATAAATCGAATTCTCAGGATCATCCTGCTGCATGGAGCCTTCTCCTGAGACAAGCTCCACTTCATAAGTTCCTTCCGGGATCTGTGCTCCGATCTCATACTCCCCATATCCTAATACACAATCATAAGTTGCTCCTGTCTCAGAAAGTTCTCTCGTTGTATTCATATATGGATCATACTCAAAATCCACTTCGCTGCCATCATCATTCCAGTCATAATCTAAGGAATGAAAATCATCCCCAAATGAGGAAATGAAATCACCAACGGAACCTGCAATGCTTGTAAATGCTACGATTGCTACGATGATTCCCGCAAGAATTCCACTGATTTTCCTTGCCTTTTTCTGTTCCTCGTAAGATCCTGCATGAACCTTCCTTGCCGGATTAAATACCGTCGGCCCACCCAGCTGCATCTGCCCTGTCTGTGGGATTTCCATCCGCGGATTTTCTTTTTGCTGATATTCTGTCTGCGTTCTTTTCCGTCCGTTATGACTCTCACAGAGATGTCCCGCATCCTGCTTTTTCTCCCGTTTTTTTGTCTCTCCAGTCTCATTCTGTCGTTTCTGGGAATATGTCATTTTTTTCTTGCGATCAAAGCTGCTCTCATTCAGCCTGTAATTCTTTTTCTCCAGCTTTGTGTTATCCAGCCCGCAGGAACTGCAACGGCCATCAATCAATTTACCTCCCCAAAGATAACATTCTTTTTTCTTAAACATAAAGACCCTCCCTTGTTTCTACTCCTTAAGTTTCTGACCACAACATCCTGTGGGCAGTTCTCTTTCTCAGTTCAGACCTTCACATCCAACAGTTTTTTCGTTCAATCCAGGGGGATTGACCCGTTTTTTGTATTTTCTTCTTATGGTTCCAGACGACTTAAGTCTCTTGGGAATAATGTTGTTTCTCTTACATTGTCTTCGTTCATCATCTTCATTGTCAGACGTTCCATACCTATTCCAAGACCTCCGTGTGGTGGCATTCCATGCTTAAATGCACTTAAATACTGCTCCATTCCCTCGTCCGTCATGCCACGCTTTTCCATTTTCGCAAGCAGCTCATGATAATCATGAATACGCTGTCCGCCCGTTGTGATCTCCATTCCTCTGAAAAGCAGGTCAAAGCTGAGCGTATAAGTCGGATCTGCCGGATCATCCATTGCATAGAACGGACGCTTCTTTGACGGATAATGCGTTACAAATACGAAATCCGCATCCCATTCTTCTTTTGCATATCTGCTGATCAGCATTTCCTCTTCCGGTTCGAGATCAAATGGATTCTTAATCTTTCGATCATACTTTTCTGCCACAAGTTTCTTGATCTCATCAAATCGTACAGCCGGGATCTCTTTCGTCTTCGGTACTTGAATATTCAGGATCTTCAGCTCTCTTGCATACTCTTTTTCAAGCAGGGTCATCGTATACTGAAGAAATCCGGTCTCCATTGCCATGATATCTTCAAATCCGTCGATATATCCCATTTCAAAATCCAGGCTGGTGTATTCGTTGAGGTGTCTCTTGGTATTATGCTTTTCTGCACGGAATACCGGAGCAGTTTCAAATACACGGTCAAAAACTCCCACCATCATCTGTTTGTAAAACTGTGGGCTCTGTCCTAATTCTGCTTTTTTGTTGAAATAGTTTAATTTGAATACGTTGGATCCGCCTTCAGCGCCTCTTGCTACGATCTTTGGTGTGTGGATCTCTGTAAAGCCCTGGGTAAATAAATAATCCCTGAAGCCTCTTACAATGCCTTCCTGAATCTTAAATTTAGCACGTTCTCTTACGTTTCTTAAAGATACCGGGCGCAGGGCCAGCTTTGTTTCCAGGGATGTGTTCATTTTCCATTTGCTGATAGGGATTGGCATTGGCTCTGCAGGCTGGGATAATACTTTGATCTCTTCTAAGCGGATCTCAAAACCATGAGGAGCTCTTTCTTCTGCCTTAACAGTACCAAGGACTTCCACTGCGGATTCTTCTTTCAGGTCGTGGATATCAAAATTTGTGACGCCTTCTTCGTATACGCACTGTACCAGTCCTTCTGCTTTTCGCAGGATCACAAAGGCAACTTCACCCATGTCACGGACATTGTGTACAGCACCATTCATACGGATCTTTTTTCCTTCATAGGAACCTTC
>ERZ773221.2741-NODE-2741-length-12998-cov-20.996600_pt1 | contig 12998 bp, 10 predicted proteins | sample MGYA00580994_ERZ773221 | MGnify/ENA primary metagenome ERZ773221 (study PRJEB29015, sample SAMEA2737758) | human gut metagenome | biome: human gut; feature: human-associated habitat; material: faeces | place: China | collected 2012 ... | reverse complement strand
TCAAAAAACTGAAAGACAAAAAGGGCTTCACCCTCGTCGAGCTGATCGTCGTTCTAGTCATCCTGGCCATCCTGGCCGCTCTGCTGGTTCCGGCTCTGACTGGCTACATTGACAAGGCAAATCAAGAAAAGGCAATCGCGGAATGCCGTTCTGTTGTTGTTGCAGCACAAACGACATCTTCTGAATACTATGGCCTGAATAAGGACTTTGCGGATACCACGAACGGCAAGTCGTACACGAAGAATGCACTAGAGCAGATTAAAACCTTGTCTGAAGCAACCGACAAGTGGGTTTACAAGATTACAATTGATACGACAGGGACGGCTGTTCCGAAGGGCACTGTGACGAAGGTTGAGTTCTGGGACGGCAATGCCTATGTTGCCTACACCAAGGACAGCAATGAAGCGGGTACCTACAGCGAAGTCTCTAAGACGAATGCGCTTGGCACTGGCTTTACGACTAATGCTAATAGCACTTTGAACGGCAAGACCGGTAGCGAAGCCTGATTTTGAGTTTCATTAACTCCCACCACCTCCCGTGGTGGGATTTTTTGTTGCCGCCTACCTTATTATACCCGCCGCGGCGCTGCCGGGAGATTTGTAGGGAGCGGTCTTGACCGCTCCGCAGGTCGTCAAAAAATTGCATCTCTGCCTTATTGCGTGTGTAGGGGCGACCATTGGTCGCCCGCCCACTTACCGCCGCAACGCATTTTCCGGGACGGTTTTCTTGCAAGGCAAACGGGCACGGGCGAGCAATGCTCGCCCCTACAAGCGTTTTTCGGCAGTTCCGCGGAGGGGTCAAGACCCCTCCCTACAGAGCAAAAGGAAAAATCCGCATCAAAGGAAACGTGCCCGGGACAGATAAATCCCGCCCCTGCGCACAAGAGGCAAAGCTGCAATAACGGCAAAGCTGCGGGCCGGGCGCTTGGCGGCGCACAACGAGCGCCGCCAGTTTGCAAGCAAACTCGCTCGTGCGGTTGTTTGCCCCGTAGGGGCAAACATTGTTCGCTCCATGCTCACAACCCCGCAATGCCCGGCCCCTACGCCTCTGTATGCCTTAACGCCTTTCACTCCTATCTCCTCACTCTTTTCAGGTGCTCACCATGCCCCAAACTCCAAAGCTGTCTCCACAACAAAAGGTCGCCCTTGTGGAAAAAATCAAAGCAGGCGAGATCAGCCGCCAGGCCGCGGCGCAAAGCGTCGGCGTCAGCAACACCACCGTGCGCCAATGGCTGCGCATCTATGAATCCGAGGGCGCAGACGGCCTTGCGCCCCGGGAAAAGTCCCGCCACCTTACCGCAGAGGAAAAGCAGGCCGCCGTGGCGGAGTACCTCGCGGGCGGGGTCTCGCTGTTTGACGTCTGCAAAAAGTACGGCATCCGCAGCCCGCAAAACCTGCAAAAACTCGTGGAAAAGGCGCAGGCGGGCGGCGAGCTGCGCGGCTACCACGGCGCGTCCCGCCACAGGGGCGGCGCGTACACCACCGCCGCAGACCGGGAAAAGATCGTGCGGGAATGCCTGGCCGACGGCTGCGATTACGGCGCAGCTACGTTAAAATATAACGTCGATTACAAGGCGCTGGTGCATTGGGTGGGGCAGTACCGTGCGGGCGCGGCCCTGCACGACGCCCGCCACAGCAGCGAGGGCACAAGCCGCGCCAAGGGCCGCGCCCGCACCGTGCCGCCGATGCAGCGGATGGTCATGGTGCTGGACTGTCTGGAAAACCGGAAAAATTACGGCGCTATGGCGCAGAAATACGCGATAGCCTACCACCAGATCTACCGCTGGGTGCAGCGCTATCTGCAGGACGGCTGGCTCGGCATGAATGACCGCCGCGGCCCCGCCGACGACCCCGACCCGGCGGGGGAGTGGGGGAAGATCGCCCCCGCCGGTGAGGCCGACGCGGAGCTGTGGGTAGCCAAATGCAAAGGCGTACCGGAGGCTTTGCCCGCCATGCTGCGCCGCGCCGGGTACAGCTGGATGATGATTGCAAAAATTCTGTTTGATCTGGCGAGGATGTGAACCCCCAAGCCTTCCCCCGAGGGGGAAGGTGGCCCCGCAGGGCCGGATGAGGGGCAGCTTTACGGCGACAACCCGTTCACGGGCAGCAACCGCAAGCACTGCCCTCATCAGTCAGCGGTCGGGGCCGCTGACAGCTTCCTCCGCGGGGGAAGCCGCTCGACGGAAAAAATCTGCAAAAACCATATTGACATGCACGTGCTTTTGTGGTAAACTAATCGTTGTAAAAAAAGCAGCAACCGGCAGTAGGCCGTCGGCTCACCTTGAGGGTTTGCAAAAGCCCCGGGTCATACCATGATTACGCACAACAGGTGCGCAACTTCGTATGTTCGGCGGCTGCTTTCAATGGCAGCCGCTTTTGTCATTATCATACACTTGTGGGAGGTGTGTTACAATCGCCAGCAACAGCAAATCCAACGAACTGGAGATCAATGAGCAGATCCGCGACAAAGAAATCCGCCTGATCGGGGCAGATGGCGCGCAGATGGGCATTATGAGCCCGCGCGACGCACTGAAGATGGCTATCGACAAGGACCTTGACCTCGTCAAGGTCGCGCCGCAGGCCAAGCCGCCGGTGTGCAAAATTCTTGATTACGGTAAATACCGGTTCGAGATGCAGAAAAAGGAAAAGGAAGCCAAGAAGAACCAGAAAGTGGTTGAACTCAAGGAGATCCGCCTTTCCCTGAACATCGACACCAACGACTTCAACACCAAGGTGAACCAGGCTGCTAAGTTCCTGCAGCAGGGTCACAAGCTCAAGGTGAGCATCCGGTTCCGCGGCCGTGAGATGGCACATACCAGCCTGGGTCTGGATGTCCACAAGCGTTTTGCCGAGGCGTTGGAGGGCAAGGCCGTCATCGACAAGCAGCCCAAGCTTGAGGGCCGCAGCATGATGATGTTCATGTCCCCCGTTCCCAACAAGTAAGAAAGTAAACTCTCTAGGAGGAAACAACAATGGCTAAAATGAAGCTCAAGACCCTTTCCGGCGCCAAGAAGCGCTTCAAGATGACTGCTTCCGGCAAGATCAAGCGCAATGCGTCCAAGCGCCGTCACATCCTGACCAAAAAGACCACCAAGCTCACCCGCGGCCTGCGTATGCCCAAGTACGTCGACAAGACCAACGAGGCTGCCGTCAAGAAAATGATGCCCTACGGTGGCTAATCACTAAGACATTTAAAGGTCAGTTACTACCAGTTACAGACAAAGGAGATATAAAACATGGCTCGTATTAAAGGCGCTACCATGACGCACAAGCGTCGTGCTAAGACTCTCAAGCTCGCAAAGGGTTACTACGGTGCTAAGTCCAAGCACTTCCGCATGGCCAAGCAGGCCGTTATGAAGAGCGGCAACTACGCTTTCGTCGGCCGTAAGCAGAAGAAGCGCCAGTTCCGCAACCTGTGGATCACCCGCATCAACAACGCTGTTCGTGCTCAGGGTATGAACTACTCCACCTTCATGAACGGCCTGAAGAAGGCCGGCGTCGAGCTGAACCGCAAGATGCTGTCTGAGATGGCCATCCACGATCCCGCCAGCTTCAACGCTCTGGTCGAGACCGCCAAGAAGGCTCTGTAATAGCTTGCATAAAAGACTCGCGCACACGCGCGAGTCCTTTTGTGTTTAAAGGGGGAAATGGCAAAAAAGCGGGCAACCAAGGAAAGCTCTCCCCTCATCCGGCCTGCGGGCCACCTTCTCCCCCAAGGGGAGAAGGCTTGAGGCCGCCGACGGATGAGGGACGGCCTTCCGGCAGACTGCCGTTTCCCTTTATTCATACAAATCAGTTGATTTTATCCAAAAGGGGCGCTACAATGGAAACGATCACAAGCCGCGAAAACGCTAAGATCAAATACGCCTGCGCGGTGCGCGACTCAGAAAAGCAGCGTGCCGCCGACGGGCTTTTCTTTGCCGAGGGGCCGAAGCTCTGCCTGGAGCTGGCCAAAAGCTGCACGCCGCGTGCGATGTACGCCACGGCGGCGGCGCTGGCAAAAACGCCCGAGCTGGCCCAATTCGACCCCGCCGAGATCGCGCCCCATGTGGCCGAAAAATTAAGCGGCACCAAATCCAATCAGGGCGTGTTTGCCCTGTTTGAAACGCCCGTGCCGCCCGCGGACACGCTGGACACGGCCCGCCGCATTCTGGCGCTGGAGGGCGTGCAGGACCCCGGCAACGTGGGTACGCTGCTGCGCAGCGCTGCCGCGTTCGGCTTTGATGCCGTCGTGCTGGGGCCGGGCTGCGCGTCGCCGCTGTCGCCCAAGACGCTGCGGTCCTCGATGGGCGCGGCGGGGCGGCTGCCGACGCTGCACAGCGACGATCTGCCCGCCGCGCTGGCCGCGTTGCGTGCCCGCGGTGTGACGACGCTGGCGACGGCGCTCTACCGCTCGCGTCCGCTGGACGAGGCCGGGAACGATTTCCCGGGCGGGCTGTGCGTCGTCATCGGCAGCGAGGGGCAGGGCCTGACGGACAGGACCGTCGAGGCCTGCGACATGGCCGTCCGCATCCCGATGACTGACCGCGTCGAGAGTTTGAACGCGGCAGTGGCGGGCAGCGTGCTGCTGTGGCATTTCAGGGGTGTGTGAAAACGCAGATACAGGCGTAGGGGGAGGCGTCGGCAACCATGGACAAAACACTTGCCTGGCTGTGGCTGGCGGATGCCGTCGGCTCGGGCTGCCAATATGCGCAGGAGCTGCTGACGCTCTACCCCGACCCGGCGGAGCTGTACGACGCCCTGCGTGCCGGGACCGAGGCCCCGCCCGCCTGCCTGACGCCCCACGCGCTGGCACAGCTGCGGGACACGACGCCCTTTGATTATGAGGAACGGCTCGACCACTGCCTGCTGTCGGGCATCGACGTGCTGACGCCCGACGAGGGCGTATACCCGGACCGCTTGCGGGACCTGCCCGACCTGCCGCTTGCGCTCTACGTGACCGGCGACATCGCCTGCCTGAACGGGCGGCGGTACGCGGGCATGGTGGGCACGCGGCGGCCCAGCACCTACGGGCGGCAGGCCGCGTTTGACCTGTCACTGGCGATGGCGCGGGCGGGCGTCGTGCTCGTCAGCGGCCTGGCCGACGGACTGGACAGCGAGGCACACCGCGCCGCCGTGCAGGCTGATGTGCCGACGGTTGCCTTTCTGGGCACGGCCATCGACAAGACCTACCCGGCCTCCAACGCGAAGCTGCGCACCGCCATTGAGAAGGGCGGTGGCGCGGTCTGCAGCGAGTATCCGCCCGGCTACAGCGGGCGCACGACGGGCACTTTTCTGGCCCGCAACCGGCTCATTGCCGCGCAGAGCGAGGCGCTCTGCGTCGCCGAGGCCCGCACCCGCAGCGGCACGCTGAACACCGTCGGCCACGCCGAGCGGCTGGGCCGCCCCGTGTTGGCCGTGCCGGGCAGCATCTACAGCGCTTTGAGCGAGGGCACAAACGAGCTGCTGCGCACCCACCGCGCCGAGCCGCTCTGCAAAGCCGCGGACGCGCTGGATATACTGGGTATTGGCGCGGAGACCGCCGCCCCGGCGCAGCAACGGTTTGACCCGGCCACGGTCAGCGCCGATGCGCAGGCCGTCTACGCCGTGTTGAAGCCCACGCCCCAAAGCATCGACGCCCTGTGCGCCGCCACAAGCCTGCCCGCCGGACGGGTGCTGGCGGCGTGTACCGAGCTGGAGCTGATGGGCGGAGCCCAGGCGCAGCCGGGGAGAAGATATATTGCAGGATAATAGATGAAGGCAGTGGCAAGGTGCCCGGGCGGATATGGAATCCGCCCCTACGGCTGTAGGGGTCGGCGCCCTCGACGACCCGGGGCGTTTGTGGCGGCGATAAGCTGGCGGGCGAACAATGTTCGCCTCTACAGGCAACGCTCGGAAGTATGCGTGTCATCTAAATTTAAACATTGAGGTAACTTATGCCAAAATTAGTCATCGTGGAATCCCCTGCCAAGGCCAAGACCATTGGCAAGTATCTGGGCCGCGGCTACAAGGTCACGGCCAGTATGGGCCATGTGCGCGACCTGCCCGCCAGCACGCTGGGCATTGATGTCGAAAATGGCTATACACCGAAATATATCACCATCAAGGGCAAGCAGAAGCTCGTCAAGGAGCTGAAGGCCGAGGCCAAAAAGTGCGACGGCGTCCTGCTGGCAACCGACCCGGACCGCGAGGGCGAGGCCATCAGCTGGCATCTGGCGAACATTCTGGGGCTGGACCCCAGCGCACCCAACCGCGTGACCTTTGACGAGATCACGAAGAAGGGCGTCAAGGAGGGCATGGCCCACCCGCGCGCCATCAATATCGACCTGTTCAACGCCCAGCAGGCCCGGCGCGAGCTGGACCGTCTGGTCGGCTACAAATTGAGCCCGTTCCTGTGGAAAAAGGTCCGCCGCGGCCTGTCCGCGGGCCGCGTGCAGAGCGTGGCCGTGCGGCTGATCCGGGACCGAGAGCTGGAAATTGAAAACTTCAAGCCCGACGAATACTGGAACATCGACGCGCTGCTGAACCCGCAGGGCGAGAAGGGCGAGTTCACGGCCCGCCTGGCCGCCACCGCCGACGGCAAAAAGCTGACCGTCACCAATAAGCAGCAGGCCGACGGCATCCTGGCCGCGCTGGACGGCAGGGACTATACCATCACGAAGATCGAAAAGGGCAAGCGCCGCCGCCAGCCCTCGCCGCCCTTCATCACGTCCACCTTGCAGCAGGACGCGAGCCGCGCGTTCGGCTTCTCGGCCACCCGCACGATGCGCGCTGCCCAGACGCTGTATGAAGGCGTGGACATTGCGGGACACGGCACGGTGGGTCTTATCACCTATATGCGTACCGACTCGCTGCGCATTGCCGCCGAGGCTCAGGCCGCGGCCAAGACCTTTATTGCGGAGCGCTGGGGCGACAACTACGTCTGCAAGACCGCCCGCAAGTGGAAAAGCCGCTCCGCCACCGCCGCGCAGGACGCCCACGAGGCCATCCGCCCGTCTATGCCCGAGCTGACCCCCGACGAGGTCGAGCAGAGCATCAGCGGCGACACCGCAAAGCTCTACCGCCTGATCTGGAGCCGCTTTATGGCCAGCCAGATGGCCGACTGCATTCAGGACACCGTCTCCGCGTCCATCACGGCAGGGGACTACCTGTTCCGTGCGTCGGGCTTCCGCGTCTCGTTCGACGGCTTCACCGCGCTGTACGAAGAATCCACCGACGACGCCAAAAAGAAGGAGACCGCCCTGCCCCCGCTGGAGGAAGGCCAGACCCTCAAACTCAAAAAGCTGACGGCGGACCAGAAGTTCACCCAGCCGCCGCCGCTTTACACCGAGGCCACGCTGATCCACGCGCTGGAGGAAAACGGCATCGGACGCCCGTCCACCTATGCGCCCATCATCACGACCATCGTGGACCGCGGCTATGTGGAGAAGGACCAGAAGAAGCTGAAAACCACCCCGCTCGGCCAGGCCGTCAACACGGTCATGATGGAGCAGTTCCCCGACATCGTCAACGTGAAATTCAGCGCTGACATGGAGAAAAAGCTCGACGTTGTCGAAGCCGGCCAGGCGGACTGGGTCAAGACCATCGACGACTTTTACCAGGGCTTTGAAAAGAGCCTGGAGCAGGCCGAAAAGAATATGGAGGGCAAGCGCATCAAGGTCGAGGACATCCCCACGGATGAGATCTGCGAAAAATGCGGGCGGCCCATGGTCATCAAATCTGGCCGCTACGGCAAGTTTGTGGCGTGCTCGGGCTTCCCGGAGTGCCGCAACGCCCACCCGCTGGTCAAGGACACGGGCGGTCTCTGCCCGCTGGACGGCGGCCACATGCTGGTGCGCAAGAGCGCCAAGGGCCGCGTCTACTACGGCTGCAGCAACTACCCCAAGTGCAACTATATGACCTGGGACGAGCCGGTGCCCGAAAAGTGCCCCCAGTGCGGCAGCACCCTCTTTAAAAAGAAGGGCCAGCTGTACTGCGCCAAAGAGGGGTGCGGGTTTGTGAAGGCGATTGAGAAGAAATGACCGCTTTCGGCACTTCTGTAGGGGTCGATGCCTGCATCGACCCGCGGACAGGCTGCCGACTTGCGGGCGGATGCGCGTATCCGCCCCTACAACCTGCGGAAAACAGAGACGTTACGGAGAAACTATGCAAGTGAAAATCATCGGTGCCGGTCTGGCCGGCTGCGAGGCGGCGCTTTGGCTGGCGGACCGCGGCGTGCAGGTCGAGCTGTACGAGCAGAAGCCCGCAAAATATTCCCCGGCCCATAAAAGCGCGGGCTTCGCGGAGCTGATCTGCTCGAACTCGCTCAAGGCCGAGCGCCCCGACTCCGCGTCGGGCCTTTTGAAAATTGAGATGAAGATGATGGGCAGCCATCTGTTGGACGCCGCCGAGACCGCCCGCGTGGCGGCGGGCGGTGCGCTGGCCGTGGACCGCGATGTGTTTTCCACCGCCGTGACCGAAATGGTGGAAAACCACCCCAACATCACGGTCCGGCGCGAGGAGGTCACGGTGCTGGACGAGAACGCACCCGTGCTCGTCGCCAGCGGCCCGCTGACCGAGGGCGCACTGGCACAGGCTGTCGCCGCGCTGACCGGCGACCATCGGCTGAGCTTTTATGACGCTGTCGCGCCCATCGTGACCGCCGAGAGCCTTGACTATGACAAGGTTTTTGCCGCGTCCCGCTATGGCCGCGGCGAGGCGGACTACCTGAACTGCCCGTTCAATAAAGAGGAATACGAGGCGTTCCACGCGGCGCTCATTGCCGCCGAGCGCGCGCCGCTCCACGACTTTGACGGCGACCTGACCGTCTACGAGGGCTGTATGCCGATTGAGGTCATGGCCGCCCGCGGCGCGGATACGATCCGGTTCGGCCCCCTGCGCCCCGTCGGTCTGCGCGACCCGCGCACCGGCCACCGCCCCTGGGCCGCCGTCCAGCTGCGCGCCGAGAACACGGCCCGCACGCTCTATAACCTCGTCGGCTTCCAGACCAACCTGAAATGGGGCGAACAGAAACGGGTGTTCAGCATGATCCCCGGCCTGGAGCACGCCGAATTTGTGCGTTACGGCGTCATGCACCGCAACACCTTTTTGGAGAGCCCGAAAGTTTTGACGAAGCAGCAGTTCTTGAAAGAACATCCCAACGTGTTTTTTGCAGGGCAGATCACCGGCTTTGAGGGCTATATGGAGAGCGCGGCGTCCGGCTTGCTGGCGGCGCACCAGATGCTTGCACGGCTCAATGGCCGTGAGCTGCCGCCGCCCCCGGCGGCAACGATGTGCGGCGCGCTGCTGGACTACATCACGACGCCGAACAAGGACTTCCAGCCGATGGGTGCGAACATGGGCATCCTGCCCCGCACCGAGGAGATCAACAGCATCCGCGACAAGCGGGAGCGCTACATGGCGCTTTCGCAGGCCGCGCAGGACGCCATACAGGCGTGGGTAAAGGAGTACGAAGCATGAAAATTTTAGTGGATGCCATGGGCGGCGACAACGCCCCGCTGTGCGTTTTGCAGGGCGTGAGCCAGGCTGCGGCGGAGTTCGGTGACGGCATGGAGCTGGTGCTGCTGGGTGAGGAAAAAGCCATCCGCGACTGCGCAAAAGAGAATAAAATCGACCTTGCACCGTTTGAGATCCTCAACTGCACCGAGACCATCGACATGCACGATGACCCGGTCAAGGCCGTGCGCCACAAAAAGGATTCCAGCCTTGTGAAGGGTCTGACCATGCTGAAGAACGGCGAGGCCGATGCCTTTGTCAGTGCCGGCTCCACCGGTGCGCTGCACGTCGGCACCAGTCTCATCGTGCGCACGGTCAAGGGTGTCAAGCGCCCGGCGCTGGCCACCCCGATGCCCGGCGCCAAGCAGAATTTCCTGCTGCTGGACTGCGGTGCGAACGTCGAGTGCCGCCCCGAAATGCTGAACGCCTTCGGCACGATGGGCAGCGTCTACGCCGAGAAGGTCATGGGCCGCGAAACGCCGAAGGTCGCGCTTGTCAACAACGGCGCGGAGGACACGAAGGGCACGCCGACCTACCGCGAGGCCCACAAGCTGCTGAAGGCAAACCCCTGCATCCACTTTGCGGGCAACATCGAGCCGCGCTACATCATGGACGGTGATGTGGACGTCGTCGTCTGCGACGGCTTTGTCGGCAACGTCGTGCTCAAGCTGACCGAGGGCGTCGCCAAAACGCTGCTGGGGATGCTGAAAAAAATCTTCTTGCAGAACCTGATCACCAAGCTCAGCTATCTGGGCATCAAGGGCGGTCTGGGCGAGCTGAAACGCATGATGGACTCCGAGGAGGTCGGCGGCGCACCGCTGCTGGGCGCCGCGAAGCCGGTCATCAAGGCGCACGGTTCCAGCCACGCCAAGGGCATCAAGAACGCCATCCGTCAGGCCAAGCTCTGCGTCGCCAACGACCTGTGCGGCACGATGGAGAAGGCGCTGGCAGAGGTGGCTGCACAGAAGGAAGAAGCGGACGCTTAAAAGTAAAGCTGCCCTGTAGGGGCCGGACATGTCCGGCCCGCGGCATAAAAAATACCGCCCGTAAAAGGGCAATCGAGATAAGGTTGAGGGCCGGGTATGCCCGGCCCCTACGGACTAGCCGGAAAGGTGAAAGAATATGGCTCACAAACCGGAAGAACTGCAGGAGATCCTGCACTATACATTCAAAAATCCTGCGCTGCTGCGCATTGCGCTGACCCATACCAGCTATGCCAACGAGAGCAAGGTCGCCACGACCCACAACGAGCGGCTGGAATTTCTGGGCGACAGCGTGCTGTCCGTCGTTGTAGCGGACTACCTGTTCCACCAGTCGGGCCGCCCCGAGGGTGAGCTGACCCGTATGCGCGCCAGCCTCGTCAGCGAGGATGCACTGTTCCAGTTCGCACAGGAAATTCAGCTGGGTGAGTATCTGCGCCTTGGCCACGGCGAGGACCTTGGCGGCGGACGCAGCCGCCCGAGCGTTGTCTCCGATGCGTTCGAGGCGGTCATTGCCGCACTGTATTTGGACGGCGGCATGGAGGCCGCGCGCAATTTCATCCTGCCCTTCATCACCGAGGGCAAGACTGCCGAGGACGACTACAAGACCCGTCTGCAGGAGGTCGTCCAGCAGGACCCGTCCGCCGTGCTGAAATATGAGGTCACCGGCGAGACCGGCCCCGACCACAACAAGCAGTTTACGGTCTGCGTCTGGCGCAACGGCGAGCTGCTGGCCGAGGGCCGTGGCCGCAGCAAAAAAGCCGCCGAGCAGCACGCAGCAAAGGTGGCGCTGGAAAAATTGCAATAAGTGACGCCCTGTAGGGGCCGGGCATGCCCGGCCCGCGGCATAAAAATCGCGACCCGTTTACGGGTACATAAGGCGAGGTTGAGGGCCGGGCATGCCCGGCCCCTACGACCATTTTAAGAATTTTGAAAGGTACCCATGGAATGCGCCTGAAAGAACTGGAAATCCAAGGCTTCAAATCCTTCCCCGATAAGACAAAGATCGAGATCGGCGAGGGCATTACCGGCGTTGTCGGGCCGAACGGCTCGGGCAAGTCGAACATCTCCGACTCCATCCGCTGGGTTCTGGGCGAGACCAGCTCCAAGCAGCTGCGCGGCAGCGGCAAGATGGAGGACGTCATCTTCGGCGGCACCCAGTCCCGCGGTGCCATGGGCTATGCCTCCGTCGCGCTGACCATCGACAACAGCGACCACGGTCTGGACATGGACGCCGACCAGGTCACGATCGGCCGCCGGTACTACCGCAGCGGCGAGAGTGAATACTCCATCAACGGCCAGAACGTCCGCTTAAAGGACGTGTACGAGCTGCTGCTCGACACCGGCATTGGCCGCGACGGCTATGCCATCGTCGGGCAGGGCCGCATTGCCGAGATCGTCGGTGCAAAATCAGCGGAGCGCCGCGAAATTTTTGAGGAAGCGTCCGGCATCGCCAAGTACCGTTACCGCAAAAACGAGGCCGAGCGCCGCCTGGACGCCGCCGAGGGCAACTTAGAGCGCCTGCGGGACATTCTGGGCGAGCTGGAAAAGCGCGTCGGCCCCCTGAAACGCGACAGCGAGAAGGCCCAGCAGTTTCTGGAATTGAGCGAGAGGCGCAAGACGCTGGAGATCACACTCTGGGTCGATGCCATCCGCCGCGCCAACGACTCGCTGCGCGACCAGCAGCGCAAGTATGAGGCCGCCCAGGCCGACTATGACCGCCTGAGCCGCCAGCTGGACGAGTTTGACGAAAAAAGCGCGTCCCTGCGTGCCGAGGCCCAGCAGCTGATGCTGGCCGTCGAGCAGGCCAACGCCGACATCCGCGCCATCACCGAAGCAAACGCCGGCAGCGAGAGCGAGATCGCCGTCCTGAAAAACGAGAGCGAGCACAGCCGGTTCCGCATCGACGAGGCTGCGTCCGAATTGGAGCGCGCCGGGCAGGGCCGCGAGAGCATCGAGCGCGAGGCCGCGGACCACCGTGCCGCCATCGAGACGCTGAAAAGCGGCATGGCCGGGCTGGACGCCCGCGTGGCCGAGCTGCGCGAGGCCCTGCGTGCCCTTGAGGAAAAGGCCGCTGCCAGCGGCGAGCGCCGCGACGTCATTGACGCCGCCATGGCCCGCCTGCAGGACACCGCCACTGCCGCGAAAGTGCGCGCCGCCTCGGCCCAATCGGCAAAAGAAGCCGCCGCCCAGCGTTTGGATGAAGCAAAGCAGCAGGCCGTAGACCTGGAAAACTCCGCCGCCGCTGCCGAGGAAGAAAAGCGCCGCGCCGAGCGCCGCCTGAAGGATGCCGAGGAGGCCGTCACCCGCAACGATAACATCAAGGCGGGCCTAAAGCTGAAACTGGAAAGCCGCCGCCACCAGCAGGCTGAAGCTGCCGACGCGCTGCAAAAGGCCGACAAAGAACGGTCCAACACCTCCCAGCGCATCCACATTCTGGAAGACCTGGAGCGCAACATGGACGGCTACCAGCAGAGCGTCAAGGCCGTCATGCGTGCCGCAGGCGGCGGGCGTCTGCGGGGCATCGTCGGCCCGGTGGCGGGCA
>ERZ773221.2738-NODE-2738-length-13016-cov-7.363475_pt1 | contig 13016 bp, 12 predicted proteins | sample MGYA00580994_ERZ773221 | MGnify/ENA primary metagenome ERZ773221 (study PRJEB29015, sample SAMEA2737758) | human gut metagenome | biome: human gut; feature: human-associated habitat; material: faeces | place: China | collected 2012 ... | reverse complement strand
TGATCTCCAAGGGCCTGGACCCCAAGATGAGCTTCAAGATCATGGAGAAGGTGCGAAAGGGCAAGGTGAAGAAGGGCGGCTTCGACGAGGGCTGGGAGGAGGCCATGATGGAGCACGATGTACCGGACTGGTACATTGAGTCTCTGGCCAAAATCGGCTACCTGTTCCCCAAGGCCCACGCCGTGGCCTACGTCATGATGGCCTTCCGCATCGCCTGGTTCAAGGTCCATGAGCCGCTGGCATTCTATGCGACCTTTTTCTCTGTCCGGGCCAAGGCGTTTGACGCGGAATACTGCTGTGCCGGCATGGACGCGGTGAAGCGGAAGATCAAGGAGATCGAAAACAACAAGGACGCCACCGCCGTGGAGCAAAACCTGCTGACCACGTTGGAGGTGTGCTATGAGTTCTATCTCCGGGGCTTCCATTTCGATACCATCAACATCTACAAGTCGGACGCCACCAAGTTTATCGTCACAGAAAAGGGCCTTCTGCCGCCCTTTGTGACGGTCCACGGCTTAGGCGAGGCGGCGGCTCTGGACACGGTGGAAAAGCGAAAAGGGAAGGAGTTCATCTCCATCGAGGAGTTTGCCATGTGCTGCAACAAGCTGTCCAAGACCCATATCGAGCAACTGAAGGCGCTGGGCGCTTTCGCGGGCATGGCGGACACCAGCCAGATCACCCTGTTTTAAGAGGCGATCATCAGGAAACAAGCACGCCTGATCCGGCTGATAGCCGCGTCGGGCGTGCTTTTCAAAAAAGAGTTGGCGTGTACTGACAACGGCTGAATCCTCTTGGGATTCAGTATGCGTAAGGCTAAGGCGCTTTACAGAAACGCACCTCGTATTCACTGAATACGAGGTGCGTTCTTGTTAAGAAAATCCGTTTTTACTTTTCCAGCTTGCTGTTGCACTTGCTGAGGAAGCGGTCATTCGTGATGATCGCCCGGGTGTGGGTGCCGGCGCCGATGGGGCCTTTTTCGTCCCAGGCCTTCACGGCGAAGTCGATCATCTTGCCGTTTTCGGAAACGGCGGTGATCTCAGCCTCCGCCCAGACCTTCATACCCACGGGGGTAGGGGCGTCATGGGAGACATTCAGATGGGTGCCTACGCTGCCCTTGCCCTCCTCCAGATACTGCTGAAGGACGCCGGCCGCGGCATTTTCCATCATAGCCGTCATAAAGGGGGTGCCGAACACCGGCAGCAAGCCGGAACCGGCCACCTGTGCGGTGAGCTCCGGGGTGACCGTCTTTTCAACGGTCAGCTTCGCGCCAATTTCAATCATACTCAGTTCCTTTCCGTCCCGCGTCGGCGGGACTGTGGTTTCTGTTAAATACCCAGCTCCGTCCAGAGATCGTTGTACAGCGTCAGCGTGTCGGCGGGGAGGTTGGTATACAGCTCGCAGCGGGCCAGCACCTCGTCGGGAGCGGCCATGATCTCATAGCGCTCCTTGTCCAGAGGCTCGCCGTAGGTCTCCTCGTAGTAAGCGGGATAACCCTCCAGTGCCTCCAGATTGGGGGAAGCATAGCCAATGTAGTCCATGTTGGCCAGGTTGGATTCCGTAGAGGCGATGAAGTTGATCCACGCCTCGGCTTCCTCCTTGTGCTGAGCGGTTTTCAGAACGCACATGGCGTCCACGAACCAGTTGCTGCCCTCCTTGGGCACCACGAACTTCAGATCGGGGTTGTTGTCCAGCATGGTCAGGTAGTCACCGGCATAGTACATGGCAATGGCGGCGTTGCTGCCCTCCATCTTGCCGAAGACCTCGTCCATCACGAAGGACTGGTACACACCCTTGCTCTTGGCGTCTGCCAGCAGCTCGTAAGCTTCCCGGATCTGAGCCTCGTCAGTGGTGTTGATGTCATAGCCCAGATCCAGCAGGGCGGCGGCCAGAGCGTCCCGGGAGTTGCGGATCATCAGGACGTTGCCGGCGTACTTCTCGTCGAACATGGCGTCCCAGCTGTCGATGTCGCCGTCCACCATGGTGGAATTGTAGATGATGCCCAGGGTGCCCCAGGTGTAGGGAACGGTGTACTTGTTCTCGGGATCGAAGCTCAGGCTCTTGAACTGCTCGCCGATCTTTTCATAGTTGGGGATGTTGTCATAGTTCAGCTCTGCCAGCATACCCTCGTCAATGAGACGGGCGATCATATAGTCAGAAGGGACGATGACGTCATAGTCACCAGCGCCGGTTTTCAGCAGGGAGTACAGGGCTTCATTGCTCTCGGCGGTCTGGTAGTTGACCTTGATGCCGGTCTCGTCCTCGAATTTGTAGATCAAGTCCTCGTCAATGTATTCACCCCAGCTGCAAACATTCACAACACGCTTGCCGCTGCCGTTACTGCCGCCGGAATTGGAATCCGAATTGGAATCTGTGCTGCTGGTAAAGCTGTTGCTATTACCGCCGCATCCGGTGAGAAACAGGCTTGCCGCCATGGTCATGGCACAAGTCAAGGCTAATGCTTTTTTCAATTGATCATTCCTCCAGTGTTTTTTTTGATTTTTCTATTTCAGGCTTACGCCGTGAAACCGTTTTTATCTCCGCTGCTCCGCGGCCAGCTTACGCTCCTGTCGGGCCTCCCGGACGTTGATGACCGCCAGCAGGACCAGCACTGTCACAAACAGCAGGGTGGAGATGGCGTTGATCTCCGGGGTCACCTTCTTCTTGGTCATGCCGTAGATGGTCATGGCCAGGGTAGAGGAAGAGGACCCGGCGGTGAAGTAGCTGATGACGAAATCGTCAATGCTCATGGTGAAGGCCGTCAGCGCACCGGAGACGATGCCGGGCTTGATCTCCGGGATGATGACCTTCCAGAAGGCCTGCATCCAGGTGCAGCCTAGGTCCATAGCCGCGTCCACCAGATTGCGGTCCATCTGCCGCAGCTTGGGGCCGACGGAGAGGATCACATAGGGAATGTTGAACGTGATATGGGCGATGAGCAGCGTCCCAAAGCCCATGGTCAGGTGGGTGGGGAGCCGGAACAGCCCCAACGTGTTGAACCAGGAGGCAAAGCTGCCCCAACCGCTGAAAAACGCCACGAACAGCAGGCACATGGAAACGCCGGTGACGATATCCGCGTTCATCATGGGGATGTTGTTGACGGTCATCAGCGGGTTCCGGACCCGGCGGCGCATGGCGTAAAAGCCGATGGCGGCGAAGGTTCCGGCCACAGTGGCGATGATGGTGGCCAGCAGGGACACCATCAGGGTGGTGTATACACTCTGCATGATGATCCGGTTGCGGAAGAGCTTTGTGTACCAATGGAGGGAGAAGCCCTTCCAGACCATGTTGCTGTTGCCGGAGTTAAAGGAAAAGACGATCAGCAGCACGATGGGCGCGTAGAGGAACACGAACACCAGTGCCATAAACAGGCGGTCCAGAAACGAATTGTTCTTCTTCACATCATCACCGCCTGTTCTTCGCCCTCGCCGAAGCGGTTCATGACCACCATGCAGATGACCACGATCACCATCATCACAAGGGAGATGGCCGCGCCCAGATAGGGATTGTACGCGCCGCCCATATACTGCTGTTCGATGAGGTCACCCAGCAGCATTTCCGTACCGCCGCCCAGCATTTTGCTGATGGCAAAGGTGGACACGGAGGGGACGAATACCATGGTGATGCCGGAGAGCACACCTGGGAGGGACAGGGGCAGGATCACCCGCCGGAACACCTGAACGGAGTTGGCACCCAGATCCCGGGCCGCCTCGATGAGACTGTGGTCCAGCTTGACGATCACGGAATAGATAGGCAGGATCATGAAGGGCAGGTAGTTATACACCATGCCCAGCACCACGGCCCCTTGGGTATTGATCATCCGGAAAAAGCTGATGTCCGTTCCGAAGATGTTGTTGTACAGGGCGATCAGCCCGATCTTCCGGAACAGCTGATTCAAAAGGCCGTTGTTTTCCAGAATTGCCATCCAGGAATAGGTCCGCAGCAGGAAGTTCATCCACATGGGCAGCATAATGAGCACCATGGCCGTCCGCTGAAAGGAGGCCCCCTCCCGGCTCATGAGATAGGACACCGGGTAGCCGATGATCAGACAGATCATCGTGGCAATGATGGCCAGCTTGAAGGACCGGAGGAACACCTCCGTATAGCCCCCCATCTGCACGAAGTTATCCAGAGTAAAGCCGCCGTCGGCGGAAGAAAAGGCGTAGACCACCATAATGACAATGGGGGCCACCACGAAGATCGCCATCCATACCTCGTAGGGTACGGCGAACCGGGAGAGCTTATTCTTCATCCCCGCTCTCCTCCTCGTCCGTCTCCAGAGAGGCGTCCGCCAGCTCCTCATACTCCTCGGAGTAGGAGCTGTAATCTCCGAACTGGCCGGAGTATTCGCTCTTTTTCATAATGTGGAAGCCGTCGGGATCGATCTTCACGCCGATGCGGGCGCCCTCCGGGGAGTGATCCGTGGTCTGAATGAGCCACTTGAAGCCCCGGAAGTCCACAATGATATCGTACTGCATCCCCTTGAAGGTGACGCTGGTGACGGTACCTGCCAGCTGCCCCTGCTCCACGGGGACGATGTCAATATCCTCCGGACGGATGACCACGTCCACCGGCTCGTTGGGTGCGAAGCCGCCGTCCACGCAGGGAAACTCCCGACCGTACATCTTCACCACATTGTCCCGGACCATGACGCCGTTCAAAATATTGCTCTCACCGATGAAGTCCGCCACGAAGGCGTTCTTCGGCTCGTTGTAGATATCCTCCGGGGTGCCGATCTGCTGGATACGGCCCTTGTCCATCACCACCACGGTGTCGGACATGGTCAGGGCCTCCTCCTGATCGTGGGTAACGTATACAAAGGTAATGCCCATCTGCTGCTGGATCCGTTTCAGCTCGATCTGCATATCCTTCCGCAGGCGCAGGTCCAAGGCACCCAGCGGCTCGTCCAACAGCAGCACCTTGGGCCGGTTCACCAGCGCACGGGCAATGGCCACACGCTGCTGCTGGCCGCCGGAGAGCTGATGGATCCTCCGGTGCTCAAAGCCCTTCAGGCTCACCACGCCCAGCATCTCTGTCACCCGCTGCTCGATCTCGTCGGCAGGCACCTTGGCGATCCGCAAGCCAAAGGCGATGTTTTCAAAGACATCCAGATGGGGAAACAGGGCATACTTCTGAAAGACAGTGTTGATCTGCCGCTTATGCGGCGGAACGTCATTGATCCTCACACCGTCAAAGGTGACGTCTCCCGACGTGGGCGTCGTGAAGCCGCCAATGATCCGCAGCGTCGTGGTCTTGCCACAGCCGCTGGGGCCAAGCAGTGTGAGGAATTCGGAATCGTTGATATACAGATTGATGTGATCGAGAACCAGCTCGTCGTCAAACGCCATGCAGAGGTCCCGCAGGCGAATCAACTCTTTGGACATTTATCCTCCCCCGTTCGTTAAATAATATCTACCTCTTTTCTCTGTTCAAAGGGAGGCCTTGCGGACAGGCCTGATATCTCTCGTTGAAATTTGGCAGATTCACTATATATAAAAAGCGAAGAAATGTCAATGAATATTTTCCCCTGTTTAAGGAAAATTCTGCACGGTGGAGAATTTTACTCGTTTTTGCCGGAGATTTCCGGGGAATGGCAGAAGAAAGCCCCGGCTGCACCGGGCAGCCGGGGCGGCGATCAGCCGAAGTATTTCTCCCGGAAGGGGACGCTCTCCACCTGAAAGCTGCGGCCCCGGAGGTAATTCAGCAGGCCGGCGTCCGTGGGGAAGTCGAAGGTCAGGCGGTAGGAATACAGAGCCTGCCGGGTCTCGCCGTAGCGGCGGTTCACCGACCCGTCGCCGTACTTGCCGTCCCCCAGCAGGGGGCAGCCCAAGTCCGCCATGGTGGCACGGATCTGGTGGGTGCGGCCCGTCAGCAGCTCCACCTCCAGCAGGGACAGCTCCCCACGGGTCTCCAGCGTCCGGTAGCGGGTAACGGCGGTCTTGCCGCCGGGAACGGGCCTGTGGTATACGGCCACCTGCTTTTTCTTCTCGTCCTTCAGCAGGAAGCAGGATACCTCCCCCTGCGGGGGCCGTGGCGCACCCACGGTGATGCAGAGGTAGCGTTTGTCGATCTCCCGATCCCGGATCTTCTGGTTGATGATCCGCAGGGTCTCGGCGTTTTTGGCGGCGATGACGATGCCGCCGGTGTTGCGGTCGATGCGGTTGCACAGCGCCGGGGTGAAGGCGTTCTCCCACCGGGGATTCCACTCCCGCTTCTGGTAGAGGTATGCCTGAATGTGGTTGATGAGGGTGTTGACCTTCTCCGTCTCGTCGGCGTGGACCACCAGACCGGGGCGCTTGTTCAGCAGCATCAGATTCTCGTCCTCGTAGACGATATCCAGGCTGGGGCGGAACAGGGTGAGGAACAGATTATCCTCCCTGGGCTTGTCGAAGAACTCGTCGTTGATGTATAGTTGCAGCACGTCCCCCTCCTGCAGGCGCTGATCCCGCTGGGCCCGGCCTCCGTTGACCTTGATGCGCTTGAGGCGGATGTACTTTTGCAGCAGGGCCGGCGGCAGCAGCGGCAGGGCCTTGGAGACGAAGCGATCCACCCGCTGTCCGGCGTCATTTTTCCCGATGGTCAGCTCCCGCATGGCGTGTTTCCTCCTTTGATGGATGCTGTTTAAGGCTATTGTACCTGATTTTCGGAAATTGTCAAAATATTTCGCAGAAAATGTTTGACAAGCCGGGTGCAATCCTCTATAATACTATTCGTGTCATTAAGAGGTGTACTATGCGATTGAATGTAAACCGACTGCTGCATACCCCCGACGCCAGTCAGGAGGTCCGGTTTGAGATGGATCTGTCTCAGCTGGATTTCGGCGGCGCTGCGCCCATTATCCGTCCGGTCACTGTGGAAGGCCGTATTCGGAATCAGGCCGGGGTTCTGCTGTGCCAGCTGGAGATGCATACGACGCTGCACTGCGTGTGTGACCGGTGCATGGAGGAGTTCGATGCGCCCAAGTCCGTTTCTTACTCGTGCGTTTTGGCCGAGGAGAAGCAGGAGGAGGACAGCGACGAGATCATCCTGCTGGAGCACGACGAGGTGGATCTGGCGGAATTGGCCAGAGATGCGTTCATTCTCGACATGGACACGAAAACTCTTTGCTCCGAGGACTGTAAGGGTCTTTGCCCCGGCTGCGGCGTGAACCTCAACCGGGAGCCCTGCCGCTGTAAAAAGCAGGTGGATCCGAGGCTTGCCAAGCTGGCCAGTCTCCTGCAGGAGAAGGAGTAAAGCGCTCTCTATACTATCAATTACTGCTCAGGCAGTTAAGACCAAGGAGGTGTCAACATGGCAGTACCCAAGGGAAAAGTATCCAAGCAAAGACGCAACAAGAGACGCAGCTCCGTGTGGAAGCTGGCGACTCCCGGTCTGGTGGCCTGCACCAAGTGCGGTGCGCTGCATCTGCCTCACAGAATGTGCCCGGAGTGCGGTACCTACAATGGCCGTGAGGTCAAGCAGGTCAAGTCCGTGGCCGCTGGCAAATAATGATCGTGTGTCCTTGACAGGCGGGAAGCGTGGCTTTCCGCCTGCTTTTCTTTTTGCAGGGAAGGTCTGTATGTATGGTGCCTGCTTCGGCGGGATATCATGGTCGGTGCCGCAGCATGGGTGATGCCGTGCCACGGCAGAAGATCGCCGCGGGGTGGTCGGAGGACACAGCTGCGAAAAGCCTGCCGCCATGCACAGAACGCAAGGCGCAAGCTTCATAATGAATCAAGCGCAGGGGAGACGAGCCGTCTCTCCTGCGCTTTATTTTACTCCATCTCATCCAGCGTCAGCCGGAAGCTGGGGAGGAAATGCTCCCGGAAATAGGTCAGCTCCGGCAGATGAAAATCATCCAGCGCCTGCTCCGTCTGCTCCGCCGCCCGGCGGAACTCCAGATTCCCGGCCTTCAGCTCCTCCAGACATTTGATGTGGGCAGACAGCTTGTCCGCCGCCTTCACCAGTTCCTCCACCTCCGGGTCTGTGGGGGTCAGGGCCTCGGCAAAGTCCGGCTGCAGCTCCGGCGGCAGCATCCCCACCAGCTTGCCGCAGGCGATGTGCTCCACCTGCTTATAGGCATCCCGGATGGCGGGATTGTAGTACTTGATGGGGGTAGGCAGATCCCCGGTGAGGATCTCGCTGGCGTCGTGGTACAGGGCCGCCACCGCCACCGTGCCGGGGTCCACCCGGCCACCGAAGCAGCGGTTGCGGATCACCGCCAGCGCATGGGCCAGCACTGCCACCTGATGGCTGTGCTCCTGAATGTTCTCCGGCTGACTGTTACGCATCAGCGCCCAGCGGGAGATGAACCGCATCCGGGACGTATAGGCAAAAAAGTGTTCCATGTTATGTCACCTCTCCCATCAGGATATCGTTTACTACGCCTGTGATCTTCACATGACGAACGGTGTTATGGTAATCCTCCTGTGTCTGCACCTCCACCGGCATATAGTTGGGGGCATGGCCGGCGGCGCAGCCGTCCTTGCGCTGCTCGAAGAGCACGGGATAAGTCTGGCCCACGCAGCCCTGCAGATAGGCACGGTGCAGCTCCGCCGCCACCGCCGACGCACGGGCGGCACGCTCCTCCTTCACCGGGCCGGGGACCTGCTCCATCTCCGCCGCCTTGGTGCCGGGGCGGATGGAGTAGGGGAAGATGTGCATCTGGGCAAAGTCGCAGCGGCGCAGGAAAGCCAGCGTCTGGGAGAACTCCTCCTCCGTCTCGCCGGGGAAGCCGCAGATCAGGTCCGTGGTGATGGCGGGCCGGGGAAAGTACTGCCGCAGCAGAGTCACGGACCGGAGGAACCGGGCGGTGTCGTACCGGCGGTTCATGCGCCGCAGGGTGGCGTCACAGCCGGACTGCATGGACAGGTGGAACTGGGGGCAGAGGTTGGGGAGCCGGGCGGCCCGGCGGCAGAAATCCTCCGTCACGGTGCGGGGCTCCAGACTGCCCAGCCGCAGGCGCATCTCTCCCGCCGCCTGCGACACCGCCTCCAGCAGGTCGATGAGGCTGCGGCCGTCCTTGAAATCCTGTCCCCAGGAGGAGATCTCAATGCCGGTAAAGACCACCTCCCGGTAGCCCTCCCGCCGCAGCTGCTCCGTCTGGCGCACCGCCTCCTCCAGCGGTAGGGACCGCACCGGCCCCCGTGCGTAGGGGATGATGCAGTAGGTGCAGAAGTTGACGCAGCCGTCCTCCACCTTCAGCATGGCCCGTGTCCGGGCCGCCATGCCTCCGGCAGGCAGCACCTCGAAGGTGCGGCGGCGCAGGGCCTCATCCACCGCCACACGGCTGCGGTGGTCCTCCGCCGCCTGCTCCAGCAGGGTCAGAAACTCCATCCGGTCGCCGGTGCCGCCGATGAGGTCGATGCCCAGCTCCTGAGCCTCCGGGGTGTGGGTCTGCACATAGCAGCCGCAGGCAGCCACCACGGCCTGGGGATTGCGGCTCTTGGCCCTGCGGATCATCTGCCGGGATTTTTTATCGCTGACGGCGGTGACGGAGCAGGTGTTGATGATGTAGGCGTCCGCCGGGGACTCAAAGTCCACCAGCGTGTGGCCACGCCGCTGAAGCTCCTGCTCCATGGCCTGCGTCTCGTATTGGTTGACCTTGCAGCCGAGGGTGTAAATAGCAACTCGCATGGGGATTCTCCTTGCACTTTGCGGTTTTCTCCGATATAATAAGAATTTGTCTACATTATACGGTATCCGGCCGCCGGTGGCAAGAGGGTCTTTGCCCCTCCCCCCTGTCCGGCGCCGGTTTTTCTGAAAAAACGGGAGGTCTGCGCTATGATCTATCTGGACCACGCCGCCACCACGCCCCTGCCGGAGGCTGTGGCGGATACCATGTACGATGTGCTGCGCCATCAGTTCGGCAATCCCTCCGCCCAGTATCCTCTGGGCCGGGAGGCCAAGGAGCTGGTGGAGGAGGCACGCCGCACCATCGCCGGGGCGCTGGGGTGCCAGCCATCGGCCCTGCACTTCACCTCCTGCGGCACGGAGTCGGACAACTGGGCCATCCGGGCCGCCGCATGGCAGGGCCGCCACACGGGGCGGCACATCATCACCACTGCTGTGGAGCACAGCGCCGTGCTGGAGCCCTGCCGCCAGCTGGAACAGGAGGGGTATGAGGTCACCTACCTCAAGCCCGACCGCACGGGGCATATCTCCGCCGGGCAGGTGGCGGAGGCCCTGCGGGAGGACACGGTACTGGTGTCCGTGATGCTGGTGAACAACGAGACGGGGTGTCTCTTCCCCGTGGCGGATATCGCCCGGCTGCTGAAGGAGCGGGGGAGCCGTGCGCTCCTCCACTGCGACGCCGTGCAGGGCTTTCTGAAGGTTCCCTGCGCTCCGGCGGGGTGGGGCGTGGATCTGATGAGCCTGTCCGCCCACAAGATCGGCGGCCCCAAGGGCATCGGCGCTCTGTACGTCCGTCCGGACCTGCGGAACCTGCGGCCCCTGCTGGCCGGCGGCGGGCAGGAGGAGGGGCTGCGCTCCGGCACGGAGGCCACCGCTCAGATAGCGGGCTTTGCCAAGGCCGTGGCGCTGCGGCAGGAGGGGCTGGAGGAAAAGCTTGCCCACATGGCCCGCATCAAGGCCTACTGCCGGGAGCGGCTGCTGAGCATCCCCGGCGTGGTGCCGGTGGGCGGCGGCGAGGCCCCCCACATTCTGGCGGTATCTCTGGTGGGCTATCCCAGTGCCAACGTCATCAACGATCTGGGCAGTCAGGGCATCTGCCTGTCCGCAGGCTCCGCCTGTCACCGGGGCAAGGCCAGCCGGGGCTATGCCGCTCTGGGGCTGGATAAAAGGACCGCCGCCGGGGTGCTGCGGCTCAGCTTCGGGCCGGAAACCACGGAGGGCGACATCGACGCCCTGTACGAGGCGCTGCTGCGCCACAAAAATACGAGATTTTCCATGCTGTGAGGTTAACCATGCTGCAATGTCTGAAACGTGAACCGGGCTTTTACCGGTATCTGTGGGGTCTGACCGGCCCCATCGCCCTGCAAAACCTTATCACCTTTACACTGGGCCTGATGGACACGCTGATGGTCAGCTGGCTGGGCAACACCCAGATGGCCGCCGTCACCACCGCCAACGTGCCGGTGTTCCTGCTGATCTCCATCGTGTTCGGCGTGCAGAGCGGCCTGAGCATTTTGGTGAGCCAGTACTGGGGCAAGCGGGATATGGAGCACATCAGCCGTGCCATCGGCGTGGCGGCCATGCTGGGTACCGGCCTGACGGTGGTGCTGGCGGCGGTGCTGTACCTGTGGCCGGTGGAGATCATGGATCTGCTGTCCAATAACCATGAGTTGTCGGTGCTGGGTGCGCCGTATCTGAAGCTCATCGGCATCTCCTATGTGTTCAATATGCTCTCGTCCCTGTATGTCAGCGCCCGGCGCAGCGCCGAGGACGCCGGCTTCGGCATGAAGCTGTTTGCCATGTCCACGGTGCTGAACACGGGGCTGAACTACCTGCTGATCTTCGGCAAGTGCGGCCTGCCTGCGCTGGGCATTCAGGGTGCCGCCGTGGCCACCCTGTTGGCCCGCATCACAGAGTTCGCCGTGTGCAGCTTCTGTGCCGTCCGCAGCAGGCTCCTGCCCATCCAGTGGCGGGCCTTCTTCCGCCCCGGCTGGGAGATGCTCCGGCGGTTCGTGAAGTACTCCTCCCCTGTGATCCTCAATGAGACGGCATGGGGCCTCGGCAACAGTATGCTGACGGTGATCCTGGGCTACACCGACAACTCCGTGGAGATGCTGGCGGCCAACGCCGTCATGGGCAACCTCAACCGCCTGTTCCTGGTGGTGTGCTTCGGTCTGGGTGCCGCCACCGCCGTGATAATCGGCAAATCCATCGGTGAGGGCCGCAGCCATCAGGAGGTCATGGACCTGAGCCGGACGCTGTTGGTGTTCACGGCGCTGGTGGGTGCGGGGCTGACGGCCCTGTCTCTGCTGCTGGTGCCGACGCTGTTCGTGCCGGTGGTGTTCCCGCTGTTCAAGCTCTACGGCGAGTCCGCCGCCATCGCCACGGCGCTGGCGGTGACGGGCTTTCTGTCCATCCCCCTCCACGCCTACTCTATCTCCGCCGTCACCGGCGTGCTGCGGGCGGGCGGCGACGTGTTCTGGTCCACCCTGCTGGACGTGGGGCCCCAGTGGTGCATGGCCCTGCCCCTGACGGCGCTGCTGGCGCTGGTGCTGAAGGCGGACTACTGGTGGATCGCCGCCGCCATCCAGTCGGAGAGCCTGCTGAAGGTGCCGCTGTGCGCCCTGCGTATCCGCACGGGACAGTGGATCCACGACGTCACCGTCCGAAAGGAGCGTGGGCAATGAGCCTGTTCGTCTGCCCCATCTGCGGGGCGGCGCTGGAGCGGGAGCCGGGGCGCTACCGCTGTCCGGCGGGCCACAGCTATGACGTGGCCCGTGAGGGCTACACCCATCTGCTGCCCGCCAACCGCAAGCATTCCAAAATGCCCGGCGACGACAAGGGCATGGCCGCCGCCCGCAGTGTCTTTCTCAGCAAGGACTACTACGCCGCCCTGCGGGATGCCCTGTGCCGTCTGGCACTGGACTATGCCCCGGAGCATCCGGCGGTGCTGGACACCGGCTGCGGCGAGGGATACTACACCAGCGCCGTCTACCGGGCGCTGCGGGACGCCGGGAAGGCCCCCTGCATGGCGGGGACGGACATCTCCAAGGCCATCCTCCGCCGGGCCGCCAAGCGGGAAAAGGATGTGGAGTTCGCCGTGGCCTCCTCCTATCACCTGCCGGTGGCGGACCGATCCATCGACCTGCTGCTCAACTGCTTCTCCCCGCTGGCGCTGGAGGAATTTCGGCGGGCGCTCCGGCCCGGCGGCACGTTTCTCTATGTGGTGCCGTCGGAAAAGCACCTGTGGGAGCTGAAGCAGGTGCTCTATGACCACCCCTATCCCAACGAGGTGAAGGAGACTCCCTACGAAGGCTTCGCCTACGCCGAGATCCGCCATGTGGAGGACCGCATCCGGGTGCTGGGGCAGGAGGACATCCACGCCCTGTTCCAGATGACCCCCTACT
>ERZ773221.2731-NODE-2731-length-13036-cov-5.926893_pt1 | contig 13036 bp, 10 predicted proteins | sample MGYA00580994_ERZ773221 | MGnify/ENA primary metagenome ERZ773221 (study PRJEB29015, sample SAMEA2737758) | human gut metagenome | biome: human gut; feature: human-associated habitat; material: faeces | place: China | collected 2012 ... | reverse complement strand
TCGCAGGATTTGCCGCCGGGGGGATTGCGGCAGAGTCCATATGGAGCCTGCTGATCCCCGCCATCGAGCAGTCGGAGGGCATGGGCAAGCTGTCCTTTCTTCCCGCCTTTATCGGTTTCTGGGTCGGCGTGCTGTTTTTACTTATGCTCGATCATCTGATCCCCCACCTTCATGTGGGCAGCAATCAGGCGGAGGGCCCGAAAAGCAGGCTGGGCCGCACCACGATGATGGTGCTGGCGGTGACCCTGCATAACATTCCGGAGGGAATGGCGGTTGGTGTGATGTACGCGGGCTTTCTCGCGGGGAACGCGCAGATCACGGCGGCCAGCGCGCTTGTCCTGTCCCTTGGCATCGCCATTCAGAATTTTCCCGAGGGAGCGATCATCTCCATGCCGCTCCGGGCGGAGGGCGAGAGCAAGGGTAAGGCATTTCTCGGCGGCGTGCTCTCCGGCGTGGTGGAGCCTATCGGAGCGGTGCTGACGCTTCTTGCGGCGCAGCTCGTGATCCCGGCGCTGCCGTATCTGCTGAGCTTCGCCGCAGGAGCGATGCTCTATGTGGTTGTGGAGGAGCTGATTCCCGAAATGTCACAGGGAAAGCACTCCAACCTCGGAACGGTGTTCTTTGCCGTTGGCTTCAGCGTGATGATGACGCTGGATGTGGCGCTGGGATAGGCGCGGAGGTGCTTATGAAACACAAAATTGAGAAAAACACCGTACAGGAGACGCTGATCATTCCGTTGTATGCGCGGAAGGTCTGCTCAGAACTATACCCGAATCTTTACCGGGATGAAACAGCGGTTCGCCTGATTGACGAGATCGACTACGATTTTTCTGAGTCGGAGAAAAAATCCCGCAGCCTGATGCAGCGTTTCGGTTCACTGGAGGTGGCCATGCGGCAGAATGACCTTGCTTTTGAGGTGCGGGATTATCTGAAATCTCACCCCAATGCGGCGGTGGTCAATCTGGGCTGCGGGCTGGACAGCACCGGGAGAAGCTGTGGCAACGGCACCTGCAAGATCTATAATCTGGACTTTCCCGATGTGATCGCCGTGCGCAACGAATTGCTGCCCGCCGGAGAGCGGGAGGAAAACATCCCTTGCAACTTAAATGATACCGAATGGTTCGCAAAGATCGACGCCTCCGGCGGTGCGGTATTCTTTGCCTCCGGCGGTGCGGTATTCTTTGCCTCCGGCGTGTTCTATTACTTCCTGACCGAGCAGGTCAAAGCTCTTGTGCAGGGTATGGCAGACGCCTTTCCGGGCAGCGTGCTGGTGTTTGACGCGGCCAACCGAACGGCGGTAAAGATGATTGCCAAGACATGGCTCAAGAGCGCGAAGATCCAGGATGTGGGCGCTTATTTCGCAGTTTCGGACGCGAAAAGCGAGCTTTCTCCGTGGGACAGCCGCTTGCAGGTCGCCAGCCGGGGCTATATGCTGGGCTACAATGATTTGAAAGACCCATCCGTCAGCGGCTTTTTTCGGCTTCTTGCAAAAGTCGGTGACGGAATGATGAAGATGCAGATTGTAAAGATCAGATTTGGTGGCAAGCAATGAAATACACCGGGATGCCTTGGGACATATAGACGTTGATTACACCGCTGTTTCGAGAGCAGCTTCAGGAAGAAAAAAACACGAAGATCATTCCGATGCCGCCATCGCGGCCATCGGTTTGACATATATATTTTATATAGGAGGACAATCATTATGAAAAAACTCGGTTTATTTGCAGCAGGCGTGCTGTTCGGAACGGCAGGCATTAAGCTGCTGGGCAGCAAGGATGCCAAGAAGGTCTACGCCCACACCACCGCCGCCGCCCTGCGTGCCAAGGAGGGCGTGATGAAAACGGTCACGGCGGTGCGTGAGGGTGCGGATGACATCTACGCAGAAGCCAAGGCCATCAACGAGCGCCGCGCAGAGGCGGAGGCCGCCGCTGTGGTAGAGGACGCTTCCGCGGAGGAAAGCAAGGCGGAGTGATCCATGAAATGCACGATCCTACATGAGTTACCGGGACGGCTGCGGGTACACCTGTGCTGCGGACGGATGACGTTATCCCAAGCGGATGTGCTGGAATACTATCTGCGCGCCCAGGACGGCGTACAGGAGGTCAGGGTCTACGACCGGACGCAGGACGCGGTGGTGCTCTATGACGCGGAGCGCGGAAACATACTCCGTGCGCTGGCACAATTCTCCTTCGCCAAGGCGGAGGCCATGGAGCTGGTGCCGGAGCATACCTCCCGGGCACTGAACCGGGAATTTGAGGACAAGCTGGCGGTCGCCGTTATGCGGCGGTGCATCTCCAAGCTGTTCCTGCCTGCGCCCATCACCACGGCGCTGGCACTGTTCCGCTCCGTAAAGTACATCCGGGAGGGGCTTTCGGCACTGTGGCACGGCAAACTGTCCGTCGCCGTGCTGGATGCCACCGCCGTCACGGTGTCCATGGCACGGGGGGACTTTGCCACCGCCGGCTCTGTCATGTTCATGCTGCATCTGGGCGAAATTCTGGAGGAATGGACCCACAAAAAGTCCGTGGCCGACCTTGCCTCCGCCATGAGCCTGCGGGTGGACAGCGTCTGGCAGCAGGTAAACGGCACCGAGGTGCTGACGAAGATCACCGATGTAATGCCGGGAGACCATATTGTGATCCGCACCGGCGGCATGATCCCGCTGGATGGCCGGGTGGTGGAGGGCGAGGCCATGGTGAACCAGTCCTCCCTCACCGGCGAGTCCATGCCCGTGGCCAAGCACCCCGGCAGTCCCGTCTATGCCGGGACAGTGGCGGAGGAGGGCGAGTGCGTCATCTCCGTGGAGAAATCCTCCGGCAGCGGGCGGTATGACCGGGTGGTTCGCATGATCGAGGAGTCGGAGAAGCTGAAATCCACCGCCGAGGACAAGGCGTCCCGGATGGCGGACAGGTTGGTGCCCTACACGCTGGGCGGCACGGCACTGACGTATCTTCTGACCCGGAATGTGACGAAAATGCTCTCGGTGCTGATGGTGGACTTCTCCTGTGCCCTGAAGCTGGCCATCCCCATCGCGGTGCTGTCCGCCATGCGGGAGAGCAGCGGCTATCACATCTCCGTCAAGGGCGGACGCTTTTTGGAGGCGGTGGCCAAGGCGGACACCATCGTGTTCGACAAGACCGGCACGCTGACCTATGCGACGCCCACCGTGGCGACGGTCGTCTCCTTCGGCGGCCGCGATGAGGCGGAAATGCTGCGCCTTGCCGCCTGTCTGGAGGAGCATTACCCCCATTCCATGGCAAACGCCGTGGTAGCGGAGGCAAAGCGGCACGGGCTCACCCACGAGGAGTATCATTCGCAGGTGCAGTATGTGGTGGCCCACGGCATCTCCAGCATGGTGGAGGGCAAGAAGGTCATCATCGGCAGCGCCCACTTCGTCTTTGAGGACGAGGGCTGCCGCATCCCGGAGGGAGAGCAGCCGAAATTTGACGCGCTGCCCGCCGCGTACTCCCACCTGTACCTCTGCATAGACGGGGAACTGGCGGCGGTAATCTGCATCCACGATCCCCTGCGCCGGGAGGCGCGGGAGGCGGTAAGGGCGCTGCATGAGAGCGGCTTTGCCAATGTGGTGATGATGACCGGCGACAACCGCCGCACGGCGGAGGCTGTGGCCGCCGAGGTGGGCGTGGACGCCGTGTATGCCGAGGTGCTGCCGGAGGACAAGGCCGCGTTTATCCGGCAGGAAAAGGCGAAGGGCCACACCGTTATCATGGTGGGCGACGGCGTCAACGACTCCCCTGCTCTGTCGGAGGCGGACGCGGGCATCGCCATCTCCACCGGCGCGGCCATCGCTCGGGAGATCGCCGATATCACCGTTGCCTCGGAGGATCTGTTTGCGCTGGTAACGCTGCGCAGGCTCGGTGAGGCACTGATGGAACGTATCCACGGCAGCTACCGCTTCATCGTGGGCTTCAACCTGACGCTGATCGCGCTGGGCGTGGCGGGTGTACTGCCACCTGCCACCTCGGCACTGCTGCACAACGGGTCCACCCTGGGCATCAGCCTGCGGAATATGACCGACCTGCTGGACAAGGAAGAAAATACCCGAAAATAAATAAGCAAGCGCGGGAGCAGAGAGGCGGCAAGGTGCTTCTCTGCTCCTTGCAGACACTGTGGGGAGAATACATTGCGATAACAGCAAATCCGGCATGCACGAATCAATAGATTTTAGAGATCCGCCATCAGAACGGATTGACAATTCGACAAAATGTGATATAATCCCACTGTCTGAAAAAAATATAAAGTTGTAGCACAGAGGTGTCTGCCCAAAAGCAGATGAAAAGGGAATCCGGTGCGAATCCGGAACGATGCAGTCACTGTGTACGGGAGCGGCCCTGCAATCCACTGGGAAACTGGGAAGGGCAATGCCGCGATGAACGAAGTCAGGAGACCTGCCTGTGTGTGGAATCTCAAGCCTGCTGCCAACAGGTTGGTTTTCCTACGAACTTATGATCCGGCGCGGTGGACCGCACGGATGTGTATGTAGTAAGAAGCACCGAGGGCGGCCGTGTCTCACACAGCCGTTTTTATATTTCTTTCAGAACAAATATTTTAGAAAGAGGTAGATCCCCCATGAAGAAAGCACTTGCCTTTCTGATGGCGGCTGTGATGCTGATGAGCATGCTGACCGCCTGCGGCAACAAGGACAATGCTGCCGACAACAACGACGCTGACAACAACAATGTGAACACCGAGGAAACTGACAAGGCCGCCGCCGACAAGGTTGCCGCTCTGATCGACGCCATCTACGTGCAGGCGCGCACCGAGGAGACCGACGCCCAGTGCGAGGCCGCCAAGGCTGCATGGGATGCCCTGACCGATGCCCAGAAGGCTCTGGTGGAGGGTGAGGAAGCCAGCCCCGACTATTTCGGTCTGGACACCGGTGACGCGTCCAAGGACGATCCCCGCAACCAGGACGAGATCGGCGAGAAGGAGCTGCTGGTGGTGTCCTTCGGCACCTCCTTCAACGACAGCCGCGTAGCCGACATCAAGAGCATTGAGGACGCCCTGCAGGAGGCCAACCCCGATTGGTCCGTGCGCCGCGCCTTCACCGCTCAGATCATCATCAACCACATCCAGGCCCGTGACGGCGAGAAGATCGACAACATGGAGCAGGCTCTGGAGCGCGCTGTCGCCAACGGTGTGAAGCAGCTGGTGGTGCAGCCCACCCATCTGATGCACGGTGCTGAGTACGACGAGATGTGCGACGCCATCGACAAGGTTCGTGACAAGTTCGAGTCCGTTGAGATCGCCGAGCCTATGCTGGGTGAGGTGGGCAGCGACGCCGCCGTCATCAACGCCGACAAGGAAGCCGTTGCCAAGGCCGTCGTCGCCGCTGCTCTGAGCGAGAGCGGTTACGAGTCCACCGCTGCCGCCAAGGAGGCCGGTGTGGCTTACGTGCTGATGGGTCACGGTACGGCGCACGTGGCGAAGGTCACTTACAGCCAGATGGCCACCCAGATGGACAAGCTGGGCTATGAGAACGTGTTCATCGGCACCGTGGAGGGCGAGCCCGAGGATACCTCCTGCGAGGCCGTGATCGCGGCTGTCAAGGAAGCCGGTTACACCACCGTGGTGCTGCGTCCCCTGATGGTCGTGGCGGGCGACCACGCCAACAACGACATGGCCGGTGCAGACGAGGATTCCTGGAAGACCATGTTCGAGGCCGCCGGTCTCACCGTGAACTGCCAGATCTCCGGTCTGGGCCGTATCGCGGACGTGCAGGCTCTCTACGTGGCACACACCAAGGCTGCCATCGACGCTATCGCGTAACAAGGACTGACTTGGCTCCGGGGCGGTATATTATCGCCTCGGAGCCTTTTTCAGAGTAAGGAGGACACATAAAAATGAAGAAGTTTCTTTCCTGTCTGCTGGCACTGCTGATGACGGCATCGCTGCTGGCGGGCTGCGGGCAGCAGAAAACAGATGACAACAACGGCGGCGATGTCGCCGAGCCCGCGCTGGCGGACGGCACCTACACCGCGGATTTCAACACCGACAGCAGTATGTTCCACGCCAACGAGACCTGCGACGGCAAGGGCGTACTGACCGTGAAGGACGGGCAGATGACCATTCACGTCAGCCTCGCCTCCACCAGCATCGTGAATCTGTTCCCCGGTTTGAAGGAGGACGCACAGAAGGACGGTGCCGTGCTGCTACAGCCCACCAAGGATACCGTCACCTATCCCGATGGTCTGTCCGAGGAGGTCAACGGCTTTGACATCCCCGTGCCCGCCTTGGACACGGAGTTCGACGTGGCCCTCATCGGCAAGAAGGGCGTATGGTATGACCACAAGGTTTCCGTCTCCAACCCTGTTCTGAAGGAGGATGACGGCGATGACGCTGCCGCCATCGCATTGGCGGACGGCACTTACACCATTGAGGTAGGCTTTGAGGGCGGCTCCGGTAAGTCCCATGTGCTGACTCCCTGCACCCTGAAGGTGGAGAACGGCGCTGCCACCGCCACTATCGTGTGGAGCAGTGAGAAGTATGACTATATGCTGGTGGATGGCCAGCGTTACGATGTCCTCACCACCGAGGGCGGCTCCACCTTTGAGATCCCCGTGCGGGCGCTGGATACCCCGCTGACAGTGATCGGCGACACCACCGCCATGAGCACCCCCCACGAAATCGAGTACACCCTGACCTTTGATTCCACCACGGCGGTGGAGGCAGCCCAGTGAAACGGCTGACCGCCGCGGTACTGGCGCTGCTGCTGATACTGTCCCTCTGTGGCTGCGGCACGGCAGACGCCCCCGCCAAGGCAGACGGGCAAACCGCCGCCGTGTCGTGGGACGAGCTGGTCTTTGACCGCACCATGCCCCTGCGCTATGCCCAGCAGTTTACCGTAGAGTATGCCGGAGAGAGCTACAAGCGCATCACCATCAACAACGACCGGGTGTACCTGCTGGTAGCGGAGGGCGCGGCAGTGCCTGACGGAACACCCTCCGGCGTCACTGTTTTGCACCAGCCGCTGGACCAGATCTATCTGGTAGCCGCCGCTGCCATGGACTACTTCGACAAGCTGAACGCCATCGACTGTATCACCCTCAGCGGTAAAAAACAGTCGGACTGGTATATCCAGCGTGCCAAGGACGCCATGGACAGCGGAGCGCTGGTATACGCCGGCAAGTACTCCGAGCCGGATTATGAGCTGATCCTTTCGCAGGGCTGCGATCTGGCGGTGGAAAACACCATGATCTATCACTCTCCGGCGGTACTGGAGCAACTGGAGCGGCTGGGCATCCCCGTGCTGGTGGAGACATCCAGCTACGAGACCCAGCCCTTGGGTCGGATGGAGTGGATCAAGCTGTACGCGGCGCTGCTGGACAAGGAGGACGAGGCCGAGGCGCTGTTTAATGAGAAGATGGACAGCGTGGCGGACGTACTGGAGCAGCAGCCCACCGGCAAGACTGTGGCGTTTTTCTACATCACCAGCAGCGGCGCTGTAAACGTCCGCAAGTCCACGGACTATGTGGCGAAGTGTGTCACCATCGCAGGCGGAGACTATGTCTCCTTCGATGAATCGGCGGAGGACAACGCCCAGTCCACCATCAACATTCAGATGGAATCCTTCTACCACGGTGCAGTGGACGCCGATGTGCTGATCTACAACAGCATCATCGATGGTGAGCTGCACACGCTGGACGAATTGGTGGCACTGGATCCACTGATGGCCGACTTCAAGGCCGTCAAGAGCGGTAATGTGTGGTGCCTGACCAAAAACTTCTATCAGGAGTCGCTGGAGCTGAGCGATCTCATTCTGGACGTGAACCATGCGTTGAACGACGCGCCGGATACGGCTTTTCACTTTCTGACACGGATGAAGTGAGCGTTTTTTACATCATAAGGAGGAGCGGCATGAAGAACACCCGAACACTTCGCATCTGGGGAGGCTTTTGGCTGCTCCTCCTGCTTTTGTTTGTATTTATACTCTGGAACATATTCGCGGGAAGCGTCTCTCTTTCCGCGTCTGATATATGGCGGATACTGCTGGGCGGCGATGTGGGCTTTACACAGAGCCAGATCATCGTAAAGATCCGGCTGCCCCGGCTTCTGTCGGCGCTGATCCTGGGCGGGGCGCTGTCCCTGTCCGGCTATCTGCTGCAAACCTTTTTCCACAACCCCATTGCCGGCCCCTTCGTGCTGGGTATCTCCTCCGGTGCAAAGATGACGGTATGCGTGGCCATGCTGGCGCTGCTGAGCCGGGGCAAGACCACCTCCTCCGCCATTCTCATCGCGGCGGCCTTCGTGGGCGCCATGGTATCCATGGGCTTCGTGCTGCTGATCTCCCAGCGGGTCAAGCGCATGAGCCTGCTGGTGGTCTGCGGCGTGATGATCGGCTACATCTGCTCGGCGCTGACGGATTTCCTCGTGACCTTTGCCGACGATTCCAGCATCGTGAACCTGCACAACTGGTCGCTGGGTTCCTTCTCCGGCATGAGCTGGGAGAATGTAAAAACCATGGCCGGCGTCTGCGGCGTCACACTGCTGCTGACCTTCTTCCTATCCAAGCCCATCCGGGCGTACCAGCTGGGCGAGGTCTACGCCCAGAACATGGGCGTGCCCCTGCGGGCGTTCCGGACGGCGCTGATCCTGTTGTCCAGTGTGCTGTCCGCCTGCGTCACGGCCTTTGCCGGCCCCATCTCCTTTGTTGGCATCGCAGTGCCGCACCTGATGAAGTCCCTGTTCAAATCGGCGGAGCCGCTGTGTATGATCCCGGCCTGCTTTTTAGGCGGCGGCGTGTTCTGCCTGTTCTGCGACCTTATCGCCCGCACCGCCTTTGCCCCCACAGAGGTGAGCATCAGCTCCGTCACGGCGGTATTCGGCGCACCCATCGTGATCTACATGATGATCCACAGAAAGGCGGCGTGAGTATGGCATATCTGGAAACAAAAGACCTGACCGTGGGCTACCACGGCAAGCCGCTGATCGAGGACATCGCCCTCCATGTGCAGCGGGGCAGGATCGTGACGCTGATAGGCCCCAACGGATCGGGAAAATCCACCATATTGAAAACCATCATCGGCCAGCTCTCCAAGGTGTCCGGCACGGTGTTTCTGGATGGAAAGGCCATGGAGGCGCACAGCCGCAATGAGATTGCCCGGCGCATGGCCATTCTGATGACGGCCCGCATGGAGCCGGAGCTGATGACCTGCCGGGACGTGGTGAGCAGCGGCCGCTATCCCTATACCGGGCGGCTGGGCATTTTACAGTCGGAGGATCAGGCCATCGTGGAGCGCTCCTTGGAGCAGGTAGGCGGCATGGAGTTTGCCGACCGCCCCTTCTCCGCCATCAGCGATGGGCAGCGCCAGCGCATCCTCTTGGCGCGGGCGCTGTGTCAGGAGCCGGAGATCATCGTGCTGGACGAGCCCACCAGCTTTCTGGACATCCGCTATAAGCTGGAGCTGCTGACGGTGCTCAAGCGCATGGTGCGGGAAAACGATCTTGCGGTACTGCTGTCGCTCCACGAGTTGGAGCTGGCGGAGCGCATCTCCGACACCGTGGTGTGCGTGGCAGGCGACAGGATCGATCGCATCGGCCCGCCGGAGGAGATCTTTACGCGGGCATATATCGCAAAGCTGTACCAAATGGAGCACGGGAAGTACGACCCCTGCTTCGACAGTCTGGAATTCGTGCCGTAAGGAGTGCCATCATGGAAAAACAGGGTGTTTTTTACGCCGTCAGCGTGGGCCCCGGCGACCCGGAGCTGCTGACCCGGCAGGCGTGCCGGGTGCTGGAGGCGTGTGACGTTATCGCGGCTCCCCGGATGAAGTCCGGACGGATGCTGGCGCTGGACATTGCCGCCGGGGCGGTGGATATGCAGGGCAAGACCGTCTTGCCGCTGGACTTCACCATGGCGCATGACGCGGCGGTACGGGAGGACAGCTACCGCACGGCGGCAGCCGCTATCGAAGCCGAGCTGGCGGCGGGGCGGGACGTGGCCATGGTGAATCTGGGCGACGTGTCCGTGTACGCCACGGCCTGCTATATTCTGGAGCGCATCCGCGCTGACGGGTTTGAAACGGTGATGTGTCCCGGCGTCACCAGCTTCTGCGCCGTGGCGGCTCGGCTGGGACGCAGTCTCACCCGTATGGACGAGCCACTCCACATCCTGCCGGGCAGCGTCGAGCTGGACAGTGCGCTGGCGCTGCCGGGAACGAAGGTCATCATGAAGTCCGGCAAGGCCATCCACGAGACGGCGGCGGCCCTGGAGCGCCGCGGTATGGCGGCAAACGCCGGGATGGTGGCGGACTGCGGGCTGGAGACAGAGCAGGTCTACACCGACCTGCGGCACTTGCCGGAGGAGATCAGCTATTTTGCCACCATCGTGGCGGATTGAGAGGACGCTATGGAGCAAAAAGTCCCCCGGCTGGTGCTGGCCGGTACCAACAGCGGCTGCGGCAAGACCACCGTCACCTGCGCCGTTTTGCAGGCGCTGGTATCGCGGGGTCTGCGGGTAGGCGCGGCAAAATGCGGCCCGGATTACATCGACCCCATGTTCCACAGCCGGGTCATCGGCGCGAAAAGCTCCAATCTGGACAGCTTCTTTTTTGACCGCGACACCATGCGCTATCTGCTGGCGCACAACGGCGAAGGCTGCGACGTTACGGTGATCGAGGGCGTCATGGGATACTATGACGGTCTGGGCCTCACCTCCACCCGCGCCAGCACCTATGAGGCGGCGCGGGAAACCGAAAGCCCCGTGGTGCTGGTGGTCAACGCCCGGGGCGCGGCGCTGTCGGTTCTGGCGGCGGCGGAGGGCTTTCTCCGCTTCGCACCGGACAGCGGCATCCGGGGCGTCATCCTCAACGGGTGCAGCGCCATGAGCTACGGCCCGCTGGCGCGGGAGCTGGAAAACCGTCTGGGCGTCCGCGCCTGCGGCTACCTGCCCCGTCTGCCGGAGTGCGCGCTGGAGAGCCGCCATCTGGGGCTCATCACCGCGGATGAGGTGGCAGATCTGCAAGAGAAGCTGCGCAAGCTGGCGGCCGTGGCGGAAAAAACGCTGGACTTCGCTGCTCTGCTGGAGATCGCCCGCAACGCGCCGCCCCTTCGCTTTGCGCCGCCGGTGCTGCCGGAGGCGGGCGCGCCGGTGCGTATCGGCGTGGCACGGGACCGGGCGTTCTGCTTTTACTATGAGGACAGCCTCGACCTGCTGCGGCAGCTGGGTGCGGAGCTGGTACCCTTCAGCCCGCTGGCAGATGAGCGGCTCCCCGACGGCGTACAGGGTCTGTACTTGGGCGGCGGCTACCCGGAGCTGTATGCGGCGCAGTTGGAGGCAAACCACACCCTGCGCAGGCAGATCAGAGGCGCTGTACACGCGGGAATGCCCTGCATCGCCGAGTGCGGCGGCTTTATGTACCTGACACAGTCCATCGCGGGCCACGCCATGGTAGGCGCACTGCCCGGTGACTGCTTTGACACGGGAAAGCTGACCCGGTTCGGCTACATCACTGCCACGGCGCAGGAGGACAGCCTTCTCTGCCGCGCCGGAGAGCAGGTACCTATGCATGAATTTCACCACTGGGACACCCCCCAGCCCGGCGGCGCTTTTCTGGTGGAAAAGCCCTCCGGAAAGCAGTGGCGCTGTGCGTATGCCACGGACACGCTGTACGCGGGTTTCCCGCACTTCCATTTTTACGCCAAGCCCGTCATGGCACAGCGCTTTTTGGCGGCTTGCAGAAAGGAGACGCTATGATGGAGCAGATGAAGCCTATGGATATTGAGAAGCGCAGCTTCGCCATCATCACAGAGTTGCTGGGCGACCGGCGGCTGGACCCAGAAAACGAGCTGGTCATCAAGCGGGTCATCCACACCACGGCGGACTTTGACTATGTGGACAATCTGGCCTTTTCCGACCACGCGGTGGAAAAGGGTATCGCCGCCCTGCGGGCGGGCTGTGACATTGTCACCGATACCCAGATGGCCAAGGCCGGGATCAATAAGACGATCCTCGCCTCGCTGGGCGGAGAGGTACACTGCTTCATGTCGGATGCGGATGTGGCGGCGGAGGCCAAGGAGCGGGGCGTGACCCGCGCCTTCGTATCCATGGAGCGGGCGGCGGCGCTGGAAAAGCCCTGCATCTTCGCCATCGGCAACGCCCCCACGGCGCTTTTCTCGCTGGAGGCGCTGATGGAGACCGATAAGCTCCATCCCGCCCTCATCATCGGCGTACCGGTGGGCTTTGTGAACGTGGTGGAGAGCAAGGAGCGCATCATCGAGGCCGCTTCCGCGCCCTACATCGTGGCACGGGGCCGCAAGGGCGGCAGCAACGTGGCGGCGGCCATCTGCAACGCCATGCTCTACCAGATCAGGCGGTAAGCCATGAAGGAATTTGTGATGCGGGACGGGAAAAAGCTCCGTCTGGGCTACACCACCGGCTCCTGTGCCGCGGCGGCAGCCAAGGCCGCCGCGTGGATGCTGCTGAGTGGCAGCAAAAAGGAGTCCATCCGCCTGCTGACACCTAAGGGCATGGAGCTGGCATTGGCGGTGGAGAACATCCATCTGTCCCCGGACTGTGTACGCTGTGCCATCCGGAAGGACAGCGGTGATGACCCGGATATCACCCGTGACACCCTGATCTATGCCGAGGTGCGGAAAACAGAGACTGTTGGCATTGTCATCGACGGCGGACAGGGCATCGGTCGGGTAACCAAGCCGGGTCTTGACCAGCCGGTGGGTGTGGCGGCCATCAACTCTGTACCCCGCCGGATGATCCAGGAGAACGTGGAGGAGGTCTGCGGCCTGTTCGGATACACCGGCGGCCTGTATGTGATGATCTCCGCTCCCGATGGCGAGACGCTGGCGAAAAAGACCTTCAATCCCCGGCTGGGCATCGAGGGCGGCATCTCCATCTTAGGCACCACGGGGATCGTAGAACCTATGAGCGAGCAGGCGCTGGTGGACACCATCCACGTGGAGCTGCGGCAGCGGCGGGAGAGCGGCGCGGACTATGTGCTGCTGGCCCCCGGCAACTACGGCGCGGACTATATCAAGGACGCCATGGGCATCGACCCCG
>ERZ773221.2724-NODE-2724-length-13077-cov-3.643910_pt1 | contig 13077 bp, 10 predicted proteins | sample MGYA00580994_ERZ773221 | MGnify/ENA primary metagenome ERZ773221 (study PRJEB29015, sample SAMEA2737758) | human gut metagenome | biome: human gut; feature: human-associated habitat; material: faeces | place: China | collected 2012 ... | reverse complement strand
GTCGTGATATCCCAGCTCCAGCAGCACCGCAGGCATGCGGGGCTGGCGCACCTCCCCCAGGGCGGTGGTGGAGCGGGCATAGACCTTTTCCGGCAGGGGATAAATGCTCTTGAGATTCCGCACGAAGATGTCGGCGGCCCGCCGGCCGTTGGTGCTGCCCGGGTAGTAGAAGGCGATAATGCCGCGGACGGTGCCCTCCCGGCTGCCGTCCGTGCTGCCGTTGGAGTGGAGGGCCAGGTAGAAGTCGTAGTTCCCTGCATTGCCCTGACGGATGGAGCTGGCCGCCGTCATCTCCGGCGTGTTGCGGCCGAAACGGATGGTGTTGGCGGTGAGATACGGCTCCATGGCATCGGCGATGAGATTCATGAAATGCTCCTCGCTGCCCGCGCCGGTGATATACGGGTTATATTCCTGCGTGGATGGACTGAGATAGATGCTGGGCATGGTCATTCCCCTTTCCAAAGTCGTTCGCTACATTTATATGGAAATGACGGCGGAGATGTGTTATCATGGGGGCACGAAATGAAAGGCGGTATGTACCATGAAAGCTCCACGTCCCTACGCTAAGATCACCATCACGCCCAAGGGCGAGGCCGCGCTGACCGGCGGGCACCCCTGGGTCTACGAGGGGGAGGTCACCGCCGTGGACGGCGGGCCGGAGGACGGCGCGCTGGTGGACGTGGTAAGCCGCCGCGGCAGCTGGCTGGGCTGCGGGTTCTACAACAGCCGCTCCAAGATCCGGGTGCGGCTGGTGAGCCGCAATGCCAACGACGACTTCTCCGACGCCTTCTGGGAGCGGCGCATCCGCTATGCCTGGGACTACCGCAAGGTGGTGATGGGTGAGACGGACAGCCGGTGCTGCCGCGTGATCTTCGGGGAGGCCGATCTGTTCCCCGGTTTGACGGTGGACCGGTTCGAAAGCGTGCTGGTGACCCAGACGCTGAGTCTGGGCATGGAGCGCATCAAGGACCGGCTGTTCCCTCTGCTGGTCAAGGTGCTGCGGGAGGACGGGCAGGATATCCGCGGCATCTACGAGCGCAACGATGTGGCCATCCGCGGTCTGGAGGGCATGGAGCAGAACAAGGGGTGGTATCCCCTGCCCGGTGAGACGCCGCCGGAGCGCACCGACGTGGACATCGTGGAAAACGGCATCACGTATACCGTGGACTTTGAGAATGGGCAGAAAACCGGCTTTTTTCTGGACCAGAAGTACAACCGGCTGGCGGTGGCCCGTCTGGCCAAGGGCCGGACGGTGCTGGACTGCTTCACCCACACCGGCTCCTTCGCCCTCAACGCCGCCAAGGGCGGGGCGGCCCACGTCACCGCCGTGGATGTGTCGGAGTTCGCGGTGCAGTGCGCGGCGGAGAATGCGCGGCGCAACGGGCTGGACAGCGTGATGGACTGCGCGGCGGCCAATGTGTTTGACCTGCTGCCTCAGCTGGAGAAGGAGCCGCGGAAATACGACTTCATCATTCTGGACCCGCCGGCCTTCACCAAGAGCCGCAAGACAGTACACAGCGCCATGTCCGGCTATAAGGAGATCAACTACCGCGCCATGAAGCTGCTGCCCCGGGGCGGATATCTGGCCACCTGCTCGTGCAGCCACTTCGCCACGGAGGAGCTGTTCGTCAAGATGCTGCACAGCGCCGCCCGTGACGCAGGGGTACAGCTGCGGCAGATCGAGGCGCGGCAGCAGTGCGCCGACCACCCCATCCTGTGGGGCGTGGAGGAGACGAACTACCTGAAATTTTTCCTGTTTCAGGTGGTGTGAGGGCAACAAAAAAGCAGCAGCGTGACCGGCGGTCACGCTGCTGCTTTGCTGTCTTGTCAGGCGGCGGGGTCCTGAGGCTCCGCGGTGTCCTCCTCCCCTGCCTGCGGCAGGGCGGCATCGGGCGCAGCCGGCGCGGCCGCGCCGGTGCGGGTGACGCTGTCGGCGGTGAGGATGACGCCCTCGCCCTCGGCGTAGCGGACGGTGACGCTGTCGCCCACGTTGTAGATGACGGTCTCCGGCGCCGCGGCGGCAGAGATGACATAATAGGCGTCGCCGGTGTTCAGGCGCAGGTAATACAGGGTGTTGCCGTCCACCACGGCGGAGCGGATGTCCTCGATGATGCCGGTGATCTCGCCCTGCCCCGTGACGGGCAGCTGGGCATCATCGTCGGAGACAAGGCCCTTCTCCGCCAGAATGCGGCGGTAATTGGCCTCGCACTCCGCCACGGTGTCGCCGGTGGCCACGATCTGGTACTGACTGACGTTGACCATGGCGTACATCTTCACCAGCTGGGCCGCGTCCTTCAGGGCCATGAAGTACGTGGGCTGGTCGGAGATGTTCAGCAGCAGCGGGAACGTAGCGGTGTACTTCATCTGCTGGACCTGGCCCTGAGCGCTGTCCATGGCGGAATATTCCTTGGCGCCGGCCACCAGATAGAAGCGGGTGTCCTTGGTGCGCTGGTTGGACAGGATGAAGCCGATGTTGGACTCGTCGGACACCACGGAGGTAACGCCAGTATACATATACACATCGTCGCCGATGGCAATGTAGTTATAGCCCTCGGTGGTGACGGTGACATCGCGCTGACCGAACAGGGAGTTGATAAAGCCGTTGATATACGCGCCGTGGTAGTCATACTGCTGCATGATGAGGTCGGCGGTGTAGACGTGGTCCACCCAGTTGGGGACGCTGCCCGTCTCGTAGTAGGCGCTCTCGCCGGTGACGGCGTTCACCAGCACCGCGCCGATGATGTCGCGGCCGCCAAACAGGCCGATGGTGTGGCTGACACGGGGGCAGACCCACCATGGATCGCCGTTTTCGTCGATCTCAAAGGCGGGATCGTCGAACATGAAGGTGGGATAGCGGAACCGCAGGTGGCGGTTCAGGTTGCGGCCGAAGTGCTCGGCGGTGGTGTAGCGGATCCCCTCGTCCAGACGCACCACCTCCACGTTCTGGGTGACCATGTCGATGATGAGATAGGCGGGCAGGCCCTGGGAACGGTTGTTCAGCCACTTGATAAGGTCGCCGTAGCGCAGGGGCGTCACGCGGACGGGGCGGCCCTGATAGTTGATCTGGGTGTAATCATCGGCCACCTCGAACTGGGACACCATGTCCGCCAGCTCGCCCAGCTTGCGGTTGCCCAGCTTCATGGCGGACTCGGCGTCCAGCATGGGGATCTGGTCGTAGCTGATCTCCTCCACCTCAGCGGCAAAGTCGCCGTCCTGGACGGTCAGCAGGTCGCGGTAGTCCTTGGCGCGGAACAGCTGCCAGCCCAGCACCGCGCCTACCAGCGCGGTGGCTGCCAGCGCTACGGCGACGATGAGGGGGACGGTACACTGCTTCTTCAGGAAGTCGAAGTAGCCCTTAGCGCCGGCGCCCTGAAAGCCGGAGGTCAGGACGGCGCAGACGCCGTACACCGCGCAGCACAGCAGCACGAAGATGTAGAATTCCTCGCTTTTGAGGTTGATGGGCGGCAGCACCGCATAGTAGTAGATGGCGGCAAATACCAGCGTCACCGCCAGATTCAGCAGTGTGCGGCCCAGAGGTGTGCCCACGGGCTTATGTTCCTTTTTGGGGCGGGGCTGGCGGGCAAAGCCCTGAAAGTTGGGGTCGTTCCAGTTTGTGTTCATAGGCAGTTCCTTTCTGTGTTTTGGCACTTTAAGGATATTATACCCGATGGCGGGGGTTTTGTATAGGGGGTGGGGATGTTTTGCATCTGCGGATGCGCAAACGAAATCTCCCCCCTGATTTTGACAACAAGCCGTATAAAATGTCAAAAGAATCACCCTGCGTATCACTGCGCAGGGTGATTTTTTTATGACAGGCAGGTACATCCGCCAACCGTACACTGACACTCAGGCCAGGATGTCCGTCAGGTCATTCAGCCCCATGGACCGGGCGATGACCAGCACATGGTCGCCCTCCTCAATGGTGGTCATGCCGCCGGGGATCATGGTGACGCCGCCGCGGACAATGGCTGCCAGCAGCACGCCGCTGCGCAGCTGCAGGTCCTTCAGGGGCACGTGCAGCAGGCGGTTGGAGGTGCCTCTGGCCAGAAACTCCAGAGCCTCCACCTGGCCGCCCAGCAGCTTGTACAGCGACTCCACGGCCATGCCCTCGGAATTGGCCAGGGCGCGGACGTAGCGGGTGATCTGGTTGGCGATAATGTCCTTGGGGCTGATGATGCTGCCAAGGCCAGTGTCCTGCACCAGCTCGATGTAGTTGGGGCGGGTCATCTTGGCCAGCACCTTGCGGACTCCGGCGCGGCGGGCCGACATGGCCATCAGCAGGTTCTCCTCGTCACGGCCGGTCAGAGACACGAAGCCATCGGCGCCGAAGATATTCTCCGCCTGAATGAGGTCGTTGTCCGTGCCATCGCCCTCGATGATCATGGTCCCCGGCAGGTGCTGGGACAGGAACAGGCACTTGTCGTGATCCTGCTCTACGATGCGGACATGGGTATTGGTGCGGGCCAGCTCCCACGTCAGGTACATGCTGATGCGGCTGCCGCCCAGCAGGGCCGCATTCTTCACCCGATGGAGGGGGCGTCCCATGACCTTCAGCATCTTCTGGAGCTCACCCTTGGTTCCCACCAGATACAGCCGGTCGTCGGCCCGGGGCACAAAGGAGCCGTTGGGAATGATGCACTCGTCGCCCCGCTGGGCGGCGCAGATCAGCACGTCCGCCTTGCGCTCGCCGTGGAAGCTGCTGAGGCTGTGGCCCACCAGCGTGTCCTCCGGCAGGGCCTGCAGGCCGATCATATCGATGCGGCCTCCGGCAAAGGGCTCCACGGAGATGGCGGCGGGAAAGCTGAGGATGCGGGCGATCTCCTGCGCCGCAGCCAGATCGGGGTTGATGACCATGTCCAGTCCGATCTCCCGCTTCAGGATATCCGCATCCTGCCGGTACTCGGTGTTGCGGACGCGGGCCACGGTATGACGTGCGCCCAGGCTCTTGGCGATGAGGCAGCAGACCATGTTGGTGTCATCCACGCCGGTGACGGCGATGACCAGATCCGCCGAGCGGACGCCGGCGTCCATCAGGACGCTGATGGACGCGCCGCTGCCGTGGACGCACATAACATCCATCGTACTGTCGGCGCGGGACAGGTGGGCGATCTCGTTGTCCACCATGACGATGTCGTGCTTCTCCTGGGTCAGCTGGCCGGCGATGGCGTAGCCCACCTTGCCGCAGCCCACAATGATGATCTTCATGCTTCCTCCTCCCCGCCCGATGAGGGCGCGGCATGTTTCTTTCGATGGATCAGGGACGCGGACAGCTCCGCGCCCAGTATCAGGACCTGCCCCGACATATACAGCCACAGCAGTACCACCACGATGGTGGCGATGGAGCCGTACAGCTGCGCATACCGGGCCATATTTTCCACATAATAGGAAAAGGCCATGCTCAGCAGCAGCCATGCCGCCAGAGAGCTGCCTACGCCGGGCAGTACCTCCCGCAGGGGGCGGCGCTGCCCCAGCGCCAACTGGTACAGGATGCCCAGCGAGATGGCCATGACAAGACCCAGAATGATAAAGCGCAGGTAGCCCCAGACGCTGATGAACGTCTCCGACAGCGGGAGAAAGCCGGACAGGAAGTACAGTGCGCGGCGGCCTACCACCACCAGCGCCAGCGTCAGTCCGATGACGAAGATCATCCAGATCGTGAACAGCAGTGTGCGCAGCTGACCCAGCAGGATATTCTCCGGCGCGCTGCGGCCGAATGCCTTGCGCAGCGAGTGCATCAGGCAGCCGGTGGAGCGCATGGGAAACCAGATGGAGAAAACCAGGCTGAACCACAGCAGCTGGCGGCTCTGGTTGGCGGCCACATACTCCAGATACGTGCGGATGATGTCCACCACATCCGACGGGAGAATGGGCGCCAGCACCGCCGTGATGCTGGCGATGTCCAGCTCCAGCACACCCAGCAGGGTGCTGACGAAGATCAGCAGCGGGAAAATGGCGAACAGCAGGTAGTACGTCAGGGCCGCGCTGTCACGGGCCACATCGTGGACATAGTAGCGGCGGATCATGTCGCCCGCCAGACGGCCGAAGCCGGTCCTGGGCGCATGGAGTTTCGATGTTTTCATAAGCAGAGACCCTCCGTGGGTTCATTGTATCACAGGGCGGCACAAAATAAAAGGGAAATCTCGGCAGCGGGGCCGCTATCCCCTCTGCCGCAGGGGTTTTACAGTCTTTCTTTTTTATGACATTTTTATAAATTTTTCGTTTTTCCTATTGGCGCGCATAAAAATCCGTGGTATACTACGACAGCTTTAAGTGGAAATTCTTTACAAAAAGTGAGGACCGATATATGGACAATCTTACGAAGCTGGTCCGCGATGAGATCTCGCGGCAGTACCGCAGTGTGCGGCAGTTTGCTTTCTCTGTGGACATTCCCCTCTCCACCATCAACAGTGCGCTGCATAACGGTGTCGGCGGGTCCTCCTTCGACACGGTGATGCGCATCTGCAAGATCTTGGGCATCAAGGCCATGTCGGACGATGCCGCCCTGTATCTGACGGACGATACCGAGCGCCTGCTGACCCAGTACGCCAAGCTGGACGACTACGGCCGCCATACCATCTCCTCTGTGATGCAGGTGGAGTATGACCGGTGCAGCGGTGAAAAGTAAAAAACGGGAACCCTGTATAAAGCCGGTATAGTCCGCGCAAAACAGGCACGAACCGCCGTCCCATTCGGGACGGCGGTTTTTCTGCTGCAAGCGTCACATGATGCCGGATTTTTCCTTGCTGGCGGCGATGGCCGCGTTCAGCTTGCGGGCAGGGTAGTACACCAGCAGGCCGAATACCGTGAACAGCACACACATGCCCAGCAGGATCAGGGCGCAGCGGAGGTATGTGCGGCCGTACATGCCGCCGATGGTCTCGCGGAGCATATCCATGCCGTAGTGGAAGGGCATGAAGGGATACAGGCGCCGGAACAGCTGAGGCAGCACATCGATGGGATAGGAGCCGCCGGAACCGGCCACCTGCAGCACCATGATGATGACGGAGGCGGCCAGGCCCACATTGTCCAGAGAGTAGACCAGCGCATAGTTCATGGCGGCGAAGTTCAGAGCGCACACGCAGCAGCCCAGCACGAACAGCGCGGGCTCCGCCGTCTCCATGCCCACGAAGTGCAGGCAGCCGAAGGCCGTCACCAGTGCCTGAGCCATGGCCATGCAGAAATAGGTCAGAAAGCGTCCGAAGTAGCGCTGGACGCCGCGGCACTGCCGGAACTCCGGCTGCGTCACAGGGACCTTCACCATCACTGCGGTCAGCAGGCTGCCTACGAACAGAGCCAGCATCACGTAATACGGCGCCATGGCGGAGCCGTAGTCCCTGATCTCATAGATGATCTGCGTGTTCATCTGCACGGGGGAGGCCAGATACTCCGCCATGCTGTCGGAGTCGCTCTCCATCAGCTCCACGAACCGCTGAAAGGCGGTGCTGTCCGCCACGCGGCGGACGTCCGCCTCCATATCGGCCAGATAGCCGGAGACACTCTGCGCCAGCGCAGCGCCGGCGGCAAGCGTGGGCTGCGCTGAGGCCACAGCGCCGGAATAGGAGCGCAGCGTGTCGGAGACGCTGCCCAGCGTACCGGAGGAGGCGGTCAGCAGGTCCTGCACGGCGCGGAGAGAGGACTGCGCCCGCTCACCGGCATCGTGGATGTAGTCGCTGACCTGCCGGTTGGTGCTGACGGCGGCGGTACGCAGGGTCTGACGGACCTTTGCCACCGTGGCCAGCAGCTCATCCTGCACCGGAGAGATACCGGAGCCGTCCACGGCGGTGCGCAGCTCCTCCAGACCGGAGATGGCGGCGTCCAGCTGGGCCTGCACGTCCTCGTCGGAGGTCAGGTCTCTGGCCGTCTCCAGCGCGGCGATCATTTTGTCGATGCGGGCATTGACCTTCTCGTGCGCGGCGTCATCCGCGGGACCCATGTCCACCGCGCCCAGCATGTCCTCCAGATCGGACAGGGTATCGTCGGCGGCGTCCAGCACCCGCAGCAGGTCGGCGGAGGCGTCATCCGCCGCGTCAAGGCCGGAGCCGATAAGGCGGACGGTGCTGCCCACGGTCTCGGAGGCGTCCCCCAGGGTACTGCGTGCGTCGGTGATGGTGATGGCAGAGGCGGCCAGCAGGCTGTCAGCCCCGTCCATCACATCCTGCAGCGAGCGGAGCACCTGCGCCAGCTCATCCATGTCCCGCTGGGCGGCGGACAGCTTCTCCAGCAGGCCGTCGGCAATGTCGCGGCCGTCCAGACCCATGGCCTTGAATACGGAACCGGCGGTGGTCAGGGCGTCGGCCACCTTTTCCAGAATGGTGGTGTTGATCTGCTCCTGCACGGCGGTCTTGGCCTTGCTGGTGATCTTGGGCGCGATGGCGTTCTTTTTCTCGTTTTCGTAATACTGTATCTGGGGATGGCGCAGGTCTCCCTCCAGAATGCTGACGAAGTCGCCGGTGAATTCCGGCGGCAGGATCAGCGCAGCGTAGTAGTCGCCGGCGTTCACGCCGTCCAGCGCCGTCTGGGCGTCGTCCACAAAGACCCAGCCCATCTGGTCGTTGCTCTCCAGCCCACGGAGCACCAGCTCGCCGATGTTGACATGAAGGCCCAGCACATCGCAGCCGTCGTCCTCGCTGGCCACGGCCACCTTGATGCGGCTGGTGGAGGCGGTGCCGTAGGGGTCCCAGTTGGACAGGATGTTGAACCACGCATACAGGCAGGGCACCAGGCACAGTCCCAGCATGACCACCACGGCCACTACGCTGGCGGTCAGGCGCTTCCAGTCGGCGCGGAAAATGTTCCAGATCTGTTTCACCGCTCCCCCTCCTTTTTATGGTCAGCCGCAGGGCGGCGCAGGTCGTCGGACAGATCCTGCAGCGCGCGGGTCAGCAGCGCCAGATCGTCCGCCAGCCTGTTGGGGTCCTCCAGCACATGCTCCCAGCCGGAGGGCAGGGTGACGTAGGGGCCGGCGGGCCTGACAGGCTCCGCCGGTGCGGCGACCTGCTCCGCGGGGGCAGGCTCCGTCACAGGGACAGGCTCCGCTGCAGGGGCCGGCTCCGCCACAGGGACAGACTCCTCCGGTTCGTTAATAGTCTCCGGCTCAGTGGGGGCGGCTTTCGCGGGAGCGGCAGTCTCCGGCAGGGCCTCCCGCTTGCCCCGGCGGCGCAGCCGCGTATGGGGCAGACGCGGTGCGGCGGGCAGCTCCGGCAGCTCTATGAGCCCGTCGAAAACGTCCTCCTGCAGCTGGGCGATGTCCCGCAGTTTCTTTTGCAGCTCGTAGTCCATATACTCCACGGCGATGAGGTACGCCGCCACGGCGAACATGGACAATATCCACAGCATCAGGGTAAACACTTTATTGCCGTCGGCCAGGAACATCAGGAGCATCAGCCCCACGGTAACGGCCAGCAGGGCCCGCAGGCCGCTGCGAATACGGTGCTGGTTGGCGCGGTGCAGCGCACCCACCTCCTCCAGCAGGCGGTCGTACAATTTCTGGTAGTCGCGTTCTGTTGACATGGGTCGTGCGCCTCCTTTACAGCAGTTCCGTCTCCTCCAGCTTCTCCTCCATGAACCGGTTCAGGCCCATGAAGGGGCGGCGAACCAGCAGGCCGATGAGCAGTGCCGCCGCGACAAACAGCAGCAGGAAGGCGAGCTGCCGGATGTAGTAGTCGCCGTACAGGCCGCAGATGCACTCGCGCATGGCGTCGATGGCATAGGGGAATGGGAAGAAACGGTAAATCTTCTGGTAGATCTCCGGCAGCAGCTCGATGGGGAACGTGCCGGAGGAGCCGGCGATCTGCATGACCATGACGACCACCACCAGCGCCTTGCCCACGTCGCCGAAGGACAGGGCCAGCGAGTAGATCAGCAGGCTGAAGGTGAAGGCAGTCAGGGACGCCGTCAGGTACAGCAGACCTGGATGCTCGCACTGGATACCCAGCAGGTACAGGTCGCCGGTGACAATGACGGCCGCCTGTATCTGGCTGAGCAGGAAGAAGAACAGATAGCGCCCGAAGTACAGCTCCGCCGGTGTGGGGTCGATAAGCCCGTCGGTGCGGGCGTGGACCTTGATGAGGGTGGACAGGATGACGCAGCCCACCCAAATGGCCAGCGTGGTATAGAACGGCGCCATGGCGGAGCCGTAGTTCTCGATGGGATAGACCTTATGAACGGTGGTCTGCACCATCTGGGGGAAATACTGGCTGTACGCGATGGGGTCGCCGCCCAGTATCTCCAGCAGCATGTCCATATACTCGTCGGCGGACAGGCCCTCCAGCTTGTCGATGGTGTCGGACAGGGCGCTCACCATGCGCTCCGCCGCGGGACGCAGCAGGTCCACGGTGGCGTTCAGCGCCGCCGTGGTGTCGGACAGAGCAGCCTGCAGCGCCCTGGCATCGGCGGACAGGGTCCTGACGCCGGAGAGGGTGTCGGACACATCGGACACCACGGTGTCCAGCTGGCGGCGCAGGTCGCTGTCCGTGACGGGCAGACCGCCGGTGAGGTCACGGATGGCGTCCGTCAGGGCGCCGCAGTCTTCCAGCAGACCGCTGACATCGCTGGCAGCGGCCAGAGCGTTCATGTCGCCTTGCAGCTGGCTGCACTTCCCCGCCAGCGTCCGGAGCCGGTCGATCTGGGCGGAGACAAGATGCCCGCCGGACAGGGCGGAATCCTCCAGCCTGTCGGCCAGAGAGGTCAGGCGGCCGCTGAGCCGCCCCATCTCCGCTGCGGCGGCTGTCAGCTGCTGCTGCACGTCGGGCAGCTCCGCGCTGTCCTGTATCTCGTCCAGGCGGTCCAGCGCCCGCTCCACCTTGGCCAGCGCGGTATACAGCGCGTGCTGCAGCTCCGCGGCGGTGGCCTCCAGCTCCGAGCCGGAGGGCAGGTTTTTATTGATGTCGGCAATGGCGGCGGCCAGGGCCTCCGCATCGGCGGAGGAGATGCCGCTGCCCCCTGCGGCGCGGAAGGCGTCCATCATACCGCGGCAGCCGGTGAGCACGTCCTGCGCCTGATACAGAAGGCCCTTTACGGCGGTCTCGGGGTCCGTCTCCGTCAGGTCGGCGGCCAGCAGGTTGCTCTGCTCCATGACGCCGCCGATCAGCACCTCCAGATAGTTCTCGCTGATGGAGCGCTTCAGCGTCTCCACCGCCGTGTCAGTGATCTTGGTGGCCACGGCGTTCTTCTTGGCGTTTTCGTAGTAAGTGATGGCGGGCCGGCCGTTCCAGTCCGTGAACATGCGGTACATCTTGCGGGAGAAGTCCTCATCGATGACCACGGCGGCGTAGTAATCGCCGGCGCAGACGCCGTCGGTGGCCTCCTTCTCCGTGTTCACAATGACCCAGTTGATGGAGGTGGCGGTCTTGAGATCCTCCAGCACGTCGCGGCCCTTGTTGACGTATTCACCGCCGTCCGTATAGCCCCGATCCAGCGAAGCCACCGCAATGGAGATGCCGCCGGTACTGCCGTAGGGGTCCCAGTTGGAGTAGATATTCAGCCAGGCGTACAGGCTGGGCAGCAGGGCGATGGCCAGCACCACCACGCAGGCGAAAAAGCACCTGCTCAGCGTGCGGATGTCCGTTTTGAAGATCGTCCAGATATTACGCATATGTCCTCCCACAGCGGCGCGGTATGAAGCTGCGCCGGTGTATGTTTCTTGCGCGAAAAACCGCAGTATTCATTATACAGAGTACCCTGCGGAAAAAACTACACATTTCGGCGGTTTTGTCTGAAATTTGCGCACAATGGGACGAGAAACAAATACCCCGCAGCGGCAACCGCTGCGGGGTATTGCGTACTATCGCATAGTTATGCCAGTGTCATCAGAAGCTCTCTGGCCTTGACGGGCTGGCCCTCCTTGATGCGGATGGCCTGCACCGTACCGGCAGTACGGGCGGTGATGGCGGTCTCCATCTTCATGGCCTCGATAATGGCCAGCACCTGATCCTTCTCCACACGGTCGCCCTGCTTGACGCAGACCTTGGACACCATGCCGGGGATGGAGGAGCCCACCTGCATGGGGTCGGACTCGTCGGCCAGCGTGGCCTGCCGCGTCTGCTCCGAGGCGTTGGGGTCACGGACCGTCACCTCGCGGCGCATGCCGTTGAGCTCGAACTGGACGTTGATGGTGCCGTCGCTGTTGCGGTCGCCCAGACCCAGGTACTTGATGACCAGCGTCTTGCCGTCCTCGATGTTGATCTTGTTGGTCTCGCCCAGGGCCATTCCGTTGAAGAACACATGGCTGCCCATGCGGGTGATGTAGCCGTACTCCTTGCGGTGGCGGCAGAAGTCCTCGTATACCTTGGGATACATGGCGTAGGAGATCAGATCCTTCTTCTCCGGGCCCTCGTGGAACTGCTCCACCTCCCGGCGCAGCTGGTCGAAGTCCACCGGCGGCAGCAGCATACCCGGGCGGCAGGTGATAGGCTCCTCACCCTTGAGGACCACCTTCTGCAGATCCTTGGGGAAGCCCCAGGCGGGCTGGCCCATCATGCCCTTGAAGTAGGACACCACGGAGTCAGGGAAGGCCAGTGCCTCGCCGCGGCGGACAATGTTCTCCGGCGTCAGGTCGTTGACACCCAGCTGAACGTCAAACTCCTCCATCAGCTCGGAAATAACGGCTACGATGTCGAGGGAATCGATGATGCCGTCGTCGATGATGGCGGTTTCGTTCTCAAAGTCGTTGCCGGGGCAGATCTCATTCAGAATTTCGATAATTTTTTCTCTCATGGTCGATTTCTCCTTTAATTATATTGCAGCACGGCGGAAGTCCATCCGTCGGGCCGATAGCCGTGTTGTTCGTAAAAATGCTCGGCCGGAGCATTGCCGGTCCGCGCCCATACCTGACTTTTTACGCCGTCTGTCACACGCAGGTAGGCGGTGAGCAGTTCGCCTGCCAGTCCGCGTCCGCGGCAGTCCGCACGCACGGCAAGGTGCCGAATCTCGGTCGAGGCGCGGGAAACCGCAAAATGCAGCACACCGGAAACACCTTTTTCGTCCCGGGTGATAACGGTTTGACCGTTTGCGAGGTTTTCGCGTAAATCGCTCTCGGTCGGCAGACAGCCGGTGAGAGCGGAGAAGTGCTCGCTTCAA
>ERZ773221.2721-NODE-2721-length-13093-cov-2.914251_pt1 | contig 13093 bp, 13 predicted proteins | sample MGYA00580994_ERZ773221 | MGnify/ENA primary metagenome ERZ773221 (study PRJEB29015, sample SAMEA2737758) | human gut metagenome | biome: human gut; feature: human-associated habitat; material: faeces | place: China | collected 2012 ... | reverse complement strand
ACGATCTTAAATGCGTGCGAAAAGGCGGGAATGTCAAAGGATATTTCTGCAAGCTGGTGTTCACTGATCCTGATCCTGGCAAGTGTGGTGCTGACCGGATTTGGAATCTATCCGAAGATCGCGAACTGGGGAGGAGCGGGAGCACTGGTGCCGATCACCGGATTTGCCAATTCCGTTGCGGCGCCGGCAATTGAATACAAAAAAGAGGGGCAGGTTTTCGGAATTGGCTGCAAGATATTTACGATCGCAGGACCTGTGATTCTGTACGGAGTTTTCACCAGCTGGGTTCTGGGACTGCTCTACTGGATTGGGACGCTGATCGGAATTGTGTGAGCAAGGAGGGATGGACATGAATGCGATGAAAGGGACACAGAGTATTGCATTTTCGGAAAGTCCGTATCTGGTAAGCGCCGGATCGGTTGCCGGAAAAAAAGAAGGAGAAGGACCACTTGGAAAATATTTTGATATTGCATCGGAGGATGACCTTTTCGGAGAGAAAACCTGGGAGCTTGCAGAAGGAACAATGCAGAAGCTTGCGTGTAAGCTGGCATTGAAAAATGCGGGAGTACAGCCGGAGGAGGTACGCTATCTCTTTGGCGGTGATCTTTTAAGACAGGGAATTGCTACATCGATGGGGGCGGAAGAACTTCAGATCCCGGTGTTTGGTCTTTTCGGCGCATGTTCCACATCCGGAGAGGCACTTGCCCTTGCTGCAATGACTGTGGCGGCAGGCTATGGAGATCTGGTGCTTGCTGCAACATCGAGTCATTTTGGAAGTGCAGAAAAAGAATTCCGTTTTCCACTTGGCTATGCGAATCAGAGACCACTTTCTTCTACCTGGACAGTGACAGGAAGCGGAGCCTTTCTGGTAGGAAAAAAGAAAAGCCGGGTGCGGATCAGTGGAGTGACGATTGGGAAAATTGTGGATTATGGGCTGAAGGATTCACAGAACATGGGAGCGTGTATGGCACCGGCAGCGTGTGATACGATTCTGCAGAATCTTATGGATTTTGGAAGGGGTGAAAAGGATTACGACCGGATCATTACCGGAGACCTGGGTTATGTGGGACAATCGATTTTATTTGACCTGCTTCGTAAGAAAGGGCTGGATATCAAAGAAAATCATATGGACTGCGGAATGACGATCTTCGATCAGCAGACACAGCATACCAATTCCGGTGGAAGCGGCTGCGGCTGCGCGGCGATCACTCTTGCAGCATATATTATGCCACAGCTGATATCGGGGGAGTGGAAAAGGATCCTTTTTGTACCAACGGGGGCGCTGATGTCGACGGTCAGCTTCAATGAAGGAGAAAGCGTTCCGGGAATTGCACATGGAATTGTGCTGGAACATTGTTAAAGGAGGAAAGAAAATGGACTATATCAATGCATTCTGGGTAGGAGGACTTATCTGTGCACTGGCGCAGATCCTGCTTGACCGGACGAAAATGATGCCGGGAAGAGTCATGGTAAGCCTGGTGGTACTTGGCTGCATTCTTGGTTTTGTACAGATATTTAAACCACTGCAGGAGTATGCGGGGGCAGGTGTGAGCGTGCCACTGCTCGGTTTTGGAAATACTTTATGGAACGGGGTAAAAGAGGCAGTCGACAAGGAAGGATTTATCGGAATTTTTCTTGGAGGATTCAAGGCAAGTGCGGCAGGAATCAGTGGCGCATTGATTTTTGGGTACATTGCATCATGGATATTTGAACCAAAGATGAAGGGGTAATGGGAATATTTTTCGTCAGAACTACGAAAGAAAATTTATTGTACAGAGAGAAAAATGATGTTAAGATGAAATCGTGGCTGTGTAAATGGCCTGTAAAATAAGAATCAGAGTGAAAAAGAAAAAGTACATAAGAGGAGATAACACGACTATGAAGTACACAAGTATCATTATTCCGTTTGTCGGAGGCCTTGGTATGTTCATTTATGGAATGCAGATCATGGCACAGGGGCTGGAGAATGCTGCCGGCAACCGGATGAAGTCATTGCTTGAAGCACTTACAAAGAATAAGTTCTTCGGCGTATTGCTTGGAGCGTTCATTACCGCAGTGATCCAGAGCTCATCTGCGACGACCGTCATGGTAGTCGGTTTTGTAAATGCCGGTATCATGAACCTTCAGCAGGCGATGGGAGTTATCATGGGTGCGAACATCGGTACAACAGTTACCGGATGGCTGGTATCCAGTGTAGAATGGGCCAAATTTTTAAGTCCGTCCAATCTGGCACCGGTTGCGATCATGATCGGTGTGATCATTATGCTGACCGGAAAGAGGCGTTCGACAAAAGATATCGCAAGTATTGTGGTTGGTTTCGGACTTTTATTTGTCGGGATTTCATCCATGTCCTCAGCGGTGGAACCACTGAAAGATAATGCAGCATTCTGCAATATTTTCGTATCACTGGGACACAATCCGTTGCTTGGAATTGTGGCGGGTGCAGCCGTTACGGCGATCATCCAGAGTTCCTCTGCATCGGTCGGAATCCTGCAGAGCCTTGCAGCAGCAGGTCTTGTACCGTTTGGCGCAGCAATCTATATTATCATGGGACAGAATATCGGTACCTGCGTAACTGCAATCCTGTCCAGTGTGGGTGCAAAGAAAAATGCGAAAACCGCAGCGCTGATGCATCTGATCTTTAATATCATCGGAACGATCATTTTCAGTATTATTGCGATCGCATATCTGAGTATTGTGAATCCGGCATGGGCGCATGGAAATATCACCCAGACACAGATCAGTATGGTGCATACGGTATTCAATATTGTGACAACCGTTCTGCTGTTCCCGGTTTCTGACTGGATCATCAAGCTTGCCAAGAAGATCGGACATGTGGAAGAAGAGGTACAGGATGAAAGTGTAGTCCTTCTGGATGACCGTATGCTGGAGACCCCTGGTATCGCGATTCAGTCAACCGTTTCCGAGCTTGTCCGAATGGGACATGTGGTTGCGGATTCTCTGGAGGTTGCAAGAAAAGTTATGTTCGAACGAAAAGAAGAACAGATTGCGTTCCTGAAGGAAGAAGAAAGCAAGGTAGACCGGTTAAGTGCCGGTATCACATCCTATGCGATCAAGCTGTCGACTCTGCAGATCAATGAACGTGAGCATGAAGAGGTGGCGCATATGCTCCAGATCGTGTCGGATATGGAACGTATCAGTGATTACTGCGAAAACATTTCTGAGTTCGCGGAATCACTGCTGGAAAAGCAGGTGGATTTCTCTGAGGTTGGAGTGGAACATCTGAACAAGATGCTGGATGTCTGCATTGCAAGTTATCTGTATGCGTTGGAAGCCTTTGAGTCCAATGACCGCGAAAGTGCGTTAAAGACCATCGAGAAAGAAACAGAGGCAGACGGGCTGGAGATTTCCCTCCGCGCAAAGCATATCAAGCGTCTTACCAACCAGCAGTGTAACACAGAAGCCGGAGTGGTATGATTCTCTGGTATGCCTGGAAAGAATTTCCGACCATGCCAGAAATATTGCGGAAGAAGTGCTGGCGGAATAGAAGATAGGAAAATGCAAAAGTGCATGTGGCCTGACGGCTACATGCACTTTTCTGAAAGATATGAACAGCAAATATGTATATCCAAATGTATTCATGAGTATCGAAGATACCAATAAAGTGTCACAGTATGATACCGACATCAAAAAATATGCAGAGCAGAAGAAAGCCGACAGGATCTTAAATGGTGGAATCGAAAAAGAGTGGGATTCTTACCTTGATAAAATGGAAAAGTACGGACTTTCTGATTATCTGGCTATTAAACAGAAGTATTTCGATCAGTACCAGGAATCGCTTTCAGAAGAGAATAAGTAGCAGGAGAAAATGCATGAGTGATATGTTAAAAAAAGCAAGAAATTATGAGACAGAAAAACAAGTGTATGTAAAGAAAACGACCAAACCACTGTTCCATGTTACGGCACCGACCGGATGGATCAATGATCCGAATGGTTTTTCCGTATATGATGGGAAAATACATTTGTTCTATCAGTACAATCCATATCAGAGAGAGTGGGGACCAATGCATTGGGGACATAGTGTGACTGATGATATGGTCCGCTGGGAGCAGCTTCCGGCAGCGATTGCACCGGATCAGGAATATGATAAGGCAGGATGTTTTTCCGGAAGTGCGATCGAAGCAGATGGAAAGCATGTACTTGTATATACCGGAGTTACCAGAGTAAAGCAGGCAGATGGAAGTGAGCAGGAACGGCAGAATCAGTGTATTGCATTTGGTGATGGAAAAGATTATGTAAAGTATGAAAAGAATCCGGTTGTGACAGGTGAGATGCTTCCGGATGGATGCAGCCGGATTGATTTCCGCGACCCGAAGATCTGGAAAGAAAACGATACCTATTATCTGATTGTTGGAAATAAGAATGATAATCAGGTTGGGCAAGTTGTGCTTTATTCGAGCAAAAATCTGACAGACTGGAAATTTGAGACAATTCTGGCATCAAATGAAAATGGTGATATAGGAACGATGTGGGAATGCCCGGATTTCTTTGCTTTAAAAGACAAACATGTGCTGATCTGTTCGCCACAGGATATGAAGGCGCGGAAATATGAGTTTCACAATGGACATAATTCGGTGTATTTTTTGGGAGACTACGATGCAAACAGATGCAGATTCAGCAAAGAACAGCCGCATACACTTGACTATGGTATGGACTTCTATGCTCCACAGACAACAGAACTTCCGGATGGCAGACGGATCATGATCGCATGGATGAAATCATGGGATGCCTGTGTGATACCGAATTCGCAGGACTGGCAGGGAATGATGACATTTCCGAGAGAATTGGAGATAAAAGAAAACCGTATCTGGCAGAATCCGGTGAAAGAACTGGAAAATTATTATCAGAATCCATGTTGCTATGAACACGCAGAAATTGAAGGCGAGACAGTGCTTGCAGGAGTAGAGGGACGCACAATTGATCTTACGGTGACACTGGAAGATGGAGAAAATACAATCTTTTCTATCAAACTGGCAGCAGATAGTGAGTATGAAACGAGTTATACCTATAATAAGGAAACCAGACTTCTGGAAATCGACCGTACATACTGCGGTGTTACAAAAGATGTGGTATGTGTACGAAAATTCAGAATTGAGGATCCGGCAGGGCTTAAAAAGATGCGTTTTATCCTGGATTATCATTCAATCGAACTTTTTATCAATGATGGACAGCAGATGGCGACCACTGCAATCTGTACGCCTCTGAATGCGAAAGATATTTATTTTTTCAGCGATAAGAAAATGATAATGAGTGTTGAAAAGCATGATATTATAATGTAAAAAGCAGGAGAATAAGAAATGGACGTAGTAGCTTTAGGGGAATTGCTGATTGATTTTACAGAAAATGGTATTAGTAGCCAGGGAACCCCATTGTTTGAGGCAAATCCGGGAGCGGATATGATGCTGACAGAAGAGGAAATTCCAGAGGAATTAATTCTTGAGACACGGATTTTTCATTTTGGAACCCTGTCTATGACACATGAGAAAGTACGCAGAGCGACAAAAAAAGCAGTTGCAATTGCAAAACAGGCTGGTGCGATCATTTCATTTGATCCTAATATACGTGAGCCATTGTGGAATTCAATGGATGAGGCAAGAGAGCAGGTATTGTATGGTCTTGGACAGTGTCATATCCTGAAAATTTCAGATAATGAAATTCAGTGGCTGACAGGAAAAAATGACTATACAGAGGCTGTAAAATGGATCAGGGAGAAATATGATATCCCGCTTATCCTGGTATCTATGGGAAAAGAAGGCAGTAGAGCTTATTATCAGGACAGGATGGTTGAAAAAGCACCTTTTATAAACGAAAATACAATAGAAACAACTGGTGCCGGAGATACATTTTGTGCATGTGTTTTGCATTACATATGTAAACATGGACTAGAAAATCTGACTGAGAAAAATTTAAAGGAAATGCTGACTTATGCAAATGCTGCCGCATCAATTATCACAACACGTAAGGGAGCATTGCGGGTGATGCCACGACCGGAAGAAATTGAGGCATTGATTGCAGGACATCACTAAATGTGGAGAGAAAGGGGCTGTGAAAAAAGAATAGTCCCCCAAAAAAGAAAGACCAAGAGTTTATAATGAACTCAAGGTCTTTCTTTCTGTTATAATTAACTTGTGATGCATATGATATTTAAGCCAAAGGATATTCGAAAGTCATGCAGCGGATATCAATGGAGATGGAAACGTAACGATTACAGATTTAATGCGATTGCTGAATTATGTAAGTGGAAAAAGCGCAACTTTATAATTTTGAACAACTTTAAAGAACTGTATACAGAAATCCTATAGCAGAGAGTTCCCCTCTCTGCTATAATCATATCAGAAAATAAAAAGTACGAACCAAAATCTATCGGGGAGGTTATCACACATGCAGACACCTATTTTACAGGAAAGTAACTACAAAGAAGAAATGCAGACTATCGTAGAGCCGTATCTTGTATCTATCGGAACGGAATTCTATCTGGAAAGACATGCAGGGCAGAAGATCCACTGTATGCATTATGTTCCGGAGAACCCACATGCGGTTGTGATGTTGTCACATGGATTTATTGAAAACGCGGAAAAATATAAGGAGATCGCCTATTATTTTGCAAAAGAAGGTTTTAGCGTATATCTTCCGGAGCACTGTGGACATGGCTTCAGCTATCGTCTGACAGAAGATGAATCCCTGGTGCATCTGGACAGCTTTGAACGTTATGTAGAGGACTTTATCTTTGTAACCAAGAAGGCAAAAGAGGACAATCCGGGGATGAAGATTTATCTGTACGGACATTCTATGGGAGGCGGAATTGCGGCAGCAGTTGCGGCAAGAGCACCGGAAATGTTTGAGAAGGTAATTCTGTCGTCACCGATGATCCGCCCACTGACCGGAGGGGTGCCGTGGCATGTGGCAAAGGCGATCGCAAAGACATCCTGCAAGGTGGGAAGGAACAAAAAATATGTAGTCGGTCAGAAGCCATACAAGGAGCCAGGAAAATTTGAAGAGAGCTGCTCCCTTTCCCGTCCGAGATTTGAGTATTATGAAGAAAAAAGGACGAAGGAAGCCCATTATCATCTGAACGCACCGTCTTATGGATGGCTCGGAAATGCAATGCGTCTGAACCGGTATCTGGAAAAGACCGGATGGAAGAAGATCAAAGCACCTGTCATGCTCTTTTCGGCAGGCAAGGATAATCTGGTGTCGAATGCAGCGCAGGAACGTTTTGTGCGAAAACTAAACAAGAACAGACCGGGAAGTGCCGAGCTTGTGAAGTTCCCGGAATCCAAGCATGAGATATTCAATGCGGAAAATACGATTGCGGAAGAATACTGGAAGAAAGTGTTTGTTTTTTTTGAATCATGATTTTTAAAGATTGTAAAGAGGCTGTAAATTATACAAATTGCTTATTGATAAATGCAAGAAAAGTGGTAAGATAAAATTTACAGAAAGGAATGAGACAAATGGGATTTTTTGATAATCTGAAAAGTAGCCTGGCAGAAACCGGTCAGGATTTATCACAGAAGGCAAAGGATACGACAGAGATTTTCCGCCTGACAAATTTAAATAAGACGAAAGAAAAAGAAATTGAAAAAGTCATTTACCAGATAGGCAGTACATACTATGCCAATTACAGAGATGAATGCATGGAAAAGATGCCGGAGCTTGCCGCACAGATCAAATCCCTGCAGGATGAGATCGCGGTCAACAAAGAGATGATTGAAAAATTATCGACAGAAGAGATCTGCCCGCAGTGTGGAAAGAAAGTGAACCCTGGAAGTAAATTCTGTATTTACTGTGGAGCGGCACTGGAAGCACCGACAGAACAACCGGAGGAAAAGGCAGAAGTGAAAGTGTGCAAGTCCTGTGGAAAGCCGCTGGAAGAGGGGGCTGTATTCTGTACAAACTGTGGAACAAAAATAGAAGATGATAAGGCAACTGAGGAAAACTAGAAGGCAAAGCATCGAGTGATGAAATGCAGGTCAGAATATGAAAAAATGAAAGAGTATATGCAAAAAGCCGGATAGGAGTTATTCTATCCGGTCTTTTATGTATATGATGAGCCGGTTACAGATTTGTGCTTACACAGGAACGACCGGTTGATGCGTTGGAGGACAGAAAACATGTATTGCACCAGATGTGGGAAAGAAATCAGGAGTGATCAGAAGTTCTGCGGAAACTGTGGAGCGAAGAATGTCAATTATCAAGAAAAAAATGATCTGAAAGAGATGATAGAAAAAGCTGCCGCCGGAGAAGAGAACGCTCTGGAGAAAATTTACAATCTGACTTATGTGCAAGGGTTTGCAATCGCACTTCAGATGGTGAAAAATGAGCAGGATGCAATGGATATCATGCAGGATGCCTATATTTCTGCATTCCGTAATCTGAAGCAGATTGAGGATCCAAAGCGGTTGAAAAGCTGGTTCAACTGCATTGTGGCAAACAAATGTAAAGACTGGCTGAAAAAGAAGAAGCCGCAGCTATTTTCTGATATACCGACAGGGGATGATGACCGGGAATTTGAAGATACAATTGCAGATGAGAATCTGACATTTTCACCGGAAGAGTCCGTGGATTATGCAGAGACAAAGCGATTGATGAAAGAAATTCTGGACGGTCTGCCAGAAGATCAGAAGCTGTGTGTGCTGATGTATTATTATGAGGAATTGTCGGTTGCAGACATTGCAGATGCACTTGGATGTTCGACCGGAACAGTAAAGAGCAGACTGAATTATGCCCGGAAAAAGATCAGAAATGATGTAGAAGAACTGGAAAGAAAAGGAACAAAATTATACAGCGTAGCGCCGCTTCCGTTTATACTCTGGATGCTCAGAGAGGGCGAGCAGACGATATCGGTGCCTGGTTCATTTGGGAAAGAATTGGTGAGACAGGGTGCCGGCATCGTACAAAGCGGAAGTGCACCCACAAGCGGAAATACCGGTTCGGGTAAAAGTGGAATCAGGAAGACAGATCCGGTAAAGAACGGGCAGGCAGCCGGACGAAAGATTGTAAAGAGTGCGGCAGGAAAAGCAGCCGGGAAAATTATCGGTACAAAGGCTGTTGCCGGAGTTGTAGGAGCGGCAGTGATCGGCGGAGGTGCTGTCGTGGGATATCATATCCACCAGGCAAAAGAGCAGAAAGTTACCAAAGAAGAATGGCAGGCGGCTTACAAAGACTGGGTTGGAAAGTGGAGTGATGACACAAGGTTTGAACTCTTTGACATGAATGGAGATGATGTACCCGAGATCGTGCGGGTTGGATCCTGCATGGCGGATGGTGCGACCGTAGCGACCTGTACACCGGATGGAATCCGGGAAGAAGAGATCTACCGGATCGGGATGTGGTATATTCCGGGCGGCAATGTACTGGACAACAATGACGGAAATATGGGTGTTTTTTATGACCGCGTTTTTGAAATCAAAGATGGGGAATGGTTACAGATCGGCGATGGCGAATGTAGAATGGAAGATAATACGAATCCGGAGTATGATGAAAACGGAGACTATGTTTTCCGGTATAAATGGGATGGAAAAGAAGTCACAAAAAAGAAATATGAAAAGATATTAAAGAAATTGTTTGGAAACAGAAAGCCGGAAGCACTGGGCAATGAAGCTGTTTCATACCATGAGATCATCAACCAGATCAGTCATTATTAAAAAAATAAAAATTTTTTCTTTTTTTTAAAACCAAACTAGATTTTGACTCGTCTTAATAATATAAACGAGAAAAATATAGCATACAGAAAGGATGTAAAAGAGATATGAGGTGCAAAAATTGTGGAACTGAGAATCCAGATGGTTCAAGATTCTGTGCAACATGCGGAAAACCACTGGAACAGGAAGAACCTGCTAAAAATGTAGCAGAACAGAAAGAAGAGGCTGTCCAGAATGCAGAAGAGCAGAAAGAAGAGGTCGCCCAGACTACAGAAGAGACGCTAACAAGTACAGCAGAAACAAAATCACTCACACATAAAAAATCAAGAGGACTGAACAAGTTCCTGATCGGTCTGGCATGTGCGGTTGTCGTTGTAGTGATCGCAGCAGGGTTTTTGATATCGCGTGCAAGAAGAACAATCGATCTGAACAAGTATGTCACCTTTGAAACAACAGGATATAACGGATATGGAAATGTATATCCGCAGATCGACTGGGAGAAGATTCAGAAAAAATATGATTCCAGACTGAAGTTTACAAAAGAATTTGAAGAACAGTATGGAAAAAATACAGATTCCATATCACCGGTAGCGGTACTGCAGTCCTATGTTAGTGTGGAAATGAAATCGGACAGCAATCTTTCCAACAAAGATAAAGTCAAATACAACTGGAATGTCAATAAAGATTATGCAAAATATGTGAAATGCAACCTGAAATATAAAAATAAAACCTATAAAGTCAAAGGGCTGGAAGAGGTTAAGGCATTTGATGCATTCAAAGATCTGGAGGTATCATTTAACGGAATAAGCCCGGGAGGAGCCGTTTCATTTGATTATACAGGATCTGATCTTACATCTGCCGATTTTCAGACAGATGCATCAAATGGAACATTGGCAAACGGAGACAAGATTAAAGTATATCTGGATAAATCTATGGCAGACAGCTATGCCGCCAACATAGGAAAGCTGCCGGAAAAATGGGAAAAAGAATATACCGTAAAAGGACTGTGGTATTATATCACATCAGCCAGTGACATCGATGATGATACAATGCAGCAAATGAAGGACCGGGCGGAACAGGAATACAATGATCATGTGGAGAGCAGCTGGGTAGATTCCGAATCTCTGGAGAGCCTTACTTATATGGGAGATTATCTGCTGGAGCCTGTTGTGGGCAATGGAAATGAACTGTATCTTATTTATCATGTAAAAGTACGGGATCAGTACAGTAATGATGATGGATCTTATGACAAGGTGAATGATGTTTACTGGTATATGCATTATGGAACAATTCTTGCAGACGGGGAAGGAAATACAGATATTGATCTGTCTGACTATGGAACACCTGGCAATTTCTTTAAGATCAAGACTGATGCAAAGACAGACGGTATTTCCAGCATGGTATGGAAATATTATGGATACCCGACACTGGATGATCTGTATGCAGATGTTGTGGGCGATAATGCCGATTACTCTTTGGTGGAGGATGCGGTAGACAATACAAAATAGAAGCCTTTGGCGGAAAAGAAGGTGGACTATGAAATGGGACGAATGGTTGAAAAAGATCATTAAAGAGATAACGTCAGATTATACGATTTCAGAAGAAACCTCAAAAAGCTTTTTTGAAGAGCTGATGCAATTGTTGAAATAATACAGGAACCGGGTAGAAATGCAAATTTTTATCCGGTTTTTTAATTTGAGCTGGAAAAGTATGATATGATGAGAAAAAGTACGGGATTGATATCCAGAAGGAGAAAGGTGGAATAACAACAGATGGAATATTTAGTAGAATCAGCATTATTGACACATGGATTAAAATCGGTATCAAATGAAACAATAAAAAAAGAATGGCAAGATCTGGGAAAAAAGATCACCTGGATTGACCATGGGGAAATCAGGATCGGGGATATCGATGAGTTTCTTGAATTTAGAAGCCGGGCAGCCGCTTATCCAAGAATTGACTGTGATCTGCTGGAAAAGGCATTAGTGGAAAAGCAATCAGGCGCACTTACCGCTTCCGGGACAATGGCAGTCTGTGTGAAAATGGGAATTCCGGTTGCAATTACCTGTGGAATGGGTGGAATCGGGGATATCAAAGGAGAAGAACTCTGCCCGGATCTTCCGGCTCTTCAGCAGATTCCGGTGATCCTGATCTCGGCAGGACCAAAAGATATGCTGGACCGGAAAGCAACGATCGATTGGCTGATATCGCACGGAGTGAAGGTGATCGGAACAGAAAGAAATTACTGTACCGGCTATGTATTTTGTGGAGAAAAAGTTGAACTGCAGGGAAAGGCAGAAAACGGTACAGAAACGGTAAAGCCACCAATGCTCATCATCAATGAAATCCCGGAAGAAAGGCGGATAGAAGACAGGGAGATTTTGAGAGAAGCAATTGCCGAGGGAAAGAGAGCGGAGAAGGAAGGACGCTATTTCCATCCTGCGGCAAATGGAAAGATTGATGACTGTACTGATGGATATTCTTCATTGATTCAGCTGCGGGGACTGATTGCAAATATGAAAGTGGCAGAAACACTTTAAAGAGCGAAAAAAGAAGCTGGGATCTGACTGATAACAGAAAAGCCTGGATATAGGCAGTTGTGTTATCGGTCAGACTCCGGCTTCTTTGCGTACACAGAAAGTTTTGACTCCTGATTATAGATTACAGGAAAGGTAATCAGATATTCTGTTTGAAATGTTGTTGCGTGAATCCTAATTCGCCTGTGGCATCTGTGATTTATGTGCAAAGAGACTGATTACGGCACCGATGATTGCCAGAACAGCACCAATTCTTCCCCAAAGGGCAGTTTTGTGGCACATCATACCTGCCTTGGCACAAATACCAATGCCAATTGAAGTATTGCTAAGAAGCAGGATCAGAACAGCAGTGATAATGATGACAACCGGTAATTTAAAATCGTGTGTTCCGAAGAAAAGAAGAACGGATTCTGCAAGCAGGAGCAGACCGAAAAGAAACAGTGCAATTCCATAATAATGACACCGCATCATGCATTCTCCTCCGTTTACAAGTTCCATGGTTCCTTTGCATACCGGGGCAAAGATCTTATCTGCTGCAAGAATAAGAATTGCTGCAAGACAGGAAACTGCTCCGGATAATTTTTGTGAATTCATAATTCATATCTCCTTTAAAAATTTATTGTATTTAGTATAACATACTTATGGTTAATAAGTTTACTTTTACCAGATAAAAACTATAGAAAATTGTAATAAATCAAATTGTATATAAGAAATAACAATTTTACATTTGTGCAAAATGCTGATATAGTTAAAAAGCATTTAAAGGAAATGGTAAAAATTTACAAAGGAGTCAAATGAAAAATGGAGAGTAAAAGACAGCTTACGAGAGAAGAGTTGCTAGAAATGGAACTATTATAAATAGGTTTTGCGAATCGTTCGACATACCTAAAA
>ERZ773221.2714-NODE-2714-length-13128-cov-2.357225_pt1 | contig 13128 bp, 9 predicted proteins | sample MGYA00580994_ERZ773221 | MGnify/ENA primary metagenome ERZ773221 (study PRJEB29015, sample SAMEA2737758) | human gut metagenome | biome: human gut; feature: human-associated habitat; material: faeces | place: China | collected 2012 ... | reverse complement strand
TTTCCTCCCCCTCTACCTCCAGCAGTAAGGCCTGCCGGTCGGTATCCTGATTAAGAATTGCAAATAGGCCGGAGGAAGTGGTGGCGATTTTATTTTTACAGGCTTTATCCACGGCCCCAGGATAAACAAGAAGCACGCTGTTTTTAAGCTGCACCGTATAGGTTTCCTCATCATCGGTCAGAGTCAGAAGAAATGTGATCTCCTTGCCGTTTGCAAGATCCTTGTCCACCAGGGTTCCCATATAATCCAAAATCGCTTCCCCTGACAAAAAGTGCTGGGCTTTCTGCCCAAGCGGATCCAGCTTCACCTCTTGGGGATCCGCTCCTTCCCGAAGCTCTTTGGCTCCGGTTAAATAGGTGTTGCGCCACAGGACGGACTCGCACTGGTAGCCCAGCTGCTCTAAGGCGTCTGCACACAGGTAGCGGGCCTGCTGGTTATTAGGGTCGGCTTGTATCAAAATATTGGTGATCTGAGCCACCCATTGGTAGTCTCCCTTGGCAAAATCCTCCTCCGCGCGCTTTAAAACGGTGGTTACATCTCCCAGATATTCTACCAGCCGGCGGGCTGCCTCTGTTTCCGTCAGCGGGTTTAAATCCACCGGGTTCAGGGTGGAGGCGGTTTGATAAGACTGGTATACTGTGCGGATGCTGTCGCCTAAGGAGGAGCAGTACTGACGCAGATACCAGCTTTGGGCAAGGCTTTGCGGTAAAGCCAGCGACTGAACGATTTCCGACTCCGTATAGCCTTGGTTCATCAAATGAAGGGTCTGATCGAATACATACTGATAAGCCGACGCCAGGTTGGAAAGGTAGGAGCGGATCACATCCTTTCCACAATGGGGCCAATTGTGGGCTTCGATTACGATTTCAGCCTGGCTGCCGTAAAGAGCGTAGGTTTCTGTCAGAAAATCCGCCCACTGGTCAGGCCGGGAGGATTTTTCTCCTGTGACATCATAGAGATCATGGAGGGTTCCACTGCAATTTTCGGAAAGCCATAGGCACTTGGTGTCGGGGAAATATAGGTTCATCGCCACATTACCGGTGGTATTCTCCGACAGCTGAAACTGAATCTCTACGCCGTCAATCTCTCGGGTTTCTCCGGTTTCCTGAATAAAATCGTTGGGAGCCAGGTAGGTGGTTGTACCATTTGTAGTGGTTTCATCTTTGCCGATAAACAGGCTGCCCTGAGCGCCGGCCGGAAGCAGGCTGCCATATAAATACTCCGACTGCCTGCGGGAGCTGTTTTCAGTGAACAGGTTTTCCGTGCCTGCGGCATCCCCAAAGCCCCGCGGAGCGATAATGGGGATGGCTGCGGCGGCATCCTCCAGCAGAGCGCCCACACCGCCGTAATGATTGACAGAGGCCGCGGTGTAGATGACCGCCGCAATAGGCCGCTCATCAATGTCCTTTTCGATCAGTTCTAAGGCGGCGCGCATAGCCTCAGCGTTGGACATGGGATCTATGATGATCCAGCCGGTATCCCCGGCGATCAGCGTCAGATTGGTGACGTCATAGCCGCGCACTTGAAAAATGCGGTCGTGTACCTGAAACAGTCCGTAATACCGGTTCATCTGGGCGTTGCTCCAGAGCCCGGGGTGGACGGTATCCGGAGAGGGAGTATCTTCTGTAACAAAGGAAAAGGCCTTTTGACTCCAAATCACGCTGCCGTCTTCGTCTTTGATTTCCAGGGACTCGGGAGAATCCAGCAAGCCCTTTGCCGCCGCGTTGATTTCATCCTTGTTGTTGAAATCCAGCTGGCGGTACACTTCCTCATTTTTTTGCCGGGTGGCTTCAGTCGCGCCCTTTTGGGAGGCGTTAAAATCGTCGGGTCCGAAGGAACAGCCTCCAGAGCCGAATGCGAGAATCAGAGCCAGGGTTCCGGCTATCATACGGTTATGTTTCATAAAAATCTCCTTAACTGGGTAAGGCGCAAATCCGGGTGGGATTTACGCCTAAGGGGACCACGGGATTTAGAGCCTGTGAGAGAATCAAAACGAGAAGCTGCGGCGCTTTGCCGATAGGAAAATAAAAAACAGCCGCCGTCAGGCTCCTGACAGAGGGTTTACGACGCAAAAAGCCGGAGAAGCAAAAGTCCGGGCCGTGACGAAAGCGGGCCCCGCCGCCGCACCGAAGGCTCCGGCGCTTAGTTCGCCTCCAGCCGCTCTCCCAGCACCTCCTGGAACCGGGAGAGAATCCCCACCTTTTCATCCCGCAGATGATAATAGTTCTGGGGCATATCGTAGCCAGGCATAGTGTTGCCCTCAATAAGCAGGGGGCCGTCCTCCGCCATAGCCACATCCCAACCCACATAGCCCACCTGGGGGACCCTTTGGGCGGCCTCAAACACCATTTCTACCGCCTGAGCGTAAAACGGAATTTGGAAACCCACCAGCTTGGTTTTGGTAAAGGGATGAATTTCGTAAAGCTCGCCGGTCTTATCGCAGAAAGCAGGCTTAAAGATCACGCCGTTTTCATCCACCGGGGCGTACATGCCGCCGCTAGAGATATTGTCTACCGCCTTGGTGCCGTTGCCCATACGCACCAGGGTATACATTAGATATGGCTTTCCGCCGGCAAGAACCGTCACCATCCGAAGGGTATTGATAGAGGCAGGGCAAAGCAGGTTCATTTTTTCGCATTGAACCACACATTCCTCCACTACGAACAGGCGGTTATCCTTTAGCTCCTGGTAAAGCGCCCGGCAGGAGGGCTCAGCCTGATAATCGGAAGTACTGAGTTTTCTGGCGCCTACGCCGCCGAAGCCGTCGGTTTCCTTGACAAAGATCACCGGATGGCTTTGGCAGAAAGCTTGAAATTCCTCAAAAGAGGCTTTCCGCAGGTCCAGGAAATCACGGTGGACAAATTCACGGAATTTTTCGTTGAATTGAAGCTTGTCCTCGAATAAGGGAAGGTAGGCCTTGTCATTGGCCAACCGGCATACCCGCAGATTATCCTGCATGGTCATAAAGGTTTTCCGTTTTTTTCCTCGGATATAAACCCAACCAAAGACCCGGTATTCTAAATAGCCCACGCCGTAATGCACGGCGCACCAGACCATATCGCATAAAATAAACAGACGGGACACGTGAGACTCCGCGTGGATTTTCTGGATCATCATCCACATGGCCTTTACACTCATGGTCTGTACTCGGGCGAAAAATGTTTTGATCCTCTGCCACATGTCGTTTTATTCATCCTCACTTGTCAGAGCCGAAGGCCCAATGGCAGCCTGACTGTCGGCGGTGATCCGACAGATTTCAACGCTGGAAGGGCCGGGCTCCGTGTGTTTTTGACGGGACGCCGCATCGGCAGTACCCGCTGGGGCCTTGGGAGGCGGGCGCTGATGCCGTTTTCTCAGGACCGCTCCTTTTCGCAAAACAGTTTAACATAAATTTTCCGCTTTGACAACAGCTTTCCCCTGAGAAAAGCCTTAGACCGGTGCAAGGATTGGTCTTTCCAGTGGCAGCTGGCCCGCTTTCCTGCAAACGGCCTGCGGAGGCGCCTGCTCCCGGTTTTCGGCTATTGCCCCCGGACGATAGCGGCGGCGCTCTGCAAGAGCTGCTGTGCGATAGGTCCGGCCTGAGCCATGCCGAAGCCGGAATTTTCCACCACAATGGTGAAAGCCAGCGGACAATCGGAATCCAGAGTGAAGCCGGTCATCCAGCCGTTGGGATTTTTATCCTCTCCGATTTCGCCGGTGCCGGTCTTAGCGCATACCGTTAACCCCGGGAACATGCTGTCTCCATAGTTAGTTTCCACCGTATAGCGCATAATATCCTTTAACGCGTCGGCGGTCTCGGCCTTCAGCAGCCGTTCTCCCGGTGTGCCGTAGCCCACATAGGTGGGCAGGCCAAGGGGTGTTTTAATCGAATCAATATAGTACGGAGTAACGTAGACGCCGCCGTTGGCGATGGCTCCCATAAGGATATTCAGGTGCATGGGGTTGACCAGGTCGGTGTACTGGCCGATGCCGGACCAGCCCAGATCCCTGGTTTCCGCCTTGGAAACGTCGTAGCTGCTGGCCAGGGTGGGAACGCCGTCTATGGTGAAGGAGGAGCCGAATCCCATTTTTTTCGCTTCCTCGGTCATTTTGTCCTTGCCCAGCTCCATGGCCAGCTCGGCAAACACGATGTTACAGGATTGGGACATGCCTTCTTCGAATCCAATTTGACCGTGGCTCACCATGCAAGTGATTTTTTCGCCGTCCACCTCAATTTCCCCGCTGCAGGTGAAGACCCGGTCATTGATGTCGGGAATATTGTCAATGGCCGCGGCGCAGGTGATAATTTTAAAAGTAGAGCCTGGCGTCATAGAGGCGGAAAGCACCTTGTTGAGGAATACGCCGTCATATTGGCCGGTTTCGTCGTTTTCAATGTCGGGGCGGTTTTCCGGGTCGTAGGTGGGTGTGCTGACCATGCAGAGGATTTCTCCGGTAACATAGTTGGAAATCACCACAGCGCCGTCCCGGTCCCCCATCAGGGAAAGAGCTTCGGCGCACAGGCGGCTGTCCAGCGTCAGGGTCAGGTTGTTCCCGGTGCCGAAAGCGGTGTTGGCGCTGATGCCGGTAATAAAATTATAGCCGATCAGATCAGAACGGCGGGTATTCTGTACCGCCGTGGAAATGGCCCAGGTGTTGTCTCCGACGGTTTGGAGCATGGCCTGGCGGATGAGGGAATCGGCGCTGTAAACCCGCTGGCCGTCTACGCTTTGGGCAAGAATTTCTCCATTCCGGTCCAGCACCTGTCCGGCGGCAGCCAGTTCGCCGCTGTCGGTGTTGATATGCTGGTTGATCGGACTGACAGCCCAGTCGCTGCCGTGAAGGAAGGTTTTCAGTACGAAAAAGCCAAGCCCCGCCGCGAACACGGCGGCCAGGATGTAGACTACAATGGATCTGGCTCTGGTGGTTCTCAAGAGAGCTCCCCCTTTCAGAAGTCAGAGTTTTTCCCGCCTCATGTCAAACGCCCTGGTAGGTGCGTTCGTCGGCCGCCTTGATAAAGGACAAAAGTCCCCAGCACGCCATCATGCTGGAACCGCCCATGCTGACAAAGGGCAGGGTTACGCCGGTGAGAGGAAGCAGGTCGGTGGCGCCGAAAATATTGAGACAGGATTGAAAGACAAACATGCCTCCTACCGAGCAGGCGGCGATGGAATACAGGGTAGAACGGCTGGTAGCGCTGATGGCCCGGGCGTAAAACGCCAGGCCGGCGATGACAGCCGCGATGATAATGGCGAATAAAAGGCCGGTTTCCTCGCACAGCATACCGAAAATCAGGTCGCTGGTTGAGGCGAATACATATTGTAAGTTGCCTTGTCCCACGCCTACGCCGAACAGGCCGCCGGAGGCGGCGTAGCTCATCACCCGGGCCTGCTGGTAGCCGGTGCCGTTCAGATATTCCCAGGCGTGCCCCCATACCGCGAAGCGGTCGGCAATATAAGGCTTAAACTGCAAAATAAGAAATGCGCCGAGACAGGCAGCCGCCACGATGAAAACGATGGTCCGCACGTCGCCGGAACGGATAAAGGCGATGATTAAAAACGTCAGGAAAAAAATGCAGGCGGTGCCGAAATCGCTCATCAGAAACAAAGCGCCGACGCAGATGGCGGAAAAGCCGATAAACTCCGTCAGGTTCTTGGTGGTTTGCAGCCGGGCTAGGGTAGAGGTGCCCACCAGGATCAAGGCGATTTTAACGAATTCAGAGGGCTGCATGGAGATGGGTCCGATGATGATCCAGTTTTTTGAGCCGTTAACTGCGGTGCCGATGATCAGGTTGATTCCCAGTACGGCAACAGCGGCGGCAGCGATCCATAAGCGCCATTTGGTGACCCGGTCTGGTTCCTGGAGAAACCAGATCATAAAGCTGAACAGAACCATTCCCATAGCCATGGTAGCGATCTGCATATAGGTGCTTCCAAGGTCATAGCCGCCGATCAGGATAATCCCTACGCCGCTCAGCAGGAATGCCAGAGTTTCCAGTTCAAAGCTGGCGTGGTGAAACGCCAGCCGGGAAACCAGAAAAAATACCCACGCCGCGCCGGTCATCAGGGCATAGGGAAGAAAGGGAGCGGGGGAAAAGCTTTCCCCGGCAAAACAGAGCTGTAACGCCAAAATAAAATGAAGCAAGGAGGTCAAAAACAGCAAAGTAACCGGAGAAGCGCTGGTTTTCTGCTCTCTGCCGTCAAAGAACCAGGAGGCCCGGGCTTTTCTGGCTCGATCCGCCTTCTGCATGACTAAAACAGTGGAGCCTACGGCGACGGTGTCTCCGATGTAAACCGGCGTGGGCTTGTCAATTTTCGTGCCGTTGACCATAACGCCGGATTTGGAATTGGTGTCGGCAATGAGCCAGGCGTCCTCCCGCCGGTAAAGCACCGCGTGATCCCGGGAAACAGTGTTGTCTCCCAAACGGATGTCGCAGGTCTTTCCCCGACCGATGGAGTTTTCCCAATAGATCACCGGGATCAGATCCCGGGTGGCCAAATTCCCCAGGGTGATTAAAGGCTGTTCCTGGCGGCGGTGGTTCCGCAGGGAGGAAAAGCATTGGTAAATAATCAGAAGGGCAAAAAATGGGGTGATAATCCGAAGAATATATAAAAACAGCTGTAGAAAGGTATTTGCAAAATCATTCATACAGGTTCCTCCTTCCTGGTGGCAAGCTGCGGGCGGAGCCTTTTTTTCCAGATTATGTTGACTAATCTTACCTTGAAATGATAGTACCGATGGGCAAAAAAGTCAAGGGAACAGAAAAAACAACAAAAAGAAAATCCACGCCCTGTACGCTGCAGGCAGTTTTTTAGCTTGAAAGAAGGAGGCGGGTCTGATACAATAAAAAATAATCCTGTTCTTTTTTGCTTCCTGAGTTTACCGTAGGATTGGCGGCTGACTGCTTTTTGAGCGCTGAGAAGTTGATTTGCCCCGGAAAACCGTAGGGCGCTGTAAAAAATAGCTTTCAGAATTTTGAACTTGGCGGTTAAAAAATGGACTGGCAACGAATCATTTCGGGGCACGGGAGATTTCCTTTAGCTAAAATGGATGCGCTATCGATATCAAATAAAATCTCTATATTCGTTGACAGAAATGAGGTGGAAAGGATCTTCAGGCCGGAATGCCGACAAAAGGTGCAAAATATCAGGATTAAAAAAATATTTCAACTGAAATAGAAGACAATACCTTTGGATAGAAAAAGATAAGATAGGAGCGATCAATATGTGCGGACTATGCGGATTTACCGGTGAGATCGTCGACCGTGACGCTGTTTTGGAAAACATGACGGAGGTCATTACCCACAGGGGACCGGACAGCAAGGGGTTTTATACCGACGACAAGATTTCCATGGGCTTTCGCAGGCTGAGCATTATCGACCTGGATAACGGAAGCCAGCCGATTTATAATGAGGACAAGACCCTGGTGCTTATGTTCAACGGGGAAATCTATAATTATAAGCAGCTTCGTAAGGAGCTTCAGGAAAAGGGGCATGTCTTCGCCACGGATACGGACTCCGAGGTGCTGGTTCACGGCTTCGAGGAATGGCGGGAGGACCTGCTAAACCGTCTGCGGGGAATGTTTGGCTTTGCCATCTGGAACCGAACCGACGAGTCTCTGTTTATCGCCAGAGACTTTTTCGGCATTAAGCCTATGCACTATACTCAGGTAGGAGGGCATTTCCTGTATGCCTCCGAGATCAAAAGCATTTTAAAATTCCCGGGCTTTGAAAAGAAATTCAACTACCGCACCCTGGATAATTATCTTTCTTTCCAGTATGCCGTTCCGCCTGAGACCTTCTTTGAGGGGGTTTACTGCCTATTGCCCGGCCACTACCTGTGGTACCGTGACGGCAAGGTGGAGACCACCCGGTATTGGGAAGCACGGTTCAACCCAGATGAAAGCCTGACGGAAGAACAGGCGGTGGATGAAATTGAAAAGGTATTTGAGGAAAGCGTCAACGCTCATAAGATCAGCGATGTGGAGGTGGGCTGCTTCCTCTCCAGCGGCGTGGACTCCAGCTATGTTTCCACCTACTTCGCAGATCAGAAAACCTTTACGGTGGGTTTTGATTTCGGAGAGAAATACAACGAAATCAGCTGGGCGGAACGGCTGAGCAAAAAGATCGGCGTGGAGCACCACACTCATCTGATTTCCTCCGAGGAATTCTGGGGCAATGTGGAGCACGTTCAATACCATATGGATCAGCCTTTGGCCGACCCATCCTGCATCGCTCTGTATTTTGTTTCCAAGCTGGCCAGCGAATACGTCAAGGTTGTGCTTTCTGGCGAGGGCGCCGACGAGCTGTTCGGCGGCTATACGATTTATAACGAGCCCCACGTGTTTAAAGCCTATCAAAAAATTCTGCCCTCCAAACTCCGCCTGTGGCTGGCGAAGGAAGTGAAAAAGCTGCCCCATTTCAAGGGCCAAAGCTTTATCATCCGCGGTTCGAGAGAGACGGAGGAAAAGTTTATCGGCAACGCCTTTATGTATGACGACGAGGACAAGCGCCGCATTTTAAAGGATCCCTCTATCGTGACCAGGCCCCAGAGCCTGTGCAAAAAGTTTTACGACCGGGTGCGGGGCTACGATCAGGAAACCAAAATGCAGTACCTGGATATCAACCTGTGGATGGTGGGGGATATCCTTTTGAAGGCAGACCGTATGAGTATGGCCAATTCTCTGGAACTGCGGGTGCCTTTCCTGGATAAGGAGGTATTCAAGGTGGCGTCCAAGCTGCCAACGAGGCTGCGGGTGAATAAAAAGAATACCAAATACGCTATGCGGCAGGCTGCCAACCGGCATCTGCCTCAGGAAACCGCCCAGAAGGAAAAGCTTGGCTTCCCGGTTCCCACCAGAGTGTGGCTGAGGGATGAAAAGTATTATAATATTGTCAAGGAAAAATTCCATTCGGAAACCGCCAAAAAATTCTTCAACACCGACGTGATCACCCAGTTTTTAGACGACCATTACCATAATAAGGATGATAATTCCCGTAAGGTGTGGACAATTTACATCTTCCTGGTGTGGTACGATATTTATTTTGGAGATCCTAACGACGTTACGCCGCGGTAAGTCTCCTGGAAAATAAACTTTGATTGGAAGGGATTCTATGAAGCTGCAGGATAAGGACAAAAGATATGCCGCGGCCCTTTTAGCTGTTTTATTGCTGGGAGGTGTGTTTTATTTTGGCGGCGCCATGTGGGGGTTGCCTGCTCGACTGCACCCAGATGAATGGTCTATTGTAACGCCTGCGATACAAATGATTAAAGACCATACATTTGAACCTTCCGTATTCTTTCGGCCGGATCATTTGCTGATCATGATCAATATGCTGATCTACAAGGCTCTGACCTATGTGGTTGGAATGTCGATTGAGGCGATCGAGGCAGGACACCTTCACTGGCTTTATTTTATTTCGCGCGTAATCACCGGCTGCTTTGGACTGGGCTGCGCTGTGCTTTCTTATTTGGTTTGTTCCCGAATTCATAAGGCGGCGGGACTGGCGGCTGCGTTTTTATTCGCATGCTATCCACTGATGGTATTGAACGGCCATTATGTTACGCCGGATGTACCTATCGTGTTTTTTATGCTTTTGTTCATTTTATTTGCTATGAAATATATGGAACGGCCAGATTATAAGCGTCTGATTATTTTGTGCTTGATTACAGCATTGTTTATTACGATCAAATATACAGGGGCTATTTTGTGTGTTTTTATCGCGATCGTGGTAATCTATACCAGTGTTCGGGATAAAGACTATTGGAGAATTTTAAAGCAAGGCGCTTTGGCGGTTTTTCTGTGCTTGTTCTTTATTTTTTTGATTTCCCCTGTTTTGTTTACGAATTTTCCTGCTGTGCGAGAGGCGTTCCTTCGAGAAGCCCGCACTACGCATTTGGGTGCGGACGGTCTGGGTGTTTTTGGAAACCTGCTGTTTTACTGCAGAACCTTTGTGGACTACGGCGGAATATTATTAATTCCCTTTATGGTAATAGGAATTTATTATCTGGCAGGGAAAAGCAGGAAAACGGTAAAGGGTCAGTATTTGCCAATTTTCTTTAGCTTCATTTATTGGATCATATTAAGCTGTGTAGCGCTGCACTGGGATCGATGGGCACTGCCCATGTATGTGTCTCCCCTGCTGTTGTCAGCCCTGGGAATTTGGTATAGCCTGGTTTGGGTTCGTCAGGGAAAAATGAAGAAGTGGCGGAGAAAGGCTTCCGGTATCATAGCGTGCATTGCGGTCGGCTTGGTGGCGCTCAATCTTTTGACCGGTTCAACAGTATCGCTTTTAAAGCATATGGCAACAGATACCCGGGTTACCTCAAAAACTTATTGTGATGAAAATGACATAACAGAAGAAAACGCGGTTTTTGAGGGATATACTCCTTTGATGCAGGGAGGTATGAAAAATATTTTTGACGAATTTGATGAGACTGCCGGCTACAAACCAAAAGATCCGGCGAAGAAATACATTGTGTTAAGCAGTGATGCTTATGGAAGATATTTTGCGGAACCTGAAAAGTATGAGAAGCAAATTGCCTGCTACCAGGCGATTTTTGATCACTATGAGTTACAGGCAAAGTTTGATTCAGTAAAAAGTAAGACCTCCTGCATTGACGTGGTTAATATCTTTTATAACATTCAATATTTTGTTGAATTGGGAAAAAATCCAGCAACAGGTCCTGATATTTTGATTTATCGTGTCCAGCAGCTTTAGAGCGCGAAAAAGTCAGAGCCGTATGATTATCTGCTCCTTATTTTCTAAAGCTAACAAAAGCACCTTCTGGAGAAGCAAAGCTTCTCCAGAAGGTGCTTTTTGCCGTTTTAAGGCTTCAAGCCCCCGTGGTTCGGCCAGGGGTAAAAGGAAAAAGTTCTGACAAAAAAGTAAAAATAACCTTGATTTTTCCAAAGAGAAAGCGGTAAGCTTCCTTTTTTTTAGAGCTTACTCAAGCCCGCAACTTTGACAGGGGGCTTGACTCATTTGTTTTACTGTTTTGAACTTAAAAAATCGTCAGCCTGTTCGTAGGAATTAAACAGCAGCGTTTCCTGGAAAATATAGGAGAAAGCGCAGGAGCATTCCTCTAAACTATTACTGGGAGAGATCCAGTCCCTTTAAATAACGGATGATTTCCTCATAGTCGCAGGCGCGGTTTAAGTCGGAGATGAAGCAATGTTCCTCTTTCGCCAATTTTTCCAATAGCCTTCCGGACAAATCAGTTTCCCCCTGGCGAATCTGTAGCGTCATTTTATCATATATCATAATAATAGCATAACGACAAGGGAATGTAAATTTTTAGTCGTCATATTTCTCTAATAAGTACCCTTTAAGTATATCAGTTTCATTTACACATATGTTGTAAAATAGGAAAAATTTGCATTAAGGGGGAATTCCTGTATGGTATTTGATTTCGGATATTGGTTAAAAAATCTCAAGCAGCAGCACCATTTAACCCAAACTCAAGTAGCCCACCGTCTGAATCTTTCAAAAACCAGTATCAGCGGCTATGAGAACAACGTAAAAACGCCATCACAGGATGTCTTAATTAAGCTGGCGGGGCTTTACCGGGTTTCCACCGATTATCTTTTGGGACTTGACGACGAGGAAATGATTTCTGTGGAGGGCTTAACCCGCCAGCAGAGAAGGCTGGTGGAGGAATTGGTGAGAATGTTCCAGGAAAAAACCTAGGTCATGGAAGACCGAAAAATCTGAGATCCGTGCTGAGGTCAGCGCAAAGCGGAGGGCGGGGACGGTGAAAAAGCGGGTGACTGATACAGCCGGAGCGGCTGCTGATCGTTGCCCATAGCCATGGTGACAAAGCGCCAGCCGTATTTTTCATAGAAGCCAGTATGGCCTGTGGCCAGATATAAAACAGGAATTCCCAGCTTTCCCAGATCTTTTCTTATGAAGTCGAGAAGCATTCCTGCGCCCCCTGGCAGCGGTAGGGAGCCTCTACAAACAAAGCGCATAAATTGGGGGAAAGATCCTTCCGGTTGTGAAAAATCGTTTTCAATGACTCCGATGTCGGCGAGGATTTCCCCTTGCCCGCCGAGAGTTACATACCACTGGGGAACCGCTGCGCTTTTTTGGAGCATGCCCTTCATGCTCCGGCGGTACTCAGCCTCCGGAATTCCCCATTTGCCGCTGAACCATGCTGCTGCGGGGTCGCACAGCCCAGGCCGGTTCCGTAGCGGTATTATTTTTATCCGATGATTCTTCGGCTTCTCTTGTTCCGTCAACAATAAACCTCTTTTTTGTCTTGCTGATTTTCCTCTAATACCTTTCGGCAAAGGCTTTCCAGATCGGAATAGGCTTTTAGAGTACCAGCCTCTCGCCGAAAGCCTGCCGCGCCCTTCAACCCCCTCAAATACCAGCCGGCGTGCTTCCGGGCCTCCCGCATGCCGTGATCTTCGCCTTTATAATCGCATAAAAGCCTGATGTGCCTCAGCATACCGTACATTTTTTCCGCCGGCCCCGGAGCGGGCAGCTGAACCTGAGAACCGAGCCAGGCGTTGACCTGCTGGAAAATCCAAGGGTTTCCTAAGGCGCCCCGGCCAATCATCACCAGATCGCAGCCGGTCTGCTCCAGCATGGCGGTAGCGTCCTCGGCGGTGAAAACGTCTCCGTTTCCGATCACGGGAATTGACACCGCTTCCTTTACCTGCCGGATGCTTTCCCAGTCCGCGGAGGGAGCGTACATCTGCTCGCGGGTTCTGCCGTGAACGGCGATAGCGTCGGCTCCCGCGTTTTCACAGATCTTCGCCACTTCCACGGCGTTGACTGTGCGGGTGTTCCAGCCCTTTCGAATCTTCACCGTTACCGGTACGGGTACGGCTTTTTTTACCGCTTCCACAATCCGGCCGCACAGCGCTGGTTTTTTCATCAGGGCGCTGCCGCAGCCGTTGGATGTGATCTTCGGTGCGGGACAGCCCATATTCAGATCGATGATTTCAGGCTGGTACTCCAAAGCAAGGACGGCGGCCTCCGCCATGGTCTGGGGGTCGTCGCCGAACAGCTGGATAGCCGCCGGCCGTTCCTGAGAGGAAAGCTCCATCAGTTCTCTGGATTTTTTGTCGCCATAGGTCAGCGCCTTGGCGCTGACCATCTCGCTGATCACGTAAGCGGCGCCGAAGGACGCGCAGATTTCCCGA
>ERZ773221.2710-NODE-2710-length-13167-cov-68.375991_pt1 | contig 13167 bp, 10 predicted proteins | sample MGYA00580994_ERZ773221 | MGnify/ENA primary metagenome ERZ773221 (study PRJEB29015, sample SAMEA2737758) | human gut metagenome | biome: human gut; feature: human-associated habitat; material: faeces | place: China | collected 2012 ... | reverse complement strand
ATCCAATTATTCTAATTTAATGAGATTTACTATATTCAAATGCGGCTCCGGGTACTATTCAAAAAACCTCAAATGACTTATAAACAATCATTTGAGGTTTTTATTTTGGCTGATATGTCCGCATTTTGTCCGCATTTTTTTGTAAAGTTGAAAATTTTTGTTTATTGAATATTGGATTTTAAACAAAACGGAGGCCGATGAGCCTCCGTTTTTTACGTCAAATGGGATTGTTCCACTAAAATAATATTCGTAGCTTGCAATGATTCGTAAGTAAATATAGTTTCTTTTCAACGATTCATCGCCGGTAGCTATCTATCAATAATAGTTGACGAATAAAATCTTGATTTTCCCCAATGTAAACGACACAGCAATACAACAGTAAGAAAGCCACACAGGACACTAAGGATAATGCTCCAAAGGTTCCATCCGCAGCACCATTGATATAAAATGTAGGTTATCAAACCGCCCCAAGCCAATGCTGCGAAAAAAATAAAAATTCCGGTAATTTTCTGAGTAGAGACAAAGCCTGGCGCATAACATTTTGATTTATTGCATCGAAAAATATTCTTAATACGTTTCCACAAACTCTCTTTCTGAGGACGTTCCGGTTGGGCAGTGTAAACATTAGGATATACATCTTTATTAAGTACCATTTCTATACCCTGTACCACTTTAATCCAGTGCTCGTTCCACTTACGGTACCCGAGCAAGGCTCCGTACCAACAAAGGGAGGCGATCCAACCGAGAACGGATATAATCAGGGGCAAGAACCACTCCTGCGATTCTGCAACTGCCGCAGGAGCTTTGCCGCAAACCGGTTTGCATGCGCAACATAGCGTTTCGATTTCGCTTTTCGGCCAGATCGAGTAAAGAGCGACGAATAAAGCGCCGACGAAGATGGCATAATAGTTCATCCAGATGTTGTAGCGGCCTACCTGAAACTGATAGCCTTCAATTGCTTTTTCATAAGCTGTAAATGTATTCATCTTTTGAGTATCGTTTTGGGAGTTCTCAATAAATGCATCGGGTGACAGTTGCTGTCCATTCGATGGTTGAGTGTTGGAATTTGTACACATAATTATTGATGTTAAAAAGCTAAAAATCAACTTCTTCAATTAAATCAACTTCCCAATCAGAATAATTTGCTGTACATCCGGTTGGAACAATCAAATGATTTGGATACGAGCCTCTATATCTGTAAGCATTATAGATGTCATACTGTCTTTTCCTGCTCCATCCCGGTTGTCTTTCGACGATTTCTCTTTTAATAAATCTCTTATCTGAAATCGTCGTTTCTTTCAGCCCAAATGATTTAATAGTAATCGTCGGCGGTAGTGAAGATTGGATATATATTTTGGAAAAAATAGCAGAATAATAAGTATCGTCGTATATAATACGATCATAGTAGTCCATATCGGGATCGGTGGAGAGCTTTTCTTTTTCTTGTATTATTTCTTCAGAATCAATGCTTTTTACAAATGCACAATCTCCAATTGATGTAATGTTTGGACCAAGAGATAAATACCCATCAATTTTAGAGCAACCGAAAAATGCACGAGCCCCAATTGATGTTATGGAATTAGGCAACTTAAGATTACCTGTAATGCTTGAAAGATTTTCAAAGGCAGACTCGCCAATAATATTAACCCCTTCAGCTATAGTGAGTTTAGAAAAATTACGGCAATCATAAAAACAGGCAAACGGTATATTTATACCACTATCAATCGTGAGATGTCTATTGAAGCCTACATTCCCACTAAATGCAGAAGCGCCTAATGACGTAACTGTTACAGGTATTGTTAGATCCCCTACCAATGATTGGTTCCCTCCAAAAGCAGACTCACCAATAGTTTGTAATCCATTGCCGAGTGTCAAGGTGCCGTTAAAAGTACATGATGTGAAACAGTAGTTGCCAATTGAGGTAGTGGCATCAGGAATTACAAGGTTCCCTGTAATAGATTTACACTGATAAAATGCATATTCTCCGATAGTCTGCACTGTTTCGGGAATGTATATCGAAGTGATTGCTGCTTGATAAAATGCACGATTTGGAATCGCAGTAAGACCAAGAGGCAATAAAACTGTCGAAATATTAGTATTAGCTAAGCAACTTGCCGGAATAGTCGTATTGTCGGTCTTTGAAAGATCAAGGGCTTTAAGATTTTTCATCGTTCTGATAAAGTCGAAGTCGAATGTGTTGATCTTGCCAGTAAGGGTCAATTCCTCGATGATGTCCTTATCCTCAGAATTGATAAGTTGATCGAGGGTTCCGGCCGTTGTAACATGAACGGTTTGTGAGGTTCCAGATTTTTGGGTGATAAGAATCGTTTCTGATGTTATACCGAGGTTATCGACCAACCGGATTGTCGAATAACGAACTGTAAGAGCCGAATTGGAGGCTACGGTAAATGTCAGGGTTTCATCACGCATAGCGGCACGGGTACGTGTATCAGCTACGGAAATCCACGATTTATCGGCTTCGGGTATTTCGACCGTATAGTCGATATTGGTCGAGAGATCGACAGTAACCGTACCGCCATTGTAACCGACCGTATAGGATTTGGTCGTTACAACGATAACTCCTTCGACAAAGTTGATCGAACGCATAATCGTCCGTTCCTTACCGTCGGTGACGAATATCAGCACCTCGCTCGGCAGAATCGTACTCGGAGTAGTGATTTCGATGGTTCCAGTTGCATTGTCCGTCTTTTTTACCACAGCCCGAAACCCGTCTTGTGCCAAAGCCTTGATAACGGTATTTTCATCAGCTCCTGTAATGGTATAACCGATCGAGTATGTTTTATCCGCCAATACCCGAATATCCTCGGTTTCGGAGAATGTGATAGACAGCGGATGATGTTTGGGCACGGAAATAACCGAATCATCCTGCAATTTGAAATGGATATAATCTTCATCTTGGGTAATTTCCTTGAAAATCGAAACGGCATCAGTTCCGTCAGTCCCATCTTCACCTGTGGCTTTGCCCAACTGTGTCCAGTTTGTTCCATTGTCATAGGAAATGTACCAATATCCCTCTCTGATTTCGAGTTTGGGAGTAATGCCGTCTTTACCGTTCGCTCCGTCCGTTCCATCTTCTCCATCTGAACCGTCTGCACCATCTTTTCCGTCTGTCCCCTCGGCTTTGATTTTATTACCACTATCATCCGTCAGCCACTTGCCGTCAAGCGTCCAGTAATAAACGCCGTCAGTATCCTGCTTTACGCTGATAACAGGAGTATGCCCGTCTTGTCCGTCAGCCCCGGGCTTGCCATCCGAACCATCTGTCCCGTTTTGGCCATCTTTACCATGATAAATAGTAATTGGATTACTTTTATTGAATCTGATCGTATAGCCTATTTCTATCCCATCTTGCATAACAGGGGTAATCTCTGTAATATAATCATTATTTTGCAGAGCAGTAACAATCGTTTGTAAAGACGAAATGTTGGTATTCATCTGATTACAGAGTGTTTTCAGAGCCTCGAATGCCGACCACGTGGGCAATTTGATCTGCGTACCGTTAGACAACGTAAAAATTACATAGTCGGTATTGGTTTCATAGTCAATATCCGTAAACATCGGATCACCGCTAATACCGTCCTCTCCATCTTTACCGTCTTCACCGGTGGCTTTACCGAGTTGTGTCCACGTGGACTCGTTGTCATAGGAAATGTACCAATAATCGTTTTCGATTTTGAATTTAGGGGTAATACCATCTTTGCCGTCCATGCCGGGCTTTCCGTCCTGCCCATCATTCCCGTCTTCTCCATTCGACCCGTCCGTACCATCCTTGCCATCGGTTCCCTCTGCTTTGATTTTATTGCCGCTATCGTCCGTCAGCCAGTCACCGTCGAGTGTCCAATAATAGCTCCCGTCAGTATCTTGCTTTACTCCGATAACGGGAGTATGTCCGTTCTTTCCGTCTTCACCGTCAACTCCGGGTTTCCCATCCTCTCCGTCAGTTCCGTTTTGTCCATCCTTACCATGATAAATGGTGATCGGATTACTTTTACTGAACGTTATCGTATAGCCAACCTCTTTCCCATTCTGCATGATGGGGGTCACGTTCGTAACATAGTCGTTCTTTTGTAATGCCGTTACAATAGTTTGTAACGATGAAATGTTGGTGTTCATCTGTTTGCAGAGCTCTTCCAATTTGGCCACCCGATTTTCCAAATTATCTACGCGCCCGGTCAATGCCGAATCGTCATACTCATCGCTACAACTTGCAAACAGCAATGTAGCAATATACAACACCGATAGAATTTTTTTCATAGTAATTATTATTTGAATTGATTGAATATTCAAATTGTAATTACCATCCGGCCCCTCAATGGTGAATAATCAAAAAGAAAGTGTGGAACTGCAATATATGTTTTGATATGTGTTCGGGAAACTCGAAAATGAAAACAAAAGCATAATAACTGTAAATGTAACCGCTAATATACAGTGTTTTATGTGGTATCAGATTCGGGATTGACATCTTAATTTGTTTTAATCCGTTTCAAGTTTCTTCGGGATATATGGGAACATATACGGGAATTATTGTACCTTTGCAGAGTAATTCAAAAAACACTGCCGATGAAAGTTTCCGTATATCTGAAAAAGAGCGATTCCTCGACCTCGAACATCTGTTTCCGGGTCAGGGAGAAGAACGTGGATATAAAGGTCGTCTCTCCCCTTGCCGTATATGACAAGTATTGGGATTCCGATACCCTCAGTTACAAGCGCACTGCAGCTGTTCCTGCCACCGAGCAGAAACGGCTGCCCAGACAGATTGCGGCCATCATCGAGCATGTTGAAAAGACCTTCTCGGACAAGGCAGACAGCAAATGGCTGAAACAGGCCATCGAGGATGTGCTGTACCCTGCCCGCGCCTTCGAACGCAACCATCCGAACTTGCTCCGCCGCATCCATGAATATCTAGTAAAGTTTGACGGTGCGGACAGGACGAAGGAGCATATCATCCGTTTCGAGCGCAAGATGTCACGTTACCATGACTATCAAAGGGAGATATTGGGTAACACAGACTTCATGCTCTTTGTGGAGACGGTCACACTGGAACAGATGAACGATTTCCGGGATTATGTCGTAAATGAACATCTGTTGCAACAGGAGCATCCCGGCTTCTATGCCTCACGCCTGCTTGTCAAACGCAAGCCCAAGCCGCTTTCAGGCACTACCGTCATCAACATCATGAACCTCTTCTGTACCTTTCTGCACTGGTGCAAGAAGATGAAGTATTCCGACAACGAGGTCTATGCGCTCTACGGCTGCAAGGAGCCGACCTACGGTGATCCCTTCTACCTTACATCCGAAGAGAGGAATATTCTTTATAATGCAGACTTGAGTGACTGCCCGAAGTTGTCCATCATCCGGGACATATTCGTGTTCCACTGTTATGTAGGCTGCCGTGTCGGAGACCTTTACCGGCTGACAAGGGACAACATCAAGGACGGTTTCCTAGAGTATATGCCGCAGAAGACGAAGAAGTGTCAGGCGAAGACCGTCAGAGTACCCCTGCACGAGAAAGCATTGAAGATACTGGAACACTACGATAAGAATGCAGACAGGCTGCTTCCGTTCAAAACGGTGCATACCTATAACTTGAGTATACGGGAACTGCTGAAACATTGCGGCATAGACCGGATGGTGACCATCCTTGACACGCACGGCTACAACACCGTGCAGAGACCTTTGTACGAGGTGGCCAGCAGCCATACGGCACGCAAGACATTCGTAGGCAATCTGTACAAACAAGTTCCCGACCCGAACCTGATAGCTTCCCTATCGGGACACGTGGAGGGAAGCAGGGCGTTCAGACGTTATCGAACGATTGATGATGACATGAAACGCAAAATGGTAGAGATGATAAACTAAGGAGGACATATATATGAAAGTGACGGCATTCATCAGAAAAACATCGGCCAAGAACAACGTGACGAATCTGGCACGTGTCTATTTCCGTGTCCGGGACATCGGCGGAGTGGACATCAAGGCGGCAAGCGAGCTTTCCATCAACCCCAACCACTGGAGCGCGGAGAAACAGGGCTACAAGCCCCGTGTGGCATTGGTCTCGGAGGAAAAGCGGATGAACTTCGACCGGGACATCCAGCAGATTACGCACCTTATCACCAAGGAATACCACCGCGGTGTGGACGGCAACTGGCTCAAGGGGCTGATAGAGGAATACCACCATCCCAACATCAACGCGAGGGGCGGCAACAAGGCAGACGAATACCTGCTGTCGTTCCAGATTAAGAAATACATGGACGAAACACCTCTTGCCGATGAAAGTTGGAAACACCACCGTGACAATCTGAAAAAGGTGCTGCGCTACGAGCGTTTCCGCCATGAAGTCATGCACCAGCGAGGATTTCACCTTTGCATTGATTCCATTACCGCTGACGACATCCGTGACTTCAAGTTCTGGATGCAGGAGGAGTATAGGTACGTGGAAATGTACCCTGTATTCTATAAAGACGAATTGCCTCGTGATGTGACCCAACAACGTTCCGAGAACAGCATGTCAGGAAGCCTCTACCGCATCCGTACCGTCATCAAGTGGTGCATCAAGCGCGGACTGACAAGGAACAATCCGTTTGACCAGTACCAGATTACACAACCCATGTATGGCGACCCGTTCTACCTTACCCTTGAAGAGAGAGACAAGGTGTATTATGCCGATTTGAGCGGAATGGGTGCCACCTATCCGGTCTATCGTGACATATTTATGTTCCAGTGCCTTATCGGTTGTCGTGTTAGCGATTTGAACAAGTTGACCAAGGCGAACATCGTTGACGGCTGTGTGGAGTACATTCCGCAGAAGACCAAACTGGAACACGCGGGCACGGTACGGGTACCGCTCAACCAGAAAGCATTGGATATATTAGAACGTTACAAGGAACTGGAAGATGCGCTGCTTCCAAGGTTCTCGCATTTCGGTTACAACAAGAAGATAAAGGAAATCCTCAAGTATGTGGGCATCGACCGCATGGTCAGAGTCCTCGACCCGAAGACACGTGAGGATGTGGCAAGACCTTTATATGAAGTGGCAACCACCCACACGGCACGGAAGACCTTTATAGGCAACCTCTACAAACAGGTCAAAGACCCGAACCTGATTGCCTCCATGTCGGGACATTCCGAAGGTAGCCGCGCTTTCGCCCGATACCGCAAGATTGACGACGAGATGAAGAAGGAACTGGTCAACCTGTTGGATTGATTTGGCCGTTTCCTCATTTCTATCCCCTTTTATATTTAACCCGATAATACAGCATGAATATGGATGAACAACAACTGACCTACGAACAGTTCAAGGAGGACATTCTCCGGTGGAAGAACACGCACAGGGAGGAATACGTCCGTTTCGCACGTCTGATGACAAACGGTGACGAGAAGCAGTACCTTGCCATCTGCCGGGCCATATTCAGACAACTGCCCAAAATCAAAACTGAATGGGAACTGTGCTGGAACGATGACAGTGCGGAGAATTTTGCAAATATAGACCTGCAGTTCAAGGAGAATGCAGTGCCCGGACAGATAGTTGAGCTGTACAGGAAACAGAGGGAAGAGAGTTCCCCTCTGCCTGATACACCTCCTACCACACTTTGGGGCAGAATGAAATCCTTTTTTAGCGGCAAGTCCAAAGATCCGGGTATAACCCTGTCGGCACCGCTTGTGTTGAGCTGGCTGTATTACGGCAAGAGCTTCGAGGCAATGGTCGGCATGGTAGACAGGCAGATGAAGAACCCGAAAGCAGACAAGGCGGACAAAATGAGCTGTTCTTTTGTCATCAGACAGATTATAGATGTGTCCATCAAGAGCGGTTTCCGTACCCAGACCGACTGGGACAGGTACTTTTCCATGAACGAAGCCATTGAAAAGGGCGATGTCGGAGAGTGGGCGTTACAGTCCGTGACAGAGGAAATGGACAGCGGAACAGAGGAAGGACATAATACAGGAACAGGGCAAACATCTGACAATACCCAGACTGTTGATGATGCGCAAAAAACACGCGGACGCCGGAAAGCGAAAGTACAGCCACTTGTAGATTATCTTGATTGTAACGACAAAGATGCTGTTATCGGAGTTATCCGGAAATTCATCTCCAAATATGATACGGCAACAGAGCAGGCTCTGACCTATTATGCCCTGAATGAGCTTGGGCTGTTAACCAACATGGGTAGCGCAAAAGAATTTGCAGCAGCTCTTACCTGTCAGTTTGAAGACATGGGCGGTATAAAAAGCGAAAGCTCCTATCGGCAGGCCATCCACACGCTGACGACAACGCAACACGTCGCAAAAGACGGAGTGAACAAAATGTGCGTGATGATTAATGGCGACATTTGCCAGACCCTGCTGGACGAACTCAAAACCGACCTTATGGAAACTCTTCCCAACCCGGACGAATCAGGTGAAACTGGGTAAAATAAGGTTGTTTGGAGTTGTCAGAATTGTCTTTTCTGTCATGACAAATATGCCAACTTATATTCTTTCAACCACTTTCAATTCCGATATACCTTTGCACCGTCAATCCTTTTCCCGAGGGTCGACGGTGCTTCTCTTTTATAAGCCATCGGAAGCGGGGCATCAGGGAACTTTTGAAGATGGTCGTCAAAAACTTCAAAAGCTGATAGTTATGATTACGATTGAAAGTCTAGTCGAACAGGGAGCGAACGTGAAACTGGAAGTCACTCCCACAGACCTTAAAATGTTTGCGGAATCCATCGTGCAGCGTACCATCATGGCGCAGCAGGAAGAACACAAGGCAGCCATGCAGCGTGAAGCGGAAGAGGGCTGGCTGAACACAAGGCAGGTCCGTGAGTTGCTGAACGTGTGCGAGGGTACGCTCAACCTGTGGGCGAAGCGCGGTTATCTTGTCCCCGTCAAGGTCGGCAACAAGAACATGTATGCCAAGTCCGATGTGCATCGTGTACAGACGGGAGGCAAGTCTGAGAGTGTAACATCCTATTGCAAGAAGAGAAATGGCTGAGATGAAGAACACCCGGCTTGAACTATGTAACAGAATCCGTATGGAAGCGGAGCATACCGAAGATACGGGATTCCCCTTGGATGTGTTTCCCCAGAATGTGCAGTCAATCATACTCGATATGACCAAATACGAGAACTACAAGATTGAGTTCATCGCAACGTCCATGCTGTCGGCTGTGTCTGCGGCCTTGGGCGGCACATACCGCATCCGCATAAAAGGCGACTGGCAGAGCAACGGTACATTGTATGTCATTCTGATAGGCAGACCCGGACTGGGCAAGACCCCACCGTTGGAGGCGGCATTCCGTCCTATCCGAAAACATGACTATGCCCTGTTCAAGGCGTATGAAGCAGAAATGGAAGCATGGAAAGCGGCAGGAGAAAACGGAAGGAAACCAGTTCTGAAACGTACCATCGTTTCCGACTTCACTCCCGAATCGCTTATGCTGACCCATAATAACAATCCGAGAAGTGTGGTCATTCTGGTGGACGAGATAATGGGCATGTTCAATTCTGTCAACCGCTACACGAACGGGCAGCTCATAGAACAGCTGCTTACCGCATGGAGTGGCGGGGCTTTGGACGTGACAAGGGTAAGTAATACTATTCCTGTTCATATAGAACATCCGTGTATCAACATCATCGGGGGTACACAGACCAAGCGTGTGCATGAACTTCTCAGGAAAGGGTTCGAGGAAAACGGACTGCTTGACCGCATCCTGTTCGTATTGCCCAAATCCCCCGAAATATCGCCATGGATAAACCGGGACGATGACGGAGAAATGACATCTTTGGCCGCTGCACGCTGGGAGCGTATATTGGACAAGGTGTTTGCCTTGGAATATGATACAGAAGCGGAAGAGAGAATGCCTCGTGTACTGTCTATGGACAGGGAGGCCAAGGAATACTTCTTCTCTTGGTGGAACAGGAAAGTGGAGCGTATCAATCGGATAGAGGATGATGTCGAGGTGGACAGCCGGGAGATGAAACACCCGGTACACGTGGCACGGCTGGCTCTGATAATCCAAGTCCTGCGTTATGCTTCCGATGAAAGCCATCTTCAGTTTGTGGATACGGTATCAGTTAAAGCCGCCATACGTCTGAATGACTATTTCGAGGATTCATATGTCCGCATCCGTTCCTTTATGGCGAACGACACCTGTGAAGAGCCACCGAAGGTGTTGCTGTCGTTGCTGCCTGATACTTTTGATACAAAGACGGCCATTGCCATAGGCAAAGAGCTACAGGGTATCAGCGAGCGTACTGTGATGAACTATCTGAAGGAGCTATGTCACAGCCGGCTTCTTCGGAAAGCCAAGGCCGGGCATTATGAGAAAATCGTGTATGAATCCGGCAAATATTCCATGAATGAAAATGAATAACCAACCAAAGACTGCAAGGAAATACTCCCTGTTGCAGCTTGCAGTTTTTTCAGTCTTGCAGTTTCGGGGCATTGAAAGCGGAGAATCCCTGCAAAACTGCAAGGACTGCAGACTGCAAATGGCCTTTCGGCTTGCAGAAATCAAAAAGACAGAGCTATGAGTGAATACAGATTCCATCTCCAGAAATACAGGCCGGGTAGCAAGACCGTCTGTCCCGGATGCGGCAGGAAAGGCTGTTTTACCCGATACATTGACGAGGAAGGGCTGGTTTCGTTTCCTGACAATGTGGGCAAGTGCGACCACATCAACAGTTGTGGCTATCATTATACCCCCAAAGAATAGAAATCAAAAAGACAGAGCTATGAGTGAATACAGATTCCATCTCCAGAAATACAGGCCGGGTAGCAAGACCGTCTGTCCCGGATGCGGCAGGAAAGGCTGTTTTACCCGATACATTGACGAGGAAGGGCTGGTTTCGTTTCCTGACAATGTGGGCAAGTGCGACCACATCAACAGTTGTGGCTATCATTATACCCCCAAAGAATATTTTAATGACAACCTCGCTGTCAAGGAAAATTTGACCGGGCAAGACAGATATGGCAATGTTATACCAACGGTTATAAAACCGGCAGGAAAGCCATCACCCAAACCCCAACCTCAGATTTCTTATATTCCCTATGCTTGGGTGGAGCAGTCCATGCAGAGGTATGACATAAATCCTTTATACGGATACCTTACCACCGTTGCAGGCAAGGATAAGACAGATTGGTTGTTCAATCTCTACAAAGTGGGTACATCCAAGATGTGGAACGGGGCTACCGTATTCTGGCAGATTGATGTCAGCGGAAATGTCCGTGCTGGCAAGATTATGGGCTATGATGCAAAGACCGGACACCGTGTCAAACAGCCCTTCAATCAGGTCAGCTGGGTACATTCGGTGAGAAAGATACCGGACTTCCACATGAGGCAGTGCCTGTTCGGTGAGCATCTGCTGGCCTATGCTTCATCTATGGCAAGGACTGTCGCCATTGTAGAAAGCGAGAAGACGGCACTGATTGCAGCACTGTTCATCCCTGATTTGGTATGGCTTGCCACCGGGGGAATGCACGGCTGTTTCAACAGCGAGGCCATGCAGGTGCTACGAGGGCGTGATGTGATTCTCTTCCCCGACCTCAAGGCCACGGATGAATGGCGGTGTAAGGTTCAGATGCTGCAATCCGTTTGTAAATCTGCCACCTGTTCCGGACTGTTGGAGAAGATGGCGACCGATGAACAGCGCCGTCAGGGACTGGACATTGCCGACTTCCTGCTGATGGAGGATACACCACAGATGATTCTCGCAAAGATGATACAGCGTAATCCTGCGTTGCAGTTACTCATCGACGAGTTGGATCTGGCATTGGTGGAGTAATCCGAAGTCTTGCTTCGGGAGTTTGTAAGAAAGTCCATAACACAATAAGGACTTTTTGCCTGACAGCAATAAAGTCCCTCGGGCATTCGGCAGAATCCGGTTCGGAGCGAGCAAGCTCAAACGTCAATCATTTATCAAAAGAATACCCTATATGAATAAAGATATAAAACAAGCCATGCATGTCGAAGCCGGAAAGTCATTCGGCACGGCAGAGACCAATGAGAACGAAAGACGTTGGAACGATGACAAGATTGACAGGAAGAATCAGGAGCCGACCAACCACTACGACAAGACCAGAATGAAACTGAATTTCGAGATTGGTCCTGACGGGAAAGTTCATCCGTTGGGTTATCAGGAGAAACCGCTCGAAGTACGTTTGCAGGAACGGTTGGACGAGTTAAACTGGAAGCCGTTCAAGTCGAACAGCAAAATCCAGCCGAACTGTTGTGCGAAATTCGTCTTTGGAGGCAACCATGACCGGACGCTTGAAATGGCTTTCGGGAATCAGTCCGTCAATCTGGAGAAAGGTGCGGACAACAGCCATCTGCACCGTTGCGATGAAATCGAGAATTGGGCGAAGGATGTCTATGACTGGTGCGCCAAACGATACGGACAGGAAAACATTGTCGGGTTTCAGGTACATCTTGACGAGAGCAGTCCGCATATCCATGCCTTGGTTGTTCCGGTAGGTATCCGCCCCAAGAGCGGACGGGAGTGTGTGATGTGGTCGGCAAAGTTTGGGAAAGACCGCTATGAATATGGCCGGATATTGAAAGATATGCACACTTCCCTGTATGACGAGGTTGGCAGCAAATACGGACTTGAACGTGGGGACAGTATTGATGGGCGTAATGTGCAGCATCTGAATAAGCGCGACTATATCCGCAAACTGACCAAAGAGGCGAAACAGGCCGAGAAAGCCGTTAAGGGGCTTCAATCTATGATGCGGAATCTGGAATCAAAGATTTTCAAGTATAGGCTGCAACTTGAAGAGGCGGAAAGGGAACTGGCTTCCGGCAAGATTACACTCGACAGGTATGAGTCGCAGAAAGCGGATATCCAGAAACTCATTGCTGAGTATCAGACCAAACTTGAAGACAAGGCCGACAAGCTCCACGCAAAGGAGCTGGAACTGGAACGGCTGACCGCAGATGCGACAAAAGCCCGTTCGGTTGTCCAGCCGTTCCGTAATCACAAGGTTGATTTCACGCCACCGCAAATTACCGAGAAAGTACCCTTGTTCGGTACGGATAAATGGGTCGAACGTCAGAACCAGCATATCGCCAAGCAGTTTACCGAAATTGTTCGCAAGATAGAATCCCTATATAGGGACAGTCGCGAAATAGGCTTAAAATTATAACAAATTGATTGTCAATGTGA